>LXNI01000103.1_pt1 | contig 101293 bp, 99 predicted proteins | sample 809091 | NCBI WGS metagenome assembly LXNI01 (sample SAMN04870527, study PRJNA318959) | sponge metagenome | biome: 01000161; feature: marine sponge reef; material: water | host: Sarcotragus foetidus | place: Greece: Milos, Mediterranean Sea | collected 2013-05-29 | depth 5-7 m | reverse complement strand
GCGTAGCACCCGTGTGGGGGTGGTCGGACTCACTGGCAGATAGGGTTGAGGGCACGCGCGCTACTCCAGGCGAAGAAGGATCGTCGTCATTCCTTTTGGCTCCCGCCCGGCCAAGAGCCTTCCTGAAGGCTCTTGCGCATATGTTCCGAGCAGCGTTGACGTCGCGGCATAGCACCATCCCGCACTGCTTACAGTCGTAGACACGTACGTTGAGGGGCATCGGCTGGCGATGCCCACACTGGGAGCAGTCTTGGCTGGTGTACGCGGCGTTCGCTCTCACATACCGGATTCCAGCTTTTGCGGCTTTGTGTTCCAATATGGTGTCGAGAGCGGACCATCGCTGTTGAGACATTGTTTTCGAGTTCCTACGGGACCGCAGCATCCCCGCCACGTTCAGGGCTTCGGTGGCTATCCCGTCATGGGTGGTGACTAGGCGGTGGGCGAGCCGGAAGTCGGCGTTGCGTGCCCGGTCTGTTTCCCGCTGCCATGCTCTAGCTAGGGCGAGACGTTTCTTCGCCCGCGAGCGTGATCCGTCCTTGGCGCGGGCGAGGGCACGCTGGCGGCGTTTGATAACCGAACGGTCTGGTTCTCTCGCCTTCACATAGGAGCCGTCGCACAGCGCCAGACGGTTGGTGAGCCCTTTGTCCATTCCTACCGGATTCACCGGCTCCCCCACCGGTTCCTGTTCTGACACCGGGACGCGGACGGCGGCGTGGAGTTCCACCCGCCGCGACGTGCGTACCACCCGCAACTCCACCAACCTGCCCACATCGAGCGCGGTGCGGAGACGCCCGCCACGGTCCGCGAAACGGATGGACGGCACCCCCTTCACCCGCAGACGCGACCACCTGCCCCCCTCCCCAGGCGGCTGAACCATCGACGGCGAAGCGTCGGGTATCACAATGGTCCGCCAACGCCAGTGGGACTTGAAACGGGGATACCCCGGCTTCTTGTCGGTCAGGCAACGGTCGTAGAACGCTTGGCGGGCACGGTCGAAACGGCAGATAACACCCCGCCCCACTCTGTAATCCAGGCCGGCCCAGCGGTCGTCTTCGGCTTTCACCTGAGTGAACATCTTGAACAGGTCGTAACGGGACATGTGCCGATCCCGTGGAAACTTCGCGTCGACACCCGGGTTGTGTTCCTTCCACCACGCGTAGGAACCCTTCCAAGACTCCAACAACGCGTTGTACATCTCACAAGACCAACCCAGAATCTCGTCTAGACGGCGGTGCTGACCAGGCGAACACTTCGCCGTCATCCGCAACGTAGTAACCCGACTACCCATATAATCCCACCATACAAAACCCCTATGACACGTCTCGGGTTGGGACGCCCACCCTGTCAACCCACGTATTAAGTCCCCAAGTTGAACGGTCCGTGTAATCGGGTCGGGCTTGTGCTGATGAGATCTTTGCCATACGGGACGACACGACCGGAGTGCGCTCCCGTACCCGTCGCGGCGTCATTCTCGATCGAAAGGATCGGCCGTCCATTGATTCCCTCGTGTCACACCCTCCTTTTACAGTGTTAATCAACCGTCAAGCCTGATTCTTCACTTGGACGATCGGTCCTCGAAGCGGACAGAGAAGGGCACTCTGACCTGGCCGTATCGGACTGCCGGTCCGTGCATATGGAGAATTAGGGCTGAAGCACCTGCGGTCCGGATCCGACGTCGGCCGGACCGTGCGAGGGAACATATTGTCGAGGCATCCCCCACCCTGGGGGAGGACGCAACGCGCTCGACACCAAGGTGGTGGCGGAGGGGGAGGGCCCGGCGGGCGGAGCCCCGGCTGTGATTTTAGCGTTCTTCGTGGACCGTGATGCCGGCTTCACGGACCGTGATGCTGGTTCCCGGCCCTCCAGACGAAGCGGGGATGGGCGCCGCGGGGTGGCCAGTAACCGTCCTTACGGTATGCCCAGTATTCGAAGGGGTTGTCGTAGTAGGCGAAGGTCTCCACCACCGATCGCCAGTTGCCCCGATCCATCACCAGCCCGACCACCAGGCCGGCCGCGCCCGCCAGTATCAGCCAGGCGGCGTAACCGAGCACGTACAGGGGACCGAACCATCTGTTCTGGAGGACATGGGCACCCTCGTGCACCTCGACCAGGCGCCTTCGCCGCATCACCCGCGGTGACTCCCCGTGCAGGCCGGTGTCGCCCCCGCCGGCCGAGACCACGTTGCCGAAGGTGATGGCGAACCGGGACCGGAAGGTGAACCCGGCCTCGTACACGTGCCGGTTGGTGCGGCGGCTCATGCCGTCGAAGTACGAGGAGGGATAGACGGCGTTGATCAGATGTAGCACCACCCCGCCTGCCACGCTGATCAGTCCCCAGGTCGAGTCCAGTCCCCAACACACCCAGCCGTGTGGCCGGCGCCATTGGTAGATCCCTTTTGCGCCGCTGATCGCGCCGTTCAGCCCGGACGCTGCCACGGCGGCTCCCGCCAGCGCGGCCGGTGTCGATGGGAGGGACGCGATGAACAGCCAGGTCAGCCCGGCCCCGGCGCCCCCGACCGCGACTGCTTCCATGGCCGCGACCAGGAGCGGTCTACCGCCGGGCTCGCTCACCACAGGAAGCCCTTGTGGGCGAGAGCCGCCACATCCATGGTGGCCGCCACCCCGACATGCACCCCAACCCCCCACCAGATGGAGCGGCTCCGCAACGACAGCGATCCGAGGATGACCCCTCCCAGGATGGCTGCCAGTGCCTCGGCAACCGGCTTGCTGTAGTGGAGCATGTTGTACGGGACCATCATCACGAACACAGACAGGTAGCCGAAGCGCTTGCTGAGGCCGTGCACCATGAAGCCGCGGAAGAAGAACTCCAGCGCTACGAACTGCAACCCGTAGACCACCCACCAGAGCGCCATGCCTGGCCAGAGCCCTTCACCGGGCGCCAGGTCGTAGAACGGGTACTTGGCCTGGAATGCCGCGGTGAAGGAGGCGAGCACCACGAAGGGAACCGACAGTGCCAGCAGCACCGCGTAGGTGCCGCCATGCGATCCTGTGCCCTTGATCCGGAGCCCGTAGTTCCCGATGCTGTCCTTCAGGATCAGCTTGATGGCGGCAACGGGGAGAAGGGTGTAAGCGAGGATCTGCCCACCACCCCAGAAGAGCAACCGGTTGAGCTGGGCCGAGTCGGACCCCTCGAAGGCATCTCTAGCCCGCTCGGCCCACCCGCCTGCCCCGAGCATCTCCAGCAGGGCTACGAACCACGCCGGGTTGGTCGTCCCGAAGTTGAGAAAGGTCAGGCTGAGCGCCGATATGACCAGCACCACCACGACTTGGCGCCGTTCGCCGGTGAGGTTGTAGCGCCGGAGGCGGCCTGTGGAGATCGAACGCATCTCTTCAAGGTTAAGCATTGGCGAGCCACGAAGCTATCGTTGAGGGGGGTGCCGAGCAGTCCATCCGGGCCCGCTGCCAGCGGCATGGTGTGGCTGACGAGCGCCATGTAATACTTCGATGACTATTGTTCTAATCTTCTGTTAGCGATTGAGAGAGGGGTGTAAATGACGTTACCTACCTATGCCGGGTTCGTGAACGCCGGTTTCCTGAGGGCGGAGGGCGCCCGAGCCCTCGACGAGAATCCCCGCAACGTGCGGATGGACAGCGGCGCCGTGGTCACGTGGTTTGAGGATCTGACCTTCGAACGGGGGGCACGGTTCCTGCGTGCCTACTGGTACGACGCCCGGTTCGAGAGCGGTCACGAGCTGGCGGAGGGTCAGCGCCGTTTCTTCTCGGCCCTCGGGCAGACCCCGGGCATCCAGCTCCGCCTGGGTCACATCGTGGAGTACCGGCCGTGGTTCGAGCAGGGAATCCGCGATGCGGTAACCCGCACTGCGGCGGCGCTCAACCTCGATCCGAACCGGGTGATGGAGGAGTTCGAACAGCAGTGGACCTTCCGACCGGAACGCCGCCAGCGCGGGGTCGACACCATGCTGTGCTCCGACATCGTCCGGCTGGCCGGCCGCGGGGCATTCGACACGGCCGTGATATTTTCCGGTGATCGCGATCTAGCGGAAGCCGTGCGATCAGTCCAGGAGATGGGAACCCGGGTCGTGATCGCCACGCCCGATCGGCACAGCGTCTCGCGAGAGATGAACGACCTTGCCGATGAGATACTCGAGCTCACCGAGGACGATCTCAACCTGATGCTCCCGGAGAGACTCCCCAGCCTGACGTAACGCCCCGCGTCAAAGGGGTTGAAACTCCGGCGGCTCGTGCCGATAGTCAGGTAGTAGCCGGCGCCGCGTGGCCGGCTCGTCCCGGCTGCGAGGAGGGTACCGACAATGTCCAGCTGGCCCGATAGCCGACGAAATCCCAGGTTGAGGCATCGCGGGTCAACCAATGCCCGCCGCCGTCAGTACCTTCCTGCGAAGGATCCGGACCATGGCTAGTACCGACTTCCGGGAATTGGTCTCGGGTTGGGAGAAGAGCGGCCGCTTCCCGGGCGACCTGGTCCATGCACGTATCCTCCCTGCTCGTCCTGCCCGATTCGAGGATCTGGATCCCCCTCTCGATCCGACCCTCGCCGAGAGGCTCACCGGCAAGGGCATCGGCCGTCTCTACGGTCACCAGGCCCAAGCGATCCGCCTGATCAGGGGCGGGAACCACACGGTGGTGGTCTCCGGCACAGCATCGGGCAAGACGTTGTGCTACCAGATCCCGATTGCCGAGCGAATGCTCGACGATCGCACCAGCACGTCCCTGCTCGTCTTCCCGACCAAGGCGCTCGCCCAGGACCAGCTCGGGTCCATCCAGGCCCTGAGCCTCCCCCAGATGGTGGTATCCGCCTACGACGGCGATCTTCCACGTGAACAGCGGTCCCGGGTCCGGAGGCGCGCCAACGTCATCCTGACCAATCCGGACATGCTGCATTACGGGATCCTCCCGAATCACGGCTTGTGGAAGGGTTTCCTGTCCCGCTTGGGTCACGTGGTAATCGACGAGATGCACTACCTGCGAGGAATGTTCGGCAGCCACACGGCCAACATCATCCGGCGTCTGCGCCGCCTCGCCGCCCACTACGGCGCCGATCCGACCTTCGTGCTGACCTCCGCCACCATCGGCAACCCGGTGGATCTGGCCGAGCGCCTGTGCGGGACGGAGGTGTCGCTTGTGGACGGCGACGACTCTCCGGCCGGCGAACGGATGGTGGCTATCTGGAACCCGCCGCTCAAGGAGGAGGACTCGAGCAGCCGCCGATCTTCCATCGCGGAGACGACCGATCTTTACGTGGACCTGGTGCGCCGGGGTGTACACACCATCGCCTTCGGCCGGAGCCGGCGCGCCACCGAGTTGATCCACGTCAACGCCTCCAGCCGGCTCGGCGCCGCAGCTGACCGGATATCTCCGTATCGGGCCGGCTACACGGCCCGGGACCGGCGGGACATCGAGGCCCGGCTCTTCTCGGGAGAGCTGGTCGGCATCTCCGCCACCAATGCGCTCGAGCTGGGTGTCGACATCGGGGGGTTGGACGCGGCCCTGCTGTGCACGTTCCCCGGCACCATTTCCTCGTTCCGGCAGCAGTCGGGCCGGGCCGGCCGGGAACAGGACATGGCGCTGGTGGTCCTGGTGGCCGGAGAGGACGCCCTGGACCAGTACTTCGTCCACCATCCGGAAGAGATCTTCGGCCGGACGCCGGAAGCCGCGGTCGTCAACCCGACCAACCCGGAGGTCATGGACTATCACCTGAGCTGCGCTGCCCACGAGCTACCTCTCGGCTGGCGGGATAGTCCCGTCTTCGGAGACGACCTGTGGGAGTCGGGGGCTCGTCTGGTGGGGGAGGGCGATCTGCGACTCGAGGACCGCCGGCTGCTCTGGACGGGCCGCCGATCGCCCGCTCATGGCAGGAGCATCCGTTCATCCGACGCCAGGTCTTTCACGATCTACGACCGCACAACTCGGCGGGTGATCGGCGAGGTGGACTGGGAACGGGCCTTCTCGGACGTGCACGAGGGCGCTGTCTACCTGCACAAGGGCCGGACCTACCTGGTGGAGGAGCTGGACGTGGCCGGGCTGGAGGTCCGTGTCCGGAGCGCCCGGGTGGATTACTACACGGAGCCACACGTTCAGAAGGCTCTCGACGTGATGGGGGTCTCGGACCAGGGTCGGGTGGGAGCGATGGGCAGCTTCCTCGGTCCGGTGAGGGTGTCGGCTCATGTGCTGGGCTACCGCCGCAAGTATTGGATGAGAGATCGAGGCAACGACCGGCGGACCATCCCGCTGGAATTGCCTCCTACGCAGATCGAGACCGAAGCATTCTGGTTCACCGTGCCCGGATCGGTCATGGATCGGGCGGGAATCGACCGGCGTGAAGCGCCCGGCGCGCTTCACGCTGCGGAGCACACCATGATCGCCATGCTCCCGCTATTCGCGATCTGTGATCGTTCGGACATCGGTGGCCTCTCGATCACTTACCACCCGCAGACGGGCGACGCCACCATCTTCATCCATGAGGGTTATCAGGGCGGCGCCGGCATCGCTTCGGTGGCGTATCCGGCCGGTGAGGAATTGGTGAAGGCCACGGTGGCAGCGCTTTCCCGGTGCGGGTGCGTCTCCGGTTGTCCGTCCTGCGTCCAGTCGCCCAAGTGCGGCAACTTCAACGAGCCGCTCTCCAAGAGCGGAGCACATCGTCTCTTGACCACCGCTCTCAACGTTGATGGTTAGTGGTTAGTGGTTAGTGGTCAGTGGTCAGTGGTCAGTGTAATCCAACATAAACTAGCAACTAGCAACCACTAGCAACGGTCTCGGACGCGAGAAGCCGGAGGAGCAGAATCCTCCGGCTCTCCTCAGGTTGTCCGGCTGGACGGAGTTACCGCTCCATTCCCAGCCGTAGGCTCGCTACTCAGTGACCGTGGTGCTCGTGGCCGTCGCACTCATGGGGATCGTGGACGTGGCCCTCTTCGTCACCATGGTGCTCGTGCGTGTCGCACTCGTGTTCGTCATGCGCGTGGTCATCGGCATGATGCTCGTGGTCGTCGCACTCGTGCGCGTCGTGGACGTGGCCATCTTCGTCACCATGGTGCTCGTGCGTGTCGCACTCATGTGTGTCGTGCCCACCCATTCGGGTCTCCTTTCGCACTGACCGTTATTCCGCTCGACGTGACCTAACCGTCGGTTAGACATACGCGAATACGCGGCAGACTAGCACGCGCGAAAGCGTGGCCCTCACGAAGAGGCACCAAATCCTGATCCGGGGCCCGGCGCTGTTCCGATCAGGCGGGGCCGGGACTCTCCAGTTCAGTCAACGATGGGGAAAATCAAGGCGTATACCCTGCAACACTTCCTACTCGACTCGACGCGATTTTTTCTCGCAGGCTGGTAGCAGCCAGCACCAGGAAGAACAGCACCACCGGGAGGATCGCCATGGTGGCGGAACCCGAGGTGTTGGCGTGGTAGCTGACCAGCAGTCCGGCCGCGACGCTGAAAGTTCCTATCACCGCGCTCGTGACCATCATGGCCGGAACCCGCCGTACGAGCAGCGCGGCCGTCGCGGGGGGACCGACCAAGAGACCGAACGCCAGCAGCGTGCCGACGGTGCGGTAGGAACCGACGATCGACAGCGTCACGAGTGCTAGAAGGGCGGCGTTGGTGAACGACGGGTGCAGTCCGAGGAGCGTGGCCTTCGTCTCGTTGAAGGACAGGACCAGGAAGGGACGGTAGAAGAGGATCGAGACGAGGATGACCAGCCCCGTCACCACCATCAGTACCTGGATGTCCGACGTCTGGACACCCAGGGTGTCTCCGAACAGGATCGCCGCTATCCCGCCGCCGTAAGAAGGCGCCCGCGAGATGAAGATGACCCCCAGACCGAGCATTCCCACGAACAGCAGTCCGATACCGGTGTCCTCCGAGAAGACGGTCTGGCGGTGAACCAGATTGATACCGGCGATCATGACCGCCGCGGCGAGCGCCGCTCCGATGAAGACATTGAAGTCGAGCAGGATTGCCAGAGCGATCCCCGGGATCACGCCGTGGATGAGGGCGTCGCCCAGGAACGTCATCCCCCGGATCACCACCCATGTCCCGACGACGGCCCCGGCGATGGCCGCCAAGGCACCACCCAGCATCGCCCTCTGCTGGAAGGCGAGCTCGAAGGGTTCCGTCAACCACTCCATCCGTTCAGGCTCCACCCACTCGGCTACGGCGTTTGCGGCGCCGACTTGCCGTGGAGAATGTGTTCACCCTTCTCTCCTAGGAAAGCGCGTCGGCTATTCGCTTGGCGTTGTCCCTGAGCATCCCGACGAGGTTGTCGGTTGCGGTTCCGGGTTCGCCCAGCGACCCGGTGTGGAGCTCGACGACGGTCACGTCAGTGCCTGCTTCTGCAGCGACCGCCTCGGCCAGCGCCGTGGGCTCGATGGTCTCCGCGAAGATCACCTTCACCCCTTCCTCGACGATCTCATCCACAAGTTCGGCGAGCTGGGCCGAACTGGGATCTGCCAGGGTCGCACCACCCGGTATCACCGCCCCGATGATCTCGAAGCCGTACCGGTCGGCGAAGTAACCGAGCGAGTCGTGGTTGGTGATCAGCTTGCGGTTATCAGCCGGAATCCGCGCCAGTTGATCCCGTATCTCTTCGTCCAGCTCGATGAGCGTTGCCGCGTAGGCCTCGGCACGGGCCGCCCAGTCAATCGACGGCTCGATCGCTGCCAGAGCCTCTGCGATCAGCATGGCGGCTTGCGCTACCCGGAGAGGATCAGTCCAGAAGTGTGGATCAAGTCCGCTCGCCCCGTGGTTGTGGCCTTCGTCGGCTTCGTCGTCGTGGTGGTCATCGTCCTCGTCGTGGCCGCCTTCGTCGGCTTCGTCGTCGTGGTGGTCGTCTTCGTCGGCTTCTTCGTCGCCGTGGTCGTCGGCTTCCTCAGCATGGTGCGCATCCTCGAAGGAGAACGGGATCGGGTCGAGCCGGCCGGCTATCTCCAGCATGTTGACGCCATCAGCTTCGGCAGCTTCCAGTACGTCGATCAGGCCCTCCTCAAGTCCGAGCCCGTTCGCAACGACCAGGTCAACGTCATAAAGCATGGCCGCCTGGCTGGACGAGATCTGGTAGTCATGCGGATCGGCTCCCGGCGGCAGCAGAACATCGATCTGGGCATCCCCACCAACGACATTCGCCACCACGTCACCGAGGATGGTGGTGGTCGCGATCACTGCTAACCGGCCAGGCTGCGGTGTAGCCGTCGTTTCCGGATCGGTTTCTGCTATCGCCGGGGCTGCGGTGGTGGTCGGCGCGGAGTCATCCGAACCGCACGCCACCGAAACCATCATCAGCGCCAGCAACCATGCGAAGTTGCGTAGCCATCGGAACACGCAGTTCCCTCCCTTATCGTCACTCTGATCTCAAGCGTAGATAATGATAATCAGTCTCATCGAGAAGGCAAGTCAACTACGGGCATTTTGTGGCATAGGTATCAACAATCAACCCAGCTACGTATCGCTGTAGGAGCGGTGAGAAGGCGCCAGAACGGAGGTGAGACGGATGCTCCCGTGCGACCGAGTAGGAGGGGTTCCTGGCAGCTCAATGCCCGACCAGCAAAGCCACCGGCCGGAACTCCGCTAGAGCCGTGGCTTCGATCCTCGTTTCTCGCAACCCCATGACGTTCACGTTCACCATGGCGGTGACGGTCACCGTCCGCGGGCCGTAACCGGGGTCGGGCCGGCAGTTGCACCGGATCAGCGTGGCGCCGTTGGAGCGGACAAGGCGCGCCGCCTCGTCAATCGCCGATCCGGTGGCGCCGAAGGGTCGGAAGGTGACCGGCGCCGCGGCCAGCGCACCCGCTTCAGCCGCGGTGGTCACCCGGTTCCTAGCTATCAGAACCTGACCGATCGCGGTCACGCCGGCCATGAGGACGATCGCCAGCACGATCGCCCCGATCGCGAATAGCGTCACCGATCCCCGGTCCGAACCCGTCTTGCTAGCTCTCACGCCTCGACCCGCATCTCGGTGGTGGACTCCAGGGGTATCCGGAACCCACCCAACGCCGCAAGCAGCAGATGGTCTACCGCCACAGTGACCCGGGCGGGCCGGCCCACCACCGGCGGGCGCCGGACGGTGATCCGGGCCCGGTCCGCCAGCTCCGTTCCGAGCGCACGGCGGGTTGCCTCGATCGCTCGGGCGGGATCGGGCGAGGTGGCAGCCACCCTCGCCCCTTCCCGCCCGGCTGCGGTCAGTTGGAGCGCGGTTCTCGCCACCACGGTCACCTCGGCGATCGCTAGGACCAGCAGGAGGATCAGGGGGATGACCAGAGCGAACTCCACTGTGGAAGAGCCCCTCTCGTGTCTCAGCCCAGCAGCCCGATGATGTTCTTGGCCACGGAGCCGAAGAACTTGCCGATGAGGCTGGTCTTGTTGATCCAGTTCAGGAGCAACGAAGCCATGCCGGCTGCGCACATCCCCACCAGGGTGTACTCGACGGTCGCCTGACCTTCCTCGCCCCCGATAGCCCGGGTAGCCCGTCGGACGATGTTGATGATTGAACTCATGATGAGTCTCCTTTCTCCCGCGTAGGCGGGCCTGCCGGCGTCCGGCCGGTTCGGGGGGAAGTGACATTTCAGAACGACATGAAGGGGTCGAGGAGCCGTGCCAGCGGGGGCAGCACCAGCGGACCGATCATCAGGATGAGCAGGCCGGGAAGCATCAGGAGGGTGAGCGGCAGCATCATCCTCACCGGTAGCCGGCGTGCCTTCTCGACCGCCGAGGAGCGGGCCGCCTCCCGGTATTCGGTGGCCAGGGCGGTTAGGGTGAGCCCGAGGGGGGAACCAGATAGATGTGCGGCGCCGACTTGGCGGAACAGCCGGCCGCCGGTGCCGGTAGCGTTCATCAGGGAGGGGGTGAGGCCGCCCTTCACGGCATTACGGAGTACCTTGTCGACCTCCTGGCCCAGCGACGAGGAAAGGCTCTCGCGGGCCAGAGCCAACGCTCCGGCCGGCGACAGGCCACCCGAGAGGCCGATCAGCATGGAGTGGGTGAGAAGTTCCAACTCCTTCTCCGCCCGGCGGCGGGCCAGCCGCTCGGAACGGAGTGACCGGCGCCGACGGAGCGAGTACCAGACCAGGCCGAGGCTGGCCCCGGCCAGCGGGTTGGACAGCCCGACTGCGGCGCCGGTCGCGGCGATGAGGCGCACGCCGACCGGTTGCATGGCGGCCATGACGTAGACCACCACCGCAACGGACATCATGGTGAAGAGGCTCATGACAGGTTCCGCCCCAGGATCAGGGTCACGGAAGCGCCGCCGATGAGGAGCACGGCCCCGATGCCGACCAGGATGGGGCCGACATTCCCCATCGACATCAGATCCGAGAGGGTTCCGGCGGCTGCCGCGGCCAGCAATCCTCCGATGGGAAGCACAGTCAGCACCGCAACGGATGCCCGGGCGGCCGAGCCCGCCGCCCGCATCTCGCGCTGGAGTTCGATGCGGTCGGTTTGGAGGCCTGCCAGGGTGGCGAAGGCCGCCGATACCTGCCCTCCGCTCTCGGCGCCGATTCGCACCGCGGCTCCCGCCAGACGGCCGGTTCCCGGGAGCGCTTCGGACGCTGCTTCTGCCACCTCGAGCATCGGGCGCCCGGACCGGCAGAGGCGGGACATCCGGGCCAGGTCCAGGTCCGGCGCCCGAGTGGAGGCATCGACTAGCGCCTGGCGGAGGCTTCTTCCCGCTCGTAGTTCGGCGCTCACGGCTTGCAGGTAGGACACCTCCTGGTAGGAATCGGGGCGACTCTTGCGGAGGGACACCCAGATACCGGCGGCGATCCCCGCCAGGCCGGCCCACCACGGCAACACGACCGGGGCTCCCAGAGCCAGCGACTCCCACCAGCGTCGGGGCCGGAGCGCTATACCGATCGCCACCAGCCCGAGGATCAGCATGACGCCTCCCGGCATCCTTCGAGCCCCACCTCGGCGATCATCTCCACTCGGCGGTGAGCGTTCCTTCGGTGCAGGTGCACAACGAGGTCGACAGCGGAGCGGAGTTGGCGCCGGATGGCGGTCTCGCCCACTCCCTCGCTCCCGGTCAGGGCCAGCGTTTCGATCCGCCAGAGGGCGTCTTCGGGTCCGTTGGCATGGACGGTCGACAGGCTCCCGTCGTGGCCCGTGTTCATGGCCGAGATCATGTCGAGGGCCTCGGCGCCTCGTACTTCCCCGACGATGATGCGGTCCGGCCGGAGACGGAGGGCGGTACGTACCAGGTCGGCCAGGGTGACCCGCCCGCGGCCCTCGGCGTTGGGAGGCCGGGCTTCGAGCCGGACCACGTGACCGGAGATACGCAACTCGGCGGCGTCCTCGATGGTCACGATCCGTTCGCCCACCGGTACCGTCGCCGTCAGCGCGTTGAGCAAGGTGGTCTTCCCCGTACCGGTTCCGCCGCTGACCACGATGTTCTTCCGATCGATTACGGCCTGCTCGAGCACCATGCGCTGGGCATCGGTCATCGAGCCCCAGTCGACGAAGGTGTCCAGGTTGGGCGCGACTGCGGTGAAGCGGCGGATGGCAACGACCGGACCTCCGACCGACACCGGCGGGACGACCGCGTGCAGGCGGCTGCCGTCGGGAAGGCGGGCGCTCACCAGGGGACTCGCGCGGTCCAGGCGCAAGCCCAACGGGGCGATGGTGCGTTCGACGGCTGCCAGGATCGCCCCGTCGTCGGCGAAGGCGACATCGGTGCGTTCCAGGATCCCTAGACGCTCCACCCAGACCTCGTCGGGACCGTTGACGAACACGTCCGACACGGCGGGGTCCCGGAAGAGTGGCTCGATCGGTCCCATCCCGATGAGGGTGTCCACTACCACATCCACGATCCCGGGGGAGGCCAGCGGAGACTCCACGGACATGATCCGGCGCACCTCGGCCTCGGCGTGATCCCGGCTCAGCTCGATATCGGACTCGAGCACCCGCCGGAGAACGCGTTCGACTACTGCCATCGCCATCTCCAAACCGGCGCCCACGACCGCAGCCACCTTCCGGTAGGGGTCTGGCGCGCCGGCACGGAGTTGAAGGCAGAACGGGGCGGAGCGTCGACCACGGGCCCGGGCCCGGGCCTCTCCCTGCCGATTCCGGTACGCACCCACACCCGGGGCGGCACCCGGGTGTCGACGCCGGGGATAAGGGGTGCGATCCGGACGAACGGCATGCCGTCCAGGGGGTTACGCGTCCGTACCACCACGCACGGCCAGGACTCGACGAGGGCGTTGACCACCTCCGTGGCTGCGGGAACATGCACGCCTCCGTGCGGGAGTATCGCCAGCCCCTTCCGAGACGGGACCAGCTCGGCCAGCGTCGGGCCGTCCTCCACCAGGCTTGCCAGGGTTCGGCGACCCGGCAGCGGAAGGCCCTCCGGATCGAGGTCGAGCACGAGTGCCGTGGGGTGGAAGGATGCCAGCGCGAGCGGTGCCAGCATCCCGAGCACATCGTCGTGAAGGGTGTGGACGGCCATGGCTACCATGCCCGCTGTCCCTCCGGGCGGGCCGCTCTTGGGCCTGTTTGATAATGGTTAGCAATGTGAAACATATAGCTAACGTATCCAACCAGGGACGGACTGGCAACCCCTATCTTTTCGCGTTCCCGCTGCCAGGCCCGGGCTGCAAATAGGTACTCCAGGCTGCCGGACCGCCTCGCTCTGCCGTAAGATGAGGGCTGTGAGAACGGGTGTCGCCTTCTTCGATCTCGACAAGACGATCATCGCCAAATCGTCCACCCTGGCGTTCGCCCGGCCTCTCCACAAAGCCGGTTTGCTCCGGCGACGGACACTGCTCAGAGCGGCAGTGGCCCAGGTCGTCTACCGGATGGCCGGAGCGGATCAGGAGAAGCTGGATGAGCTCCGCGACCGGCTGGTGAGCCTGACCAAAGGCATGGAGGCTTCCCGGATCCGGGCACTGGTCGAGGAAACCATCGACGAAGTCGTGACGCCGCTGGTCTACGAGGAGGCCCTCGACCTGATGGACGAGCACCGCCGCGCGGGCCGGGAGATCGTCATCATGTCCATCGCGCCCGAGGAGGTGGCGCGACCGCTGGCCGCCCACCTCGGGATCGGTCATGTGATCGCCACCCGCTCAGCCGTTGACGCCGAGGGTTGCTACGCCGGTGAGCTGGCCTTCTACGCCAGCGGAACCGCCAAGGCCGACGCCATCAGGCAGCTAGCCGGAGAATGGGGGTTCGACCTCGACCGCTGCTACGCGTACTCCGACAGCGTCACCGATCTCCCCGTGCTGGAGGCGGTGGGTCATCCGGTAGCAGTCAACCCGGACCGCGCCCTGCGGGAGGTTGCGTCCGAGCGGGGCTGGCCGGTGGCCGAGTTCGATAGTCCGGTGACCTTGCGGACCCGTCTCCAGACCCTGCCCCGGCCAGGCGCACCGTTGGTTTCCGGCACTGTCATTGCCACCGCCATAGCCGGCGCCGTGGCGCTGTGGGCGTTGAAGGCCCGGCAGCGGGTGGTGGCCGGCGCACGGCTCAAGGGTTGAGAGGTGCCTGCGATGGCGCCTTCCTCACACCGCCGAATCAGATCTAGGACCAACCCGGCAGACAACCGAGGTCCGGCGAACCGCAAGCTAGGTCCGGGACCGGCGGGCAGATGGAATGCACCGTCCCGGTCAGGACGAATCTGAGAATCGGAGAGACAGTTATGGCGAACATCGTTCGAGCAGCGCTACTTCAGGCTGCATGGACCGGCGACCGGGAGTCGATGGTCGAGAAGGGCGCGCATTACGCGTACGAGGCGGCCGACCGGGGCGCCCGGGTGATGTGCTTCCAGGAACTGTTCAACGGCCCCTACTTCTGCCAGGTCCAGGACGACGACTTCAAGGACACCGCCGAGGCGGTGCCGGACGGTCCGAGCACGCAACGGATGATCGAGGTGGCCAAGGAGACCGGAATGGTGCTGGTCGTCCCCCTCTACGAGAAGGAGGACGACGGCTTCCTGTACAACACAGCGGCGGTGATCGACGCGGACGGTACGTATCTGGGCAAGTACCGCAAGACCCACATCCCGCACCTCAACGGGTTCTGGGAGAAGTTCTACTTCCGGCCCGGCAACCTGGGCTACCCCGTGTTCGACACCGCGGTGGGCCGGATCGGCGTGTACATCTGCTACGACCGCCACTTCCCGGAGGGCTGGAGGGCCCTGGGTCTGGCCGGCGCCAAGATCGTGTTCAATCCCTCGGCCACGAGCCGCGGCCTGTCCATGTACCTATGGAACCTCGAGCAGCCGGCCTCGGCCGTGGCCAACGAGTACTTCGTCGGCGCCATCAACCGGGTCGGCGTCGAACCCTACGGCGACAACGACTTCTACGGCTCCTCCTACTTCGTCGGCCCAAGAGGGCAACTGGTGGGCGAAGCGGGTTCGGACACAGAGGAGGAACTCGTGATCAGAGACCTCGAGATGGACATGATCGACGAAGTGCGCAAGACCTGGGCCTTCTACCGGGACCGTCGCCCCGACGCCTACGACCCCCTAGTGGCGCCCTGAGAGTCAAGTCCATCATGCGTGAAGAGGAGCCAGCCTGATTCCCGCCGAGGGCGACTTCGAGCCTTGGTCAAACTCCGACGACGGGGAGGCCCACCGATCGTGCGGCTTGAGCTTGGCGTATGTCAAAGGTGAGCAAAGTCGTTAACTGACCTGTGCGGAGTGCGGCGGCCACATGCAGGGCGTCGAGCGAACGACACAGTGTCTGCTCCGCAATACGGGCAGCGTCGGTGCAGGTAGCCGCATCGAGGTTGACCAGCGCGAACGCGCCCAGATCTGCCTGGGCGCGCCGACGGGCGCGGACAAGATCGTCACCCTCAAGGAGGCGAGTGAGGTTGCGACGCAACTCGACTTCGGTGAGCCACGAGGTCACGAGGACGGGATCGGTCGTCATCAACTGTTCGGCGACTTCGGAATCGCGCTCGCGGACATACCGCTTAATCAGGGCACTCGTGTCCACATAAAGGGTCATCCCCGATCCTCGTCTATCACCTCCATGGTGCTGCGGGAAGCCTTGTAGTAGACGGCGGGCGTGAGTCCGGAGCGCGCCGGGGGCGTTATCCACCCCTCAGCGATACCCTTTTCCACCCTCGATGAGCCGCCTAGGCCTTCGAGTCTCGCAACCGGCCTGCCCCGGTCGGTCACGAGGATTTGCTCGCCCCCCGCAGCCTTCTTCACGTATTCCGAGAGACGTGCCTTGAGTTCACGGATGCCGACATTCATGTGGTCACATTAGGACTTCAATGTAACTACATCAACCGGCTTGGTCGCTCATGCTCTTAGATAAGGCGCTCGAGGTGGGGTATGAGGGTGTCGTGGAACAGGTACATGGCGTCGGCGAGAACTTTGTAGCCGGCCTCTCGTCCCTCGGTCGGGGTGCGGTATCCACATGCTCCGTCCGGGTACCAATAGATACGGGCGGAACGAACTTTGGGTTGTTTTCCCACACCAGATTCGCCCCGAGCGAACGGTGGATGGATTCCTGGTCTTGTGTCAGAGCATCGAACAGCCCATCATTCTTTATGAACAACTCGACCCGGCACGAATCGATACCCACCGAGAAATTGAAGTCGAAGGGGCCCTGCTGACGACCGTTATGTAGGAGTAGACCCTGCGGCTCGATGGCGACCAGGACAGGCCTCCCTTCTCCCGCATCACCTTCCAGAGGCCGGACCAGAACTCATGTCGTGCCTTGGCGCGTAGTTGATCAGCCTCGGAGTGCGACCTAGGCCCGGTTGCGGTCACCCTCTTCCACTCGTTCGGGCCGGCGACGAGGCGGAAGCGGAAACCGGGGGCCGACTCGCCTATCCGGCCTGCCTCGATGGCGACCAGAAACAGACGGATGCCGTCATCGCCGTAGGTCTCCGAGTAGCGGTTCCACTCGTCTGCGACCGCTACGAACTCGTCACGGTGAGACTCGGCCACCACGATCACGGCTCGGCACTCCAGGCCCAGGGCGTAGGCGAGGGCCCGGGTTAGGTGATCGTGGTCGGCCTCGCCGTACTGGTTCTCGACTGCCCAGTTTCGACCGTGGGCGTCCCTCGCCAGGATGTCGAGTCGGCGCCCTCCGGGCACCTCGACTTCGGTGCTGTCCAGCGCGAGTTCGCCGATGTCGAGATGCGCGGAGAGGGCCTCCAGGTTGTCGGCGAGCCAGGGCGTGAAGTCCTTGGCCTCGCCCGGCCACACCTCGCGGATATTGATCAGCTTCAACTCCTGGGGAAGATTCGGTTCGGTCATGCCGATCAATCTACCTCGCACACCGGTGGTGCCTAGGGCGTGTTGACACTACGGCCCCACACTTCGATGAAGGTATATACCGTTATATTACGATACTGAAGATGGCCAGCCAGCCTTGAGAACCAACGCGTACCCTATCTTATTGCAGTGGTAACCATCGCCGTTTATGTACCCTGAGAATTTGTGTCAACAGGCCCTAGTTCGCCTCGGTGGGTTCTCGCCTACGCGCCTTCATCTTTCGCAGGCTGTGGCGGACGAGGTCTTGGGCTGACCGGGCGCTGATGTCGAGGAACCCATCCGGCCAGTCCTCCGAAAGGCCCCCGTACTCATTGATCTCCGACTCCCGGTAGGTGGTGATGCCGTCCGTCTGCTCCGCGAAAATGAGCTTGACCAGCTTCCGGGCCTCATCTGTCTCGTCTGCTGTGACCTGGTTACGGAGTTGGTTCACGAGATGGTCGCTGTGGGTCTCCACCAGTATCTGGCGGCCTGCGCAAACGAACGTGAGCAAGAAGTCCGCCATCTGTTTCTGGAGGGCCGGATGAAGGTGCAGTTCGGGCTGTTCGAGGATCAACACGTCCGCGGGTTTGCTCAACAGGCATAGCAGTATTACAGGTAGAACTTGGCTTACGCCGACACCCACCGACGCTAGGTCTACAGACATGGCGGTGCCTGGAGGGTTCACACTGAGGTCGATGGTGCGGCGGGCACTTTGTGCCGTGACATCATCAGCAAGCCCGAACCATTTCAGCCACTGATTGGTCGCGTCGCCGAGGGGCACCTGAGTTTCGCGTCCACCTGGCAACGGAACGCGTACTACGTCATCCTTTCTCGCGTAGAGCACCGCAGCGGTATATTCACCACACTTGCCCAGATTCGTTCGTTCCGAAAGGAGATCGGCCTGTGCCATCTCGTGTGGTGCCGAGCGTAATGGTCCTAGATAAGCAACTTTCGACTCAAACAAATCATGCATGGCACCATTCACCCGATTGATCTCCGGTGGTATGGACCACTCCCCTTCGTTATCGGTACTACGAGGGGATCCCAAGTCTTCCACACTAACATTGTGCACCCATCGATTACTTCCTGTGCGCTCAGCTTGGACTCTTACTCTGTACTTTACTGGAGTGCCCTCCACAACTTCTGGATTATCAAAACCGAGGCTGTCATCGACTTGATAACTGGTTCGCCATGCTTCCATTTTTCTGACCACGGAGGGCGGACACCTCTCCATTTGATTCTCGTAACCCGGTAACGCCCACTGGTCTGACCAACCTGGCGGAGCTCCGACAATAGCGTCAAAGATTTCACCAAAATAGTCTGTGTCCAACAGCATATGGTCTCTAGGCGAGATCCGAGGATCATCCATCAAGAAGACAATCGTCAACCGATTCTCATCATCGCACGCGATATAGTAGTGGCCGTCCTGGAAGTGGGGGTCGTCAGGTCCAGCAACTACCAAGATACTCTGATACACGCGAGCAGATAGACGATCTGTCTGATTCGGTGTTAGCGTTATGTGCCAGTCTATTGGTATCTGCTCGTGTCCCATAATCTGCAATCCGATGTGTATTTGAGTCCAGTCTGTTACCTGAGTCCAGTCTTTCATACCTAGCATCTGGCCAATCTGGAAGTTGTGAACATTGAGAAACGTTCTAAGCTGCACAAGTTTGCCGTTCAAAAAAGCCTCTTGTGCTGGCTTTCGACTCCTGATTGCTTGACAGATGGCGAGAATCGGCTGTAGAAGTGTGCTCTTTCCCGAGCTATTGTTGCCTACAATTACTGATAAAGGGGCGAGGGTAATCTGTGCATGACGTACAGACTTGAAACATGTCAAGTCGATGCGCCGAAGTCGGAAGGGGTGATGATTCCCATGAGCAGATGGTCGACTATGACTATCCGACGACAATGTTCTGTCCCTCTCTAGGCGTCGATCAACGTGACTTTGTGCTCTGATGCGAGCCTGATGGAACTCTCGCGATCCTGGTCAGACACATAGGAAGCTGAGATGACATTGTGTCCTGACCGCCTCCGGAAGGTACCACAGGTCCTCTTTCGATCACGTGTCCATCCGTCAATCGACCTGTCGAACATGGTGTCGTCCAGGAGGTCGATGGTTGACAGTGCTCGCTCCACCAGAGGCCAAAAGGCCTTGTATAGGGTATCGGCCAACGTCCCGAACGTCTCTGTCCAGTTGCTGATCTTCAGTGCTCCCACTTCCTCCAAGACCGCAACATCATCCATGGTGAACGCAATGTCGTGGGTAACCAGATCGAGCAGTTTGTATAGCACGGTCTCAGGGTTACCACAGGTATCGAGATACTCCAAGGCTAGGCAACCGGGATCGAGTTGGTATGGGGGACCTTCATAGAGAAGTGTAGAGGTGCAGTCCGCAGCCAGGGTTCTGACGGCAGTCCCTTCCTGAGCCTTGAAGTCCCATCGGGGGTCGAACCGGCCTCGGAGCGGCGGACCGGTAGCAAGGCCTGCCCGCTCAAAAGGCTGGCCGACGGCGACATCTCCTAGCGCCTCAAGAGCCACATCGTCGATCTCTCCGATAAGGGTGCCAAGTTGATGCATCCAGACGACCCCTCTCGTATCCGCTTGCGCCACGATCCAATACGGCAAGGTGGAATGCTCGGGCGAAATGATGAGATCGGAGTTCGCGGCAAGCTCAATGTGGGGATGAACCAACATGACCTCGGCGAAGCAGCTCCGCATGTGCCAATCCAGCCTGAGAACGAGCGCCATCCGTTCGGGGACAAGATCGGCCCCTGGCACACGAACCATTAGAATCTGGCCGCGTTCTACGGGCATGCGGAGACCGGCTGATACCAGGCCCGGACGCCGCGCAACGGCCGATCGGATCAACGGTGGAACAGTCATCGCTCTGCGCTCTCCTCCAGCGAATGGCTGATCCGAGCCAACAGGTCTTCCATAGCGGGAACGTGGCGGTCAGCGTCCAACTGTGACATCATCTCTGTGGCCAATCGTTCCAGAACACGTTGTTTCCTTTGTGCGACCCACGGTCTGGACCGTCCAAGTCGCGCCCCGATGTCCCCGTCGGCGATGCCCTGGCTCTTGCCAAGCAGTATCCATTGCTCCGGTTCGCTGAGGTCTCGTGCGAAGGTTTCGACCGCTGCTCGCATCTGCGCATCCTCCGCCACCGCTTCGGGTGTCGGCTCTTCCGACGGATATTCCCCTTCGGGATCTTGAAGGAACGTTGGCAGCCACGATGTCAAAAGAATCTCGAAGACACGAGCCAGGTCCCGCTCGCTCACCGCGCCGACCTCGTTCAGCGCCCGTTCGAGCAGCAGTCGCAGGTCGGGTGTCGTGTATATCATGGACGCCCGGGATGAGCGCCGGCCCGCCACGAGCTGCGGAATGTCGCGGACCGCGCTGGCGAGGTGGGAGATCCTGGAGTCGGAGAGGTCGGCCATAGGACCTGTGAAGTCGTCCTCCGAGACCCAGACCTCGCGGCCGGTGGTCCGCATGTCAAACGGGGGCGTGCGCGCGAGCCTGCGGACCCGGGTGAGCAGCCGGTCCACAACCGTCTTGCGGCGACGGTGAGCAAGAGTACGCCTGACCTGCAGGCTGAGTAGCCGTCTCCACGACTCGATAGATGTTGCCTGATCGAAGAGGTACTCGAGCTGCGCCTCGCCGAGAAGCCGGTCCAGCACGACCTGTTGGGCGAGGTCCTGGACACTGTCATTGGACCATGACTCGCCGTAGTTGTACACACCAGGCGGGTAGCGCCGGGCGATGCTGTGTGTCATCTCGAGCACGAGGGCCCAGATACGCGGCCCGATCCTGACCGACTGGTACTCCGCCCGCAACTCCTGGAGGGTCATGGTCGCAACCACCGCTCGATCTCGGCATACAGACGCGATGCGTCCGGCTCGATGCACGACCAGCTGTCGTAGGTCACATCAGGTGCCTTCACAGTAACCGGCACCCGGGGCACCCGCCCATCCTGGTCAATCTGGCATCCTTCGTAGTCGGACCGGTGGTCATGTGCCTCGTGGTCGTAACCGCTCCTGCTGCTGGCCGACCGGGGGAAGAAGACCATATTGGGACCGTACGAGGTCCCTTGGACAACGCGTCGCCCGCCGCGGCCCTCCTCTGCCTTGACGGGCGCGAAAGGTTCACCTGACCTCTTAAGCACCGACTCTTCTGGAACGGAGAACCATGCGCCCACTCGAAACGTGTCGCGGGGATCACGCATGAAGTCGGTCAGGAGTCGGAGGTCCTTCTGTTCGGGCATACCGCGCAATCTACCCCCGAAGCCGCGGGTCGGCAATGCCTGCGTTCCTGCGAATCACCTCGCTCATGCGCCATGAAGGTATCCTCCTGGTATGACACGACACGGGGGTCAACTGTGGGAATCCATGCCGACCTGCTGAGACGCCACCGGGAGGTGATTCCCAACTGGGTCGGTCTCTACTACGACCAGCCGATCTCGCTCGCGGAGGGGTCGGGGCGCCATGTCATGGATGCCGAGGGCAACCGGTATCTCGACTTCTTCGGAGGGATCCTGGTCACCATGGTCGGCCACGCAGTCCCCGAGGTGGTGGATGCGATCAAGGCGCAGGCGGAGCAGATGCTCCACTCCTCCACCCTCTACCTGATCGAGGCTCAGATCGAGCTCGCCGAACGCATCGCCGAGCTCTCAGGCATTCCCGACGCCAAGGTCTTCTTCGTCAACTCCGGATCCGAGGCCAACGACACGGCGTTGATGCTCGCCACCTGCTACCGCAGCTCCAACCAGGTCCTGGCGATCCGGGGCAGCTACCACGGCAAGTCCCACAGCGCTATGGCTGTCACGGGCAACGCGGCGTGGTCGGGTACCAGCTTCAGTCCCTTCCAGGTCACCTACGTCCACGGCGGTTACAAGCTGCGCTCCCCGTTCGGCCACCTTCCCGACGAGGAGTTCACCGCTCGGTGCGTGGACGACCTGAGGGATCTGCTGGACATCGCTGTGGCCGGCGTCCCTGCGGCGCTGATCGCCGAACCGATCCAGGGCGTGGGCGGGTTCGTGACCCCGCCGGACGGCTTCTTCGGCGCCCTGAAGGACGTGCTCGACGAACGGGGAACGCTGTTCATCTCCGACGAGGTACAGACGGGATGGGGACGGACCGGCGACAACTTCTGGGGTTACCAGGCCCACGGCGTGACCCCCGATCTGCTGACGTTCGCCAAGGGCCTCGGCAACGGCATGGCTATCGGCGGTGTGGTGGGGCGCCGGGCCATCATGGACTCGTATGCGGCCAACGCCCTCTCGACCTTCGGGGGTAACCCGCTGGCCACGAGCGCAGCGCTGGCCACCCTGGACGTGCTGGAGGACCACGACCTCCGGTCCAACGCTTACAAGAGGGGCGCCCAGCTGCGAAGCGGGTTGGACCATCTGGCCCACGACATCCCGGAAATCGTGGAGGTCCGGGGCAAGGGGCTGATGCTGGGGGTCGAGCTGGCCGATCCGGCAACCAGCCGGCCCGATACGGTCCGGACCGCCCGGATCATGGAGGAGGCCAAGGCCGAGGGGCTCCTGATCGGCAAGGGCGGGCTATACGGGAACGTGCTTCGCATCGCTCCGCCCCTTTCGGTAACCGAGGAGGAATGCGAGGAGGGACTGGCCATGCTGGAGACCGCTATCGGTCGGGTCGCCGGCTCCTGACCGGCGGGCGATCCGGGGATCAGATGGACGGCGCCCACGGTATGGAGTTCGGTGTGGTGCTCCAGACCGACCCGCCCGCTTCACGAGTTATCGAGCTGACCCGCCTGGCCGAGGCCGGCGGGTTCAGCCACGCCTGGACATTCGATTCCCACATGCTCTGGCAGGAGCCGTTCGTGATCTACTCGCGGATGCTCGCCGAGACCGAGCGCATCGTGGTGGGGCCGATGGTCACCAATCCCGGCACCAGGGACTGGACGGTGCTGGCCTCCCTGTTCGCCACCCTCAACGACATGTACGGGGACCGGACCATCTGCGGCATGGGCCGCGGTGACTCGGCGCTCAGATACATCGGCCGCAAGCCCCGCACTCTGGCCAAGATGGTCGAGTCGATGGAGGTCATCAAGGGTCTGGTCGCCGGGGAGGAGGTGGACTACGGAGGGACCCCGCTCCGGATCCCGTGGGTCTCCGAGGGTTGGAACCTGCCCATGTGGGCGGCCGGGTACGGGCCCAAGGCCCTGGCCACGATCGGCCGCCACGCCGACGGGTTCATCCTCCAGCTGGCTGATCCCCAGATCCTCGAGTGGACCCTGGGAGCGGTGCGGGCGGCGGCTTCCGACGCGGGCCGCGACCCCCGGGAGATCAAGGTATGCGTAGTAGCCCCCGCATATGTGGGAGACGACATCGACCACCAGCGCGAGCACCTGCGATGGTTCGGTGGAATGGTCGGCAACCACGTCCACGATCTGGTGAAGCGGTACGGGTCGAGCGATCCGGAATTGGTTCCCGATGTCCTGGCCGACTACATCGCCGCCCGGGAGGGCTACGACTATTCCCACCACGGTCGGGCGGGCAACCCCTCCACCGGTTTCGTACCGGACTCGATCGTGGACCGGTTCTGCGTCCTCGGCACCGCGGCGGATCACATCGCCAAGCTGCGCAGGCTCCGGGAGCTCGGGATGGACCACTTCGGCATCTACCTAATGCACGACGATCAGGAGGCCACTATCAAGGCCTACGGCGACCAGGTGATACCCGCCGTGCTCCAGGACGGGTGAGCATGATGGTTAGACATAGAGACTCGACAGGGAGGGATCGATGGGTTCTGCACTGATCAAGAACGGCATCGTGGTCACCGCCACCGGTAGCACGGTGGCCGATGTGCTGGTCAGGGAGTCGAGAGTGGTCGCCATCGTGGCGTCCGCCGACGACTTGGGGTTGACCGCAGACCGCACCATCGACGCCGCCGGCAAACTTGTCATACCGGGCGGGATCGATGCGCACACCCACATGGAGCTTCCGTTCGGCGGGACCCTCGCCGCCGACACTTTCGAGACCGGAACCCGCGCCGCTGCTTGGGGCGGCACCACCACCATCGTCGATTTTGCGGTCCAGTCCAAGGGTGAGTCGGCGATGGAGGGCTTCGAGCAGTGGATGGCCAAGGCCGAGGGCGAGTGCGCCATCGACTACGGCTTCCACATGATCACCGGCGACATCAACGAACAGACCCTCAAGGAGATGGACATGCTGGTGGACGAGGGGGTCACCTCGTTCAAGATGTTTATGGCCTATCCGGGGGTCTATTACTCCGATGACGGCGAGATCGTCCGGGCGATGCAGAAGGCGGCCGAGAACGGGTCGGTGATAGCCATGCATGCCGAGAACGGGATCGCCATCGATGTGTTCGTGGAGCAAGCCCTCCGGCGAGGCGAGACCGATCCCATCAACCACGGCCTGGTCCGTAAGTCGGTACTGGAGGGTGAGGCCACCCATCGGGCCATCCGGCTGGCGGAGGTCACAGGCGCAACCCTGTACATCGTCCATCTCTCCGCTCTTGAGGCCCTGGATCAGGTCATCAGGGCTCGTGACGAAGGGCGGAACGTGTTCGCAGAGACCTGCCCGCAGTACCTGTTCCTTGATCTCGAGCATCTCGGTAACGGCTTCGAGGGTGCCAAGTACGTGTGCTCGCCGCCACTACGGGACCGGGCGGCCGGCCATCAGGAGCGGCTGTGGCGGGGGCTCAGGACCAATGATCTCCAGGTGGTATCGACCGACCACTGCCCGTTCTGCATGGGTGAGCACCACACCTTCGGTACCCAGAAACAGCTCGGTCGGGGCAACTTTGCAGCCATCCCCAACGGGATCCCGGGGGTAGAGAACCGGATGGAACTGATCTTCGACGGTGGCGTGGGCCAGGGTCGCATCAGCGCCAACCGGTTCGTGGAGATCACCTCCACTGCTCCCGCCAAGATGTTCGGCCTGTTCCCGCAGAAGGGCACCATCGCGGTGGGAAGCGATGCGGACATCGTGATCCTCGACCCGACCCGGGTCCATACCATCTCGGCGGAAACCCATCACATGGATGTCGACTACTCGGCCTACGAGGGCCGGGGGATCACCGGCAAGGTCGAGACGGTGATGTCGAAGGGCAAGGTCGTCATCGAGGACGGCCGCTACCTCGGCGCCAAGGGCGACGGACAGTATCTTCGCCGCGGTACCAGCATGATGCTGCGATAAGGAGGACCCGGACCGCCATGAGGACCATCAACCACTGGATCGACGGCCGGAGCTGGGACGGTGAGCCGGACCGGGTCGGGCCGGTCTTCAACCCCGCTACGGGTGAGCAGACCGCCCAGGTTGCCCTGGGGGGTCTCCGCGAGGTGGAGGCGGCCGTATCGACGGCCCGCAAGGCCTTCCGGGACTGGCGCAACGTTCCCCTCACCCGCCGCCAGAACATCATGTTCGCCTACCGGGAGCTGATCACCCGCCACCGCCTCGACCTGGCCCGAGCCCTGACCGCCGAGCACGGCAAGACCATCGAAGACGCCTTGGGCGAGGTACAGCGCGGCCTCGAGGTGGTGGAGTTCGCCTGCAATATCGCCCACCTGGTCAAGGGGTCCTTCTCCGAGCAGGTGAGCCGGTCGGTCGACACCTACACCGTGCGCCAGCCCCTCGGCGTGGCGGTGGGCATCACGCCCTTCAACTTCCCGGCCATGGTTCCGATGTGGATGTTCCCGATCGCCCTGGCCTGCGGTAACACCTTCGTGCTGAAACCCTCCGAGAAGGACCCGTCACCGTCGCTACTGAACGCCGAGCTGCTGGCCGAGGCGGGGCTTCCGGACGGGGTATTCAACGTGGTGAACGGGGACAAGGAGGCGGTGGACGCCTTGATCGGCCATCCCGACGTGGCCGCCGTCTCCTTCGTGGGCTCCACACCCATCGCCCGCTACATCTACGAGCAGGGCAGCCGGGCAGGCAAGCGGGTGCAGGCCCTGGGCGGCGCCAAGAACCACATGATCGTGCTACCGGATGCGGACATGGACCTGGCCGCCGACGCCGCTGTGTCGGCGGGCTACGGATCGGCCGGGGAGCGCTGCATGGCCATCTCGGTGGTGGTGACGGTGGGCGACGCCGCCGAGCGACTTATTCCGAAGGTGCGGGAGAGGGTGGCCGGGCTGGTGGTGGGCCCCGGCGAGTCGGAAGGCGCCCAGATGGGTCCGCTGGTAACCGGACAGCACCGTGACCGGGTGATGGGCTACATCGAGGCCGGCGAGTCGGAAGGCGCCACCCTGCTGGATGATGGCCGGGGCCTGGTGGTCGAGGGTCACGAGGACGGGTACTTCTTGGGACCCACCTTGCTCGACAACGTCACCCCTGAGATGTCTGTCTACAGCGACGAGATCTTCGGTCCGGTGCTGTCGGTGGTGCGGACCGGCGCATACCAGGAGGCCATCGATCTGATCAATGCCAACCCCTACGGCAACGGGACGGCGGTCTTCACCAACGACGGGGGAGCGGCCCGCAAGTTCCAGGCCGAGATCGAGGTGGGGATGGTAGGGATCAACGTACCGATTCCGGTGCCGCTGGCGTTCTACTCGTTCGGCGGATGGAAGGACTCCATCTTCGGGGACCATTCCATCTACGGCCCGGACGGGGTCCACTTCTACACCCGGCCCAAGGTGGTGATCTCACGCTGGCCGGATCCGATCCACCGGGGCGTGGACCTCGGGTTCCCCCAGCACGGCTAGTCCGAGTTGACTCGGTCCACCGCGGACCGGTATTCCTCCTCGGTCACCTTGCGTCCCACCCAGACCGTCGGGGGGCCGGTGGTATGGGACAGATGGGACATCGGGGCATGGGGCATGGCTCCGTGCCAGTGAACCCGGTCAGGCGGGGCATATAGGAGGTCACCCTCCTCGAACGCCGCCACGTTGCCCTTTTCGTCGCCGATCACGCCGGCGCCATGGGTGGTATGGAGGACTTGGCCGCCGGGGTGGTAATGCCAGTCGGTGCGGGCGGCCGGGGAGAAGCTGACCGCCAGGATGTTGAGCGACCCGTCGGTCCTGACCGGCCCGAACAGCACCTGACCCGTGAAGTTCTCGGCGGGAGCCGTCTCCCACTCGATGTCGCCCGGTTTCCAATGCTCCACGAACCCTCCGTTCATAGGACGGATGAGAAGTATATGGAGTGGTCGCCGGCCCTACGCGCCCGTGATAAACGGGGCGACCTCGTCGATCAGGCGCCAAAGCCGCTCGACATGTTCCTCTCTGGTGTTCATCTGGCCTATCGACACCCGCAGGAACGACGTCTCCCCCATCCGGGAGGGGGTCAGGAACGAATGACCGGATCGGTTGACCGCCTCCCCCAGTGACTCGGTGGCCCGGTTGCCGGCCCGGTGCCGGAAGCACACCAGGGCGAATGGTACGGGGGCCACCAGCTCGAAACGAGGGTCTTCATCGAGCCGGTCGGCAAAGGCGCGGGCCCATGCCACGCTGTCGCGTATCCGGGAGCGCAGTGCCGCGGCTCCGTAGTAACGCAGGACGAACCAGAGTTTCAGGGAGCGGAAGCGGCGGCCCAGCGCCACGTGCCAGTCCCGGTAGTCGATCACCTGCCCGCTCTCCGAAGAGGCATTTCGCAGGTACTCGGGCAGGATCGAGAGGGTGCGGATCAGGGGCCGGCGGTCGGCCACGTAGAACAGCGAGCCGTCGAAGGTCATCGGCGTCCACTTGTAGGGGTTGACGGTGTAGCTGTCCACCAGCTCTAGGCCATCCTGGTGGTGCCGGAACTCCGGACAGAGCATGGCGTTGCCGGCATAGGCGGCGTCCACGTGATGCCACATCCCGGCTTGGCGGGACAGCTCGCCCACGGCGCGGACCGGGTCCACCGCGGTCGTGCCGGTGGTGCCCACGGCCGAGCAGGCGAAGGCGGGCTCCAGCCCGGCGGCCCGATCCTCACGAACCGCCTCCTGCAGGGCGTCGATCCGCATGGCGTAGGCATCGTCCACTTCGATCAGGCGCACATGGCGGTAGCCGGCTACCCGAGCTCCCTTCTCCACGGAAGAATGGGCCTGCGAGGACGTGTAGGCAACGCACCGGTCGGCGGCGCCGCCGCGCCTACCTGCCTCTTCGCGGGCGACTACCAGAGCGGTATGGACGGCGTCCGAGGCGGTCTGCTGCATCACGCCGCCCCCCTGATCGGTGGTCCTCCATCGGGCGGGGAGCCCGAGCAGGTCCGCCATCCAGTCGGCCATCACGTTCTCCAGCTCGGTGCACACCGGGCTGGTCGCCCACAGCATTCCCTGCTGGCCGAGGCCGGCCGAGACCAATTCCCCGAGAATGCCCGGGCCGGAGGTAGCGGCCGGGAAGAATGCGAACCACCCGGGGGAGACCCAGTTGGTCAATCCGGGAACGACTATCCGGTCCAGATCGGCGGCGATCTCCTCGAAGTCCTCCGGTTCCTCCGGAGCGTGGTCGGGCAGCATGTCCCGGATCTCGCCCGGCGACAGTTGGGACTGCACCGGCAGGTCGCCCACCCGCTCCATGTAGCCGGCCAGCCAGTCCACCATCTCGTAGCCGTGACGGCGGAACTCTTCAGGAGTCATCGCAACGACAGGATTGGCACGCCCCCAATCCAAGGGGAATCGGAGAGCCTCGTCAATACGGGAGGCATCCGTAGACGCCACGGGCAGCAAGGGGTTCTCAAACATCGTAAACATAAATATAGTGAATTATAAGAACCCATTCTAGCGTCACGAGTGGAGAACATGGTGCGGGCTCGGAAGACATTTCGTCGGATCCTCAGAGCGACCTCCGGGGCCAACATCCGCTTTGCAGACCTCTGCGGTCTGCTACGGCGTCTGGGCTTCGCGGAGCGGACCCGGGGCGGCCACCATGTGTTTTCCAAGGAAGGTGTATCCGAACTGATCGTCCTGCAACGCGAAGGTGGGCAGGCGAAGCCATATCAGATACGGCAGGTTCGCCGAATCATCCTGACGTATAGAATGGAGGTCGATGGGTGATGCATAAATACAGGGTCGTTCTCTCCTGGAGCAACCAGGACGGTGCATTCGTCGCCGAAGTGCCGGATCTCCCGGGTTGCATGGCTCACGGGGACACGCAGCAATCCGCTCTCGACCATGTCCAGCAAGCCATGGACCTATGGATCGACACCGCCAGGGATCTGGGGCGTCCGGTACCTGAGCCGAGGAATCGGCCTCTCACACCAGTATGAGCCCGGACGCGGACTACGCCTCCACCCCTAGGCCCTCCGGTTGGATCAAGGACCGGTTCGGACCTCTCGACCAACGAGTTCGGTCAGCCATGCATTGAGGCTCTTACGCTCCGTCCTAGCCGCGGCTGCCGCCGCCCGATGGACTTGAGACGGGAGCCGGAGTGCAATCCTCCCTGAGTAGGGGCGATCAGGTTCTCGGCCCCTCTCCGAACATATTGCCAGATACTCGTCCACCGAGTCCTTGAACGCCTGTTGCACTTCCGACACCGAACTGCCCTGAAAGGTAATCACATCCCGGGTGTCCACCACCTCGCCGTGGAGAAGGCCTGCTTCGTCGTCGAAGATCACGACTCCGCGATATCCGTGGTACTCCAGCATCGTTCTACTCCTAGGTCTACGATCATCGTTCTATTCCAAGTTCTACGGCCTGACACCGGCTTCCGTAAGGAACCTCCTCGCAGAGGCAACTGATCCCTTGTCCACCTCTTTGCGCGGATGAGGCCGGTGGAAGACGGCAATCACGTCATTGAGTTCCACTGCCACGCGAGATCCTGCTCGCTCTTCGATGGCTGCGCCACAGGCCACGAACAGCGACTCGATGTCGATCCAATTGATCGAGGCCTGCGTAGGCCTCCGGAATATCGCTTCCAGAGTGCTGCGGCGTTTCCGTCTCACCGAGAAATGATATCACATTATGATATCGACATCGCCGGGTTTGCGCCGCCGCCTGTGTACCATTCCCGGCGAACCTATGACGAACACGCCGCGCACCCTTTTCCAGAAGGTCTGGGACGCCCATGTGGCCCACGAAGCTCCCGGCGAGCCGTCGTTGCTCTACATCGATCTGCATCTGGTCCACGAGGTGACCAGCCCTCAGGCGTTCGACGCCTTGCGACTGGCAGGACGGGGCGTGCGGCGACCCGACCTGGCGCTGGCGACCATCGACCACGGGGTACCGACCGCCAACCGCAGTCTCGGGATAAGGGATCCCCTGTCGAAGAAGCAGATCGACGCCCTGATCGCCAACTGCGAGCAATACGGCATCACCCTTTACGGGCTGGACGATCCCCGCCAGGGCATCGTCCATATCATCGGTCCTGAGCAGGGGATCACCCAACCCGGCATGACCATCGTCTGCGGCGACTCGCACACCGCCACCCACGGCGCATTCGGAGCGCTGGCCTTCGGGATCGGCACCTCCGAAGTGGAGCATGTGCTGGCTACCCAGACCCTTCCCCAGTCGAAGCCCAAGGCCATGGCGGTGACAGTCGAAGGCGATCTACCCACGGGGGTAACCGCCAAGGACATCATCCTGGCCATCATCGCCAGGATCGGGGTGGCCGGCGGGGTCGGCCACGTGATCGAGTACCGGGGCTCCACTATCCGCTCCCTCTCGATGGCGGCCCGCATGACCATCTGCAACATGTCGATCGAGGGAGGGGCCCGGGCCGGCATGGTGGCCCCTGACGACACCACGTACTCATACCTGGAGGGACGCCCCTATGCGCCCAGGGATTGGGAGGCTGCCCTGGATCACTGGCGCACCCTTCCCACCGATGACGGCGCCTCTTTCGACACCGAGGTCGAGCTGGACGCGGCCGAGCTCGAGCCACACGTCTCCTGGGGTACCAACCCCGCCCAGACGGTGCCGGTGAGCGCCCGGGTGCCCCACCCGGATGCCTACGACGATCCGCTGGACCGGTCCGGGTGCCGGCGTGCCCTCGAATACATGGACCTGGCGGCCGGGACCCCGATCACCGATATCCGCGTCGATCGGGTCTTCCTCGGGTCGTGCACCAACGCCCGCATCGAGGACCTGCGAGCGGCGGCCGGGATAGTGGAGGGGCGCTCCGTGGCTCGGTCGGTGAGCGCCATGGTGGTGCCCGGTTCCGGGCTGGTGAAGCTCCAGGCCGAGGAGGAGGGCCTCGACCGTGTCTTCAAGGAAGCCGGGTTCGAGTGGCGGGACGCCGGATGCTCCATGTGCCTGGGGATGAACGACGACATTCTCGCCCCGGGGGAGCGCTGTGCCTCGACCTCCAACCGCAACTTCGAGGGCCGCCAGGGGCGGGCCGGGCGTACCCACCTCGTCAGCCCCGAGATGGCCGCCGCCGCGGCGGTAGCCGGCCACTTCGTCGACGTGCGAACCTGGATCTGACCGTGGACCGCATCGGCATCATCACCGGCTCCATGGCGCCTCTGCCGAGGAACAACTGCGACACCGACCAGATCATGCCCAAGCAGTTCCTGAAACGGGTCGAGCGGAGCGGCTACGGGCAGTTCCTGTTCCACGACTGGGCCAGGACCGCCGACGGGGATCTCGATCCCGGGTTCGTCCTGAACCGTCCCGAATACCAGGAGGCCCGGGTCCTGGTCAGCGGGCCCAACTTCGGTTCGGGGTCATCTCGCGAGCACGCCCCGTGGGGCATCCAGGACTGGGGTTTCGATGCAGTGGTTGCTCCTTCGTTCGCCGATATCTTCTACAACAACTGCACCAAGATCGGGTTACTTCCGGTCACGCTCACCGAAGCCGAGGTGAACCGGCTGATCGAGTTGGCCACCGGGACGCCGGGCTCGGCGGTCACCATCGACCTGGAAGCCCAGACCGTCACCACCGGCGATTGGCGGACCGGTTTCGAGATCGACGCCTTCACCAAGTACCGGCTCCTCGAGGGGCTTGACGACATCGGCCTCACCATGCGGAATCTCGGAGCTATCGAGGTTTTCGAGCGGTCGCGACCCGACCACCTACCCAGACTCGCGGGAACCGGCAATCCCTGAGAGATCAGACCTCCACAATGCTATCTGTGCGATCATCCACCGCTGCTTGGCGCCGTCTTGGAATTACCAAGGCCCGGGTCGAGCACGACCTGGCCTACATCTCGGCCATCACCATCCAGGAACTCGAACTCGGAGTGTTGCTGGCTGAGCGCTCTGACCCGGTATCGGGCACGATCCTGCGCACTTGGCTCGACAACGACGTGTTCGAGGCCTTCGATCAACGCATCCTGCCGGTCGATGCCAGGGTGGCGCAGCTGGCCGCTTCCCTGCACGTACCCGATCCGGCGCATGCGAGCGACGCTCTCATCGGTGCCACCGCCATAGCCAACAACATGGTGCTGGTGACCCGCAACACCAGAGACTTCGAGCGCTTCCCGGGACTGGAGGTCCTGAACCCGTGGACCTCCACCACTTTCTAGGGCCGGTAGGCTGGCGGGGTGTTTGCTGTCATTTCTTACCCGCCGATCCCGATCTTCGAGATCGGGCCGCTGCGGATGTCGCTCCACGGCGTCTTCGCCGGGCTGGGGTTCCTGGCCGGGGCCTATTACGGCACCGTCCGCTACCGGGCCCGGGGGTTCGATGCCAACCTGTTCCAGTCGGTCCTGACCTGGGCGCTGGTGGGGGCGCTGCTGGGCGCCCGATGGCTGACCTTGCCCGCGTACTGGGCGGAGAACGGGTTCGACGCGGGCGAACTGATCAATGTCGTTGGCAATTACTCCATTCTGGGCGGTTTCGCCGGCGGTATCGGGGTCGGTGTCTGGCGCGCGTACAGGCTTGGACTCCGGCTGGGACCCGCCGTGGACGTGGCCGCCTTCGGCCTGGCCATAGGAACGGTGGTGGGTCGCATCGGCGACCTGGCCATCGTGGAGCACCTCGGCGGGCCAACCCGGTTCGTGCTGGGATACGGGATCCGGCCGGGCTACGACGTGGCGCCCCAGCACGACCGCTTGGAGTGCGTGACGGCGACCGTGGGCGAGTTCTGCGGGATCTACCACCATGCTGCCCTGTATGACCTGCTGGCCGCTGCGGTCTGCTTCGGCTTCCTCTACTGGCTGGTTTTCCGATCCGGTGTCCGGCTCCGGTATGGCCAGTTGTTCGCCATCTGGATGATCTGGTACGGCATCCAGCGCTTCCTCATCGATTTCACCCGCCTTGCCCTGGACGTCGGCGGCGACCGGACCCTGGGCGCGCTGACCTGGAGCCAGTGGAGCGCCCTGGCCGCCGCGGTCGGCGGCTTTGCCCTTTTCCTATGGATGGGTAGGCGGAATCCGGTGGTGACACCCGAGAACGACCGCGCCCACGGGGCTGCTGCGTAGAAGTATCGGCGCCTAAGCCGGGATGTCGAGAATCAGTCCGACCGATTCACGGATTCGGTTAAGGATCAGCGGCCCGACGTTGCCCCGCACGCCACCGATGCGAGCGGATGCAACCGCCCGAACGTGTTGGCACTGCGCCACGGAGGTGTTTTCCAACCCGTTATGTCGGTCAGGTTCGATCAAGACCTCCGAACTGAAACCACGAGACGTCGTGGTCAAGGGCACGACATGAACAACGTTGGGTGACCCGGCGAGAATGGTCTGGGCAGTCATCAGCACAGCCGGGCGGACGAACCCGGCCTCTCGAGCGACCGGCGGCCCAAGGTCGAGGTCTAGGACATCACCCGAGGTCAGCATTGAGCCATTCCACCTCGTCCGGTGTCAGCGGGGTCTCCAACTCCTCGCTGATCCGATCCTGACGAAAGTGACGAACGACCAACGCGACGGTCTCTCCCATCGTGGTTCCGAATTCTGTGGCAATCCGGCTGAGTTCCTGATGGGTTGCCCTATCTAGACGAATGCTCGTGCTTGGCATACAAGACAGTATACACAAAGGTATACACCTGGACAGAGGGCAATCCATCCTGGCGCTGCAACCGGCTGTCCCATGATTCTAGGTTCTTGACACACCATCGGGTTGGGTTGTCGGCCTGGTCACCAATGGGGTAACCTGCCAAACGTGAATTCGACCGAGGTGTATTCGTATTTCGCCTTTACCGGGCCCGGTGCCCGGGCCTGGCGTGACGTCTAGACCGAATCTGTCGTAGAGAAGCCAAGGCCCGGAGCACCCGCTCCGGGCGCTTTGACGTTCGGAGCGATCCCACCAGAGGAGCATCAATGGAACGCAGAGCACTACGCAACGGATCTCCCACGGACACAGTCGTAGAGGTGGGGAAGACCAGGTTCGGCTACGACCCGTTCCCGACCATCGCAGGACCACGGGCGGTCGAATCGGAGGAACAGATCATGAAGGTCGCCACCACGGTGGCCGAGGCCGGCGCCACCGTACTCCGCGGTGGGGTATTCGAGTCGAGCTCCTCACCGTACGCGTTTCCCGGATTGGGCGCGCCCGGTCTGGAGCTGTTGCGCGACGCGGGCGCCGAGGTGGGCCTACCCACGGTCACCAAGGCCCTGGAACCCAAGGACGTCGAGCTAGTCGCCTCGCACGTTGACATGATCCACGTCGATCCCCGCTCCATGCAGAACTTCGAGTTGCTACGCGTTATCGGTGGGACGGGGAAGCCGGTGCTGCTCGAGCGCGGCGGATCCGCCACGGTGGACGAGTGGTTGTGGGCGGCCGAGTACGTACTCGCCGAGGGCAATAACCAGGTGGTGCTGTGCGAGGGTGGCATCCGTACCTTCGAGAAATCGACCCGGGCCACCCTCGATCTGAGTTCCATTCCGGTCCTGAAGGAGATCAGCCACCTGCCGGTCATCGTGGCGCCTTCCGCCGCCGCCGGCTCCCGGACCAGGATCCAACCCTTGTCGTTGGCTGCCCAGGGCGTCGGCGCCGACGGGCTGATGGTGGAAGTCCACCCGGACCCCATGGCGTCCCGCACCGCGGTGTCGCATCAGATCACCTTCGAGATGTTCACTGATCTCATGGACGCGTTGGGCGTCAATCGGGTTCGGATCAACATCGATATGATCGATCGCGATCTGGTCCGCTTGCTGGCGCGCCGGCATCTCATGGTTATGCGGGTGGGCCGGATCAAGGCCCAGCGAGGGATGCCGGTCCACATTCCCGAGCGGGAGGTGGAGTTGCTGGACATCGTCCGGGAGGAAGCGGAACGCCATGGCCTGGATCCGTCCGAGATCGAGGATGTGTTCGATGTCATCTTGGAGCAGTCGAGGGAGATGCAACGCCGGGAACGGGCCCGATCTTGGTCCCGTGGCTGAGTTCGCCGTTACCTATGCCTAGGTGGTCGCCGACTCGGGTCAGAATATGGTGGCGGCGACGTCGATGACGTTGTAGTCGTCGTCGGTTACGAATAGGACCCGCCACTTGTCGAGGGTCGTGCATGGATGCGAGATCCCGACTCGTACCGGAGTCCCCACGGGGAGGACGGCGGGATCGCCGGGGCGCACGTAGGCATGCTGGTCATTCAACTTGACGATCGGCAGCGGCTCGCCGGTAGGGAGCGGGTCGATCACCTTGGCGGGACCCTTGTCGGATCCGATGTCGCGCTGTCCGATGTTGAGCAGGGCCAGGTCGGCCTGCGGTCTCGATATCACTGTGGCGCCGATCTCCAGTGACCCTTGGAAGGGGGTGTAGGGCCAGTCTGGCCGGGTGCTGGGTCCCAGAGCGGCGTAGTGGCCGTGGTCGTGAACCAGGTAGCAGCCGGAGCGCAGCACCAGCCGGTAGGAGTCGAGGGAGGCGAGATCGCGCTGGATGTGGCGGCGGACGACATCGAACACGTCTGAACCCCCGATCGACAGGACCGGCGGTGCGTTCGCGGCAAAGACCCCGTTGGCGTGGAATTTGTGGAAGATGCCGGTGACGGAGTCCACGTAAGCCCCTATCGAGCGGAGATGCTCCGGTGTGCGGTTCTCGCCCGCGGGGCCCTCGTACGCCCCGATCCCACCCACCACGGCGGTGCCCGACTGCTCGATCTCGCGTGCTACGGCTTCGGCCTCGGCCCGGCTGCGGCAACCGGTGCGGCCGTCCGCTAGCCCGATGTCGATCAGGAAACGGAGACCGGCTGCCTCGACACCGGTGCTGTCGATGGCTGCCCGGTAGGCCCTGACCCCCGCCACCGAGTCGACGAAGCAGTACACCTCCGTGCCGGGCTCTCCCGCCAGCCGCACCAGGCGTTCCAGCGACCGGGGATCGGCCGCCTCGTTGGCCAGAAGGATCCTGCGTATCCCGAAGCGATGGGCAGTCACGGCCTGGTGCGGGAGCGCGACGGTGAGCGCCCAGGTTCCGTGCTCGAACTGGAGCCTCCACAGGGCGGGCGCCATGGTCGTTTTACCGTGCGGCGCGAGAAGAGCGTCGGCGTCGGCGCAGTACCTGCTCATCACCTCTGCGTTGTGGACCAGGGCGCTCCGGCGGAGCAGAGCGAACGGAGTCGGCAGGTCCCGAAGGGCATTCAATCCGGCCGTCCTGATCCCGGCCGGGGTCCAGGATGCCCCGTCGCGCTCCGGGGGCAGGCCTTTCAACCCGACCGGCAGGGGGACCCGCTCGAGCGCTCGGAGGGCCTCATCCATCACTTCGTAGTCGATTCCTGCTGTGTCTGGCATCGCTCCCCCACGGGGCGCCGTCCCGGCGCCCGAGAATGCGCTCAGGCTACATAGCCGACCGATCGGCATCCGGAAGATCAGAAATGGCGTCGGCCTGGTCGGTCTCTCGGAATTAGGGACCCGAACGAGAGGCTGCAGGCCGCCATAGTCGGTAGGCTGATCGTATGCTCGGCGCCCAAGGCGCGCTCAGCCGGGCGCCTCAACCCTATTCGAAGGGAAAGGAGGAGCTAGTGGAGAGAAACAGCCGAGGAGGCCCCTCACTGGAAGAGACTCTGGAGACAAAGGTCGACCGGCGTGACTTCCTGAAGAAGGCGGGTATGACCGTTGCTGCAGGAGGGTTGCTCACCACCATCGGTGCCTGCGGATCCGGAGAATCCGAGGCCACCACCACCCAAGGGACTTCGGGTCCGGCCATGACGGCCGGCGCCACCACGGACACCGCTCAGGAAGCGGTCGAAGTGGTCATGACCCAGGGAGGTCCCGAGGTCGAATGGGAGATGGGCACCAGCTGGCCATTGTCGCTGGACACCATCTATGGAGGTGCTGTGGACTTCGCCCAGCGGGTCTCGGACATGACCGGCGGTCGGTTCACGATCACGCCCAGAGCTGCCGGTGAGTTGGTACCGGGACTCGAGGTCCTGCAGAACGTTCAGCAGAAGGCCATCCCGGCCGGCCATACCGCGTCGTATTACTACGTGGGTCTGAGCCCGGCCACGGCGTTCAACACGGCACTGCCGTTCGGTTTCACCTACCGGCAGCAGAATGCGTGGATGTACGAAGGCGGCGGCTTGCAGCTGATGCAGGACTTCTACGCGGATCGCTTCGGTGTGATCAACTTCCCGGCCGGTAATACCGGAGTCCAGATGGGCGGTTGGTTCAACAAGGAGATCAACTCCACAGCCGACCTGGAGGGACTGCGCATGCGGATCCCCGGCCTGGGCGGCAAGGTGATGGAGCGGCTCGGCGTCACCGTGCAGGTGTTGCCCGGCGGTGAGATCTTCCAGGCACTCCAGACCGGCGCCATCGACGCGACCGAGTGGGTCGGTCCCTACGACGACACGACCATGGGTTTCCATGATGTGTCCACGTATTACTACTACCCGGGATGGTGGGAGCCGGGCCCCGAGCTCGACGTGTTCATCCCGCTGGACGAATGGAACCAACTGCCCGAGGAGTACCAGGCGATTGTCCAGGCGGCCGCGTACAGCGCCAACGCGACCATGATGGCGCGTTACGACGCCAAGAACCCTGCTGCTCTCCAGACGGTTATCGAGTCGGGAATCGAGTTGCGGCCCTTCCCCGATGACGTGATGCAGGCTTCGCAGGACGCCGCATTTGAGCTCTTCGACGAGACCGCGGCCGAGAACGATGACTTCCGCACCATCTTCGGTCATTGGAGCGCCTTCCGCGACGGCATCACCCAGTGGCACGGTCTCGCCGAGACCGCCATGGTCAGCTGGACCGGACGGAACTAGCTGCAGACCAACCCGCCGCCTAGCCGGCCGCCGCGTCCCGCACGGCGCAGCGGCCGGTGCGACGGCGTCGAGGATGCGTCTTGCGGGAAGCCTCCACTGGAGGTGTTCCCGGCGGTGGACGGGGGTAGCCGGCGCCCTGTCCACGAATACCTGCTGGTGGAGTACGGAGTCCATATCGCCGAACTGCACCACCTCGAGCAGTTGGCTGCGGACCGGAGATACGAGTTCTGCTACGTGGCCCTACTGCCGAAGCTGCGGCGCATCACCGGCGGGTTCGCCATGCGGCCCATCGCCATGGTCCAGATACTCAGTAGATGGTTCCTGGCCACCAGTTAGTAACGGCAGTTAGCATCAAGTTCAGGTTTTACTGATGTTAATTGACACCCGTCCGAGTGCGGTTGCCAAGGGCTACGAGTAGCGAACCCAGTACCCATCATTCTGACGTGCTGAGGTTGGGCAAGTTCAGTTCTGCGTGGGGTGGAGTAGTACTTTTAGCGTCGAGACGGGGTTGGCGAGGGCGGCGAAGCCTTCGTTGAAGCGGGCTATGGGTAGGACCATGGAGATGAGGCTCTTGACGTCGAAGGTTCCCTTGGCCAGCAGGTCGATGGCGAGGGGGAACTCCTCTACGTAGATGATGCTTCCGACGATGTCGACCTCCTTGCCGATCACTTTGGTGGCGGTCACCTTGATGGGGTGCGAGGGGAGGCCTGTAAGGGTGACCCGCCCGCCGTAGCGGACGATGTCGACTGCGAGTTCGAGGGTGCCTTGGGCTCCGGAACACTCGAAGATGTACTCGGGAGGTTCCAGTTCGGTTCCGAACAGGTCGGTTGGTGGCTCTGTTCGGGGATCGAGCGCGATGTCGGCGCCGAGGTCTAGGGCCGCTTGGCGCCGGAATGCCGAGAGCTCGATGGCGGTGATCGTGGCCGCGCCGGCGTGCCGGAGGGCTTGGACCATCAGCAGGCCGACGGGACCGGACCCGATCACCGCGGCAGAGCTTCCGAGGCGGAAGCGGGAGCGTCGCACTGCGCGTATCGTGGTGGCCAGCGGTTCGACGAAGGCGCCCTGTTCCGAATTGACCGGATCGGGTAGGGGATGGAGTACCTTCGGGTCGACCGTTACCAACTCCGCCATACCGCCGTCGTGCCGGATCCCGATCCCGTTTACGAAGACGGCCGAGCGGCACAGGTTGAACCTGGCTTCCCGGCAGGCCCCGCACGCCCCGCAGAGATTGCCGTTGGGGTTCACTGCCACCCGCGTGCCGGGTTCCCATCCCTGTACCTGCTCGCCGGTGGCCACCACCTCGGCCGAGAACTCGTGTCCCATGACGACCCCGGAGCGGAAGGGGGCGGTCATGGAAGGAGCATGCAGGTCGGTTCCGCATATCCCGCAGAAGTGGGGACGCAACAGCACGTCGCCGGGTCCCACCTCGGGTACCGGGACCTCCTCCAGCCGGATCTTGCGATCGTCCCCGAAAACGATGGCTCTCATCCGTGTCATGGCATTCCTCTCGCCTGCTCCCGCCGCCGTGGGCCCGCATGATCGGAGCCACCGCCCTCGCTATGTAGAAGGCGCCGGCCAGGTTGGTCTGCAGCACGTTGTCCCACAGCTCGTCGGTGGTGTCCCCCAGCAGTGTCCGTCTGGTGATGCCGGCGTTGTTCACCAGGATGTCCACCCGGCCGTGCCGGCTGATCGCAGCAGCGGCGAGAGCTTCGCAATCGGATCGCCGCCTTACGTCGGTATGACGAGTCCGGACATTCTCGACACCGCTGAACCGCTCGTAGAGCGCGTCGTAGGCGATGTCGCCGGCCGCGACGCTTGCCCCGGCCTGCAGGAGCAACTCGGCAATCCGGGCCCCGATCCCCATGACCGTGCCCGTGACGATGGCTACCTGCCGGCGATTCCATCCATGGGCCAACGGTACACCTAGCGGCCCGTATGCGAAACAACCAGGCGTGTCATGGCGGTCTTCGGCGTCTCGTCGCTGCGATGCGCAGACAGGCCACTTGTTCACTAGCACATCAGAAGGCCGCCGTAGACGTTGACCGACTGCGGGTGCGTTGGTACCGGTGATGCAGGCTTCGCAGGATGCCGCATTCGATATCTTCGACGAGACCCGCGGCCGAGAATGATGACTTCAACACCATCTTCGGGCATTGGATCGCCTTCCGCGAAGGCATAACCCAGTGGCATGGTCTTGCCGAGACCGCCATGGTCAGCTGGACCGGACGGACCTAGCCGGCAACAACCGGGCGGTCCGGCTCTGGGCCGGTCGATGGGAGCCGGTTCTCCGGCTGTCAACGATGTCCCGGCTCGACAGGATCCGGCTGACCACGGAGGCTCGGACCAAGCTTCTACCTGAGCCACCGCGAACGTGGGTGTCGTATTCATGCACCACGATCGTATGACTCCACCAAGCCTTCAGCCCAGGGTGCCGCGGGTTGAATTGCCCGTGCGCGTTCGTCGGCCCGTTGCTATGCTGACCGATAGCAGAGTTGAGTGTGGGTTCAGCACAGCGGCCTTCAGTTCCGGGTTGGACTGTGGGGCAGCCGGTGTCCGAAAGGGGCCTTAGTGACGCGTGTCACCGACGAACCAACCTTCAGAAAGACCGTCGGTTGGCTGCTGGTGACCGGGACCGCCCTAAGCGTCCCGCTTAGCCTCCTCGCCATTTTCGCGCTGGGGTCCGACGAAGGCGCCGGTGCGGACAGCGCGATTTCTCACCTGTTAGCGGATGGTGGCATCTTTGTTTCTCTCGCATTTCTGCTGGGAATGATCGGTATGGAACCTGTACTCCAAGACGGGAAGAGCACTGACTATCTCAGGCAAGCAGGGCTGGTCGTGTTGACGCTTGGTCTCGTGTCGGAGGTGATCTCGTGGATATTCTCTCACCTCTTGACCACGCATTTTGATCGCGAACAGCAGCCTTCTGGCGCTTCTGAACTGTTCACCACAGATGGCACGCTTCTAGTCTCCTTTGGAGTCTCGTTCACACTGATCGGCGTAGGATTGTTCGCACTGGGAACGATGGACGCTCGCTTGTTGGGACCAGATCGGGCGATGGCTACCGTTCTTGGAGTCGTTCCGGGCATACTTGGCGCATGCCTTCTGCTGATCGCATTGGTCGGAGGCGGGGATACGATCAGCATATATCAATTCGGAACCGGTATTCTGTTGCTACAGGTCGTCTGGGTGTTCTTGATCGGGTTGGCCTTCATTCGTATGAAGCAACCGATCCACACTGGTCAAGTGACGGTGGGGAAAACTTAGTAGCTGGAGCCGGATGTGGGGAGCCTGAGCCTTACTACGTGGCGCGGCCGGACATCGGCTCCATTCTGGATCGGGTACGGTCTACCGGCGCTAGGTCGATGGCGTTCGTGGCGGATTACACGCCGGGGTCGATCCTGGAACCGCAGGAACTCACCGCCTACGGCGGCGACAGCTTCACCGTCACGCAGCTCAGACTCCTGTCGAGAATCGTGAACCGGGTACTGCACGGTTGGTTACGCGCTGGATGAGCCGGTCCGGGCGACAGGGAGGGGCTCGGGGGATCGGTGTAGTGTGCGGCTCATGACCGGCCCGCTCCAAGAACGATCCGCCCCCAGACCGTGACCATCGGGGGGATCTACCGTACGGCGATCAGACAAGACCGCTCCCATGTCATCCACCCGTTCAGCCGGCCGGGCGCCGCTGAGATCACTCCGGACGACATGTATATGGGCGGCGCCGGGTGTTACATGGAGGCTGCCCGCGGCAATGGCCGCACCCTTGAACGGGTCGAATCCGACCTGCGCGCCGAAGAGATGCTGCGATGACCGAGCCAGAAGCTGGAGGCGCCTCCACGATGCTGCCCGACACCGACATCCTTCTCAGCCTGTACCGGCGGATGGTGCGCATCCGGGTCTTCGAGGAGAAGGTCCAGGAACTCCACAGGCTCGGAAAGCTGCCCGGCTTCGTGCATGTATACGTGGGCGAGGAGGCAGTGGCGGTGGGCGCCTGCAGCGTACTGCGCGACACCGATCGCATCACCAGTACCCACCGGGGTCACGGCCATTGCATAGCCAAGGGGGCCGATGTCGCTCCGATGATGGCCGAGCTTTTCGGGCGGTCGGACGGCTACTGCCGGGGCAAGGGCGGCTCGATGCACATCATCGATACCAGCCTGGGGATCCTCGGCGCCAACGGCATCGTCGGCGGCGGGATCCCGATGGCCACCGGATCGGGCCTGGCCGACGCGGTGCTGGGCCGGGATGGGGTGACGGTCTGCTTCTTCGGTGACGGCGCCGCCAACCAGGGCGTCCTGCTCGAGGGCCTGAACCTGGCCGCCATATGGAAGCTCCCGGTCATCTACCTGTGCGAGTCCAACCAGTACATGGAGTTCACCCCCACCACCGATCTCACCGCGGGGAGGATCTACCGCCGGGGCGAACCCTTCGGCGTGGCGAGTATGGAGGTGGACGGGAACGACGTCCTGGAGGTGCGGCGGGTGGTCGGCGAGGCGGTCGACCGGGCCCGGCGCGGGGAGGGCCCCACCCTGATCGAGGCGATCACCTACCGCTTCTCGGGTCACAGTGAGGGCGAGAGCGCGTTCGTGTCCGCCTACCGCACCGAGGAGGAGGTGGAGAGCTGGAAGGCCCGCGACCCCGTGACATGTTTCCGGGACCTGCTACAGACCGAAGCCGGGTTCACGGCCGCCGAACTCGACTCCATCGATGCGGAGGAACAGGAGGCGGTCCTCAAGGCCGTGGACTTTGCCGAGGCCAGCCCCTATCCGTCACCCGACGAGGCGCTCGATCACGTTTTCGCCCCCGCAGGAGGATGAGGATGGCGAACGCGTACTTCATGCAGGCAATGAACCAGGCGCTGCGCGCGGCCATGGATGAGGACGAGACGGTGATCGTGATGGGTGAGGACGTCGACCGTGGCGTATTCGGCGTCACCAGGGGCCTGATCGACACCTTCGGCGCCAACCGGATCCGCAAGACTCCCATCTCGGAGGCGGTGTTCGTCGGCGGGGCGGTGGGTGCGGCCGCCGCCGGTCTGAAGCCGTTCGCCCATGTGATGTTCTCCAGCTTCTTCTACGTGGCAATGGACCAGGTGGCCAACCAGGCCGCCCGCCTCCGCTACATGTCCGGGGGCCAGGTGGAGCTTCCCATCGTCTACTTCGCGGGGACCGGCCCGTCCGGATCCGCCGCCGCCCAGCACTCGGAGAACCCCCACTCGATCCTGATGCACACGGCCGGCCTCAAGGTGGTGATGCCGAGCACCCCCTATGACGCCAAGGGCCTGATGATCGCGGCCATAAGGGATCCCAACCCGGTGGTCTACCTGGCCGATCTACGCCTCTCCCGCCGCCGCGAGCCCATCCCGGGGGACCCCTACGAGATCCCGCTGGGGGTGGCGGATGTCAAACGGCAGGGTGAAGACGTGACGGTCGTGGCGCTGGCTTCGCTGGTCCATCTGGCCGTCGACGTGGCGGACAAGCTGGAGGCCGACGGGATCTCGGTGGAGGTGGTGGACCCGCGCAGCCTCGTACCGTTCGACTGGGACACGATCGTCGCCTCGGTCCGTAAGACCGGTCGGCTCGTGGTCGCCGATCCGGCCCGCCGCCTGTGCGGCCTGGCGGCGGAGGTGATCGCCGGTGTGTCGGAGAGGGCCTGGGACTCCCTGCGGTGCCGACCGCAGAGGGTCACCTGGCCGGACATACCGGTTCCGTTCAGCCCCGTGCTCGAAGGAAGGCTCGACGTGGGTGCCGACGACCTGGAACAGGCCATCCGGGCGACTATCGGCAGCCCGGTGGCGGTTGGCTCCGAGTGACGGAAGGTAGGCCGGTATGCAGGTGATACTTCCCAAGTGGGGTGTGTCGATGCAGGACGCGGTGTTGGTCCGCTGGTTGAAGGCGGTGGGCGCGCCGGTGGTCGAGGGCGAGCCTCTGGCCGAGTTCGAGACCGACAAGGTCGAAGTCGAGCTGGAGTCCCCGGCCTCGGGCATCCTCACCAGGGTGTACGTCTCTGAGGACGACATCGTGGATGTCGGCGCCGTGATAGCCGAGATCGAATAACCGCGGTGGGCGGTCTGTCGCAGATCCCTGACTATCTCGGCGGCGACCTGGTAGTCGACCTTCTCGCCGCCCGCGGCATCGAGCGCATCTTCTCGGTGTCGGGCGGACCGCTGAATCCCATCTACCACGCCACGCTGCGCGCCCCGGTGCAGATCGTCCACACCCGGCACGAGGCGGCCGCCGCGTTCATGGCGGAGGGCACCGCCCGGGTCACCCGGTTTCCCGGGGTGTGTGCGGTCACCCTCGGTCCGGGCGTCACGAACACGGTGACGCCGGCGCTGACCGCAACCCGGGCGGGCGTGCCGTTCCTGATCCTGGGCGGCCAAGCCCCGGTAAGCGTGCTGGACAAGGAGTCGATCATGTCGTTCGATCCCCTGCCGGTGATGAGGCCGGTCACCAAGTACGCGGCCCGCGTGGTCGACCCGGCCCGGATCGAGGAATACCTGGACGCCGCCTGGACGGCGATGACCTCCGGGCGTCCCGGTCCGGCCTTCCTGGAGATTCCGGTGGACGTGCTGGCCGGGGCTGCGCCGCCCCCGTCGGCAGGGCGCGCCAAGGGTTCCCGGTACGGTCCGGGGCTCGTAGCGGAGCAGGCCGAGCGGCTCCGGCATGCGATCTCGGGCGCGCGCCGGCCCCTGCTGGTGGCCGGAGACGACATCCTGTGGTCAGCCGCTGATGACGTGCTGGCCGAGACCGTCGATCACCTCCGGGTTCCCTTCGTCACCCTTCGGCTCGGTCGGGGTCTGATGGACGAACGTCACCCTTGTTGCGCCGGGGTGGGCTATCTGGGGTCGAACCCACCCCTCCGCAGCGCCATCGCCGAAGCCGACCTGGTGCTCGTCATCGGCCACGAACTCGAGGCCGACCTCGGGTACGGCGCGCTCCTCTCGGACGACGCGGTGATGATCCAATCCCATCCCGACCCGGGTGTGGTCGGAAAGTTCCTCCGGCCCGACCTCGGATTGGTCAGCAGTTCTGACATTGTGCTCCGGGCCTTGGCGGCGTCCGAATTCGCAGGGTTCGACCGAGACTGGTGCGAGCGGGTCGCGCAGGACTGGCGCTCGTGGCGGGACCGCACAGCCGCGGTGTCCCAGGTCGAAGGCCGAGGGATACATCCCGCCCGGCTCTCGGCGATGATCGAGGACGCGATGCCGCCCGGCGCCACCTTCGTGACCTCCCACGGCAACATCGACTTCTGGGCCGACCCCGTGCTGAGGGTTACCCCTCCCTCCCGCTACCTGCGAGCGGGCCAATCGGGGGCGCTGGGCGCAGAGATTCCGTTCGGGGTGGCGGCGAAGCTGGCCTCTCCGGCGAGCACCGTGGTCGTGATCGTCGGTGACGGCGGGTTCGCGTTCCACGGCCTGGAACTGGAGACCGCCCTCCGCTACGGGGCGCCGATCGTGGTGGTGATATATGACGATGAGAAGTGGGGCGCCATTGCTCTCCCGCAACAGCGTGCCTATGGAACCGAGATAGAACTCGACCTGCCCCGGCGATCGTGGTGGAAGGTGGCGGAGGCCATGGGCGGCCACGGGGAGTACGTCGATGACGAGGCGGATTTCGGTGATGCCCTTGCCCGTGCCCTCAGGTCAGGACTACCCGCTGTCGTCCAGGTCAAGGTACCCAGCGTCGAGGCACCCTACGTGGAGTATCACGCCTAGTCAGTGGTCAGTTGCTGGGATAGGTTTTACCAAAGACGTTCGGGACTCCGGACCACAGAGTGATAGCGAAATACCTTTGCTATAAGGGAGATACCGTTAGTCGTCGTACATCAGTCGGATGGCAGCGGTCAGGTAGGTGCGGGCCTTGTCGGTGAGGCGTCTCCAGCCGTAGGTGTCGAGGACGTAGCGCATCAACTCTTCGTGGGTGGCGCCCCGATGCATCTCAAGGCGGCGCTCCAGCAGGGCCACCACCTCGTTCAGGGGCACTTCGTAGAGGTCACGGCTTCCGATCTCGCGAACCACCACCGGAGCACTCCCGGGCACGCGAAGAACGCGCTGGTACTCGCTGTCGCCCGGGCTGCCCAACTCGTCGATCTGCACCTGCTTCTGGTCGAGCAGGCGGGCGACAGCCTGATCGAGCTTGGACCTGGCCAGCTTGGTGACCCGCGTGGAGCCCGATCCCCGTACATAGACCTTGTATGCCCTGCCGGCCGTGACCGGCCCCTCCCTCTCGATGATCGTCCGTAGTCCGGGGACGGCTCCGAACGGATGGGTGGCACTGGGGTGAGGAAGCCCGCCCCCCTCCCACTCGGAGTACGGAAGCATGGGCTGCGCGGCCGTGAGCGGCGCACCGGCCCGGCGCTTGGCACTGGTCGCGGAAGGAGGAGACAGTGTTCCCGCGCTACCGCTGCTCGAGACGAGGCTGACCGGGGTCTCGCCCCGGAGTACCCGGGCCACGTCCTTCACGACGCCCTCCTGGGTACGGACCTGGGCCTCGATGGCCCATCCGGCGATGTGCGGGGTGAGCACCACCTGATCGAGCGCCAGCAACGGGCTGTCGGGGGCCAGCGGCTCCTCCTCGTACACGTCGAGTCCGGCGCCGGCGATCACTCCGTCGCGCAGGGCGGTGACCAGGGCCGCCTCGTCGATGACGGGACCTCTAGCGGTATTGATCAGGTAGGCGGTGGACCGCATCGTGGCGAGTTCATCCGCGCCGACGAGATGCCAGGTCTCGTCCGTGAGGGGGACATGGACGGAGACGAAGTCGCTGCCGGCCAGCAGTTCGGCCAGGTCGAGGGGTGTTGCTCCGACCTCCTCGATGGTGTCCGGTGGTACGTAGGGATCGTATGCCTTGACCGTCATCCCGAACCCGAAGGCGCGCTGGGCGAGGCGCCGCCCGACGGCGCCGAAGCCGATGATGCCCAGGGACTTGCCCTCCAGTTCGATTCCCATGAACTGCCGCGGAGGGAGGCGGTCCCCGGCAACGAGGGCCGTATGTGACGCGACCACGTTGCGAGCCAGGCACAGCATCAGAGCCATGGCGTGGTCGGCGACCGCCGCGGCCTGGGCCCCGGCCGCGTTGACGACCGTGACCCGGCGGTCAGTTGCCGCCGTCAGGTCCACCTGGTCCATGCCTATGCCGATCCGGCCGATGACCTTGAGCAGCCGGCAACGCTCCAGAACGTCTCGCGTGAGATGGCCTGGGAACAGCTGGTAGACGATTGCGTGGGCATCGCGCACGGCTGCCAGGAGGTCTTCCCGGGCCGTAACCGGAACCGTTCGCACCGTCCCGACCTCCTCCAGCGTCCGGCGCGAGACAGGTGTCAGATCCACCCGGTCGAGGAAGACGATGTCATAGTCCATAGCCGGTCGAGTGTACCGGCGGCAGTATCTTCGGCGACTGGTCGCATCGGATGATCCGGTCTCAGGAGTTTGCTCGTAGCCAGCCCGCGGAGGGGGCGGGTAACGCCGGCGATCCCAACCGAGTAGCGTAAGGTCGGCACGACATGCTCACGAAACTCACGATCCGCAACTTCAAGGGTATCGACGAAGCCGAGATCGAACTGGGCAACCCGGTTGTCTTCGTGGGTCCTAATGACTCGGGGAAAACCACCGCGCTGCAGGCACTCACGCTGTGGGATCTGGGGTTGAGACGGTGGACGGAGAAGCGGGGCGATCAGTCGCCGTCGAAGCGGCCCGGGGTTGCGGTGAACCGAAGGGACCTGGTTGGCGTCCCGGTTCCTTCGGCCCGCCAGTTGTGGCATGAGCTACGGGTCCGCGAGACATTTCGCGGGGAGAGCGGTCAGAGAACCGAGAATATTCGTATCGACGTGATCGTTGAGGGGGTAACGCAAGTCAGGGTCGAGGAATCGACCGAATTCAGATACTGGTCGTGCGGGCTCGAGTTCGACTACTTCAACGAACAAGGCTTCTACTGCCGTCCTCTGCGGATAGATCAAGGTGGTCACGAGCGTATGCCGGTTCTGGCCGCCGGGCTCCGCCCTCGGGTGGTGCTGCTCGGTCCCATGTCGGGCCTGGCCACCAACGAGACGAGGCTGGAACCGGGAGCGATCAATGTTCGCCTAGGGGAGGGTCGCACCGCAGAGGTTCTCCGTAACCTGTGTTTCCGCGTCACCGAACTGGCCGACGGCGAGGACCGCTGGGGTGCTCTGTCCGAGCGCTTGGCTACTCTCTTCGGGGCCAGGCTCGACCGTCCTCGGCTCATCCCCGAAAGGGGTGAGATCGAACTCACATACGTGAATCGGGCAGGGTCGCGCTTGGACCTGACCGCGGCGGGCCGCGGCATGCAGCAGACGCTGCTGTTGCTGTCGTTCATCAACCTGCACCCTGACAGCGTGGTCCTGTTGGACGAACCTGATGCCCATCTCGAGATACTGAGGCAGCGCCAGACCTACGAGTTGCTGAGCGAGGCCGCGTCCGGCAACGGAACGCAAGTGATCTGCGCCTCCCACTCCGAGGTGATGCTCAACGAGGCGGCTGACCGGGGCACCGTCGTGGCCTTCTTGGGTTCCCCTCACCGGATCGACCACAAGTCAGAGGTCCTGAAGTCACTCCGCGACATCGGATTCGAGGACTATTACCTGGCCGAGACCACCGGGTTCGTGCTGTACGTCGAGGGTTCAACCGACCTATCGCTCTTGAGGGCCTTTGCAGAGGTGCTGGGGCACGAAGCGTCGGATGTGCTCGAGCGGCCGTTCGTTCGCTATGTCGGCAATAGACCCAACGATGCTCGCAGTCACTTCCACGGTCTGAGGGAGGCGAAGCCCGATCTCGTGGGCTTCGGCCTGTTCGATCGTTTGTCAGTGAACCTGGATAACCATGATGCCCTCGTGGAGCGCATGTGGCGCCGGCGCGAGTTCGAGAACTACCTGCTTCCTACCAAGACGCTACGGGAGTACGCCCGAGAGGAGGGACGAAACTCGGCGGTAGGGCCCCTGTTCGAGGCGTCGGAAACCGAGCGATGGGGCGGCGCTATGGACCATGCCATCGGTGAGCATGTGCCCCCGATAGCCCTCCGCAACCCGGACGACGACTACTGGATTGACACCAAGGTCAGCGATGACCTGCTTGCCCGGGTGTTTACCGCCTTCTTTGAAGAACTTGGTGGGCCCAACCGGATGCCGAAGGCGAATTACCACCGGCTGGCCCGCTACTTGGAGCCTGCCGATGTTCACCCGGAGGTTGTATCGGTGCTCGATTCCCTGGCCCACCAAGCGAGCGGAGCCCAGCCAGGGGAATAGGGGATCGGTCAGGTTCGGATACAGCGACTTGCCTTTTACTCATCGACCCAGATACGCGAACTTCGCCACTGGCCGTCCGGTCCCCGTGTTGCCTGCAGCCTGCCACGGGATGCTGCGGTTCGCAGATCCGGAGCGTAGGCCGGTCTGGGAACCGGAATCTATTCGCTCATCGTAAAATGATCACACCGAAACAATCGTGTGGTTGAGGCGTGTTGGATACTTCAAGTAGGTCGTAACGACGGACCTTGGCCTCCGTGGCCCGGCCGTAGAAGGTTGAAATTGTTGAGTTGCGCATAAAACAAAGGAACAGAACAACAGCTACATATGTGTAATTCCAGTGCCACCGACCGCTGATCAACCCACCACGGATGGCAGCCAGAGGACGGTCGAGGGAAAGACCATCACTAGGACCAGCGCCACGCCCTGGAGGGCCATGAAGGGAAGGGCGCCCCGGTGGATGTCGAGCGTCTTGACCTCGGGTGGCGCCACGCTCTGCAGGTAGAACAGCGAGAACCCCACTGGTGGTGAGATGAACGCCATGTTGAGGTTGATGGCGATCATCACCGTGAACCAGATCATCAGGCCGGGAAGGGTCTCGAACGGCGTCTCGCCCAGCTCGTGAAGCACCCGGATCGCCGGAACGAAGATCGGCATCACGATGAAGGTGATCTCGATGAACTCCAGATTGATGCCGAGCAGGAACACCGCGATGTTGGCGATGATGATGAATCCCCAGAAGCCGCCCGGCAGGCCGGTGAGGATGTCCTGAGCCAGCCGCTGGCCTCCGAGCTGGTCGAAGACCAGCTGGAAGAAGGTTGAGCAGAACAGGATCATCAGCACCAGACCGGTGATGTGGGCGGTGGAACGGGTGGCGCCCGCGAGAACCGATCCCTTCAGGTTCCGGTTCAGGGCGGCCAGGACAACGGCGGCGGTGGCCCCTACCGCGCCGGCCTCGGTCGGCGTGGCGATTCCGGTGAAGATCGAGCCGAGCACGGCCAGGATCAAAAGGATGATGGGCAACACCGCGATCAGCAGCTCCCGCACCAGGCTCCAGCCCCGGATGGTGCGCGCCTCCTCGGGAAGGGCGGGCGCCACCCCGTCCTTGGTGTAGGCCTTGAAGATCACCCAGAGGCCGTAGATGGTGGCCAGCATCAACCCGGGGACCATCGCCCCCAGGAACAGGTCGCCCACCGAGACGCCCACCACCTGGGCCAGCAGGATCAGGACCAGGGAGGGTGGGAGCAGCTGGGCTAGCGTGCCCGAGGCGGTGATGAGGCCGGTGGCGAGTCGGTGGTCGTACCCGTAGCGCACCATGGTGGGAAGGGACAGCAGGCCCATGACGATCACGGTGGCCGCCACGACGCCGGTGGCTGCCGCCAGCATGGCTCCGACCAGCACCACGGTCAGTCCCAGGCCTCCCTTGAGCCGGCCCAGCGCTATCCCGATGGTCGTGAGCATTCGCTCCGCTAGCCCCGACTTCTCGAGGATCGCCCCCATGAACACGAAGAAGGGCACTGCCAGCAGCGTGAAGTTGTCCACCGCCTTGAACCAACGGCTGAACAGGATGATCATGCGGTTCAGGTCGAACTCTCCCATGAGGAGGCCGATGGCCCCGAATATGACGGCCGTACCGGCGAACGAGAAAGCCACCGGGTAGCCCACCAGCAACAACACCAGGAAGATGGCGAACATGATCATGGCGAGCCATTCCGCGCCCATTACTCGATCCTCAGTGGTGCATCGGAGCGCCGTTCCCGGATGCCGATCTCCCTGCCGGTCAGGCGGGCGCCGAGCCGGATCAGGGTCGCGATCGTCTGGAGTCCCAGCAACAAGAACGCCACCAGGATCAGCGCCTTGAGCGGTGCCCGCGGCAGGCCGCCGGGATCGGGCGAGACCTCCCAGATCCGCCACGACTCCAGAACCGGCTTCCATGACACCCATACGGCCAGGGTGGTGAAGGGCGCCAGAGCGACCAGGTGGCCGACCAGGTCGATCTTGGTCTTCGCCCTCTCGGAACGTTCGGCATACCAGAAATCGACCCGCACGTTCCCGTCGTGGCGCAGCAAGTAGGGGAACATGAGCAGGAAGATGACCCCGTAGAGGTACCACTGCGCCTCGATCCAGGTGTTGTTCACCATCTGGGTTTCGGTATAGCGCCCGACGTAGCGCAGGAAGACATTGAGGAAACCCACCGGGATGAGGATCGCCACCACCACGCGGGCGATCCATCCGCAGCCTTCGGTGATGGCGTCGGCGACCATAACCGTGTTGCGGGCCACCGCGTCCAGGAAGGCGCCGATCGCGAGCACGCTAAAGCGTCACTTCGAAGGCCGCTGACTCTTGGTACGCCACTGGGCGGAACACTACCCGGACCGCCACCGGCGCGCCGTGAGGCGACCGGATCACAGCGTGGCGTTGGTCCCGACCACCACGATGAACAGCCCGAACAGTCCCAGCAGGACCGCGCCGTGGAAACGTCCCAGGCGGGCCCGGGTAGCGGCCATGACGCCCACCGCAACGCCGATCACCATCATCATGACGTGTTCCCACACCCGCCGCTCCCCGATCGGACCGGCGCCGGCCACCCCGGCCACCCCCACCACCAGAAGGGAGTTGAAGAGGTTGGACCCCAGAAGATTGCCGATGATCAGCTCGGTGGCCTTCCGGCGGGCGGCGGCTACGGTGGTTACCAACTCGGGCAGGCTGGTTCCCAGGGCGAGGATGGTGGCGCCCACGAACCCGCCGGTCAGTCCGTAGATATCGGCCACCTGGCTGCCGCCTTCGACAAGGAGCCAGGCCCCCACCACGATGCCCACTATCGACAGCGAGGCGCGGCCGATTTCGGGCGCTGACCTGTCGCCGGTCCCACCGATCGTCTCGTCGAGCGCCGGACCGGAGGAAGTGTCCGCTACCCCGACCCCGACGTCGCGCTTGGACCAGACCAGCAGGAACACCGTAGCGATGGCCATGCCCGACACCAGTAGGACGCCTTCCCACCGGGCCAGCGCGTCATCCCAGGCAGCGGCCATCATCGCTGCCATGGCCACCAGCGTGATGACTCCCTCCCGGCGGATGACGCGCAACTGGCCGACTACCGGCGAGATGACCGCGCTGACCCCCAGCACCAGCGACAGGTTGGCGGCGTTGGAACCCACCACGTTGCCCACCGACTCGGCAAGCTCCCCCCGAACCGCCGCCACCGCGCTTACCACCAGCTCGGGGGCGGATGTTCCGAAGCCGATCACGAGGGCGCCGACCAGCACCGGGGAGACTCCCCAGATGCGGGCCAGGCGGGCCGCTGCCACCACGAAGGGATCTGCGGATGCCCAGAGCAGCACGATGCCGGCGGTGATGAGAACTAGACCCAGCCAGAGCACTGCCAAAGCCTACCGAGCCGGGGTGACCGCTCTGTGTCAACCCGGTGCGCAAGGAGCGTGCCGAAAAATGTCCCTTTGGCCCATAACCGGAGCCAGCACCCCAGGCCGAGGTGTCGCGGGCCAACTCGTCCCCATCCTTTTCGGCATGCTCCTAAAGCACCACCAATCCTTGGACCCACGCATAGGAAGTAGCCCGCGAACCACCGACAAGTACAGACGAACAGAGATGACCTCAGACATCGAAGCCTCTGGGCATTGGCGACGTGGTACTTCACCGGTTTCAGCGAGGCCTCAACCTCTTTAGCAAACTTTTGCCCCACTCAACCCTACATCTCCGAGCAGGGCCTGCTAGCGTTTTCCTGACCCATCTGCATTCCGACCACACGATCGGACTGTTGGCTGTGTTGTTCATGTCCTGGGCCCATGGGCGACAGGCTCGCTGGAGGTCTACGGGCCAGTCGGCACACGAAGCTTGATGGAGCATCTGGAAGGGGCTCATCAGGGGAGACTTACGGGAACGTAGGTAGGCTCAAGGGCGAACGAAAGGAAGACCACAGCAGATAAGGGGATTCCACATCAGATCGCGGATCAGGGAGCACACATGAACACTAAACTACGATATCTGTTCGTCTTTGTCCTCGTTTTGTCGGTCGCTCTTGTCGGCTGTCAGTCGACTGATGACGAACCAGCGCCGGCTGAGGAGGTTGAGGAGACCGCTCCGGCCGAGGAAGTTGCTCCGGCCGAGGAGGTGGAGCCTGTCACGCTCCGCTTTATGTTCCCTGAAGGAGCTGGTCGCGGACCCGGCTTTGATTCAGCAATTGCTGCCTACCAGGAGCTGAATCCTCACATTACCATCGAGACCGAATCAGTTCCGTTCGGAGAATATGGCGGTTTGCTGCCTGTTCAGTTCGCCGGCGATAGCCCAGCGGACGTCGCATTAGTCGATAGCTCTGCGGTGATCTCCTACGCATATAATGGGGCTATCGTTCCTTTGGGTGACATTTTTAGCCAATCCGATGTGGACGACTTCCTTCCTAGCCTCGTCGATCAATCAACGTACGAAGGCCAGATGTATGGCGCACCGTTCTTCATATCAACGCAGGGTGTGTTCTACAACACGGATATGTTCACGGCAGCCGGAATCGACCCTCCGACCTCTGTAGAGGAGGCATGGACCTGGCCGGAATTCGTCGAGAATGTCTCTGCGGTAGCGGAGAGCGCAGGGAGCGCTGAGGGTGATGTCTGGGGCCTAGTGTTCCTGTCGAACCCTCCAGGCAGCATCTCATGGTCGCTGCCGGTAATCCGCAGCAATGGCGAACCGGGCTCGAATACGTTCATGGCCCTCTCGGCAGACGGCACAGAAGTATCGGGGTACTTGGATACCCCTGAGGCTATGGAGGCCTATCAATTCTGGCAGGATCTATATGTGGAACATGGTCTCGCTCCTCAAGGCGATGTCCCGGACGCCTTCGGTAACGGACAAGCCGCGACGATGATCTCGTTCTCAGCATGGGGCAGCGTGCTGAATAACGTGTTTCCGGACCTCAATTGGGATATCATGCCGATTCCCTATCTTGAAACGCACATCGTCCACGCCAGCCACTTCATGCCTACGGTCGCGGCCAAGAGCGACTATCAGGAAGAGGCCAAGGCCTTTGTGCAATTCCTTTCAAGCATAGAGGGCTTTACGGCTTACTATGATGTAACAAGTGACATGCCTGCTCGCATTTCGTTGCTGAACGAGCTCGAAGAGTTCCAAGTACGTCCGCTCAGCATCTTCAAGGATGAGCTGCTCACGGTTGCTTACGCAGCACCAGGTGGTCCCGGCGGCGCGATATACGGCGATATTGTCGGTTCTTTGTTGGTAGATATCGCCCAGGGAGCCGACATCGAGGCAGCGGTTGACGCAGCTGTGACTGAGCTTGATGCCCAGTTGACCCAATTCAAGTAGTCCTGGTCCAAGTAGGCGTTATGCCAGATTGCCGCTCTCGATTCCTTTGGGGAGCGGCAATCTGGTCAATCCAAGCTTCGTGAAACCTGTTCAGGCCTGGGAACGGCCTCGGACGGCCAAGGACTAACAGCATGGACATAAAGAGACCTAGTGCGCATGCAATCGAGCAGTACCGTTCCGCACTGCTCTTGAGCGTTCCAGCTCTCATCGGCCTTGCCGTCTTCTGGTACATGCCAACAATTCAGGCCGTAGTACTGGGCTTTCAGGATTACAACCTGATGTCTGGCAGTCAAGCATGGACCGGTGTCGAAAACGTTCGAACCGCGGCAACCGACCCATTGCTCAGGCTTACGTTCTTGAACACGGTGATCTATTTCCTGATGGAGGTACCGATACAAATGGCCATGGCCCTTGCCTTGGCCCTTCTTGTGCGCCGTGGTCCGGCTTGGCTCCGCACCGTCATACTGGTGCCAACTGTTACGTCGATGGTTGTCGTGAGTGTCATTTGGGGGCTCATGTATCACCCAAACAGCGGGTTGATCAACAGCCTGCTTGGGAGTGTCGGTGTGCCGCCTCAGCCGTTCCTCACCAGCGCTCAACAGGCCATGCCCTCGATTGCCCTGCTCATGATCTGGAAGAACGTCGGCTTCAGTATGCTGTTTTTCCTGGCTGGCTTGGTGAGTATCCCGGGAAACTACTATGAGGCCGCCGCGACGGACGGGGCAAACAGCGCACAGCTCTTTCGCTATATAACGCTTCCGCTGCTGCGAGGCACTGTCGTCTTCTTGCTTATTACCAACACGGTTACAGCGTTCAAGGTGTTTACGCCCATATTCTTGATCACAGAAGGAGGGCCGATCAATGCAACCCGCGTCGTCGTGCTCTATATATTTGAGAACGCCTTTCGCTTCAACAAGATGGGATACGCCGCAGCGATCTCCGTCTTACTCGCCCTGTTCTTACTGGTCATAAGCGTCTACTCGCTCCGCGTGTCCAGGTCGAGGTAATCGACAATGACTCGAGCCGGGTAACCCTTATGTACTCGAGAATAGTTGGACGGCCATCTGATCACGTATCTGGCCCGCGCCGAGGCGCGTGGGCCACGATCCGGCTGCCAGTCGTGATTGGAGTCGCTTTCTTCTTTGTCTTTCCTTACCTTTGGTTGGCGGGCTCAGCCTTTAGACCCCGGGAGGAAATCTTTCGCTACGTTAGTCCAGTGTCGTGGCGAACCTTCATTCCGATAGCGCCTACGCTTGACAACTTTCGCCATTTGTTCTTCGAACGCAACTTTGGCCGGGCATTGGCAAACAGTCTGTTCATTGCAGTCGTAACAGTGGCCATCACTCTATTCATCTGTAGTATGATCGCCTTTGCCCTTGCCCGAATTAAATTCCCCGGGCGGGAAATCGTGTTCACGTTGATCCTGGCCACGATATTGATCCCGTTTGAGACGATCATGGTCTCGGTGTTCTTAACGGTTCAACGCCTGGGATTGTTCGATAGCTATCCAGCGCTATTCTTGCCCTGGGTTACGGATGCCTTTATTATCTTCTTGCTCAGGCAGCATTTTCGAGAGATCTCCGATGAGCTGCAGGACGCTGCCATTGTAGATGGTTGCTCACTGTTCCGAGTCTACTGGAACGTGATGCTACCAAACATTCGCCCCGCGCTCGTCAGCGCTGCCTTTGTCAAATTCGTGTTTTCATGGGATGCGTTCCTCTGGCCGCTCATCGTCACCCGAGACCCGGATCTAATGGTCGTCCAGTTGGCGATCTCTCGGCTCTTCACGGACCAAAACGTGTTATGGGAACTCATCTTTGCGGGTGCGTTCATCGGTACCGTACCACTCATTGTGCTTTTCCTCTTCCTACAGCGGTACTACGTTGAAGGGGTGGTTACCAGCGGGTTCAAGTGAGTAGGCGGCCTGGTCCCTCATGATGATGTTGTGGGGAATAGGAAGGGACGAGCGTACAGGAGAGTGCCATTGTCAAGCACAACATACCGAAGGGCAGGATGATGCTCCTGATCACCAGCGTGACGGCGGTGACGGTCGATGCACATCGCCGTATCATCACCGACGCCGCGATCGCGGTCGAGGGCGACCGCATCGCCGATATCGGCAAAGCCTCCGACCTGGCCCTCCTCCACCCCGATGCGGAGCGACTCGACGGCCATGGCATGCTGGCTCTGCCGGGGCTGATCGACGCCCACGCTCACTCGGATCAGGCGCTTCTGCGGGGCGCCGCCGACGACCTGCCCTGGCGACCCTTTCTCCGGGAGGTCATCTGGCCGCTGCTGAGTCAGCGCACCCAAGAGGATGCCCGAATCAGTCTGAGACTGTGCATGCTGGAGATGATCAAGGCTGGCACGACCTGCTTTGTCGACTCGATCGTGCCAAGCCACTATGACTTTGACGGGCTGGCGCAGGCGGTGGTGGACATGGGGATGCGTGCCGTGCTGGCGAAGTATGTGTTGCCGGACGCATTGTTTGGGCGTGACGAGGGCCCTGTGGATACAGGCGGGTTCAGCGGGGAGGAAGAGTCCTTGGCCGACGCCGAGCGGGGGATCGGCGTCTGGCACGGTGCGGCCGGTGGCCGGCTGCAGGTTTGGCTTGGGCCCCTGGTGCCGCGGGAGGAGCCACCAGCCAGCGCCTCGCCGGACTTCTACCGCAGGGTTTCTCGGCTGGCCGCGAAACATGGGACGGGGATCACCGTTCACTTCGCCGGCACCATCGACGATCCCCCCTTCTTCCAGCGGGAATTCGGCATGCTTCCGGCCGAGTTCGCCCGTCGCTACGACCTCCTGGGGCCCAACGTGCTGCTCATCAACGGCACTTGGTTTTCTGAGGAGGAAATCCCGATCCTTGCCGAGACCAATACCCGGCTGGTCCACAGTCCCTCTGCCAATATGAAGATGGGAGAGGGCTTCGCCAAGGTACCGCAGATGCGGAACGCCGGGGTTACGGTGGCGCTGGGTTGTGATGCCGGAGCCAACAATAACTGCCATGACATGATCCGTGAGATGAAGGCGGCCTCGCTGCTGCACAACGTGAGGATGATGGACCCCACAACGCTGACAGCCGAGGATGCTCTGGAGATGGCGACGATCGAAGGGGCGCGTGCCATCGGGCGCAGTGACCAGCTGGGGTCGCTGGAGGTAGGGAAGCAAGCAGACGTGATCCTGGTCGACCTGCAGCGGCCGCACACGATGCCGATCCATGATCCGATCGCCAACCTCGTGTATGCAGCGCATGGAGGCAACGTGGACACGGTGATCGTGGCGGGGCAGGTGTTGATGCAGGGTCGGCAGGTGCTCGTGGCCGACGAGGCGGCAATCCTGGAGGAGGCCCAGGAGCGGGGTCCGGCGCTGTTGAAGAGGGCGGGGATCGAGGTGGCCCCGGCATGGCCCGTGGAGTAAGGAGGAAGACATGGGAGACTATCTGACGGAGCGCTTCTTGCGGTTGCCGGACGGTTCACTACCGCACATGGGCGTAAGGGGCGGCGGGGACGTCGCTCCGTATGTTCTGCTCTCAGGCGACCCCGGTCGCGTTGAGAGAATCAAGACCTGGCTTGACGAGGCGGAGGCGGTAGGCAAGGAACGCGGCTATGTCGCTTACACCGGTTCATATCGGGGCACGCCGGTGACGCTGGCATCGACCGGAGTCGGTGCCCCTTCCGTCGCGATTGCGATCGAAGAGTTGGCGCTGGCCGGGGGGAGAGTTTTTATCCGAGTGGGTAGCTGTGCGAGCATCGCAGAGGACATTCCAATCGGTGATGTGGTCATCGGCACGGCCGGCGTTCGAGATGAGGGCGTAAGCCACACTTATGCGCCCCCCATCTATCCTGCAATCGCTGATCCCGACGTGGTCGCCGCCCTCCGGGCCACCGCGGAGGCGGAGGGTACGTCCTACCACCTCGGGCTGGTGCGAAGTACCGATTCGTTCTATGAAGGGGAGCGCAAGGTCGAGATCATCGACCAATGGAGGGCGCTACACGTTCTCGTCTTTGAAATGGAAAGCTCGGCGCTTTTCACCGTGGCGATGGCCCGCGGCGTGCGCAGTGGCTCCATTCTCGTACCCGGGTCTAACCTGGTGACGGGCCAACAAAGTACGTATCAGGGCCAGCAATTAGAGGCATATACCGCGGGGATCGACGCGGCGATCGCTACCGCACTGGGGGCCGTAGAGCGCCTACATGCCGCTTTTGAGCAGAGATGAAGACCGCTCCCTCCATCCTCATCCGGAACGGGTTGCTCATCACGATGAACCCCGACCGCCAAATCCTGGATGGTGGCGTCTATATCGAGGATGGGCGGATCCTCGAGATCCCTTCCGCTCGGACGAAGGCCGACGCGGTGATCGACGCGACCGATTGCCTGGTAGTGCCCGGGTTCGTTCAGACTCACGTTCATCTGTGTCAGACCCTCTTTCGGGGGATGGCGGATGATATGGACGTGATTGATTGGCTTCGCCTGCGAATCTGGCCGCTTGAGCAGGCCCATGATGAGCAATCCATATACGACTCTGCTCGCCTGGGCATTGCCGAGCTGATTCGCGGCGGTACAACCTGCGCATTCACAATGGAGACTGTCCGTCACACCGAGGAGGCGTTCCGGGCTGTGCTTGAAACCGGCTTCCGGGCGATCGGCGGCAAAGCGATGATGGACCGTTGGGAGCCGGGAACCGAGATGGTCGGGGAGGAGACCAAGGCTTCGCTTGAGGCGAGCCTCGCACTTCTTGGAGAGTTTCATGGAGAGGGCGACGGCCGGCTACAAGTTGCCTTCTGCCCCCGTGGTTCGCGCAATTGCACCGAGGGCCTGTGGGCGGACATCGTGGCGCTGGCCGCCGAGCACGATACGCTCATTCACACGCACGCGGCCGAGAATGAAGCGCAGACCGAGCGTCTTGCGATCGATAGCACGACCGATATCGAGTATCTGCATGGCCTGGGTGCGACGGGGCCGCGACTGGTCGCCGCGCACTGCATTTGGGTGACCGAGGCCGAGATTGCAATCCTGGCCGAGAGCGGTACCAGGGTGGCCCATTGTCCTTCGTGCAACACGAAACTCGCCTCTGGACTCGCCCCAGTGCCAGAGTTCCTTGAGCGAGGCGTCGTCGTCGGCCTCGGTGCGGATGGTGCCCCCTGCAACAACAACCTGGACATGTTTCAGGAGATGCGCCTCGCATCGCTCGTTCACAAGCCCCGGAGCGGCCCTCGCAGTATGCCGGCGATGTCCGTGCTAGAGATGGCCACCCTCGGGGGAGCGAGGGCGCTTGGCTTGGAAGACGAGCTTGGCTCGCTCGAACCCGGGAAGCGGGCCGATGTCATCGTGATCCGCCGTGACGGGCTTCACGCTCAACCCCAAGCCGGTGTTGACCCGATCGCGCAAATAGTCTACGAGCACAGAGCGTCTGATGTTGATAGCGTGATCATCGACGGAAGGGTCCTTGTTCGTGGGGGGGAATTCACGGAACTCGATCCGATGGAGATCTGCGCCCGTGCGAACGATTCTGCCAAGCGTATTTTGTCGCGGGCCGAGCTAACGAACGGATGACTCCTCACACAACGAGGTTCGGAGCTAGCCACGAGAAATGAACCAGGATGCCGATATGACTCCGCAACGAGGAACTCCATGGCTACTCAGTGAGATTGGGTTTGCGCCAGGACCACCTCGCTATCTGGCACCCGAAGGGGCAACAGCACTTGCAGTTGTGCTGGGTTCTGGAGGAGTAACACCAAACCCATATCGACAGGGTCCTAGCGCGGCAGTCATCGTCAACAACACGACCTACTTGATAGACGCCGGCGAAGGGATCTGGCGCGGCCTTGCCTGGGCTGCGATGTCTCATCCTGAGATGATCGCCGAACACCTTGCCCCGCACAGGCTTACCAGTCTTTTCTTGACCCATCTGCATTCCGACCATACGATCGGGCTACCGGCTGTGTGGCTCATGCCCTGGGCCTATGGGCGAGAGGTTCCGCTGGAGGTCTATGGGCCGGTCGGCACCCGGAGCTTGATGGAGCATTTGGAAGAGGCTTATCAGGGAGACTTACAGGAACGCACGTTTGGTCCAGGGGCGACGGACAGGAAGACCGATGCACATAAGATAGTTCCGCATGAGATCATGGAATCAGGCGTGGTCTATGAAGATGCAAATGTGAAGATTGAAGCTTTTCACCATGAACACGGTAGTTTCAGACAAAATTTCGCCTATCGCTTCACGTCCCAGGATCGAGTGATTACTTGGGCAGGAGATGGCCGAGTAGAGGGTCAGCTTGACAAAGCAACTCAGGATGCAGATCTATTCTTCTGTGAGTTGTCTACCGAAGACATGATTGCGAACGCTAACTGGGGCGGAGCGACTGTCGAGGAAAAAGCGAAAACGATCTGGTCGTATCACATTCGGCCTAAAGAGTTGGCAGAGTTTGCAACTGAGATGAACGTCAAGCAGCTTGTGACGGTGCATGAGCGAAACTATACAGACCCTTATGATCCCGACGCGTTGATGCAGGAATTCAAGCGCCATTATTCGGGAACCGTACATTCGGCGCGTGATGGCGATGTATTTTAGGTTAAGGACGATGTGTCAGAATTCATGAATGCTCCAATGGAGCGGAACATCAGATCAAACCCGGGAGCGCAGTTCGCGGGCGGATCGCTAGCGTTAGGCGGCCTGGAGCCTCCCGCATGCGAGGCGATCCGTCTAAGGACCCATCATGCTTGATGTCTTCATCGCCGACGCCTGCCGGACCCCTATGGGTCGCCTGGGTGGTCAGCTGGCCGCGGTCCGGCCCGACGATCTGGCCGCTCACGTGATCCGCTCCCTCCTGGAGCGCAACCCGGGCCTTTCGCCCGGGGCGATCGAGGACGTGGTCTGGGGGGCGGCCAACCAGGCCGGGGAGGACAACCGCAATGTGGGCCGGATGGCGGCGCTCTTGGGTGGCCTGGGAATCGAGACGGCCGGCCAAACCGTGAACCGGCTGTGCGGTTCGGGGATGCAGGCGGTGATCACAGCCGCCCACTCGCTCATGGCGGGATGGGGAGATGTGATGCTGGCAGGGGGCTCCGAGTCGATGAGCCGGGCGCCCTATGTGGTGACCAAGCCGGAGCGGGCCTACGGGGTGGGGGCGCCGCAGATGGTCGACACCGTGCTGGGATGGCGGCTGGTAAACCGCCGGACGCAGGCCGCGTACCCGCCGATCAGCCTGGGCGAGACGGCCGAGAAGGTGGCCTCGGACTACGGCGTCACCCGCCACGACCAGGACCGCTTCTCCCTGACCAGCCACCGGAGGGCGGTCGCCGCTCAGGAGTCGGGTCGTTTCGACGCCGAGATCGTTCCCGTCGAGGCGCCTGCCGGGCCCAGGAAGCGCACCTTGGCGCTGATCGGCCACGATGAGGGTCCGCGACGGGATACCTCCCTGGAGGCCCTGGCCAAGCTCCGTCCCGTCTTTGTCGAGGGCGGCACGGTCACAGCCGGCAACTCCTCCCCGATGAACGACGGGGCCGCCGGCATGATCCTCGCCACCGCAGCCGGTCTGGAACGGACCGGCCTGGCCCCGATGGCCCGCCTGGTGTCATCGGCGGCGGCCGGGGTGCATCCGGACGTGATGGGCATCGGTCCGGTTCCGGCCTCGCGCATGGCGCTGGAGCGAGCCGGCCTCGAGGTGGCTGACCTCGACCTGGTGGAACTGAACGAAGCCTTCGCCGCCCAAGCCGTGGCCTGCCGCGACGAACTGGGCCTGGATCCGGACAGCATCAACGTCAACGGCGGGGCCATAGCCCTGGGCCATCCGCTCGGGTGTTCGGGGGCCCGCATCGTCACCACTCTGGCGCACGAGTTGAACCGCCGCCGGGGACGCTACGGCCTGGCGACCATGTGCATCGGGGTAGGCCAGGGAATCGCCCTCGTCATCGAGCGGGTGTAGCCCTCAGGCGTTCCGCTCGTCACGCCAGGCGAGCCATTCCGGTACGGCTGAAAGGTCGTAGCGGGGTCCGTTGATCGACAGCGTGAACAGGGTGGCCCCGGCCGCCAGAAGCCCGTCGGCGCGGTCGATCTCCTCCACCTCGTTGACCTCGATCGAGCGCTCCACCTCGGCCGGGTCACGTCCCGCCGCCCGGCACCACTCGTCCAGGATCCGGTTCTTGCGGGTGAGCGTCTCCGGACCGCCGAACCCGTGCCAGATGTCGGCGTACTGGCCTGCGAGGCGCATCGTGTGCTTCTCGCCCATGCCGCCGATCAGCATGGGAATGTCCCGCACCGGGGGAGGGTTGAGCAGGCGGAGGCGCTTGGTGATGCGGTACAGGCCGGATTCGAAGTCCCGGAGCCTGGTGCCGCCGGTTCCGAACGGGTACTCGTACTCGGTGTAATCCTTCTCGCACCATCCGGCGCCGAGGCCCAGGATGAGGCGCCCCTCGCTGATATGGTCCACCGTGCGGGCCATGTCGGCCAGCAGGTGGGCGTTGCGGTACGAGTAGCAGGTGACCAGGGAGCCGATCTCGACCCGCTCGGTCACCTCGGCGAACGAGGCGAGCATGGTCCAGCACTCGAAATGCTTGCCATCCGGATCCCCGTACAGCGGGAAGAAGTGATCCCAGTTCAGCACCGCGTCCACACCCATCTCCTCGGCCCGGACGGCCGCCGCCCTGATGTCCCGGTAGTCGCCGTGCTGGGGGCGGATCTGCACAGCGATCCTGACGGGGTAGCTCATGTTGCTCTCCGGTTCCTAGAGGGGTGGAACCCCGTGCGGCCGCTCGCCGAACTCGGGGCCCTCGGTGCGGGTTCGCTTCAGCTCCCAGAAGCCCGGCACGGTGGTGACCGCCACCAGACCGTCCCAGAGCCGCAACGAGTCGTCATGGCTCGGCACCCGGGTGATCACGGGGCCGAACATCCCCACCCGGTCGCCCCGAGCATCCTCCATGGCGATGATCGGGGTGCCCACGTCATCGCCCACCAGCGCGAGCCCGGCATCCATGCGGCGGCGGATCTCCCCGTCCCACGAGCCGTCATCGAAGGCACTCGCATGACCGGAGTCGATGCCGGTGGTCGCCAGCACCTCGGCGACATCGAAGCCGAACAGGTCCTGGTCGTGATGGATGTGGGTGCCGAACGCCCAGTAGGCGCGGAACACGCCCTCGTTGCCCAACTCCGTCCTCACCGACTCCATCACCCGCAACATGCCGTGGGTTCGGTAGGTGGTCCGGTGCCTATCCGAGCCGGGGGCCGGATCGTTCTTGAACATCAGGCTGATGGGCTCCCACTCAACCCGCACATCCCGGTCCGGCGTAACCTCGTCGACGACCCACCGGGCCGTCACCCAGCACCACGGTCAGAGCGGGTCAACCCAGAATGAAATGTCCATGCCCGTTTCCTCTCCTCAATGGATCCTGACGGTAGTGGTCTGTCAGCGAAACAACCAGGCGCGGTCTGGCGGTCATCGGTGTCCCGTCGCTGCGTTCCGCTTCCTCAACGCACCGCTGCGGGTGCGCCTTCGTCAGCGGGCCTTGCGAGGAACACCGCTGCCGACGCCATACCACACCGCCATTCCGCTGACAGACCACTGGTCTGTCAGCGAAACAACCAGGCGTGCTCAGCCGACTACCGACTACCGACTACCCGGATAGTTCGACCCGACATCGGACCGTCTCACTCCGGGAGAGCCCCGGCGATCGCTCCGGTCTCGCGCTGTCTCATCTTCACCAGGGCCGAGAGGCGCTCCAGCTTCTGCTCCACGGCCCTGGCGGCGTTGGGGAGAGGGTTCTCGGCCAGGAAGTCCGTCACGTCGGCGGCCACCTCGGGATGGGACAGAGCGGGGAAGCCGTCCGCTATGCGGGACTGGGTCATCGGCGGGACGATCTCGAGGATGCCATCCAAGCGATCCCTGAGCTTCGACCAGGCATAGGGACCGGTGGTCCGGTTGGCCAGCATCCGGGCCAGCACCCAGCTGGTGTCCTGGTTGCGGACGGTGCGGTCCACGATGAGCTCGAATGTGCGGTCCACCGCATCCTCGGCGTCGAACGAAGCCAGCGCCCGCAGGTACTTGAGCGACTCCTGAGGGTTGCTGACGGTCTGATACCGGTCGAGGAACGTCTCGTAGGTCTCGGCGTCCCCGTGTGCGGCGCAGACCGAGATGACCGCCCCGGCGACCTCGGGATCCACCGAGGTGGGTTCGGCGACCCGCCGCTCGTGGATGCTCCGGGCCTGCTCGACGACCTCAGGAAGGTTGGCCAGCCGCCCCAGCGAGTCGATCACCCGCCCGCGGAGGCGGCGTACCAGATCGGTCTCCTCTGCGGCGGGCGCCCATCCCAGCTGGTCGGCGAGGGGAGTGAGGAGGCCGGCCACCCACCGCTCGTATTGAGGCCGGGTGCTTGCGGTGACCAGATGGTGCCCGATGGCGGCGATGGCGCCCAGCAAGGATCCCCAGACCGCCTGCTCCTGCTCGTCCCTGAAGGCGGTGGCCAGGCTCACGAAGCCGGACACTCCCGACCGTCCCGCCTCGACGAAGGTCCAGGCATCGTCCACCAGCACGAACCGCTCCACCGGATCCAGCAGGTGGAGCCGGTCCACGAGCGCATCCAGCAGCGGCTCCTCGTATCGCGACCGGTAGAACCCGTGCCCGCCCGCGTTGGCGATCACCCAATCCACTGGTCTGCCCAGCGGGACCGTGACCCGTGACCCTTCCACCAGCACGCCGGTCTCGAACGGTTCTCCGCCCGCCATACCTCGCAGCTGGACCGGGATCTTCCAGGTGCTGGTATCGGCGGGATCCGGGATCAGCAGGAACCGGCCCTGCTCCAGGGACACGCCGCCCTCCTCGGCGCGAACGGTCAACTGCGGGTAGCCGCCCTGGAGGATCCAGGTGTCCATGATCTTGCCCACCGGGCGGCCCGAGGAACCGTCCAGGCTCTCCCACAGGTCACTCGTCTCGGTGTTGCCGTAGGCGTGCCGCCGCAGGTAGCTCTCGACCCCTGCCCGGAACGGCTCCTCGCCCACGTACTGCTCCATCATCCGGAGCACGGCCGAGCCCTTGCCGTAGGTGATTCCGTCGAACATCCCCTCCGCCTGCGCGGGGGAACGCACCTCGAACTCCACCGGCCTCGTACCGGCCAGCTCGTCGGTCTTGAACGCCCAGGGACGCTCGGCCGCCGCGAACTCCAGCCAGCGCTTCCATCCGGGACGGAAGGCGTCGGTGGCCTTCATCTCCATGAATGTGGCGAATGCCTCGTTCAGCCAGATGCCGTTCCACCACTTCATCGTGACCAGATCCCCGAACCACATATGGGCCAGCTCGTGCCCGATCACGTCCAGGATCCGCATCTTCTCCGCCGAGGTGGCGAGATCGTCGTCGACCAGGAGTGCCGATTCCCGGTAGGTGATGCATCCCAGGTTCTCCATGGCGCCGAAGGCGAAGTCGGGGATCGCCACCATGTCCACCTTGTCGCCCGGGTAGGGGATGCCGTAGTAGGTGGCCAGGTAGTCGAGGCAGAACCGGCTGCACTCCAGCGCGAATTCGGTGAGGTGCATCTTCCCTCTGGGCGCGACGATGCGGAGCGGTACCCCGTTCACATCGGCCGGCGGGGTTGCCTCGAAGGGACCCACCACGAAGGCCACCAGGTAGGTCGACATCACGATGGTGTCGGCGAAGGTGATCGCCACCCTGCCGTCACCGAGGGGCGCCCGTTCGATCTCGGCGCCGTTCGAGACCGCCATCAGATCCTCCGGCACCACCAGGGTGACCCCGAAGGAAGCCTTGAAGTCCGGCTCGTCCCAACACGGGAAGGCGCGGCGGGCGTCGGTGGCCTCGAACTGGGTGGTCGCTATGACCTGGCGGTTCCCGTCCTCGTCGTCGAACGTGGACAGGTAGAAGCCCCGGAGTTGATCGTTCAGGATCCCCTTGAACCGGCACTGGAGCTCCCAACGACCGGCCGACAGGGGCTCGGAGAGCCGGAGGGTGGCCCGCTGCCGCTCCTCGTCGTACTCGACCTCGGCGTGGGCGCAGGCGTTGCCCCGGACGAATCGAGCCTGATCGATCTGCAGCTCGGCGGCGTTGAGCTCCACCCGGTCGGTAGCCTCGATCACGTCGAGGGTCACCACCTCCGACCCGGCGAAGGTTGCGGTATCGAGGTCGGGTTCCATCCGCAATCGGTAGTGGCGAGGGACCACTTGGCGGGGCAACCGGTAGGAAGGGTCGGTCATCGTGACTCCATGGCTCGGGAATCCGGGAGGGAGATGTCCGAACGGGATACGATCCGATGCGTGTACCAACTCGGCATCACCGCCATGTTAAGCAGCACCGCGATAGTGCCCGGCCGAGCGGCCCCCCGGTGCTCCGGTGGTCGGCGGTGACCGTGGGCTGCCCGCTCGCTCTCGAGCCCATCCTCGTTCCCAAGCCGTGGGGCGGGCATCGCCTGGAAGGGCTCGGCAAGGCCCTGCCGGATGACTTGCCCGCCGGAACCACCTACGGGGAGTCCTGGGAGGTGGCCGACCTTCCCGACGATGCCCTGTCGGCATCCGCCAGGGGCCGTACGTTGGTGGCGGGCGGCCCCCATCGCGGCAAGAGCCTCCGGCAGCTGATCGCGGAGTCGGGATTCGAGCTGCTGGGCTCCGCGTCGCCCACCCCGGCGGGTGACTTTCCGCTCCTGGTCAAGCTGCTCGACACCGCCGAACACCTCTCGATCCAGGTCCATCCCGACGAGGAGTACGCCGTCCGCGGCCGTGGATGGTTCCCCAAGACCGAATCCTGGTACGTGCTCGACGCCGAACCCGGCGCAGCGATCTTCATCGGCTTCCGTCCCGGGGTCACCATGGAGGACGTCCGGGCCGCAGCGGGAACGCCCCGTCTGTCGAGGCTCCTGCAGAGAATTCCCGTGAAGCTGGGGGACTTCCACCATCTCCCCGCCGGGACGGTGCATGCCCTCGGGGCCGGCGTTACCGTTGCTGAGGTCCAGACCCCGTCGGACACGACCTTCCGCCTCTACGACTGGACGGAGGAATACCGACGTCCCGAGCGTCCGCTCCATGTCGAGGACGCCCTCGGGGTGCTGGCCGGCGATCATCAGCCGGCCCTCTCGATGTCACCGATGGACAGCAACGGAAGCCGCCTGCTGGTCTCCACACCCCACTACTGGTTGCGAGAACACCGCGGAACCGATTGTCCACTCGTCCTGCGGGGGCATTCGGAGTTGCGCATACTGGTGGTCGCTCGCGGTCACGCCCGAGTGAGAGCGGACAACGGTTCGTCCCTGGAGGTCAGGACTGGCGACACTGTCGTTGTTCCGGCTGCCGTTGCGGCATCCATCCGCGTGACAGCGAGAGAAACCACGGCATTACTCGAGGCCGGACTCCAGTGACGTCTGTCCCCGGTCATGCCCATGCGTAGCCTGGAAACGCCGCCTCCGGAGGTCACCGCAGGGCATATGTCGACACAGGGTTCATCGGAGCGCGAGCTCCTCAGCTCGCGGAATCCACTCGACTTAACACCAATCCGGCGAAACAGTCACCCCGCATATCATCGATCTGTCCCTGACCGGCAGTAGGGTTTATCGCATGGATCCGGAAGCACGTTCGGAAGCACAGATGCCGGCGCGAAACCTCGCCCTGTTCCCGGCCCCTGAGGTTCAGGGGCCGGACTCGACGGCCGAGCCGCACCTCAGGCTAGATCCGAATGCTGACAGCCCGCTTGGGTCCTTGGACAGATCGGTGCTCATGTGCGGTCCCGCTACCGACGCCCTTGGCCTGCTACCGACCGGCAGCATCCAGACAGTCGTAACTTCCCCGCCGTACTGGTCTCTCCGCGACTACGAGGTTGCCGATCAGATCGGCCGCGATGACGGCTTGGGCGATTATGTCAAGAGCATCGTGCTGGCTTTTGACCAGATTCGACGGGTTCTCACCGATGACGGGTCGGTCTGGCTCAATGTCGGGGACAGCTACACGTCGGGCAACCGTAAGTACCGCGCTCCGGATCGAAAGAACCGGGCTCGCGCGATGTCGGTGCGACCACCTACCCCGGCAGGCCTGAAGCCGAAGGATCTGATCGGCGTCCCGTGGCGGCTGGCGTTCGCCCTCCAAGACTCCGGCTGGTGGTTGCGATCTGAGGTGATCTGGTACAAGCCCAACGCCCATCCGGAGTCGGTGCGAGACCGCCCCACCAAGGCCCACGAGACGATTTTCTTGCTGTCGAAGAACCAGGACTACTTTTACGACGTTTCGGCGGTTGAGGGCCCGAACGGTCGCCGGCTTCGCACGATGTGGGACATCAACACCGAACCTCGCCGACGACAGGCGGGGGGGATCGACGACCACCCAGCCGTCATGCCTATGACCCTTGCTCGACGGTGTATCCGGATCACAAGCCGCCCCGGCGACGTCGTCCTCGATCCTTACGCCGGGTCCGGCACAACCCTCCTGGCAGCCCAGGAACTGGCGAGGAACTGGGTGGGCATAGAGTTGAAGCCCGAGTACGTGGAGTTGATCGAGCACAGGATCGCCGGGTGAGCCATCCCGGCAAGCAGCAGCCGAACATCAAGGAACTGAAGGCCCGCATCGAGGGTCTTTCGCCGATGGGCATACGGTTCGTGGCGCGACTGATCGACTCGCTCTCTTGCCCGCCGCGCTCTGATGTGACTAGCACTTGGATCACTAGAAGCCCCGAGTGGGTGGAGTATTTCGGGCTCGCGATCTCTGTCCATCACAGTGATACCGTGGAACCCCTCGGCTTGATCAGCTTCGAGGTAGCTTTCCGGAACGCATGCGAAGCTGTCGAATGGGAAGTGGACGAACCGGGATCGGCAACCCGGAGGTTCGTCGATCTTACGGTGCAGCCTAAAGATCACTCGGAACGGAAACTTTCTCTCAAGTCGACTGCCGCCCAACGGCTGTCGGCCACAACCGCCCACATCTCGAAGCTGACGGAGGCTACGTGGATTCAAGATGTCAGATCTGCGAGGACACGTAGGCTCAAGACCCTGGAACTGTTCCGTCAGTACCGCGAGGCCGTGGACGCGATCGTTATTTTGCGGGCGTTTCGCAGTGGGAGGGATGCCGTTCCCTCCAAATACCAGCTGCTGGAGATCCCGACGGCGATCTTTGCCTCCCTGGAAGACGCTCCGCTGTCAGCCTTCGCTGCCGACGGTCCAACCGTCGACTGCTCACACGGAGAGGAGTCGGTTGCCGCACGAGTGTCCTTGGATCGATCCGATGCAAAGATCACCGTCAAACAGATCAAGCTCGCAGCTTGCACTCTCCACGCCGAGTGGTACCTATCGGATCGGACCACCTAGGGGCATCGTCTGAAGTCCGACGAACAAAGAATCGGTCTGACTGGAGCCCCACGTCAGCTACAGCCGCCGGCCGACCTAGACCAGATTGCTGCCTTACGGGGCGGTGCCTCCGGTGTCGGTCCAGTCGGTATGGAAGAACTCTCCGCGGGGGCGGTCGACCCGTTCGTAGGTGTGCGCGCCGAAATAGTCCCGTTGGGCCTGGATGAGGTTGGCCGGAAGCCGCTTTGATCGGTAGGAGTCGTAGAACGCCAGCGCCGAGGCGTACGCCGGAACCGGTAGCCCGACCTGGACGGCGGTTGCCACCACCCGCCGCCACCCCGGCTCGGCCTTGTCCAGGGCCTCGGCGAAGAAGCGGTCCAAGATGAGGTTCGGCAGGTCGGGTCTCCTCCGGAAAGCGGCGGTTATGTCGTCCAGGAAGGCCGCCTTGATGATGCAACCTTCCCGCCAGAGTTGGGCGATCCGTCCGTAGTCGAGATTCCAGCCGTACTCGGAGGCCGCTGCGCCGAGCAACATGAAGCCCTGGGCGTAGGACACGATCTTGGAGGCGTACAGGGCGTCGTGAATGTCGTCTACGAAGCCCGCGCCCAGGCCGTCGGGCTGCTTCACGCCGGAGCCCACCAACTCCGCCGCCTCGAACCGCTGGTCCCGCAGGGAGGACACCACCCGGGCATATACGGCCTCGGCCACCAGGGTCAGCGGGTAGCCGAGGTCGAGCGAGGAGATGACCGCCCACTTACCCGTCCCCTTCTGGCCGGCGGCGTCCAGAATCCGTTCGAGGGTCGGCTCGCCGTTCTCGTCGACATGACCAAGGATGTCGGCGGTGATGTTGACCAGGTAGGAATCGAGTAGGCCCTCTCCCCAGGTCCGGAAGGCCCCGGCCATCTGCTCGCAGTCCATCCCCAGCACCACCCTCATGAGGTGGTAGGCCTCGGCGATCACCTGCATGTCGCCGTACTCGATGCCGTTGTGCACCATCTTCGTGTAGTGGCCCGAACCGTCCGGGCCCACCCAGTCGCAGCACGGCGTTCCATCCGCCACCTTGGCGGCGATGGACTGGAGCACGCCCTTCACCTCCGGCCAGGCCGCTTCGTCGCCACCCGGCATGATGGAGGGTCCGTTGCGGGCGCCCTCCTCGCCCCCTGAGATGCCCGCACCAACGAACGACAGACCTCGATCCCGGAGCTCTTCCACCCGCCGAGCCGAGTCCTCGAAGTGGGAGTTGCCACCGTCGATGACGATATCCCCTTCATCGAGCAGTGGGATCAGCCCCGCGAGGACGGCGTCAACCGCCCGTCCGGCCTTGACCATCACCACCACTTGGCGGGGCCTTTTGAGGCGCCCCACGAACTCCTCCATCGTTTCGGTTCCTATCACAGCGGCCCCGGCCGCGGGGCCGTTCACGAATTCGGTCGTGCGCCGGGTGGTCCGGTTGTAGACGGCGACGGTGTAGCCATGGTCGGCCATGTTCAGCACCAGGTTCTGGCCCATAACGGCCAGCCCGATCATTCCAATGTCAGCGGTTTCCACTTGTCCCCTCGGGTAGCAGGCCCGAATCTACCGAGATCTTCGGCATTCTCCTGATTCCGATGCCGGAGCGGATCCTGGTTCAGGTCTCGTTCACCAGGTAGCGAACCAGGAGGTAGGCCGCGCCCGTCCCGACCAGCTGCATGATGATGAATCCGGGGGCGGAGGCGGGTGCGATCCCGGCGAAGGTGTCCGAGAACATCCGGGCGATGGTGACCGCCGGGTTGGCGAAGCTGGTGGAGGAGGTGAAGAAGTAGGCGCCGCCGATGTACATGCCGACCGCCGGCGCCACGAATCCGGCCCCGGCGCCACCCGGGCGGGCGATCAAGAAGATCACCATCAGCAGTCCCAGCGTGGCGATGACCTCGCCCAGAAGCTGCCCGGCGCCGCCGCGGGATGTCTGCGACCAGTCCACGGCCTCGAGCTCGAACATGAGGTTGGCAAGGACGGCGCCGAGGATCCCGCCTATCACCTGAGCCCCTGCGTAGGCAGCCGCCTCCCCGACCGGGCGCCTGCCCATCATCGTCTCCATCAGGGTCACGCACGGGTTGAAGTGGGCGCCCGAGATAGGACCGAAGGACCAGATCAGCATCGCCAGGGCGAAGGCTGTCACCACCGCGGCCTCGAACAACTGGAGTCCTACATCCGAGGGGCTCAGGCGTTGGGCCGCGATTCCCCCGCCTACCACTGCTATCAGTAGGAAGGCGGTACCGGTTCCCTCGGCAAGCAGGCGCCTGCTCAGGGTTGGGATTGCCGTATCCATGGGGCCAATGTAGAGGCGCCGGCCGGCCTCGATGGCCATTGCGGACCCTATTGGACATACCTTCTCCGTGATTTCACCGCTTGTTCAATCACCGCTCGTAGAGTCGTCCCCATGGCGCGGCGTACCGGAGCAATTCCCGAGGTCTTGTTCGTGTGCGTCCACAACGCCGGGCGCTCGCAGATGGCGGCGGGCTTCCTCCGCCACCTGGCAGGTGGCCGGGTGGTGGTGAGGAGCGCCGGCTCGATGCCGGCCGAGCGGGTGAATCCTGCGGTAGTCGAGGTGATGGCCGAGCGGGGGGTGCAGTTGGGAGACGTGACTCCGAAGGAACTGTCCGCCGACCAGGTGGCCGCTTCCGATGTGGTCGTCACCATGGGGTGCGGTGATGCCTGCCCGGTGATGCCCGGCAAGCGCTACCTGGACTGGGAGTTGGCCGACCCCGCCGGTAAGGGGACGGCCGAGATCCGTCCGATCCGGGACGAGATCGAGCGCCTGGTCCGAAACCTACTCGCCGACTTCGACGTTGCCGTACCCTAGGCCTGATCATTCATGTTCCCAGCACACCGATGCGCATCAGGCCACTTCAACCGCATCATTGCCGAGCGGTCACCCTTCACCTTGGCGGTGAATGGCGCCCAGGAGGGGCGACCCGAAGCGCCGCGCCTTCTCCCCTTCAAACCCCATCCATGAAAATGAATGATCGGGGCTAAGGGAGATGGATGCTCGCCTCGGTATCGACATCGGCGGGAGCGGCATCAAGGGCGCCCCGATCGACTTGGTCTCGGGCGCACTCGCCGCGGACCGGCGCCGCATCCCCACCCCGCAGCCCGCTCTGGTCGAACCGGTGTCCCGAACCCTCGGCAGGATCGTGGGTTCCTTCTCCGGCGTGACCGGTCCGATCGGATGCGCCTTCCCCGGCATCGTCATCTCGGACCGGATCTACTCGGCCGCCAACCTCGACGGCAGCTGGATCGGGGTAGATGCCGGAGCACGGTTTTCGGAGGCCTGCGGGCGGCCGGTGGTGATGATCAACGACGCCGACGCGGCCGGCCTGGCCGAGGCCCGGTTCGGCGCTGCGGCCGGGCGGTCCGGGGTGGTCCTGGTGCTCACGCTCGGAACCGGCATCGGCTCGGCCCTGCTACACGACGGCCGGCTGGTCCCCAACACCGAACTGGGTCATCTCGAGCTGGGCGGGGAGGTGATCGAGAAGCGTGCCTCCAACCGGGCGCGCAAGGTACAGAAACTTTCGTTCGGTGAGTGGACGGAGCGGCTCAACGAGTTCCTGGCCCACCTGGACCGGCTCCTCTCTCCCGATCTGGTGGTGATCGGCGGGGGAATCTCGAAGCGCTTTGACACCTTCGGCCCCCACCTGCGTTCCCGGGCCGATCTGGTACCCGCCGCGCTGCGCAACAACGCCGGCATCGTCGGGGCGGCGCTGCGGGCCGCCGAGTCCGAGGCCGCTCAGCCGACCGGGGCGAACCGCCGGTAGCGTCCGGCCCGATCCGGAGGCAGCCGGACGCTGATCAGGGTGCCCTCCGCCCGGTGGTCCTCGGTCAGGATTTCCGCCTCGCGGCGGAGCTCTCCCAGGACGGATCCCTCGGTGTAGGGGATCACCAGGTCGATCTCCAGGAAACCTCGAGCCAGCACACCGGCGATCCGAACCGCCAGTTCCTCAAGCCCGGCGGCCTCCGCGGCAGAAACGAGCACCGCGTCCGGATATAGCAGCTCGACGCGGGAGATACTCGCGCCGTCGGCGGAGTCGGCCTTGTTGAGCACCAGGAGCTCGGGGACTTGGCCGGCGCCGATCGAGTCGAGGACTTCTCTGACCGCCGAGATCTGGTCGGGCGCACCGGGTTCGGACACGTCCACTACGTGTAGTAGCAGGTCGGCTTGCACCGTTTCCTGGAGGGTGGAACGGAAGGCCTCGACCAGCTGATGGGGTAGCCGGCGGACGAACCCGACCGTGTCGGACAGCAACACCTGGCGCCCGTTGGAAAGCTCTAGGCGACGGGTGGTCGAGTCGAGGGTGGAGAACAGGCGGTCCTGGGTGAGCACCCCGGCCCCGGTGAGGGCGTTCAGCAGCGTGGATTTGCCGGCGTTGGTGTACCCGACCAGCGAGACCTGGGGGATGGCCGATCCGCTGCGCGTCTTGCGCTGGGCCTCCCGGACCTTTTGGACTTCCTTGAGGCGCTTCTCCACGTAGGTGATGCGCTGCCTGATCCGCCGCCGGTCGGTTTCCAGCTTGGTCTCGCCGGGTCCCCTCGTGCCGATTCCTCCGCCGAGCCTGCTCAGCTCGGCGCCCTTCCCGCGCAGCCGGGGCAGGTGATAGCGGAGGAGAGCCGATTCCACCTGGAGCATGCCCTCCCGGCTGGTTGCGTGCTGGGCGAAGATATCCAGGATCACGGCTACCCGGTCGACCACGTCGCACTCGAACAGCTGCTGGAGGTTGCGCTGCTGGCCCGGCGACAGGTCGTTGTCGAACACCACCACGTCCACATCCAGAGCCTGAGCGTCTCGGGCCAGGTCCTCGGCCTGGCCAGGACCGATAAGGGTGGCGGCGTTCGGGGAGCGGCACCGGACCCGCACGGTCGCAACCGGGGTTGATCCGGCAGTATCCGTCAGCAGGACCAGCTCCTCGAGCGACCGATCGACGTCGCCGATACCGGCGCCGTCGAAGTCAACGCTGATGAGGTATGCCTTCTGCCGGGCGACCTCCAGATCGGTAACGGTGGCGGTGAGGCGTCGTCCCCGGCGGCCTTCGGTGGTCATGCCCGCTTCCTAGGAGGGTATTGAGAAGTGTACGGTTGGCCCGATACCCGGCAGAGAAACCCCAGGTCGAGGCATCACGGGCCGACCCATCCCTGTCTTTTTCAGCACCCTCCTACCCGGAAGATGTCCGGCCGGAAGGGTCACAGATAGGAGTCCTTGCCGGTCGTCGGGTCGTCCTGCTCCTCGGCGATGATCTGTGAGTTCCTCACAGCCACCGCCAGCCGGTTGTTGTCCGGCCACAGGAAGCGCCAGGCCCCGGTCGGCACCGCCCAGAATCGGCGGCCGGTGTGGATATCCACCAGTGCCAGAGCGTCGCTGGTGGATTCGGTTCCCGGCGGAACCAGTAGCCCGGACCGTGTGGTCGACTGTTCCATCAGGTGACCGACCCGCCATCCCGGCATGATCCGGTAACCGTTCGAATCGTGATCGTCGTTTCTCGCAGCAGCCATTCTCTCGTGTTCCGGTGTTGCGGTGATCCGGTCGCATGAGCGTAGCCGCGTCCGCTGAAGACCCATGCGCGCCGCCCGACGACACCGGCACGGGTATGCTCGGCGATGGAGGCGAACGAGCGCCTGGTGGGCTCCCTGGTCTTCAAAACCAGTGGGGGTGCGAGAGTGCCCCGGCGGGTTCGATTCCCGTCCGCCTCCGCCATGACCCGGGCTATTCAAGGCGCGGGTTGGCATCCCCGTAGCGCTACCGTTGGAACATGGCTGGTGGAAGATCTCCGGGGTCACCTGTGCTGCGCGTGAACGGCTTGGTCGATCGTCCCCGGGGCTACGACGTGGAGACCCTCCAAGACATGGGGACTCCGGATGAGAGCGCCGCGGGCGTGGTGGTGGCCGTGCGCTCTCTGATCGAGGCGGCCCGTCCCCGGACCGCTGCAACGCACGTCACGGCCCTCAGTGCCGACGGTGCCTATTCCGCCTCCATTCCCCTGACCGACGCGATGGCGCTTGGCGAGGTTCACGCCGGCAGTGACGAAGGGGGGTCGATCCTGCGGCTCCGGGTCCCGGGTGGCATGACCCTGTGCTGGAACGTCAAGGGCCTCGGTCTGCTGCGGGTGACCGCCGGGCCTGAACCCGACAGCCTCCCCGAGGTTCTGACCCACTGATGGCGCGGGACGGAGGGCTGGCGTTCGCCCGCCTGTTCGCGAAGCGCCGCGAAGAAATGAATGTCTCCGTGGTGGACATCGCCACTCGCACCGGCCAGCCGATCGAGGTGGTGGTCGGGTGGGAACGGGGCTCCGCCGTCCCTGATGACGACGAGCTGGTGGATCTGTCCGCAACGCTGAAGCTGCCAATGCCTCTCCTCAAGGAAGCCTTGCGGCGGGTCCACGACCACAGGATGCTGTCGCCGCCGCCCGAGCCCGATGCCGGGCTGGATGAGGACACCCTGTACGACATCGAGATCGTAGAGCTGGAGGAGGGGCCGGATCTCCGCTCCGATCCGGAGAGCACACCCCTCGAGTCCTTCGGGGCACCCCGGTCGACGCTGATCTCGAGAGCCAGGCAATCACTAGGGCGCCGGCGCGCCATGGCGCGGGCGCCGGTCGCCAATCCCTCTTACCTGGAGGACCATGAGGAAACCATCACCTACCGGCTCCGGATGATCTTCGCCATCGCCGGGGTTGCAGTGGTGGCGCTGGTCCTGCGCTGGGCACTGGGGGGATTGGGGTCTTCCATAACCGACCTCTGGCGCGCCATGGCGGACGCTCTCTGACTACGTTGGCCGGTCGTCACCGAGGGTCGGGTTTCCACGACCCGCAGAAGCGGGCGGAGTCCTCGGGAAATGTCCCATCCGCTACCACTTGGCCCTTTATGCACCTCTCAACGGCAACTGGCCGCTATATTGGCGCGCACCAGAGAAAGGAGGTGATCCGACTTGTTAGACAGTTCTTGTAGGACCCTGGAGGTGGCCGAGCGCTAGCGGCCACGGGTCGCTTCGGTGGCCGCCCTCTGGGGCGTGACCGCCGGTCAGCTGGCGACTCCAACTCGGACCACCGGGCTTTCCCGTCCGCATGCCGGTCCTCATGCGGCATCGAGTGAGGCTAAGGATCTCACGATGAAGTACGGGTAGGCATTCTGGATACGCGAAACGAAGTCCGGGGCCCTGTCGATAGGGCCCCGGGCTTTTCTCGTCGCTGGAGCGGCGAGTGCCGAGCGGCTCACTCGAGGCCGTGCTCGGCCAGCCAGTCCTTGTTCCAGATCTTCGACAGGTAACCTCGCCCCGAATCGGGCAACAGAACCACTACCAGGCGGCCGGCGTCTTCCGCCGCCACCTCCAGAGCCGCATGTACGGCCATGCCTCCGGAGCCGCCGATCAGCAATCCCTCGCACTCCGCAACCCGCCGGGCCATATCGAACGACTGCTGGTCGTCGACCATGATGTAGCGATCGACGATGTCCCTGTCGAGGGTTTCGGGCCAGAAGTCCTCCCCGACGCCCTCCACCCGGTACTGGTGGATGTCCTCCTCGCGAGGCGCTGTGTAGATCGATCCTTCCGGATCAGCTCCCACCAGTTCCACCGACGGCTTGCGCTCCCGCAAGTACCGTCCCGTCCCGGAGATCGTCCCACCTGTGCCCACACCCGCCACGAACACATCGATCTCCCCTCCGGTCTGTTCCCACAACTCCGGTCCGGTCGTCAGGTAGTGGGCCTCCGGGTTGAAGGGGTTGGAGTACTGGTCGGGGCTGAAGGCGCCGTCGATCTCCTCGGTCAGGCGGCGGGCGATACCGTAATAGGAATCCTCATCCTCCGGCAGCAGGTTGGTGGGGGTGACGATGACCTCCGCTCCGTAGGCCTCGAGTAGGCGGATCTTCTCGGTCGCCACCTTGTCGGGAACCGTGCATATCACCCGATACCCCCGGACCGCCCCGACCATGGCCAGGCCGGCCCCGGTGTTCCCAGAGGTGGGTTCGATGATCGTCCCGCCCATGCCGAGCAGCCCATGCCGCTCGGCGTGGTCGATCATGTTGACTGCGATCCGTTCCTTGACCGACCCGGCCGGGTTCAGGAAGTCCAGCTTGGCCACCAGGTTGCCGGGTGGATGGAGTCGGGCCAGCCGGACCAGCGGTGTCCAGCCGATGGCGTCGAGGGCGTTCTTGTGTATCACGAGGATCGATCGTAGCCCCTTAGCCCTTCCTCGCAACCTGGGCCGACAGCTCGCCGTAGGACCCGACCGGCATCCGGCACGCGCCCCTCTCGCAGACGTAGCCGAGGGTCTCGCCCTCCCGGTAGCGCCCCGCCACCAAAGGAACCTCTTCGTCATGTCCCGGGGACGGCGCCACCACCAGGTCGGGCCGGTAGGTACCGGCGAGGCGGCCTGCCCACTCCAGGGCGCCAGGCCCGGTCACGGCCACCTCCCGAATGCCCATCTGGGATGTGGCCAGCACCGCCAGCAGATGACCCGCCGCGGATGGGGCCGCATCGAGGAGCCGATCCCCGGCCCGGACGATCTGCTCGAAACCTTCATGATACCGGTGGTCCCCGGTGAGATGACCGAGCAGCAGGTAGCACTCCGCCGCCAGCGATGCGCCCGAGGCGCTCGGGTTGTCCTGCTGATCGGAGGGCCGTACCACGAGGTGGGAGGCATCGGCGGCGCTGGCGAACACCACCCCGCTCGGGCCGCCGAAGTGCTCCTCCAACAGGTCAATTATCTCCCGGGCGGCCACGAACCACTCGACTTCTCCGGTGGCCTGGTAGAGCTCAAGCAGCCCGAGGGAGTACGACGCGTGGTCTTCCAGGAATCCCGGAATCGGCGCCAGACCGTTGCTCCAGACCCGAGCCAGGCGCCCGTCGGGCCGGCGCATCTCGCTGAGGACGAAGCGGGCGTTCGCCCGGGCCGCTTGCAGGTAGCCTTCCGTCCCCAGCACCGCGCCCGCCACCGCCAGAGCCCGGAGCGCGAAGCCGTTCCACACGGTGATGATCTTGTGATCCAAGCCGGGGCGGACCCTGGTGCTCCGGCGGGCCAGAAGACGTTTCTTGGCCCGCCCGATCGCACCCGTTACTTCCCCAACCCGGGCGCTGATCTGTGCCGCCACTTCCGGGGCGGTGGCGGCCTCATGGAGGACGTTGGAGCCCTCGAAGTTCCCGCTCCCGGATACGCCGAAATAGGCGCCGGCGACGGGCCCGTCGTCCGGGCCGACCACTTCATGGAACTCTTCGTGATCGAATACGTAGAACTTGCCCTCAACACCTTCGGAGTCGGCGTCCTCTGCCGCGAAGAACCCGCCTTCGGGATGGGCGAGATCCCGCATCATGTACCCCAGGGTGTCGACCGCCACCTCCCGGTAGAGCGGGTTGCCGGTGATCTGCCACGCCCGAACGTACAGACGGGCCAGATCGGCGTTGTCATAGAGCATCTTCTCGAAGTGGGGTACCAGCCAGACCCGATCCACGGAGTAGCGGGCGAACCCGCCGCCGAGGTGATCTCGAATGCCGCCCCGCGCCATCCGGGTCAGCGTGGTGGTGAGCATCGCTGTCGCCTTGGTTGCCGCGGCGACGCCGCTGATCCTGGCCAGGAATTCCAGGATCGGCGCTTGAGGGAATTTGGGGGCGCCGCCGAAGCCGCCGTGTTCTAGGTCGAACTGCCGGGAAAGGGTCTCGTAGGCGGCGCTCACCCGGCCCCGGTCGGGTAGGTCCTCGGCGGGCGGGAGGGCAAGCCCGATCGCCCGGGTCAGCTGATCCGCCTGTTCCCGCACGTCCTCGCGCTTGTTCCGCCAGGCGTGGTCGATCGCCTCCAACACGCGCCGGAAGCTCGGCATACCGTGGCGGTCCACGTCGGGGAAATACGTCCCGGCGAAGAACGGGCGTCCGCCGGGCGTCAGGAACACGGTCATGGGCCAGCCGCCCCGGCCGGTCATGGTGTGAACCGCGTCCATGTAGATCGAGTCGACGTCGGGTCGCTCCTCGCGGTCCACCTTGACCGGCACGAAATGCCGGTTCATGAAACGGGCGGTTGTCTCGTCGTGAAAGGACTCTCGTTCCATCACGTGGCACCAGTGGCAGGTCGAGTAGCCCACCGAGAGCAGGATCGGGCGGTCCGTAGCCCTGGCGACCCCGAAGGCCTCCACGCCCCATGGGCGCCAGTCGACCGGGTTGTCCCGGTGCTGGATCAGGTAAGGGGACAATCCGTCGAGCGGTAGGTCTCTCAGCAGCGCCATGACAGGTCACGGTATCGGCGCATGAATATCCCCCTAGGGTCGTCACCGTCATGTTACGTAGGTGCCCATGCCTGCCGTCCGGGGCTGGCCGTGAACAAATCTTCCTACCGGCCAAGAAAAATGGAAGAAACCCGGACAGTAGGGCGTTCTGGAGTATGTCGGCGCGGGCCATCTTGGATGCAGGAGTCTGACGGCCGCGTCCTCACTAGCCGGCCGGTGCGCGTAGCATCAGACGTGTTCGATGTAACGGGGACCGGCGGGGGTCCGGTTCCACGCGCCGGACCCGCGGTAGGTAGGAGTTGAGTAGTCTCCGGAAAACTGGCCCAGGGGCGAGGCGTCCGCAAAGGACTGAATCGCCGGAACTGCCGGCGGGCGATGAGTGGAGGGAATCGCATGGCTGTCGCAAACCCGACCCGGCAGAAACCGGTAGCTGCCGGCTCGCCAACCAAGCGAGGGCGGGACCGGAACAGCAACAAGCTGACCGACGATAAGGGCCGGCTCACTACCGACCTCGTGAGCCAGTACCTGGCCGCCATAGGCGAGTACGAGTTGCTCAACGCCGAGAAGGAGGTCGAACTGGCTCAGGCGATCGAGGAGGGCCTGAAGGCTGGCGCCGCGCTTGAGGAGGGTGATCTCGACGAGAGGGAATCCAAGCTAAGGGCCAGGGAGCGCCGGCTCCGGAACCGGGAGATGAAGCTTCCCGAAGAGGAGCGGCACAAGCTCGAGAAGTCCTGGAACAGGCTCAAGGAGGACCGGAAGCGGCTCCAGAAGGATCGGCTCAGGCTCAAGCGCAAGCGGGACCGGGGCCGCCGGGCCAAGGACGAGTTCCTTACCGCCAACCTCCGGCTGGTGGTCGCCAACGCCCGCAGGTATGCCAACACCTCCGGAATCGACTTCCTCGATCTGATCCAGGAAGGAAACCTGGGCCTGATCCGGGCAGTCGAGAAGTTCGACTGGCGCAAGGGCTTCAAGTTCTCAACCTATGCCACCTGGTGGATCCGCCAGGCCATCACCCGCGCTATCGCCGACAAGTCCCGTACCGTCCGCATCCCCGTCCACCTCCACGATACGTTGGCGGCGGTCCGGGCTGCACAGGCCAGCCTCAAGGCCGAGTTGGGCCGCGATCCGAAGCCGGCCGAGATCGCCGAAGAGGCCGGTGTCACCCTCGACAAGGTGGAGCTGGCTCTGAGCGTTTCGGATGCCGCCTCGCTCGAGAAGCCCGTCGGCGAGGACGGCGCCCAGCTCGGGGACTTCATCGAGGACCAGGACGCCGATGATCCGGTGCAGGTCACCGTGGAGTTGGATGTGTCCGACTGCCTGCGCCGCTCGATCGACCGGCTCCCCTACCGGGAGGGCCGGATACTCTCGCTCCGATACGGGTTCCTGGATGGCGTTCCGAGGACGTTGGAGGAGATCGGGGAGGAGTTCAACCTCACCAGGGAACGGATCCGTCAGCTGGAGAAACTGGCCCTCTGCCGGCTGCGCCACCCTTCGTTCGGGATCCGCGAGCAAGACCTCATATAGCGGGATCTCCCGCGTCCGCCTGTGGCGAGAGGGGTGGGGGCCACGGAGGAATGGCGCCGGGATCGTCCCAGCCCAACTCCTGAAGTAGCTCCGCCGCCGTCCGGGGGATTCCGACCCCATTCCCGGCCCGGCGCCGGCCCTGCCCGCAAACGACCGGTCGCCATGCTGGTGGTGGTGACGCTGGTGACGAGCATGGCGGTCCAGTACGTCTCCACGGGTGCGGCCACTGCGCAGACCGGCGATCTGTGCGATCCCCGTGACGGTGCGCAGTTCTCCGACGTGCGCGAGCGTGACTACGGAGCTGCCTACATCCTGTGCATGAGGGCCTTGGGATTGTCCGTGGGCAAGGGCAATGGAGAGTACGGCCCCGATGATCTCCTTACCCGCGCCCAGGCGGCCTCCTTCCTCGTCCGGCTCTGGCGGGACGTCCTGGGTCGGGAGTGTCCGGAGGTCGACCACCCGTTCCAGGACGTGAGTTCCTCGTCGACGCATGCCGCCGCCATAGGCTGCCTGTTCGGGCTCGGGATGACCGAGGGCACCGGCCCCACCACCTATGAACCGTCCGCGCACCTGAAGGCGTCGCAGATCAGCCGGTTCCTCCTGCGTTTGTGGGAGCGACTCGGCTATGCCTGTCCCCCCGCCGACGGCGAGCTCGCCCGGGCGGGCGCCTGCCTCACGGATCTGCGCGTCACGCCCGGCGCGCCGGAGGCGACATCCGGTGAGAAGGTGATCCGCTCCCAGATGGCCGTCTACATGATCGGGCTTTGGCATCAGGCCGCCGGACACGGCGCCCCGGCGCCGCCCCCGTTCCGCCCGGGCAGCGCCGCCCGGGGCGAGGCTTGCGGGCTGGCCACGGTGGGGGACTGGTATTACGGCACGTGGGAGGATTCGGAATCCGGAGTAGCCCATGTCTGGGATCTCTCGTCCGCGAGCGTCAGCTGGGAGCGTCCCAACCATGGGCAGGGCGAGGACTGCTGGTGGGACGCCAGGCTATCGCTGGTCTGCTGGGAGGGCGGTGCCTGGTACTACACGCTGGCCTGGGATGATCTCGGCCGGATCGAGCCGGACGCCGAGGGTTACGTATCGATCAGCTCGGATCCCGGCGATCCCGGCCTGGCGTGGGACGGACGGTTCCCGGTCCGGATGTACACCTCCGCGGAAGGAGACCCGGCGGCGTACATCGACATACGACCGGGCTCCGTGGCCGGATATGACTGGGCCGGTTACATCGACCACGCCCTGAGCCGGCGTGAGCTCCGGCTGGAGTTCCCGGACACTGGGGCCTGGATCGTATTCGGCGCCGCCGACGGCTGGCAGGACGCCTTCGGGGACTGTGCCGGTGTGGCCCTCGGTGACACCACTGGATATTCCCCCGCGGACGCCTGCCGCCCGGACGGACCCAACGCCGGTCCCTCCGACGACACGACCGCAGGCTTTCCCCTGCCTTCGTGGGCGTCGACCGGTGCGTTCAGGGTCGCGGTCCTGTTCGCCGACTTCCCCGACGCGCCCGCCTCCGACGACGACAAGGCCGATATCGATCGGAACCTGGCCGAGACGGAGCGCTATCTGGAGACGGTGAGCGGCGGTCGCCTGGATGTTCAGCTCCACCCCTACCCCGGATGGCTCACCGCCCGCGAGGGCTGGCAGGAGTACCTCGACCGGGATGTCACCGGCGATCTGAGGCTGTCCGAAGGGATCGTCGAGGAAACGGCCCTCATCGCCGAGGAGTTGCACGGCTTCGACGGCAGCTCCTACGACAGCCTGATGGTGGTGCTTCCACGTTCCGGGTTCGGTGGCGGGCTGGCCAGCACCGGGGACAGCATCGGCAACGCGGCGGGCGTCACCCGCTGGGCCTTGATCAACAACCAGATGAGAAACCAGGTGGCGACGGAATCCCGTGATCGGGATTGGTGGTATGTGGCCGCGCACGAGCTGGTTCACAATCTGGGACTGGCCGATCTATATCCCTACGACCCCCAGACACGGGAAACCCCCGACCCGCCCCGGAACAGGCAGTGGGCGAGGTTCGGGGTGGGGCTCATGGGCTTGGAGGTGAACTTTCCCGTTCCGCCGCGCGCCTTTGCCTTCAAGGTCGATTTCCCATCCGGATTTGTCGATCAGACGGGATACGACCGCGATCTCGAGGCTAGGGAGATGCTGGCCTGGTTGCGCTGGCAGCTGGGATGGCTCGACGAGGCGAGGGTGGCCTGCCTGGCCAACCCGATCGACGTGACGGTGGAGCTGGGACCGGCCGCCGCCACAGGCGATGACCTGGTGATGGTGGCTATTCCCTATCACGCCGACGATCGTCTCGTCATCGTGGTCGAGAGCCGCCGTCCGGTGGGCTACGACCGTCCCGAAACGGTTTCGGGCATCGTGAGCGGCGTTCCGTACCAGTACACCGACCACCCTCTACCGGCCGAAGGGATCATGGTCTACCTGGTGCGGGCCGACCGTGACAGCGGGGAGCTTCCGCTACTCCTCTCGACCGATCCCGGCGACGGCGAGGTGGACGAGCCGCCGATCATGACTCCCGGGTCCACGTGGTGGCTGGGTGAGCCCGGCAGCCCGGGCGGGCAATACCGTATCGAGTCCGTGTCGAGCGCGCCCGACACCGATACCATCCGGGTGACCTTCAGGCCGTAGCCGGCACCCCGGTCACCCTTCGTACACGTCCCCGTCTGGGAAGAAGGCGCCCCACGCGAACCAGAACTCGTTGCGATGGACGGCGATCTCCAGCCTGGTCCCTGCCAGCGGGCCGTTGATCGCCTCGCCCAGTAGGGTCCATGTCGACGAAGTTTCCTGGTCCCGGAACACCTCGCCTTCCTTGACGAACGTCAGCGGGCGCCCGTCCACCTGGCGCAGGTAGGCGATCCCCGTCCCTATCGCCCGCCCGTCGCGCACCACCCGGCTGTCGAGAGCATCTGCGGTGTCCCCTCCCCAGAAAACCGTGATCGGAATCCCGCCCACCGAATCGTTGACCGCCCCGGCCTCGGTGAGCAACGGGAACGGGTAGGCCGTGGCGGCGCCGCCGATGGTCACGCCCACCACCCGTTCCAAGGCTCCGTAGCGGGGATCGACCTCGCCGCTGAAGAACGGATAGGGCGCCGACCGGCTCGAGTATCCCTCGTAGGGGTTGAACCCGTACGGAATGCCGAACCCGGTGTCTTGGGAAAGTGATTGACCGTCCGGGTATGCGGCCGCGAACTCCCCGAACGACACGATGGCGCTCGGGATGTGGGTGAGGAAGGTTCCCGCGGCGGTGCCCACGATGGCCTCGCCGGTGACCTGTTGCCAGAGCGAGACGGTCCCGTCGTCCCACATGACCAGGTCGGAGTTGCGGAGGAGCCCCGACACCCCGAAGCGAAGTACCTCGCCGCCCACCCGGCGGTCGAACGCCAGCGCGGTGTTGCACAGCGGGCAGTAGGTGACCGCAACCGGGATGTCCCCGATCCGGTCGTTCACGATCTCGTGGCGGTGGAGGATGCTGAGCGCGTAGAAGCGGGACTCGCCACCTATGGAGACCAGCATCCCGGGAGCCCTGCTGTCGAGCCATTCGGTGGCCTCGCCAACGGACTCGAAGATCGGGTCATCGATGGGCGGGATGGCATCGCGAGGATCGATCGTGCCTATCCCGAGCAGCAGTTCCGACAGGTCGATGGAGCGGCTTGCCCAGTCGGTGGGCCACGGCTCGGTCGCATAGGCCACCACCGGGTCCAGACCCTGCTTCGGGTCGGGTTCGGCCTCCGGCTCCGTCTCTGCCCGCTCCGTCTCCTCCTGTTCCGGCGCCGGTGTGGTCGTGGACGAAGGAGCAGTCACCGCGCCGGTCGTGGTAGCCGGCTGCGTGGACGCGGGGGCGGTGCTCGAACCTTCGGTCACTGCAGGTTCGGCAGTGGTCGCGGGTGTCTCGGGCGGGACCCCGGATCGGTTCTCGCCGGCCCCGCACGCCGCCACCATCAACAAGCCCACTACCAGGATTCCGAGCCAGGCGATGCGGCTCGTGCGTGGCACCAGCAGGCGTGCCAATGCGTTCCCAGCTATCCGACCTGTACCCATTCGAGAACCCAGCATATCCCCCCACCGGGCCAATCGACCCAGCCCGTTGCCAACCGGAACGATCATCCTGACAGGCGCGGGATGGCTCGATTGCAGATGTGGGATGGAAACCGTCACGCATCTGACATAAGGTGCTTATCGCCAAGCACCAATACCGGCCGAACAGTCTTGCCGGTCGGAACGGCCGGGTCTGACGGAACATGACAACACGTGGAGGCCCGCTACCCGGCCACCGGCCGGGCCATGGCCGGCCACGCTGCGAACCAGGACAGGCGGTGGGGGGGCCCGGTGCGGAGCACCGGATTTTGGCGAGTTCCGACTCCTAACGGCGTGGTGGCAGGTAGTTGGCGGTGGCCAGCTCGCCGTTAGCGAAGTCCAGCACCCAGGTCGAGCCCTTCTTGAGGACGGGAGCCTGGTCCTCGCCCATGAGCGTCCGCAGGATCGTTCTCACGATCGGGCGATGGGAGCAGAGCAGGCTGGTCCCCTCAGGTCGGGCACCCAGCATCGCCCTCACCTCGGCTGGCCGGGACTCCTCCCAGAGCTCGATCGCCAACTGCGGTACGCGCTTGCGGGCGGTGGCGACGGGCGTGACGGTCTGGCGGCAACGCGCCGCATAGCTGGTGAGTACCGCGTCGATCGGGAAGCCTTCCAGGCCCTCGATGAGACCGACAGCCTCGGCGCGGCCCCGTTCCGACAGGGGCCGGGCGCTGTCAGGATTCGGTCCCCGGTCTCGCTTGCCGGCGTCGGCGTGCCGGACCAGCAGGATACGGTCGGCCGGATCCCTCCATCCGTCTGTCAGGCGCTCGCTCAGCATGCGCTCGGTCGGGTACGACACGTGATCCGCCGCGGATGCTTCGTGGACCCAACGGATCCGGTCCACTTCGGAGGAGGGCGCGAAATCGACTTCATCGGCTTCCATTGCCCAGTAGTGAACCACCTTCGGCTGGCCCTCCCGCTTGAGGTAGGAGATGTGGCCCAGGTAGCGCCCGATCAGCGGAGACACTCCGGCCTCTTCCCGGACCTCGCGCCTGGCGCATTCCACCAGACACTCGCCGGATTCCAGCTTGCCCTTGGGAAACGTCCAGTCGTCGTATCCGGGCCGGTGGACCAGGAGGACCTCGATCCCTACCGGTCCCTCGCGCCACACCACGCCACCGGCCGCCTGTTCGACAGGAGAATCCCTCATTCGGGCGGGAGCCGGTGAGCAGGTCGGATCATCGAGGTATGCCACATCTTATCGGGCTCACCGACCGTCGCAGCACGGCCGGGAGCTATGGCGCCCCGTTTCCGAGTCGCCGCTGCAGTATCCCCACTGCCTCAGCGGGGCTGTCCACCATCGTGACCAGGCCGGGTGTGGTCCGGAGATCCCCTGTCAGCCGATCGACAACCTCACTCCAGGCGTCCCCGAAAGCGATTATCGGCGTCGGTGCCGCTCCCCGCCCTGCGGCCAGATAGGCGTCGTTCCAGGCGATCATCAGCTCGGTCAGGGTGCCGATGCTGCCCGGCATCACGATGAAGGCGCTAGCCAGTTCAGACATGGTCCTGATCCGATCCAACAGCCCGGTGGCCTGGATCTCCTCGGTCAGGAACCCGTTCCCGCCCGGCCGGTGCGGGAAGAGCACCGGGGCGGTCACTCCGACCACCCGTCCACCCACGCTCGCCGCGCCCTTCGATACGGCCTCCATCAGACCCGAGTAGCCGCCGTTGGTAACCCCGAACCCGGCTTCGGCCAGCCGGCGGCCCAGCTCGACGCCCTTCTCATAGACACCGTCACCGGGGAGAGCGCGCGAGGAGCCGTAGACTGCAACGATCCTGTCTCCCATCGGGGGCAGGGTACAGCACCCCGGATGACGCTCGTGCGTACGGGAACAATTATGCGGGGCCAGGCGTTCTTATGAGTAAGAGGCACACGAGGAGGCCGGCATGAGCAGCGACCGCACTCCGTTCTACAAGCGACGATCTATCCAGGTGGCGGCGGTGATCGTCGCCATACCGGCACTCGCCCTGGCCTGGTGGCTCGGCTCGCCGCTCTTCATCGATCGAGTCGTGGATGAACCTTTCCCCCTGGCCGCCATGGCGGTCGTCCCGGATGACATGACCGCCGAGGAGGTGGAGGAGATCATGCTCGATGCCGCATCCACGGATACGCCGGCCGACGAGGAGATGCCCGAGATGGCCACGACCGCGACGTCCGCAGCCGCCGGCGCCACCTCCCCCGACACGACCGCGGCTCCCGATGGCGAGGCGCCGGCGACCACGATGGTGGACGCGGCCGAGCCAACCACGACCGTGCCGCCCGAGCCGTCCACGACCGTGCCGCCTGAGCCCACCGGCCCGGTGGCCCTGGCTTCCGGGAACTTGATGGACGCGGATTCGTTCCACCAGGGATCCGGCCAGGTTGTCCTGTACCAGCTCGAGGACGGGTCGAGGATCATCCGCCTGGAGGACATCGAGGTGACCAACGGTCCCCAACTCCATGTCCTCCTGACTCCGGTCCACGGCTTGGCCGGCCGCGATCACCTTCAGGAGGCCGGCTACGTGGACCTGGGCGCCCTCAAGGGGAATATCGGTTCGCAGAACTACGAGGTGCCGGCGGACTACGTGATCCCCGATCAGTTGACCCTGGTGATCTACTGCGTGCCGTTCCATGTGGTGTTCACAACCGCGGAGTTGGCCTGACGCCCCGAGGCACCTGCGTGATTGTTCGCGTTCTCGTTGAGACAGGTTGAAGCTGTCACAACCTCGCGTTACGTTGCCTACCGCTAAGCACCTGCACCGGCGAGCAGCTACCGACCGATCGGCTTGCCGGCCATGGGTACATACGAGCTTCTAGGAGCGAGGGCCGATCTCCCGGCATCCAGCCGGGCACGGCCGACCACGCTCCGAGCAGGACAGGTGGTGGCGGGGGCCGGGCCCTGGGCCGGAGGCAGGCTCCGGCGATTTTCGCGTTCTGGTAGGGCGGGATCGCCTCTGGCCGCAATGCGACCGTTGAACGGCTATTCCGGCGAGTAGCGGTCCGGCACCGATCCGTCGTGCCGGACCACCTTCATTGGGGGTCTTGCAAAACGGTCTGGAAGCCGAGAGCCGACCCGTCTGCGTCCCTCCGCCACGGCGGGTCGCCGGCCGGCTAACCCCGGACCGCCCGATGGGCGGCAGCTACCATCCGGTGCAGGGAAGGGGCTCTCCTTCAGCACAGCCGGGGAAAGGGGTGGACCATGAAAGCCGATTCGATCCACAGGCTGGAGGCTTGGGCGCTCATCGTGGGGCCGGTCATGGCCCTGGTCTTCTTCCTGCTCGAACCGGGCGCGATGCTCATCGACCCGGTGGATTCGACAGACTCCGCCGGCAAGATCACCGCCCTGGCATCGAATCCATTGCTGGCCCATCTGTCCGGGCTCTTCGTACCGCTCGGCCTGATCCTCCTGCTCTACGGGATGGCCGGCATAAACCGGGCTGTCACCGGGACGGACAGCGCCGCCGCCGGGACGCGTTTCGGCCTCCTGAGCGCCACCATGGGCGGTTTCGGATGGATTCTCGTCAACGGGTTCGACCACCTCCTCGCCGAGACCCGGGTCTCATCGGCGGAGGCCCTCGAAGCCGCCATACCGCTCTACCAGACCGGGCAGGGCATCACGCTCATATCGGGCATGGTCATATCGCTGGGCTTGCTGGTATTGAGCCTGAGCCTGGCGGCTCGGGAACCACGCGGCTTCCACAGGACCGCTGCGCTGGTGATCGTGGTCGTGTCGGCCATCTCCCTTGCGGCGCTGATCATCGGGCATTCCGCCCCGAGCGAGACGATGGTCACGGTCGGGCGGGCCTGCTACTTCCCGTGGGTGATCTGGTTCATCATCCTCGGCTCCAGATACCTCAAGGAGGAACGCGTCGCCACCGACGCTTGAGGTAGGGCGCCGCCTCTAATCCGGAGAGGGCCTGATCCGCGGATAACCGCGCGCCCTGCTAACCCAGGGTTTCCCTAATGGCCGAGACCACGCGGCGCGGGGTGATGATGGCGTGGTCCTCCACACCGAACTGCGGCCATGGGGCATCGAAACCGGCCACCCGCACTATCGGGGCTTCGAGATCGTAGAGGGCCTCCTCCGCCACGGTGGCCGCCACCTCGGCGGCCATGCCCGCGGTCCGGGGAGGCTCCTGCACCAGCACCAGGCGCCCGGTCTTGACCACCGATTCGAGCACGGTCTCGCGGTCCCAGGGCTTCAGGGTGCGTAGGTCGATCACTTCGCACGACACACTCTCCCGCTCCAACTCCCCGGCGGCGGACATCGCCACGCGGACCATGCCCCCGTAGGTAACCACCGTCACGTCGTCGCCGGCTCTGCGGATCCGCGCCCGTCCGATGGGGAGGGTGTAGTAGCCGGTGGGTACGTCCTCGCGTCCGGCCCGGTAGAGCACCTTGGGCTCCAGGAAGAGCACGGGATCCGGACTCTCCGCCGCCGCGGCCAGCAGGCCCTTGGCGTCCACCGCGGTGGACGGGATCACCACCGTCAGGCCCGGAGTGTGGACGAAGTAGGCCTCCGGGCTGTCGCCATGGAACTCGTGGGGAGCGATACCGCCACCGTTGGGCCAGCGCACCACGATGGGGAGCGACACGTTGCTCCTGGTCCGGAAACGGAACCGGGCCATGTGGCTGACGATCTGATCGAAGGCCGGGTATACGAACCCGTCGAACTGGATCTCCACCAAGGGCCGCGCCCCGCCGATGGCCATTCCCACCGCGGTGCCGGCGATGCCGGTCTCGCACAGTGGGGAGTCGATGACCCGGCCGGCGCCGAATCGATCCATGAGGCCGGCGGTGATGCGGAAGACGCCTCCGGTGTGGCCCACGTCCTCGCCCATGATGATCGCCTCCGGATGGCGATCCATGACCTCCGCCAGAGCGGCGTTGATCGCCTCCGCCATGTTCCAGTGTGCGGTCGGGCCCTCGAGCACCGGGTCGTGCCCGATCCGCCATCGCTCACCCGGTTCCAGCCCGGATGGGCCCGCCTCTTCGCGTCTCAGGGCCGTCTCGTACTGGCGGTACAGCGCGTCGGGCACCCTGGCGTAGACATGCCGCACCGCTTCTTCCCGGGGCGGTGGCTCCCGTCCTTCGATCTCCGCGAGGGCCAGGTCCATATCGCTCGCCTCGTCCGCCACCTGCTCGTCGATATCGTCCGACCACAGGTCCATGCTGTCGAGGTACCTGCGCATGCGATCGATCGGGTCACGGGCCCTCCAGGCCTCCACCTCGCTCTCGTTCCTGTACAGGCTCGGATCGTCGGCGGTGGCGTGAGGACCGAACCGGTACGTGATGGCCTCGATGAGGGTGGGTCCTTCTCCCCGGCGAGCCCGATCCACCGCCTCCCTGGTGGCGGAGTAGACGGCCAGCACATCCATTCCGTCCACCTTGACGCCTGGCATGCCGTAGCCGATCGCCTTGTCGGCCAGATCGGTGGCGGCGGTCTGGCGCCGCGTCGGCATCGAGATAGCCCAGCCGTTGTTGGCGCACAAGAACACGGTCGGCGCCTTCCAGACCCCGGCGAAGTTCATGGCGGAGTGGAAGTCGCTCTCGGAAGTGGCCCCGTCTCCGAAATAGACCATGGTGATCAGGCTCTCCCCGGCCAGGCGGGCGGCGTGGGCATGGCCCACGGCGTGGGGCATCTGGGTGGCGATCGGGATGGTGTGGATGTTCATGCGGTACCGGTGCACGTCCCAGTCGCGGTTGGGAAGGCCCCGGTAGTAGGACAGCATCACCGACCACGGCAGCCCCCTGACCAGCTGGCTCGCGTGCTCCCGGTAGCTGGGGTAGACCCAGTCGTCGGGATCGAGTGCGTAGGCCGAACCGACCTGGGTGGCTTCCTGTCCCTCCCCCGGCGGGAAGGTTCCGAGACGGCCCTGGCGCTGCAACCTCATGGCCCACCGGTCGAAGCGCCGCCCCAGCGCCATGAACCGGTACATCTCCAAGAGGTCCTTGCTGTCCAGATCGGGCGGCTCGCCGATCAGCTGCCCCGCCGGGTCCAGGATCTGCAACACCGAACTGTTCCTTCCGCTTTGCTGGCGGCATTGTAAGGAGGCAAGCCCTTCGGCCCGCTACCCGCCGACTGTACGGCCGGGCTCCCATGCACTCGACTCCGTTATGACCATCGGGAAGCAACAAACGTTTCTCGCCGGGCCCGACACGGAGGCCCCGGCTCGGTCCGCGCATGTCTCACTAAGCTTCGCGTCCGTGGTCCGCATCCGAGCCGCAATCGATCGCCTCGTACCTTACGACGGTGGCCCGGGCTTCGAGGAGTTCGCCCGCCGATTCGGCGCTCGCGGAATCGCCATGCTGGCTGGCAACGAATACCCGACTTCACCCTTCCCCGAGGTCCTGAAGGCCATCGCCGGGGCGGCGTCCGGCATCAACCGCTACCCGGACGCGGACACGGTCCGCCTGCGAGAGGCCCTGGCCGGGACCCTGGGCATCCCTGCCGAGTGCATCTGGACCGGCGCCGGCAGCTCGGAGAACCTCACCACCACCGCCCGAGCCCTGGGAGGACCGGGGACCAGCTTCGTCTATTCGTGGCCCTCGTTCGGCATGTACCCGATCAACACCGTGTACGCCGATGCGGAGAGCATCGAGGTGCCGCTCGATCCCGACCTCCGCACTGACCTGGAAGCCCTCTGTAAGGCCATCCGGGGCGACACCACGCTCGTCATCGTGTGCAACCCCAACAACCCAACCGGGAGCTACGTGTCTCGGGCCGAGGCCATCCACTTCATCGACCGGGTGCCCGAGTCGACGATGGTGATCGTGGACGAGGCCTACGGGGAGTTCGTGGCTGCCGAAGAGGAGTCCAGCCTCATCCCCCTCGCCGTCCAGCGACCCAACGTGGTCGTGGCTCGCACCTTCTCGAAGATCTACGGGCTGGCCGGCCTCCGCGTGGGATATATGGTGGGCCAGGCGCCCACCCTCCGGTCCCTCCGCAAGGCCCAGAGCCCGTTCGTGGTCGGTTCCCTGGGCGAGGTGGCCGCCGTCACCGCGCTGCGCTTCCCCGAACGGGTGAGGGAGCGTTTCGAGCTCAACCGCCAGGGGGTCGACTACCTCGAGGGCGCCCTGTCCGACCGGGGCATTCGTTACGTTCCCACCCAGGCCAATTTCATCTGGCTGCGCCTCGGCCCCGGCACCCCGGGCATAGTCCGGGAGCTCCTGGAGCGGGGCACCCTGATTCGCCAGGGCACAGAGGAGTGGACTCGCGTGTCCATAGGCGCCGAGTCCGAGAACCGCCGCTTCATCGGGGACCTCGACCTGGTCTTGAGGCGGCGCCGCTCCTGACCGCAACACAGTCGCCGACTCGCATCCTGCGGCATCCTCGTGACTGACCCTCGCACCGAGTACCGGAACAACCAGAACCCCTGTTTGGCGGAATCGGATAACGCGATCTCGGTTGATCGCCGAACGCGGGTCTTGCTCGTTCCGTCCGTCTAGTGGTGGATGGTGACGCTAGGGCGGAGCCGGTCTCTCACGCGGTGGCACCCCGATAGGTCCAGGTAGCCGCGGTGAGCATGATCACAGTTACCGCGGCAAGGACCCAGATACCAGGGAGTATCGATTCCCATTCCCATCCGGTGATGATGATCGTCCGCACGGACACCAGCACATAGTCGACCGGGTTCACGGTCACCGCCCACTTGAACCATCCGGTAAGGAATTCCTTCGGCATGAATGCCGTCGTGAGGAAGGCCAAGGGCATGAACATGAGCCAACTGTTCTGAGTCAGCTGGACGCTCCTCGTTCTCAGGGCGATTATCAGGCCTATGCATGCGGTGGCTATCCCGAAGACCGCGGCGGCGATGATGACGGCCATCATGCCCACTACGCCGCCCTGGAACCTGACGCCGAAAACCAGGGCCATCGCGACGATGACCACTACCTGCAGCAGGGCGCGGGTGCCCGAGGTGAGCAACGTGCCCATGAGCAGGGAGAAACGGTTCACGGGCGCCAGCAGCAGCTTGTCGAAGTAGCCGGACAGCATGTCCGTGAGCAGGCCGAAGGCGACATCGGCGCCGTTCATTACCACGGACAACACGATGATCATGGCGGCAAAGTAGGCGTAGTAGTCGTCTGCAGGGAAGCCGGGGATACCGGTCATGCTCCCCAGAGGCGTTCCGAAGAACAGGAACATGAACACGGGTGGCATCACCGTGGATACGACCAGCGCGGGTTGTCCCAGCCAGGCCTTTAGGTTGCGCATGTAGATGAAATAGGTCTCTCGGACAAGGTTCATCGGGATTACCTCCTTCTCAGTTGGATTGACTGGCGCATCGTGTCCCTGAGTTCGCCCGTGGCTTTCTCGGCTCGGATGGCGCGGCCGGTGTACTTGAGGAAGACATCGTCGAGAGTCGGCCTGACGACCGAGAGACTGCCGACCGGTACCTGCTCGGCGTGAAGCAGACCGACAAGGTCCGGGACGGCCGCGCTCCCGTTCTTGACGGTGACAGCGATGCCGCCGTCGACTGTGTTGACCCCTAAGACGTATCCCCGCCGGCGGACGAGCCCCTCGGCCTTTCTGTTCAACGCATCGTCGAGGCCGCCGCCGTTGAGGGTGACCTGGACCACATCGCCGCCCACCGCGGCCTTGAGTGACTCAGGCGAGCCACTGGCTACGATCCTGCCGTGATCGATGATGGCGATGTCGCGGCATAGGCGATCGGCCTCCTCCATAACCTGGGTTGTGAGCAGGATGGTGACCCCCTTGGCGTTCAGACCGTCTAGGTGTTCCCACATTGCGATCCGGCTCTGAGGGTCCAGGCCGACTGTCGGCTCGTCGAGGAAGAGGATGTCAGGGTCATGCATGAGGGCGCCGACGATGTCGATCCGGCGGCGCATACCGCCGGAATAGGTGCCGATTCGCTGCCCGGCCACGTTCGCCAGTCCCACCAGTTCGAGCAACTCGTCGGCCCTCCGCCGGGCTTCGCGTCGGGAGAGTCCGTAGAGGACGCCTTGCAGTTGTAGGAAGTCCGTGCCCCTGGCTAGGTCGTCGACACCCACTTCCTGCATAGCGAACCCGATGCTGTGGCGGATGGCCTTAGCGTCGGTGTCGATGTCGCGCCCCGCCACTCGGACGGTTCCCGATGTCTTTCTGAGCAGCGTGGAGAGGATCTTCATCGTTGTGGTCTTGCCGGCCCCGTTGGGGCCTAGGAATCCGAAGAAGCCCTCCCTGGGGACGTCGAAGTCGATTCCCGCGACGGCCTGAGTACCGCCCGGGTAGACCTTCACGAGATCCCGGACCTCGATCATGTATTCGTGTTGCATGCATGCCCCTTCTTCTTTTCAAGGTTCGACAGATCAGTTGGCCGGGGAGTACCGTTAGCAAGACGGGCGCAGATACAGCTTCCCGTGCTAGGGGTGCTTGGTACGCGTTCTAGTCCCGTAAAGCCCGGCCCCCCGAAGGCCGGGCTTTACACATCTCAGGGATTGGTTAGCCGGGTTTCATACCGGCTCTCCAAGTCGTGTGGTCTCGTAGGCTGCCGTGTTTGCCAGCATCCTCTTGATGGTGGCAACGAACCTATCCTTCTCCGCTTCGCTGATTCCCTTCAGGAGCATCTGGTTGTTCGCCTCAACGAGCACAGCTACCTTCTCCAGGAGAACCGTCCCGTTCTCCGTGACGCTCAAGGTTGCCGAGCGCCTGTCGCGTTGCGACGGCTTCTTCCTCAGGAGGCCCCGCTGGGTGAGGCTATGAACGTTCCGACTGACGGCGGCGGGATCTATAGGCATCACTCTGGCGAGACCGCTGACAGTGTCCGCGCAACCCTCTGAGCACATCATGAGGATCCCCAACTGGGGTATCGTGAGGTCGTAGGGGATGAGCCGCCCGGCCAGACATCTCAGGGAGGATCTGGAAAGGCTGTTTATCCAATAGCACAGGTCGTCCTCCGGTGAAAGGGGGCTGCGTTTCGACGTGTGGTCCATTGGATGCAGACTATACGGCCCAGAATAGATGTTTGTCAAAACATCTATCTTGTGCTCACTCTGAACCCTGATTCTTCCTTCGTGTTGTGCCGACACACCGAACTGCATCCGGCCACGACACCCGCATCCTGGTTGAGCCTCGGCCCCGGCACCCTGGGCAGGAGAAGGCCTCCAGTTCTATCCTTCCCGTCGCTGGTTGCTAGGCTAAAACTCATGTCGCCCTTTCCGGTACCACAAGAAGTGATCAAGGCGCTCGCCCGGATAGACAGCGGGGTATCGCTGCACGATCTCGAATCCGAAACGCTCGAATTCAAGTCCGAGTGCGGCGACGCGAAGAAGACGCTCCGTATCCTGGCGGAAGCCGCGGCTTGCCTAGCGAACGGTCAGGGCGGGGCGGTAGTGCTCGGAATCGAGGACTGCCCCGGAGGATCCGAGGCGATAGTGGGGACTGCGCTAGATCCGCTCAAGGCCCGTCGTTACATCTTCGATACTGTGAAGCCGCCTCTCACGGTGTCTGTCGATGAGTACTGGCACGACGGGGCGAGGCTCCTGCTGATCGGGGTCCCGACCGGGGCCGCGGTGCATGGCGTCCGCGGCCGGATCGAGCGCAGGGTGGGACGTAGTTGCCTGCCGATGCCACCCGATCATGTCGCCGCACTTCACGCCGAGCGGGAGGGTCGGGATCCTTCGGAGCAGTCGAGTGGACGGCGCGTCGATGAGTTGGACCGGGCGGCGCTGGACCTTGCCCGGCGCTACCTGTCCCGTCTCTCCGGCGAACGCGCCCGATACGCGGCGCTGTCCGACTCCGAACTCTGCCGTGCCATAGGCGTGGCGACCCCGGACGGCGAGTTGCTGGTGGCCGGCGAGCAACTCTTCTGCGTGCCTCCGACCGAGTTCGTGAGTTACCAGCATCGGGTCAGCGCCGGCGCCCCGCCTGATGCGAGTGAGCGGATGGCGGTGCCTCTGCTTACGGCGTTCCACCGCACCCTAGGACAGATAGCGGCCCGCAACCGCTGGGAGCCGCTCATGTTACCGGACGGGCAACAACTGCAGCTGCACCGCTACCCCGAGGACGTGGTGCGGGAGGCATTGGCCAACGCCCTGGTGCACCGCAGGCTCGACCTCCCGGACCCCGTTCAGGTTGAGCACTTCGATGATGGGTTGGCCATCACGTCGATGGGATCGCTCGTGAGCGGTGTCACTGTCGACAACATTCTGACAACTCCATCACGACCTCGGAACCGGTTACTGGCGCGGGCCTTCCGCCACCTCGGGTTGATAGAGGAACTGGGTACCGGGATCACCCGGATGTACCGGTCGATGTTGCGGCTCGGCAAGCCGCCGCCCCGCTTCGAGGAAGCGGCCAACTCTGTACGTGTATCCATAGCCGGTGGTCCGGCCGGTAGGGCCTTTGCCCGCTATGTGGCCCTACTGGATGAATCCGTCCGGGACGATGTCGAGGTTCTGCTTGTCCTCCGGCGCCTGTGCAGCATCAGCAGTGTGGCCGCCGCTGATGTTGCTCCGCTGCTCCAGCGAGTGCCGGCCGAAACCGGCCGGGTGTTGGAGCGGATAGCCGGGACCTCGCCTCCCCTCATTGAGCCCGTCCACCCGATCGCTGGAGGGCGCCGTATCCGCTATCGCCTCTCGAAAGGCGCCTACGCTGGTCTCGGATCCGCGGTGCGGCATCGGAGGCACGCCGGTCATGAGATCGAGGCCGCGGTCGTAGCGCACGTTCGCGAGCACGGTCGGATCACCAACCAGGTCGTGCGGAAAATGTTCGGAGTCGGTACCCCACGGGCATCGGCGATCCTCCGCGGTTTGGTCGAGAACCAGATCCTCACGCGGACTAGCGACGCGAGCCGTGGGCCTTCAGTCGAGTACGGTCCCGGACCGCTCATGACCACCCAGGAAGGATTACCGGGAGTCTACTGAGAGAGACCCGAGGTTTCGGTCAGGGTTTTCATAGTTTTATTCTGACACAAGAGATTTTGAAGGCTAAAACCAGTTTGCTTTTTCCGAAAACGTCGGGTCATGCACCAGGCCGAGGTTTCGGTCGGGGTTTTCATAGTTTTATTCTGACACAAGAGACTTCTAAGGCTAAAACACAGACTCTCAGAGGTTGGGGGGTTCCGACCCCTCCAGCCAGGACTCCGACTGTTCCAGGAGCCACATGCTCAGACCGTGGGCGCATTCGAGGACGTCGCACACGTTGACCTCCCGCAGGAACATGTCCCGGATCCGGAAGTCGAGCCGGCCCACCAGCGACAGGCTCCGCCGGGCCGGGTCGGTCACCGACATGAACGTGTCGGTGGCGGACACCTCCACCGGCAGGGTCGTCCCTGAGACCCCGGCCAGCTCGGTGGCCAGGATGAGCAGATCGGGAGGGTTGGGTAGCGGTGGCAAGGCCCACTTGAAGAACAAGGGCAGCTCCAGCTGGCTTTCCTGCTCCTCGTCGATCTCGAGATGCTGCGCCATCAGGTCCTCGAAGGCCAGGATCACCCTGGGTTCCACCTCGAGCACCATCAGCATCTCCAGCGGTCCCTCGCAGGCCTCCTCCGGATGCAGATCCACCTCCCAGGCCTGGCCCAGCGAGATTGACTCGATGAAGTGGCGCTCGGCGTGCACATGGAACCCGTGGTCAACCGCATGAGCCTTCATATCGGTGATAAAGCCGGCGAGGTCTACTGCCATGTGCGGCGCTTCGCTTCACGGGCGGGTGCGGTCATGGACGGACCTCGTAGTAGTTGTGGGTGGGATCGTCGTCGAGGCGGAACTTCCGCAAGGAGGTGAAACCGGCCTCCCTGACGATGCGTTCCGCTTCGGCCGGGTGGAATCCTAGGGTGCCGAGCCCGGCCGCGCCCTCCTCGGAGGCGGCCGAGAGTAGGCATGCCGACAGGCTGTAGCCGTACTGCATGGCCAGCATGGGGTTCTTCAGGTTGTCCTCGAACACGCCGGAGCAATGCACGTCCTTGATCAGCCAAACCCCGCCGTCCTTCAGGGACCGCCGGACCGCGGCTGCGATGCGATCCGGGAAGGGCACGTCATGCATGCAGTCGAGAGCGAGCACCAGATCGTACCGGCCGTCACCCTCCATCTCCTCTCCCCCGGCCTGGTGCATGGTGGCGTTGGGCAGGTTGCGGGTACGGCGGCGGGCCCGGGAGCAGGCGATGCCGGACGGTTCGTAGCCATCCACGCTGCTGGCAGGAAATCGTTCGGCCAGGGCTCGGACGGTGATGCCCCCACCGCTCCCCACCTCGGCCACCCGGCACCCGGCCTCCAACTTCCCGACCAGGCCGTCCACGCAGGGGAGTACCTGCTCCAGCAGGAAGGGGCCCACCCAGGTCCTGTTCATGCGGTCCACCTGGGTGGCCACCCGCTTCCCCAACTGGTGGTAGGTGACCCCGATGCCGGTGTGGAAGGCGTTGACCATCTCATCGATGCGTTCGGGATGGAACCCTCCGATGAAGGCGCCGGCGGAGAAGGAGAGGGAGTCGTCGTTGACCAGCACCTCCTCGGCCTCGGCGCTAAGCGAGAACCCGGTGTCGGGCGAGCGCTCGATCAGCCCGGCGGCGGCTTGGCCGAGGAGCCATTCCCGCACAAAGCGCTCCGACAGGCCGGTCCGCTCGGCCAGCTCAACGGAGGTCACCTCCCCGCCGCCGGCCAGAGCCCGATAGAGGCCGAGCCGGTCCCCCAGGTGGACCATGAGGCTGACCACCTCGCCCTGCTTGTAATGCCAGATCTTGAGGGTGTATTCCTTGAGGAGGTCCGGGTCGGTGGAACGCACTGTCGGGATACCCTAGTGCCGCCACCGGTAGCCGTTCGGCCCCGCGACAGGGGGACACGGCGAGGAAAGCTGCCTGCAGACCACTAGTTGAGTCGAGGGTTCTCCGGGTAGGTGGAGAAAAAGGCGTACCGGCCACCTGCCCGCCTCAGCACCTCTTCCCACAGATTCTCGGGTTGGGGGGTGAACACGTCCTCGGGCTGACCATCGACCACGAACCATCCCCGAGCCTCAAGCTCGGATTCGAGCTGCCCGGGACCCCACCCGCTGTAGCCGGAGAAGACCCTTGCCTCCAGACCGGAGTCGACACCCGGCTCGGCCTCCAGATCTACCACCCGGACACCCACCACCTCCGGCCACCCTTCCAGCGGCTCCGTCCCGGCGCCCCTGGCCAGTCCCAAGCCTCCGCCCTCACCAACCGGACCGCCCACGAACACCACACGCGGATTCGCCGCTGCTGTCCACCACCCGGGCAGATGGTCCAGCAGATCGGCCTCCGTAGGCCGGTTCAGCACCAACCCGACCGCCCCCTCCGCGGTGTGCTCGATCATCAGCACCACCGTCCGACTGAAGTTGGGATCGACCATCCCGGGCATCGCCACCAGCAACCGCCCCACCAGCGAGGTGAACTCTTCCTCCGCACCCTCCGGCAAGTCCCCGGCAACACTTCCAGAACCCGTCATATCCCCCCGATCTTGCCACATTCTCGGCCCCCGTACCGTCACCGGCGCAGCCCATTCGTCAGCCCCACGGCATATACTCACGGTAGACGGCGCGTGAATCCGGATGACTAGAAAGGAAGCGAGATGGCCGCTGCCACCGAGGGCTACGTCCAAGCCCATACCGATGCCGTACGAGCCGAAACCCAGACCACGATGGCGGAGGCCCTGCTGAGGTTCGAGAAGTCGAACATCAGCCAAACCCGCTGGATAATCGGCATCATGGTCGGACTGTTCACCGCATACGTGGCCGTTACCGTGTCCATCGGCCTAGCTTTGCTCAACCCCTAGCCGCGGAGGCGGCCCTGACTCCGTAGCGCCTGTGATGGGCTCGATCCTGACGCCAAAGGTGATGGCTAGGGCGAGTTGCGCTACCTGGTACGGGGGGTGTCGGTCGGTCGCCTGAAGGTCCCGGTTAGGCGCCGTCGGGAGACAGAATCGTCACGAGACGTCGCCTACGCGTAGATGACCCTCGATTCGGGCAACCCGCTGCTCCAAGCTCCCCAGACGCTCGCCCACCTTGTCGCGCCGGCTCATCACCACGGTGAACAGGTTGAGCGAGATAACCACTACCCAACCAACAGCTGTGATCGCTACCGCATCCATACGTACTTCCCCTTCATGTCCTCCATCACTACCACATGCGCCCAACGCTGAGACCGTCATTGTAGCGGCACTCGCGGTCGGAAGCGGTGCAGGTCAACCCGAGGTCTGTATCGCTTCGGCTTTGTCGAGGTTGAATCCTCGATCCTCAACCGGACCGGTTGGATACTCGGGCTGGGTGATTCCGCTGCTCACGGCACTCGGCGCCATCCTGTCTATCGCCCTAGCCCGGGCCAACCTCTAGCCGCCTAGACCCCGGTGCTATGTAGATACGCTCCTACCAAGTCTTAGAGCATTAGCGGATAGGGACTGAGTTGGGGCTCCAGCGGTTTCTCCAGTCGATGAGTTTGCTGGTGATGATGAGGGTGATGGCTAGCTGGAGTTGGGCGTGTCGGTGGTGGGTGTGTCGG
>LXNI01000102.1_pt1 | contig 101654 bp, 87 predicted proteins | sample 809091 | NCBI WGS metagenome assembly LXNI01 (sample SAMN04870527, study PRJNA318959) | sponge metagenome | biome: 01000161; feature: marine sponge reef; material: water | host: Sarcotragus foetidus | place: Greece: Milos, Mediterranean Sea | collected 2013-05-29 | depth 5-7 m | reverse complement strand
GTGTCCACCACCTCGCCTTGTAGGTTCAAGACGAACATCTCGTCCAGGCCAGACCAGCCCTGCACGAACCGTCCGTCGGCGTAAGCAAGAGAACCGATCCGAAAGAGACTCGCATACGACCAGTTGTCACTACTGACCGACGCGACGTATTCCTCGGGGAGTCCGCCCATGCTGCTGAATTCGTCCGTGGCCGGTCGCCAGCGAGTCAGTGATGTTTCCCGCCGGATCTCGAAATCGGTCATCCAAACCTCTTGGCCGATCACCACCGGGGGAGTGATTCCGGCCAGCGCGGGGAAGTTCACGACCCGAATGGTCTCTCCGGTGTTTCGGTCGAAGATGTTCACTCGCCGCGACGCTGTGGTCTGTGCCGCGACGGTCGAATCATCGAGAACCATCGGAACCCTGGGGCCTCCGCGAAACTCTCCCGGCCCCTCTCCCGACCGTCCGTACACCAGCATCAGGCGACCGTCCCTGCTGAACCTGAGGAGTTTCGCCGAAAAGATGTCCGATATGTAGAAGGATCCATCGAAGGGGTCCACGACCAGCCCATACGGATTGCCGATGTACAGCGTGTCGGCTTCCTCCAGCAGGATGCTGTCGATGGCAACCAGAGCCGGCTCCGCCGCGTCTGCGGAGGCGAGTTCTTCGGGTTCGGCACCGCACCCTTGGATCAGGATCATCCCGGCGAACACGATTGCTGGTACACCGGCTGTCCGCTCTCGACCATGGGCTCGAACGTCCGCCTTGGCCCAAGCCACCGTCCGAGTCCGGGCGAGTCGCCGCCTCCGAGCCGCTCGGGATCGACAACCGGGTCCTGCCCAAACGGGTCTACAAGGGCGCGGCCCGAGGACTCCCACGCTTCTTACCCTTCCGGCGGCTACGAGGAGGGAACCAGACTAACGAGTCGCAGCACCCTCACGAAGGGTACGCCCAGCTCGTCCGCCTCGATGAATGCCATCAGGCCATCGGGACCGAAGGCGTCCGGGATCCGGAAGTCATCGGCACGTAAGGTCCCCAAGTAGTTGCCCGACGCGGTGTGGACATCGGTAGGACCTCTGGACACGCCGTCCATGGCCGACCGCGTGACCCATACCCGATCCTCGGCGTCCACGGCCATTTCCTTGATGACCGGCACCTCGGATGCGAACTCCATCTCGGGAGCCATCGCCTCCATGAGGGATGAGGCTATGTCCTCGCCCTCCGAACTCGACACGCCGGGACCCATGGCGATAACCTGCGTCCCCCCGCCCCCCCGTTGGCGCTTCCGGGCAGCCTCCTGCATTTCCGGGGTCACCGGCAGCGGTTCGATCGATCTTTCGAGGGCGACATCGAGGGATCCGTCGGGTTGCAGGATCTTGACCCGGTAGCCCACGGAATCGACGACGGCAACCCGCCCGTCTGCGAGCGCGGCACCCAACAGGGGTGGCCCGAACGCCAGCTCCCGCGGCAGAATCCCGGCGGGTAGCGGCACCTCCAGATCGCCCAAGCGGATCGAGGCACTCCCACCCGGCTCGGTGCTCCGGGTCGGGGGTTCGTATGCGCGATAGAATTCCTCGGTTCCCAGCCCCAAGGCATGAATGTCGAACGTGCGGATCTGGAGGCGTCTCAGTAGTAGTCGGCCATCGGGAAGATTGCCCAGGAGAGTCGGGACGGATTGGAATGAACTGGTCACCAACGTACCGGGCGCCCCACCAGCCGAGCGTAGTGTGCGGGGCGGTTCGCCAATGGGGGTCTGCTCCAGAAAGTTCCCGTCCACGTCGAAGAGGAGCAGGGCATTGTGGCCGATATCGTTCACCGCCAAGCGGTTGTCGCCGAGTACCGCGACGCTGCCGACGATGCGCAGTTCTCCCGGCCCGTCGCCGCGCCGAGAGACCTGATGGCGCAGTTGCCCGTTGGCATCTGTCACCACGATTCGACCCTGTCTGCGGTCAACCAGAATCAGGTTGCCCGCGCCGTCGAAGTGCACCTCCGATATCTCCGTGAAGGCCCGCCACTCTTCCTCCGGCTGGGCATCGCCAAGAGTGAAGATTTCCTCCGTTGTCGCGGTCAGCGGCATGTCCGGCGCGGTCACCGTCGATCCGGAGTCATCACCGCAACCCAGCGCTCCTGCGATCAATACATACGAAAGCGGGAGGGGTCGGATCGTCATCATTCGGTGCGCTCGGTAGTTGGGAAGAATGGCTGAGATCGAATCATAGGCGGAGGGGCTGGCCTTGCCAATCGCGAGGGCCGCAGCCGACGACTATAGAACACTTTCGAGGAATCGCATGCACGGCCTGTTTGTCTTCGCCCGACCGCTGCGACTGCTTTGGCTTGGCGCTGCCGCCGAGATGCGAGCGAAGTTCCTGGGTGGAATCCCCGGGGCGCGTGAGCACGTCGAAAAGGCGGATGCGGCGCGTTGAGCAGACCCGTTCTCGGGCGCTGCCCACGGGCTGGTTGGACGCCTCTATTGCGGGTAAGCCAGCGTACCCTCGGTAATACACAGGGCTGGCGAGGGGCTCCACCCCCTCGACCCCCAGTACAGTCCGCGCTGACGCGCGCAAGGATCGCGGTTGACGGGTTCACCGCGATGGATGATCGCCGCTTCGCCTACCACCTCCGGACGGCCATCGCCGCAGACGGCGACGAGGATCTGGAGGCAGCCCCAGGGCTGAACAGAGTCAGTTCGGGATTATTCTCACGACTCGCCCATCGCGGTCGAACACCATGATGGGTCCGTGCCGCACGTCGTCGCCGTACTCGATCTTGCGTACTTCCTGATCACGCGCCGCTGCGGCCACTCCCGGTAGCTGGAATGGTTCAGCCAAGCGCGCATCGACCGTGTAGCCCATGTCTGCCAGGGACTGGACGGTCGTCGCACTCAACGGGTTGGACACGCCCAGATTGAGGTGCGGGGTCATCAGTTCGTGGTCGAGCACGGATTCGCGCCAGTGTGCATCACCCGATCCGCGTCCTGCGTAGTTTTCCACGGGCACCCTTTCGCCGCCCGTGTAGATGTCACCGCCAGCTTCGTCAAAGGCCGCGATGGCGAGCGGGCCTCGAAAGTGGGTGTCCGTCCCCAGGCTGTCCGGCAGTGACGGGTTGATCAGCAGACCCTGTTCGTCCCACACGGTTCCGAACCCCAGCAGGTGGCCGATTTCATGGAGGATCACCTCCTCCATCGCATCGCTCTCGCGAAGCACCTCCAAGTCCTCGGAGTCGAACCGCAATACGCCGATCAGCGGAAGGCCCGATTCTTCGCGGATGCCACACACTGCCGCCCATCCCAAGGTCCTCCCTTGACCGTCGAGCTCTCCAACATCCGCCACGATGGCGAGATCGTCGATGACCTCCAGCGACACGTTGCTGGTGACGCCTTGGCAGCCCAACGTAACGCCGGAGCCGACCGGAACGTCCGGCAACTCAGTATCCGCCAGGATGGATTCCCAGTATTCCACCGCGTCGTCGAACGCCGCGTCCACGACACCTCCCGGGCGATCCGTCATAATGAGGTCGATGGCGTAGGACCCTTCGCGCACGCCCCTGACGGACACGGGTAAGGAAGACTCCGCCGCCAATCCGGCGTCGTCCGTCGCGGTCACCACGATCTTCGTCGATCCCATCGCCAACGGTGTCACGGTAAGCCGGTCGTTCGCGACCGAAACCGAGACTGCGCCCGAATCGGTGGACGCCGCCGAGTACGTCAACTCGTCTCCGTCGGGATCGTCGAAATAGGAAGACACCGGAATCTGCCTGGGTTCATCCCCCTCCCGCATTCGCATCCACGGAAGGCTGCGGACCGGAACGGGTGCCCGGTTCGAGACGCTTCCGAACAACACCAGCGAACCAGCCGATTCCAGCCGAACGCCGGAGAGCCAGTCCGGCAGGGCGGGAAGCGGTCCCATGACCACCTCGGTGCCGGTCTGAACGGCAGGGTCCCTGGTCACCGTCACTGCGGCGGCGCGGTCCCTTCCCGTTTCCAGTACGGCCGCGGGCGCAGAGATGGTGCCGCTGTGGGTCGACAACGGGATCTTCAGGTCCAGCGGCGCGCCCGCTCGCAAGTGAACCTCCACAGTCGCCGGACCCGCAGCCCACGGTACGTCGTCTACCCGGAGTGCTTCCAGGGTAAGCGGGAACGGCGCACCGGGATTCCGGTCCAGATGCAACTCTGACAGTCGAGGCATGCCGAGGAACATCCCGGCTGGAAGCTCGCTCAAGTCGTTAGACTCGAGGACAAGTGTTTCCAGGCTGGAAAGATCCGCGAACACGCCCGGCGGCAGTCCCTCGCTGGTTAAACGGTTGCGGCTGAGATTGAGATACCGCAGGCTTTCCATGCCACCGAGGCCATGTGGGATGGCCGTCAAGTGGTTGCTGTAGAGGTGCAAGACCTCCAACCTCGTTAGCCTGCCGAGTTCAGGGACGTGGCCGGTAAGCTCATTGCTGCTGAGCTCCATCGTTTTGAGGCTCACTAGGCCACCCAGTTCGGGAGGAATCGGGCCGGCAAGCTCATTGCCGCCGAGACGCAGCCATTCGAGACTGGCAAGATTGCCAAGCTCGGGTGGAATGGAGCCCTCTAGTTGGTTCACGTTCAGCCACAGCCTCCTCAAGTTGACCAAGTTCCCGAGTTCCGGGGGGATCGGGCCCGTGAGCGACGCCCGCCCGAGCACCAGCTCTTCGAGGTTTGAGAGATTCCCGAGTTCGGCGGGGATTGGGCCCGACAGGTTGGGCGAAAAGCTCAACAAGATGGTTTTCAGTTTGGCGAGATTCCCGAGTTCCGGAGGGATCGGACCCATCACCTGAGTAAACTGCATTACCAGTTCTTCCAGATTGGCCAGCTTCCCAAGTTCCGCCGGGAGGGTCGTCACGCTGGTGCCGGTCAGGTACAAATGCCGAAGGTTCGCGAGGCCCCCCAGCTCGGGAGGAATCGGGCCGGTCAACCCGTTATTTGCTAGCCACAATACTTTCAACTCCCTGAGGCGACCCAACTCGGGCGGGATCGGACCCGTAAGCTGATTCGCCCTGAGATCGAGCAGCTCCAGATTGGTGAGCTGCCCCAGCTCGGGAGGAATCGAGCCCGTCAGGCCGCCTTTCCCGGCGCCTCCGACAACGAAGGATCCTCCAACTACTCGCAGGGACTCCAGGTTCGCAAGGCTCCCGACCTCCGGCGGAATCGCGCCTGTAACGGTATTGTATCCAAAATCCATCACCTCAAGGTTCAGGAGTTGCCCGATTTCCGACGGTATCGACCCGTGGAGGTTGTTACCGGCAAGGCGCAATTGGATGACGCGTCCCAATCTCGTCCTGACTCCTTGCCAATCCTTCAGTGGAGCGTCGGTCAGCCAATTGTCACGTCGTCTCCAGCCAGGCCCGCCCATCGCATTGAACAGGGCAACGAGCACCGCGCGATCCGGGCTGACTACCGTGATCTCGGAAGTCCCCTCCGCCCCGGCGGAGGTCGTAGCCACGATGGTCGTTACACCCTCATCGATCCCCAGAACCAGACCAGAGTCGTCCACGGTGGCGACGGATGGCTGTGTCGATGACCAGACGAACTCGACATCCGCCACGGCATGCCCGTTCGCATCGAAGGCGCTTGCCCCCGCGCGCAGCGTATCCTCAAGCGCGATGGTGTCTGCGCGAGGATCGACCACGACGGAAGTGACCAGTGGCCGCACGGTGATCCGTGTCTGTCCAAGGCTGCCCCCGCCCGCGCCGCTCATCGCTTCCGCCCACCTGGCTGTGACGATGGCCTGACCGCCGCCCGCGCCGGTCACGAGTCCATCGTCGTCCACCACTACAACCAGCGTGTCGCTCGACGACCACACGAACTCCGCCCGGGATACGGGATGACCATTCGCATCGGTGGCCGTAGCCGCCAGACGCAGCGTGTCGCCCTCCAAGACCGTGGCAGAATCCGGAGACACGACCACCGCGCTCACCTCTTGGGCGACGGACACGTTCGAGCTTCCTTCCGCCGCTCCCGCCCTCGCGGTGATGGTCGTCGCTCCGTCACCAACCGCCGTTACAACCCCTGACGCATCAACCGTTGCTACCGAGGTTGCCGCGCTTACCCACGTGATGGCTGCCGCAGTCATGACCTGCCCGTGCTGATCGCGGACCTCCGCCGTCAGTGGAACCGTTGCGTCCAGTGCCGACAGCGCGGCCGAAGCCGGCGAAACCGAGACTGACGCCGGACGGGGGGCCTCCGGGCGCGGCGGAGTGGGTCCGGTCGGGTTGTTGTTTTCGCCACACGAGAGCAGGAGGATCGGGATCAGAAGCAGGAGCGCCGCAAGCGAGAGGACCGGTCGCCGGTTTGTTCTCTCGAAGGACGAATGACCGATGTCTCGACGCCGCACCTGCACAACGGAACATCTTCTGGAGGCGGCAAGCTCTCGCAACATGGCGAACCCTGTTAGAATGAGGCATCGACGGGACCAAGTCGCATCGCGTGCGACCCGACTCGCAACGATACCGACCCCTCAGCCAAAGCGTCAGGTTCGATGCGATCCAGCGCTCGTCATTCCTGAGCGCGTCCTCCGTGCGGAACGGTCGCGGCTCGCGTGGTCCGGGGTCCGCCGGCGTCCACCAAGGTCGCACGGAGTCCACATCGCCAACGCGGACCTGTTCGCGGGCGCCCGCGAGATCGACCCCTCGGTCGCGCAACTCTCGGGCCGATAGTTCCACGCGAAGTACCCCCTCCAAGTGAAGGCGCGGCTCGTAAGAGCCGCCGCACCCGAGCCCAAGCGCCGTCGGCACCGGAGGTCCCAGCGTCCGAGGAGCCCACCGTCCCGGCGACACCGGCGGCGGTGGCGGGTGACCCGCTCGCGGTTCGCCGCCTATTGCGCGATCTGGCCAAGGAACCCGCGAACGCGGAGAGTAAGGCGGAAGTGATCGAGGTCATGGCCCGGTTGGATGACTATGTGGCCGAGATCATGGAGGCACAAGGCTGAGTCATCCGCGAGCTTCCGTTGCCGGACATCGGCTCCGGCGTCCGACCCGGGCGCTTCCCGGGGACGGACCATCCCGCACGGCCTCAGTGTGGCGCGCCGAATGTCGTGCGGGGGTCCGGGGGGATACCCCCCGCCAGAGGTTTTCGTGAAACGAAAACACATCTCCACGGTGACCCGCAGAAACGAACGGCCCGAGAAGCGCTCGCCGCGAAAGCCGACCGGGCCGCAACTCTGGACGACGCGCCCGCCCGGCGCGAGGTTTCAAACGCGCAGATCGTGCAGTCCATCAATTCGGGAGGAATCGAACGATGGCACGCACGAAACGAAGCCGGCGCTCATACGGTGCCGGCGAATGGGGCCGCAACCGGGTCAGGGTGTTCCCGGACCCGAAAACCGGCCTGTTCCAAGTCGAGTGGCGAGAGAACGGGCGAAGGCTCACCCGGTCGCTCGGGCACCGGGACTGGACCCGGGCGAAGAAGCAGGCGGACGAGTTCGCCGCCGGGTTCGCAAGCCCGGACCTGAACGGCGAAGCGGAAGCCGAGCCCGAGCCGCTCACCTTGGAGAAGCTCTTTGAAATCTACGGTGAGGAGGTGACGCCCACCAAGGGGGTGAAGTCTTGGCAGCGGGACAGGGCCGCGATGGCGATGTTCCTCAAGTTCTTCGGCAGGGACCGAAGGCCCGAGACGCTATCCCAGCGGGACTGGGATCGGTTCATTCGGGAGCGCCGCGCAGGCAGGGTCGGCCCCAGTGGAAAGCCCGTGGGCGACCGGATGATAGAATCGGACCTGACGTTCCTGATGGCCGTGCTGAACTGGGCGGCGCGGTCGCGGGACGAAGAGGGCCGCCTGCTCCTCGACAGGAACCCGCTCAAGGGTCTCAGGAAGCCCGTCGAGAAAAACCCAACCCGGGTCGTTCTCACGGAGGAGGAATACCAAGCACTCCTCCAAGTCTCGCGGCAGGTCGATTGGCGGTTCCACGTCGCCTTGGTGCTCGCGCACGAAACGGGACACCGAATCGGTGCGATTCGCAACCTCAGGTGGGGAGACATCGACCTTGAGGGCGAATCGGTGCGGTGGCGCGCCGAGCACGAAAAGACGGGCTATGAGCACCGGACGCCCCTGACTCCCGAAGCCATCGAAGTCTTCGAGGAGGCGCGAAGGCGCAACCCGGCGAGCGGGGACGCGCCGGTCCTGCCCGCGACCATGAATCCCTCGGCATGCTTGGGCTTCCCGCAAGCCCGCCTCTGGTGGAAGCGGGCCGAGCGCCTCGCGGGACTCGCGCCGAAGCGTGGAAGGGGCTGGCACTCGCTGAGACGGAAGTTTGCCAGCGACCTGATGGACCTGCCGCTCAAGGTGCTCTGCGAACTCGGAGGCTGGAAGGCGGCCAAGACGGTGCTCCGCTGCTATCAGCAGCCGGACGAGGCGCAACTCAAGCAGGCAATCCGGAGCCGCCGCAGGCCGCGGGGCTGAAAATCCAGTCGGCGGGAATCAAACGGCGAGAATTCGCCCGCCTAATCCCCTAAGTTCAATGATCACAACAGATCCGCACGGGATGGCAAATGCTGGCCCAGCTTCTTCGAGACCGCCGTCGGCTTCGGGACGAACTTCTTCGACACGCTCGGCATCGGCTCCTTCGCCCCGACGACGTCGCTCTTCAAGCTGAAGCGGGTGGTGCCCGACGAGGAGATTCCGGGCACGATGATGATCGGGCACACGCCCCCGGTCGTGATCCAGGCCTTCATCTTCATCGCGATCATCAGCGTGCAACCGACGACGCTCTTCGTCCTCATCGCCGCCGCCGTGATGGGGGCGTGGCTGGGAGCCGGTGTCGTGGCCCGTCTGCCCCGCCACCGGATCCAGATCGGGATGGGCATCGCGCTCCTGATCGCCGCCGCCACCTTCCTCATGGCGATCTTCGAGATCACGGCCGTGGGCGGGGAAGCGTCGGGCCTGTCGGGCGCGTCGCTCGCCCTCGCGGCGGGCTGCCTCTTCGTCCTCGGGGCGCTCATGACGATCGGGATCGGGATCTACGCCCCGACGATGATCGTCGTCAGCCTCATGGGACTGAACCCGGCCGTCGCCTTCCCGATCATGATGGGCGCGTCCGCCTTCCTCATGCCGGTGGCGGGCCTGCGCTTCCTGAAGGCCGGGCGCTACGGTCTCCGCGCCGCCCTCGGCCTCGCGCTCGGAGGCATCCCGGCCGTCCTGCTCGCCGCGTTCATCGTACGGTCACTCCCCCTCAATGCGATGCGCTGGCTCGTCGTCGTCGTCGTCCTCTATGCCGCGATCGCGATGCTGCGATCCGCCGTCCACGAGCTCCGCTCCGGTGCCACCAGTAAGGGAGGCTGAACGAGTGAGCATCCGAATCCTCTCGAGAAACGACATCGAACGCGCCGTGGACGCGGCGGCGGCGGTGGACGCGATGCGGGTGGCCTTCGGGGAGGTGTCCGGCGGGCAGGCGGTGGTTCCGGTGCGGGGGCACGTCGAGAGCCGGCGCGGGATCACCCTCCTCATGCCCGCCTTCCTCGGCGGCTCCGGAGGGCTCGGGGCCAAGATCGTCTCGGTCTTCCCCGGCAACGTCTCCGTCGGCAAGCCGATGATCCAGGGGGCGGTCATCGTGATGGATGTGGAATCGGGGCGTGTCCGTGCCCTCCTCGACGGGGCCTCGCTGACGGAAATCAGGACGGCGGCAGGGAGCGGGCTGGCGACGGAACTCCTCGCCGATCCGGCGGCGGACGTGCTCGCCGCGTTCGGGGCCGGCGCCCAGGGTCGGGCGCACATCGAACTGCTGGCGGCGTGCCGGCCGCTACGCGAGATCCGGATCGTCTCCGTGCCTCCCGAAGGCGCTGAGGAGTTGGCCGCGGCGCTCACCGCTCGGGCCGAGTCGCTGGTGCCGCCCGAAGGGGGAGCTCCCCCCCGGATCCGAGCGGTCGCGACCCCGGCCGAGGCCCTCGACGGCGCGGACCTCGTCGTGACCGCGACGACGAGCGAGACCCCCGTCTTCTCCCCCGAACTCCTCGAACCCGGTGCGCACATCAACGCGATCGGCGCCTTCCAGCCGCACACGCGCGAGATCTCCGAGGAGGTCGTCACCCGCTCCCGCGTGATCGTGGACCAGCGCGAAGCGATATGGGAGGAGGCCGGCGATCTCATCATACCCGTGGAGAAGGGGGTCGTCGGCCGCGACGTGATCGATGCCGAACTCGGCGAGATCGTGAACGGCGACGCCCCGGGCGGGCGCGGCGACCACGATTTCACGCTCTTCAAATCGGTGGGGAACGCCGCTCAGGATGTCGCGATCGCGGAAGCGGCCCTGAGCCGGGCGGAGGATCTCGGCCTCGGCTCCCTCGTCCCCTTCTGACGGACTACTGACAGCGGTGGGCGGAGTCACGCTCCATACTGCCCTGGTCTGGGCCCTCCTTGCGCTCGCTCCGCTGACGTTCATCAGCCTGCTGCGGCTGAAGGCTCCCTACGGCCGGCACTATTCGGGGCGCGGCTGGGGGCCGGCCCTCCCGGATCGTGTCGGCTGGATTCTGATGGAACTGCCGGCGCCGGCCTTCTTTGCCTGGGTCTATTTCACGGGACAGTCGGCCGGGGGAACCGTCCCCCTGATATTCCTCGCCATCTGGCAGTGCCACTATCTGCACCGGACATTTGTCTATCCCTTCCGGACGCGGACCGGGGGAAAGACGATGCCGGTGGCCGCGGCGGCCTCCGGTGTCACTTTCAATATGCTCAACGCGTATGTGAATGCGCGCTGGATATCGGAGATCGGGCGGTACGATCTGGAGTGGCTGAGCGATCCCCGGTTCCTGGCCGGCCTGCTCGTCTTCGCGGCGGGCTTCGCGCTCAACCTGCACTCCGACAACACGCTGCTGAGACTCCGAAAGCCCGGAGAGACCGGCTATTCGATCCCGCGCGGCGGGGGCTTTCGCTACGTCTCCTGTCCCAACTATCTGGGCGAGGTGATGGAGTGGGCCGGCTGGGCGCTTGCGACGTGGTCGTTGGCCGGACTCGCCTTCTTCCTGTTCACGGCGGCGAACCTCGTCCCGCGGGCGCTCAGCCACCATCGGTGGTACCGGGAACGGTTCGAGGACTATCCGCCGGGGCGGAGGGCGATCATTCCGGGATGGCTCTGATCCCGGGAAGGGCCAGCAGGCTGCGCGGATCCACGCTCGTGGTGCCGTAGCGCACGACCCAGTGCAGGTGGGGGCCGGTGACGCGTCCCGTCGCCCCGACCCTTCCGACGGGCGTCCCGACCGTGACGGTGTCGCCGACGGAGACGAGCTGCTCGCTCAGGTGGAAATAGCCCGTGAGCAGGCCTCCGCCGTGATTGAGGTAGACGACGTTACCGCCGAGCAGGAATCCGTCGACGATCACGACGACGCCATCGGCCGCCGCGGTCACCGTGGCCCCGCGAGCGCCGGCCAGGTCCAGGCCCATGTGGCGGCTCGTGATCTGCCCGTTGAACTCCCGGCCGGTACCGAAGCCACTCGTGACGCGGGACTGGCGCGGGAGCCGCACGGCGCTCCACATCCGCGGAGTGGCGTGCGCCTCGCGGGCGGCGCGCGCGGCCTTATCCCGGTCGCTCCGCAGCCGCGCCTGGTCTTCCTCGTTCAGCGGCGACCCGAAGCGAGGGGCCACGGTGAGCCGCTCGTGCGCGTACTCGCCCGCCCGTACAGGGATGCGGAGCGAGTCGGTCTGTGAGCGGCCGTCCGCGTAGTCCGCGCGCACCCAGGCGTCGAGCGTGTCCACGGTGTTGATCGGGACCGCCGTCAGGCTCTCGAACACCGGGCCGGCGCGCCGGAAGTGCAGGGCCTCGCCCCCCACCCCGCCGACCGCCGAGATCACCCCCGAGCCCGAGGGAGCCGCGACGCCGATGACGAAGAGGTGCCCCTGCACGGGCGCGGCCGGCGCCCAGGCGACCTCCAGCGGGGGCATGGGAGGGGGCGACGAATCGCAGGAACCACCCAGCGAAAATGCCGTCGCGAGCGCGGCGGCGGCGACACGGGTCACATCCACTGGCGAAGAGCGCATGCAGCGGTCGGTCCTCTGTGTCCATTGATCCGAACTCTTGACATGTTTGTAACATGAAAGCATGTTGACCACATGTCAAAGATGCTTCAGATCCGAAACATACCGGATGACATGCACCGGCGGCTCAAGTCTCGTGCGGCGCTCGCCGGCACGTCGATGTCGGAGTATGTCCTCCGCGAGATCCGCCAGTCCCTGGAGAGACCCACCCGGGAAGAGCTGTTCAACCGAATCGCCCGGCTCCCGCCGATCGACGTTGATCCCCCGCCCGGCAAGGTCCTCCGCGAAGTACGGGAGAGGCGCTGACGCCGCATGGTCGTCGTTCTGGATGCGTCTGCCGTTGTGGAGTTGGTGATGGGTACGCGGGCCGGTGTCCGCATCATGACGAGGATCTCCGATTCCCGCATCTCGCTGCACAGCCCCGAACTCCTGGATCTTGAGGTGCTCCACGTTCTTCGCCGCTACGAGAGGACGGGAGTCGTGTCAGCGCTCCGCGCCGACGAAGCGTATCGCAACCTGCTGGACCTTGATGTGCGGCGACACGGACACGAGCCGCTCCTGTCGAGGATCTGGTCCCGTCGCCACAACCTCACCTCGTACGACGCCGCCTACGTGACACTGGCCGAGATCCTCGACGCTCCTCTGCTCACCACAGACCGCCGCCTGGCTGGAGTCCCGAACGTCCCGGTGCCTGTCGAAGTGTTCGCCGCCGCTCCCGCGAACCCGTCCTCCTGAAGCGTCAGGACCGGTCGGGGACGGGGATCCCGTAGCGCTCCAGCGTCTGCTTCACCGTCGGCCGGCCCAGGCGGACGCGTTCATCGTCGAGCAGGTAGGAGAACAGGTAGCCGGCGCCGAGCATGAGGATTCCGATCAGGAAGCAGTACATGACCGCCCGGTCGGGGTAGCTGTCCTTCAGGTACCCCACATACAGCGGGCCGCAGATCCCCGCCGCGGCCCACGCCGTGAGGATCGCCCCGTAGACCTTCGACATGTTCTTCGGACCGTACACTTCGAGGATGAACGACGGCATGGTCGCGAACCCGCCGCCGAAGCAGAGCAGCACGTAGCACACGAGCGCCGAGAACACCCACGGGTTGGACTCGGTCATTAGGACGCCGAATACGACCATCTGGCTCGCGAGCAGCATCCGGAACACCGCCACGCGCCCCACTCGGTCGGAGAGCCACGCCCACAGGATCCGTCCCAGTCCGTTGCACACGGAACTCGCGGCGATGAGCGTCGCGCCGTACTCCGCCAGCACCGCCGGCTCGACGGTGGGGTCGGCCAGCCCCCACACCTCCTGTAGAAGTTCGGACTGGAAGCTGATGACCGAGATGCCCGCGGCGATGTTGAAGAAGAAGACGATCCAGATGATGACGAACTGGCTGGATTTCAGGTACGGGGCCACCTGGGCGGGCTGTTTCCACGGCGCGACCTGGGCGGCGGGGGGGTCGTCGATGACCAGGCTGCTCGGGATCAGGATGCAGGCGAAGACGATCCCCAGCCAGAGGAAGGTTTGCGAAAGGTCCCCCTCCGTCTGCAGCACGAGCAGGGGCGCAAGACCCTTGCTCAGGAGAAGCGCGCCGATGCCGAAACCCATCACGACGATGCCCGTGACCAGTCCCTTCCGGTCCGGGAACCACTTCGCGGCCGTGGTGACGGGCGTCACGTACCCCAGTCCGATGCCCATCCCGCCGATGAACCCGTAGCCGAGGTAGAAGAGCAGGATCGAATCCAGCCGCAGCGCGACGCTCGCCACGACGTAGCCACCCGCGAACAGGGTGCTTCCGATGAGGGCGAGACGCCGGGGCCCCACCTTGGGCAGCAGCTGGCCGGCCCAGGCCGCGGCCGTCCCCAAAGAGAAGATCGCGATGCAGAAGGCCAGCGATCCCTCGGTGAACGTCCAGCCCGCCTGCCGGACGAGAATCGTCTGAAAGAAACTCCAGGCGTACACCGTGCCGAAGCAGACCTGCAGGACGGTGCAGAAGAAGGCGATTGCGACTCGGGGCGCCTTCCAGCCCTCCGAGGATGAGGACACGTCAGTCCGCTCCCGGCGCCGTCTCGCCCTTCACGGCGTGCAGCATGAGGCGGGCCATCTCCCCGATCTCGTCATCGCGCGCCAGAACCTTCGCATCGGTCGCCGCGGCTTCGTCACGGCGCGCCAGCGTCACCACGTAGGAGAGCAGGTCCTCCAGCGGCGTGACGGCGAGCCTCACGAACCAGATCGAGCCCAGGATGCCGACGATGAGGATGATGCAGATGAGGGCGATCTGCTGTCCCGTGGCCCGCTGGATCTTCAGCCGCACCAGATCGAGGTCCATCCCCACGTGCACCGTACCCGCCTGACCGGCCAGGATCGGGCTTCCGACCTCGACGAAATCCCCCATCCCCGGCAGGCTGCGCTCGATCGGCTCGGTGGCGTGCGGATCGCCCTCGCGGATCACGTCCGGGACGCCGGGCACGAACGTATGGGTCAGGATCTCGCCGGTGTCGCTCGTGATGTAGATGTACCGGATGCTCTGGATCTCGACGAACTGGTCGATGAGCGACTGCAGCGTGGCGAGGTTGCGGTTGAGGAGGATGTCGACGCTGGAGTCGGCGATGTTCTTGGCGATGTTCGCGCTGTTGCTCTCGTACTCCTCCGACAGCTGGCTGGAGACCGTGCGGATCGAGAGTGTGGAGGTGGAGAAGACGATCGCCCCGAAGAGGACGAAAATGCCGAAGCGCGTCCTCCGAAAGAGCTTCTTGATCCGGATCTCGTTTGCTTCCGGCTGGTTCACGAGGCCCCGTCGCTCGTCGCGTTCAGGCCGAACTTGGCTTCCCAGTCGTTGAGGGTGACGAAGCGGCCGTCCTCCACGACAGTGTGATAGACGCTCTGGAGACCCTGTCGGCGATCGGGCCCGAACGAGACCATTTCGCCGATCCCCAGATCGTAGTTCCGCACCGAGAACACCGCGTCGTTCAGCTTGCCGCGCTCCGGTGTGCCGTCAATCCGACGCAGGATTTCCGTCAGCAGCTTCGCATCCAGGTACCCCTCGAGGCTGGTGAAGCTGTACGGGAACGGGTCGTACGGTTCCACCACCAACTCTTCCGGCACCTGTGGATCGTAGCGGTCCATCAGATCCCGGTACTCGGGCACGGATGGAATCGTCGTGTCCTCGTAACTGGGCACGACCTGCGAATTCACGAGCCACGGCGTGTAATGGGCCGGGTCGTCGCGGCTCGCCTCCACGAGGAGGGAGAGCAGGTTCTCGCTGCCCACGAAGGAGAGGTTCGCGATGGGCACGTGCAGACCCAGATCCATCGCGTCGCGGGCGAAGGCGGCGCACGCGGCGTACGCGCCCACGCAGATGACCGCATCGGGCTCGGCCTCCTGCAGGATCTCGACCTGCGGCCGCATGATGCTCGTGAACTGCGTGCCTCGCCGGTAGGTGGCCTCGCCGGCAATCGTCTCCCCGTGCCGTGCCAGCGCCGCCCTCGCGCCCGCCCAGCCGCTGCGCCCGTAGGCGTCGGCCTGGTAGAAGACGGCGATGCGCCGCCGCCCGATGCGAACGAAGTTGTCGACAAGACCGGCCGTCTCCTGGCCATAGGAAGCGCGCAGGTTGAAGGCGAACTCCCCGTACGGCGGTTCCCGCTGCGGCTGGGCGCCCGTGAACGGGAAGAAGATGTACATCTGCTGGTCCTGGAACTTCTTCAGCAGCGGCAGGACCCGGGTGACGGTCGGCGTGCCGACGTAGCCGAAGAGCAGAAAGACCTCGTCCTCCAGCATCAGCTTGAGCGTGTTCTCCACGCACGGATCGGGCTGATAACCGTCGTCGTAGAGCTTGAGGGTGATGCGTCGCCCGTTGACGCCGCCCTGTTCGTTTACCTGGCCGAAGCAGGCCATGGCGCCGCGGTAGAGTTCGGTGCCCAGTCCCCGCGAGGGCCCGGAGAAGGCCGCGGACACGCCGAGGAGGATCTCGTCGTCCGGCTGCGCGCGGCTCCTTCCGCTCCAGCGCAGGCCGGGAGCGAGCGGTTGGGAGGAGGCGCCGAGAGAGGCGTTGAGCGATGTGGCGAAGGGCGCGCCGAGCAGGCCGGCGAGACCGGCGCGGATCGCGGAGCGGCGCGTGAGGAGTCCGCCGGCAGGCGGCGTCGACCGGGCCGAATCGCGACCCGGATCGCCGTCCGGGATCGCCGGTCCGTCGGAAGGCTGTGTCCCTCTTGGACTTCCGGACAATGCCCTTCTCCTTGCGTACGTCGGTGGACATCCGCGTCGCCAAGGCCGATCCGTCGTGAGGCGACCGACCGGCATCAGAGTTTATTCGCAAGTACATTCATGTTCAACCTGACGCCCCGTTCTCCGTTCGATCCGAGGCCTCGGATTCGATACGTTGCCCACGGAGAAACAACCCTTCGCGGTCCAGGTGAGGTCCACCATGTCCAACCTTCCCCATCTCGATTCCTTCGGCGCCAGGGCTTTGCTGGATGCTCCCGGCGGCCCCGTGGCGATCCGTGACTTGCGGGCCGTGGCCTCGGCCACCGGGTGCGACCTGTCGCGTCTCCCGTTCTCGATCAAGGTCGTGCTGGAGAACCTGGTCCGACACGAGGATGGACAGTCCGTGACGGCTGAGGACATCGCCGCCATCGCGGGCTGGGACGCTCAGGCCACGCCCGGCCGGGAACTCTCCTTCCGCCCCGCGCGCGTGCTCCTGCAGGACTTCACCGGCGTGCCGGCCGTGGTGGATCTGGCCGCGATGCGTGACGCGATGGCGGAACTGGGCGGCGACCCCGCCTCGATCAATCCGCTCATGCCGTGCGAACTCGTCATCGACCACTCCGTACAGGTGGACTCGTTCGGCACGGCGCAGTCGTTCCTCATCAACTCGGAGCGCGAGTTCGAGCGGAACCATGAGCGCTACGCCTTCCTGCGCTGGGGTCAGACGGCGTTCGACAACTTCAAGGTCGTCCCGCCGGGCACGGGCATCGTCCACCAGGTGAATCTCGAGTACCTCGCCCGGGTCGTGTTCGACGACGCGACGAAGGGCGAACGCGAAGCGTATCCCGACACCGTCGTCGGCACGGACAGCCACACGACGATGATCAACGGCCTCGGCGTCCTCGGGTGGGGCGTGGGCGGCATCGAGGCCGAAGCGGCGATGCTGGGGCAGGCGCTCTCGATGCTTGTCCCGCGCGTGCTCGGTTTCCGGCTCCATGGCCGGCTCCCGGACGGCGCGACGGCGACGGACCTCGTGCTCCGCGTGACCGAGGTGCTCCGGGGGACGGGGGTCGTGGGCAAGTTCGTCGAGTTCCATGGACCGGGTCTGGCCGGCCTCTCGCTCGCCGACAGGGCGACGCTCGGCAACATGTCGCCCGAGTTCGGCTCAACCTGCGCGATGTTCCCCATCGACGAGGAGACGCTCGGCTACCTCCGCTTCACGGGCCGTTCCGACGAGCAGGTGGCGCTCGTCGAGGCGTACGCCCGGGCCCAGGGTCTCTTCCACGACGAGGAGACCCCCGAGGCGGAATACAGCGACCACGTGGAACTGGACCTTTCGACCGTCGCACCGGCGATCGCGGGCCCGAAACTGCCGCAGCAGCGCGTGCCGCTGGCCGAGAGCAAGCCGCGCTTCCTGGAGGCGCTCGAGGGGCTGAAGGGGCCGGGCGCCGGGGGCGGCGGCCTCACGCAGATGACCGGCTGGTCCGGCGGCGCGGGGGATGGCGGCGTGGCGGTGGCCGAGGCCCCGGCCGGCGTCGCCGTGCGCCTGACGAACGAACAGGGAGAGTCGCACGAGTTCTCCCTGCACGACGGGTCCGTGGTCATAGCCGCCATCACGAGCTGCACGAACACGTCGAATCCCTCGGTCATGGTCGGGGCGGGCCTCCTGGCCCGGAAGGCCGTCGAGGCGGGCCTCAAGCAGCGTCCCTGGGTGAAGACGAGTCTCGCCCCGGGCTCGATGGTCGTGACGGAGTACCTCAACGAAGCCGGCCTCATGCCCTATTTCGAGCAACTCGGCTTCCATGTCGTGGGTTACGGCTGTACGACCTGCATCGGGAACAGCGGACCGCTCCCGACCGAGATCTCGAGCGCGATCCGAGAGAACGATCTCGTCGCCTGCTCGGTCCTCTCCGGGAACCGGAACTTCGAGGGCCGCATCAGCCCCGATTCGCGCGCGAACTACCTCGCCTCCCCTCCCCTCGTCGTCGCGTACGCGCTCGCGGGCCGGATGGACATTGACCTGTACAGCGAGCCGCTGGGCACGAACGACCGGGGCGAGGAGATCTTCCTGCGTGACGTCTGGCCCGGCCAGGACGAGATCAACGAAGCCGTCCGCACCGCCGTGAAGACGGAGATGTTCCGCGCCAAGTACGCGGAGGTGTACGCGGGCGATGAGCGCTGGAACGGGCTGGAGATCCCCATGGGCAACCGTTTCGCGTGGGATGAGGCCTCGACCTACGTGCGCCAGCCGACCTTCTTCGCCGGGATGTCGAAGGAAGCCGCCGCCCCCGCCGACATCGAGGGAGCCCGCTGTCTCGCGCTCCTCGGCGACGCGGTGACGACGGACCACATCTCGCCCGCCGGCGGGATCGCCTCGGACTCACCGGCCGGAGACTACCTGCGCGACCACGGCGTGGCGCTGCGCGACTTCAACTCGTACGGGGCCCGGCGCGGGAACCACGAGGTGATGATGCGGGGAACGTTCGCGAACATCCGGCTCAGGAATCAGATGGTGCCGGGCGTGGAGGGGGGATTCACCCGTCACGTCCCGAGCGGCGAGCAGATGACGATCTTCGACGCGGCCAACCGCTATCAGGAGGAGGGGACGCCCACGATCGTCATCGGCGGTGCGCTGTATGGCTCGGGTTCGAGCCGGGACTGGGCGGCCAAGGGCCCCTTCCTGCAGGGAGTGAGGGCCGCCATCGCCGTGAGTTACGAACGCATCCACCGTTCGAATCTCATCGGGATGGGGATCCTGCCCCTCCAGTTCCGCGACGGCGAAACGGCCGCAACGCTGGGGCTCACCGGCAACGAGACCTTCCGGATCGAGGGGATCGCGGACGGGCTGCGGCCGAAGGACCTGATCCGGGTGACGGCGGTCTCGGACGACGGGTCGGAGACGCGTTTCGAGGCCATCGCGCGGCTGGATACGGAGGTCGAGGTGGACTACTACGGCAACGGCGGCATCCTGCAGACAGTCCTGCGGCAGCAGCTGGAAGCCTGAGCCGGCTGACGCCGGGGCCGCGCCGGGACGTTCCCGCGGGAACGTCTGTCGAGCTTCAGGACTCCCTGATCGCGGCCTCGATCCACCTTCGGTCGGCCTTCCGCAGGTGATCGGGCGCGGCGGGCTCGGCGCGCTCTCCCTCGTCACGCTCCCGGCCGCGTCGAATCCGCCGCCCGACCAGTACGCCGCCGAGGACGAAGGCCAGCCCGGGACCGATGTAGACGAAGAGGTTCATTCCCTCCGCCCGGGGCTTGAGCAGGATCCACGGGCCGTAGGCCTCCACGAAGTATGCCTCGATCTCCTCGGGGGTGCGGCCCTCCATGAGCATCGAGCGGATCAGGTCCTGCATCTCGCGCGCTATGCGGGCCGAAGACTCCGCGATGGACTGTTGACGGCAGATGGGGCAGCGCAGGGTGGCGCCGATCTCCGCCGCCTGCTGGTCGATTTCGGCGCTGCGAACCGGGTCGCCCGGGGCGGCCGGCCGCTCGATGCCGGCGAGAGCCCCGTCGACGGTCTGGGCGGCAGCGGGGGCCGCCGGGACGGCTGCCCCGGTTACGGCGAGCACAGCTGCGGCGAACGCGCCGCGCCGCCACGACCCGGGGGCCGACCGTCGCCGCGCGGGACGCATCAGCTCCCGGCCGGCGCGCCGGTGCGGCGCGCGACGAGCAGCGAGTCCACGTTCCGCTCGACGAGGTCCCAGGTCACCGCGAGATCGTGCCGCAGCGCGACCACGCCGTCGGCGCCGATGAAGTACGTCTCGGGCACCCCGTACACCCCGTACTCGATCGCGGTCAGGCTCCCCGGATCCGTGACGAGCGGCCACTCTCCGCCCAGTTCCTCGATGAAGCGCATCCCGTTCGCCGGGGTATCCTGGAAGAGGACGCCGATGAGCGCCACCTCCTCCGGATCGTACGTCTCGCGCAGCCGCACGAGCACCGGGTGTTCGCTGATGCACGGGATGCACCACGAGGCCCAGTAGTTGAGCACCACGACTTTCCCCTCGAAGTCGCTCAGGCTCACCGAATCGCTCGGGTTGTAGAGATTCGCGAGCCGGAACGCCGGCGCCTCCCGCCCCTCGAGCGCCGACGGAAGCCGCCGCTGGTCCTGTCCCAGTCCCCAGTAGAGGAGCGCCAGGAGGGGCAGAGCCGCCACGGGCAGGGTCCACCGAGCCCAGTTCTTCACGCCGCCGTCACGCCGCGGCCGCCGGATCGGCGAGCAGCTCGGCCCCCGCGGCCCGCAGCCGGCTCCGGCCCCAGGGGCAGATCGCGATCAGGGCGCCCACGCCCATGATCATCCCTCCGATCCAGAGCCAGACGATGCCGGGGTTCACGATCGCCCGCACCGTCGCGTGTGCCCCGCTCTCGGGGTCGACCGCCATCAGCGTGAGATAAAGGTCGCTCGTGAGCGAACTCTTCACCGCCGGCGTCGCGATGTTCTGTCCCGTCGCGGTGTAGAAGTTGATCCGCGGCTGCTCCTCGCCGATCCCCCGCCCGTTACGATAGGCCGCGAAGGTCGCCCCGATCACGAACCGGTGCGGTTCCTCCCGACCCCACACGTCGACCAGCTCCACCTCGTAGTCCTCGATCGCCAGCCGCTCGCCGGGCCGGAGCGTCATCTCCCGCTCCGTCTTCCACGTCCACGAGACGGAAATCGCCAGCGCGATCACGATCACGCCCACGTGCACGACGTAGCCGCCGTAACGCTGCCCCGTGCGCGTGAACAGATCCCGCAGCGCGCCCAGGTACGAGCGTTCCGCGATCCGCCGCCGCGCCGCGATCCCCTTCCGGAACTCGTCGGCGATCGTCGTCAGCACGAAGGCGGCGAACGCGATGGTGAGGTTGGGGAGGAAGTACCGCATGCCGAGGGCGTATACGATGAGTCCGGTCGCGGCGCCGATGATGGCCGGCCACACGAACGACCGCTTCAGCTGTTCCCGTCCCGCCCGCCGCCACGGGAGCGCCGGTCCGACACCCATCAGGAAGATGAGCGCCAGCCCGATCGGACTCGCGACCTGGTCGAAGTACGGCGGCCCGACGCTGATCCGGTCCCCCCGCAGCGCCTCCACGACGAGCGGCCACATCGTGCCCAGGAGGACGGTGAAGGTGAAGCCGACGAGGAGGAGGTTGTTGAGGATGAAGGCGGACTCGCGCGAGGCGGGACTCTCCACCTGTCCCGGCGCGCGCAGCCGGTTGCTCCGCCACCCGATGAGGGCCAGCGAGACGAGCGCCACCCCCGCGATGAAGGCGAGGAACACCGGCCCGATGACCCCCTCCGTGAAGGCGTGCACGGAATCGATGACGCCCGACCGCGTGAGGAAGGTCCCGAACAGGGTGAGGAGGAAGGTCGCGATCATGAGCGTGAGGTTCCACGTCTTCAACATCCCCCGCCGCTCCTGGACCATCGCCGAGTGCAGGAAGGCGGTGGCCGTGAGCCACGGGAGGAAGGACGCGTTCTCCACCGGGTCCCACGCCCAGGCGCCACCCCAGCCCAGGACCTCGTACGACCACCAGCCGCCGCCGATGATCCCCATCGTGAGGAAGGCCCACGCCGCCACCATCCAGCGGCGGCTGTCCCTGAGCCAGCGCGCCTCGACGTTCCCCCGCAGAAGCGCGGCGATCGCGAACGCGAAGGGCACCGTCATCCCCACGAACCCGAAGTAGAGCATGGGCGGGTGCAGGCCCATGAGCGGGTGATTCTGGAGGAGAGGGTTGGGTCCGGGGCCGTTGGCCGGCGCCGGATCCACGAAACCGAACGGATTCGCCGGGCCCGCGAGGAGGCCGAAAAAGAAGAGTTGGACGACGCCGATGACCCCGAGGACGAGCGGGGTCGTGCGCAGGCCCTGCGCGAGTCCGCCGCCGACCGCGGTCAGGGGCTCCCCGGCCGCCCGCAGCGCCCCGAACTCGCGGCGGCGGGTGAAGGCGAAGAGCGCCCCGTAGCCGGCGAGGATCCAGCCCCAGAAGAGGATCGATCCCTCGAGGCTGCTCCAGAGCGAGATCGCCGTGTAGTAGGTCGGCGTCTCGCGGCTTCCCACGCGCGCCACGTATTCGACGCTGAAGTCGTGCGTGAGAAGGGCGATCTCCATCACGAGCATGCCGCCCGACAGGGCGAAGAAGGCGAAGTACGCGGCGCGGCGGGCCAGGGCGCTGGATACCTCGCCGCCGGAGCGGGAAAGGCCGGCCCAGCCGCCGGCCGCGGTGGCCAGCACGGCGGCCAGCAACCCCGCGATGACGGACGCGTAGCCGAGTGTGCTCAGCATGCGGCGGCCCTACCTGGCTTCATGAGCCCTTACGAGTCTTCGAGGAGGGATTTGTAGACCCGGCCCGCGTCGCCCGCGTGCTCCGGGGGGGCGTACTCGTTCGAGTGCTTCACCATCAGGTTCGTGGCGCGGAAGACGTGGTCCTCCCCGTAGGCTCCCTCCACGACGACACCCATGCCCGGCTGGAACATGGAGGGGGGGGCGCCCGTGCTCTCGACGGAGATCTCGATGTCCCCTTCGCCGATGACGAAGCGCAGTTCGGAGGCCTCCGGATTCCAGTCCACGCTCCCCGGCTTGACCTGGCCCCCGAGCCGAATCGGCTGGTCCACGACTTCGACTCCGCGCGCCTCGAGTTCGGCGGGCGTGAGGAAGAACACCATGTTCTCGTTCAACCCGCCTGCCGCGAGCACCGTGATCGCCACCGCGATCGCCCCGAGCCCCGCCAGCATCCAGAGTTTCCGTCTCAACGTTTCCTCGCCTTCGAAGACCATCGTGCGCAATCCCCGCAAGATGCACCCTCCGCGCCGCGCTTGCCACAGGCCCGCCGAGGCGCGAACCTCGCGGGGTAGAGCCGTACTCGCCTCGAAGAAGGAGAAGCTCGCCTCGTGATCCGCGTTACACTCGTCCTGGAGCCGCAGCCGGAAGGCGGTTATACCGTCACCTGTCCCTACCTGCCGGAACTGGTGACCGAAGGTGACACGCAGGACGAGGCCGTGGCGAATGCCTACGATGCACTCACGGCGGTGCTCGAACTCTATGCCGAGGCGGGGAGAGAGTTGCCATCCACCACGCACCATGACTACCGCGGCGATCCCGTCACGCTGGAGATGGCAGTTCCGCTCGAGGTGTGAGATACAGGGAACTCGCCCGGATGCTCCGACAGCACGGATGTTACGAGATCCCTCGTCCGGGCCGTCCTCAGGCAATTGGGTTTGTCGAGACAGACATGAGAGAACCAGGAGAATCGAGGGGAGGGTGGAGGTCAGCTCGGCCGCACCATGGACGGTGGCTGATTCCCGGATTGGTGTTTGCCTCGCTCACCAGCCCGGACGGGCTTCAGGGCCAGCCCGGAGAACAGGACGAAACGGCCTGCCCGGCGTACGGCGCGCGGCTCGGGACGCCGATGGAGACGGTGCGATATCTGGCCGACGATGCGCTCGGGGGCCGGTTCTCGGGGAGCGCGGGAGAGCGCTGCGCGGGCGAGTATATTGCGGCGATGTTTGCCTCGCTGGGGCTCGAGCCGGGCGGGGAGGACGGGTTCTTCCAGGAGCTTCCGCTCGCGAGCGCGGCGCAGCCGCACGCCCCGCCGGGCCGGGGCCGCAACGTCGTCGCGATCCTGCGTGGGGCCGATCCCGAGCTGCGGGAGAGCGCCGTCGTGGTGGGCGCGCACTACGACCACCTCGGACTGGGCGAGTTCGGGAGCACCGGGGAGGCGGGCGCGATCCACAACGGGGCTGACGACAACGCCTCGGGGGTGGCGGCCGTCCTCGCGGCGGCGCGCGCGCTCCGCGGCGGGCCGCGTCCGGCGCGCTCGATCGTCTTCATCGCCTTCACGGGAGAGGAACTGGGGCTGATCGGCTCGGCCTGGTACGCGAACCACCCGGCGATTCCGCTCGAAGAGACCGTGGCCATGGTCAATCTCGACATGGTGGGTCGGCTCGAGGACGGCGAGATGATCGTGTACGGGATGGGGACGGCGCCCGAGTGGGAGGAGATCGTCCCGGCGGCGAACGCGGACATCGGGATTCCGCTCGCGTGGGAGGAGGCCGGGTTCGGACCCAGCGACCACACCTCGTTCTATGCGAACGACATCCCCGTCCTCCACTTCTTCACGAACGTCCACTCGGATTATCACCGGCACACCGATGACGCGGAGAAGATCGATGCCGCCGGTCTGGGACGCGTGGCCCGCCTCACGGAGAACGTGGCGCGGGCGCTGGCCGAACGGCGAGAGCGGCTGGCCGTCATCCCCGGTGTGGGTGAGCGCGAGCAGCGCGCGGGAGGCTCCGGGGCGTGGCTCGGGACCGTGCCCGACTTCACGCCGGTCGACTTCGGCGTGCTCCTCGCCGGGGTCACGGAAGGGTCGCCCGCGGCGGGCGGCGGCCTCGCGCGCGGGGATGTCCTCATCGGCCTCGGGGAGCACGAGGTCGGAGACCTGCAGGCGTTCACGGACGCCCTCGCGGCGTACAGGCCGGGCGACGAGGTCGTGCTCCGCTATCTGCGTGACGGCGACGAGCGCGAGGCGACCGTGCGGCTCGGCGACCGGGCCGACCGGCCCCAATGAGCCAACCCACGGCGTGCCCGCGCTGCGAAAGCCCGGCGTCGGGCAACTTCTGCGCGCAGTGCGGCGCCCCGCTCGCCCAGCGCGCGGGATGCCCGGCCTGCCAGGCGCCGCTCCGGAAGGACGCGCTCTACTGCACCGCATGCGGTACGCCCGTGGGCGCGCCGCCGCGGAAGCCCCGCACGGCCCTGCTCCCGTGGGTCCTCTCCGGCCTCGGGCTCGCGGCCTTCTCCGTGATGATCGCGGTTGGCGTCCAGCGGGGAAGCGTGACGCGGGTCGGAGACATGACGATGACGGGCGGTCTCCCGGGCGAGACGGCGGGCGATCCCCCGGCGGCCGGGGCGGCGGCCGCCGATGCCGGAGGGGCCGGCATGCCGAGCATGGAGGAACTGGCCGCCATGGGCCCGCGCGGGGTCGCGGACCGGCTCTTCGAGCGCGTGATGCGCGAACACGAGGGCGGCGACTTCGAGCGCGCCGCCTTCTTCATCGACATGGCGCTGCAGGCGTACGACGCCGTTCCGCCGGAAGAGACCGATGCGGATGCGCGGTTCCACGTCGGCCTGTTGCGTCTCCTCATGGGAGAGTCAGGCCTTGCCCGGGAGATGGCGGATGAGATCCTCGCCGCGGATCCGGAGCACCTGCTCGGGCTCCTGCTCGCCGCGCGCGCGGCGGACTTCGAGGAGGACGCGGACGCGGCGGAGGGGTTCAGGGCCGTTATCCGCACCCGGGTGGAGGAGGCAGGGGGGATTCCGGATGTCCCGGAATACCAGGCCCATCGGACGTTGATCGAGGGGGTGCTGCAGACGGATAGCGGAGACGGGGAGGGCGGCGCATGACCGGCCCCGTCGCGAACGGAAGCACGCCCGCGCAGGCCGTAAGCGGCCGCATGACCGAACTGCGCAACGAGTTCGTCGACTTCATCTCCCAGCTCGTGCTCGAGGAGTCCCCGTCCACCGATCCCGAGGCCCAGCGCGGCATTCGGGCGATCCTCACTGAGACGCTTCGCGACGTCGGCCTCGAAGTGGAGCACATTCCGGGTCGGGCGAGCGGCGGGCATCTGGTGGCACGCAGCCCGGGATCGTCACCGGACGGGCCGGCAGCCGGTGGGGCACAGCTCCTCGTGGGACATATGGACACGGTGTGGCCCGTCGGCACGCTGCGGGAGATGCCGGTCGAGGTGTCGGGCGGCCGACTCTCCGGTCCCGGCGCCTTCGACATGAAGACCGGACTCGCGATCGGCGTGTTCGCGCTGCGGACGCTAAGGGACCTGGGGCTGGACGCGGGCATCGCGCCCGTCTTCTTCATCAACTCGGACGAGGAGATCGGGAGCCCCGAATCCGAGCCGCTGGTCCATGAGTTGGCGCGTGGCGCGTCCCGGGCTTTCGTTCTCGAACCCGCGCTGGGTCCCGGCGGCCGGCTCAAGACGCGGCGCAAGGGGATCGGCCAGTACCACGTCGAGGTCGAGGGCCGGAGTTCGCACGCGGGACTCGCCCCGGAAGAGGGCGCCTCGGCGATCCTCGAACTCGCCCATGCGATCCGGCAGATCGACCGCCTGGCGGACACCGCCACGGGGACGACGATCAACGTCGGACTCATCGAGGGGGGCTCCCGCCCCAACGTCGTCGCGGCGAGCGCGAACTGCGAGGTGGACGTCCGAGTGTGGACGGCCGCGGAGGCCGAACGGATCTGCGACGGGATGCTCGGACTGGAGTCCACCGTACCGGGGACGAGCATCACAGTCACGGAGGTGGCCCGCCGCGGACCTCTGGAGCGCACGCCGCGCAACGTCGCGCTCTGGGAACGGGCCCTGCGGGTGGCCGACGAAATCGGCCTGGAACTCGAGGAGGGATCGGCGGGCGGCGGTTCGGACGGTAACTTGACCAGCCAGCACACGGCGACGCTCGATGGTCTGGGCGCGGTGGGCGACGGCGCCCACGCGCGGCATGAGTTCGTGTGGATCGACCGGGCAGTGGAACGCGTGGCGCTGCTGGCGGGGCTCCTCACCGCTCCGTAGCGGTGGCCGCCGCGCCGGAAGGGCTTCGAGAGGCGGCTTCGACGGAATGTTCTTTCGACAGGTTTTCGACGACACGCTCGCGCAGTACGCGTACCTCATCGGGTGCCAGCGTACCGGGGACGCGATCGTTTTCGATCCCCAGCGCGACATCGATCGCTATTTGGATCTGGCGGCGAGCGAGGAGCTTCGCATCGTCGCGGTGGCGGAAACGCACATTCACGCCGACTTCCTGTCGGGGACGCGGGAGTTCGCCGAATGCTTCGGGACGCGGCTCTACCTGTCGGACGAAGGCGGCCCGGACTGGCGGTATCAGTGGGCTCACGGCGGGAGCTACGAGCATGTGCCGCTCCGGGACGGGGTCCGCTTCGCGATCGGCGAGATCGAGTTCCAGGCCCTGCACACCCCGGGACACACGCCCGAGCACATGTCGTTTCTGGTCACCGATCGGGGTGCGGGGGCCGACGAGCCCATGGGCCTTCTCTCGGGGGACTTCGTCTTCGTGGGCGACCTCGGCCGGCCCGACCTGCTGGAAACGGCCGCGCGGGTCGCGGGGGCGATGACCCCGGCCGCGCGGCGCCTGTACGGGTCGGTGCGGAGCTTCCTCGACCTTCCCGACTACCTGCAGGTGTGGCCGGCCCACGGCGCCGGTTCCTCCTGCGGGAAGGCGCTGGGCGCGGTGCCGGAGACGACCGTGGGCTACGAGCGGCGCTTCAGCCCTGCGATCGCCGCGGCGCTGAAGGGGGAGGATGCCTTTGTCTCCCACATCCTCGAGGGACAGCCCGAGCCGCCGATGTACTTCGCCCGCATGAAGCGTGATAACAGAGATGGCGCTTCCGTTCTGGGGCGTATTCCGCAGACGCGCAGGGTTTCGCCGCGGGAAGCAGCGTCCCTTGCTCGTGCCGGGGGGGGCGGCGACGGCGCCGCGGAAATCGTGATCGACACGCGCGCGGACCGGTCGGCGTTCATGGCCCGGCACCTCCCGGGGTCGGTCTACATCCCGCTCACAAAGTCGTTCTGCACCGCGGCGGGCTCGGTCCTCGACGAGGGGGCGAGGATTACGCTCGTCATCGACGAGAAGGACCTCGAGTGGGCAGTCCGGCGTCTGCTCCGGATCGGGTTCGACGACGTGCGGGGGTTCGTGGAGCACGAGGCGCTTGAACGGTACTTTGCCGAGGGCGGGGAAGCGGCCGCCATTCCCGAGATCGACCTCGAGGCGGCGAGCCGCCTGTCCACGAACGGCCGGGGAGAGGTGCTGGACGTCAGGTACGCATCGGAGTACGCGGTGTCGCACCTGCCCGGGGCGGTGAATGCTTCGTACACACGCCTGCCCGACTATGCGGACCGGCTGCCATCGAACGGTTCACTGCTGGTCCACTGCCTGAGCGGCGCGCGCGCCGCGGTGGCCGCAAGCTATCTGGCCCGCGAGGGACGCGACGTGCACTACATCAATGACCTGTTCACCGCGTACGCGGGATCGCTGGAATCCGGAGGACCGTCATGAAGATTCGATCAGTCGCCGCCAACTTCGCCGCCTTCGTCGGCCTGGCTGTTCTTGCCGCGATGGCCACCCCCCGCGCGATGGCCGCGCAGGGGTTCGGCACGTCGGTGCTCGTGGGCGAGGAGGAAGTGCTGGTGGGAGAACCCGTGTCCGAACGGGAGCCGGGGAGCGTGCGCGTGTTCCGCGCCGGAAGCTGGACGGAAGTCCAGGCGCTGTACGCGCCGGAGGCGGCCGTTCGGGACCGCTTCGGCGTTGCGTTGGCGGCCGCCGGCTCCCGGTTGTTCGTGGGCGCGCCGGGGGTGGGAGCCGTGCACGTGTTCGAGCGCGGGTCCGAATGGTTGCACACCGCGGAGATCCCCTCCCCCGGCCTGGAAGAGTTCGGGCGCTCCCTGGCCGCCGGAGACGACCATCTCCTCGTGGCGGGGCGGGACGGCTCGAGCGGACAGGAGATCGTCGTGGCCTACCGGCTCGCCTTCGGCGGTGGCTGGGAGGAAGATGTCCGGCTCTCGGTGGAGGCTGGGCCGATGGGTTTTGGGGCCTCGATCGCGCTGGATGGCGACCTTGCGCTGATCGGCGCGCCGCTCGCCGGCGAGGGTCGTGGCGAGGCCTATCTCTTCCGCTTCAACGCGGGGGCGGGCTGGGGTCGCGTAGCACAACTGGGCGACGGTGACGGGGAGCCGGGGCGCGCGTTCGGATCGGCCGTGGCCTTCGTGGACGGCGAGGCGCTGGTCGGGGCGGCCGGAGAGGACGAGGGGATGGGCGCCGTCCACCGGTTCGCGAGGAATGCCGATGGCGGATGGCAGCTTGCCGGCACGATCGCGTCCGGCAACGAGGTCCCCACGGCGTTCGGCGCCGCGCTCGCCGTTGACGGGGCCGTCGTGTGGGTCGGCGCACCCCGGGCCGCGTATGGCGCGGGCCTCGTGTACCGGCTCGAACGCGCGGAAAACGGTTGGACCGTCGTCAACGGGTGGGAGATGCCGGGCCGCGAACCCGCCCCGGCGGGCCGTGTGGTGGCCGCGGGCGGCGGCCAGGTCGTGGCGGGTCTGCCCACGGACGACTTCGGGGCCGGATCCGCCATCGTCCGGGATGCCGAGGCCGGCACCGTGACGCGGCTGGTGAGCGAACAGGTCGGGCTCTCCTCGATCTCGGGCGGCCAGATCGACTGCGAGGAGGGACTCGCCGAGGGATTCGACTGCGACCGCGTGGATCTCCTCTCCTTCCTCCCCCGGGAAGAACTCGGAGCGGGCCGCGGCGCGCGACTCAACGATGTCTGGGGCTGGACGGATCCGATGACCGGGCGCGAATACGCGCTCGTCGGGCGCATGGATGGCACGGCTTTCGTCGACGTCACGGACGCTTTCAACCCGCGCTACCTCGGGAATCTCGCCAAGACATCCGGCAGCCGGTCCAACACGTGGCGTGACATGAAGGTGTTCAGGGACCACATGTTCGTCGTCGCGGACGGGGCGGGGCAGCACGGGATGCAGATCTTCGACCTCACGCAGTTGCGCGACGTGACGTCGGCCCGTGAGTTCGAGCCGACGGCGCTGTACGAGGACGTCGCCTCCGTCCACAACGTCGCGATCAACGAGGAGACGGGCTTCGCCTACCTCGTGGGAGCCTCGGGCGGTGGCGAGACGTGCGGCGGCGGGTCTCACATCGTCGACATCAACGACCCGCTCAATCCCGTCTTCGCGGGCTGCTTCGCCCATCCCAACACGGGGCGGCGAAACACTGGCAACTCGCACGACACGCAGTGCGTGATCTACCACGGGCCGGACGAGGACTACGCGGGCAGCGAGATCTGCGTGAACGCGAACGAGACGGCGCTCTCGATCGCCGACGTCACGGACAAGTCGAACCCGATCGCGGTGGCGCGTGCCGAGTACCCGAACGTGTCATACGCGCACCAGGGCTGGTTCACGGAGGATCACGAGTACTTCTATTCGAACGATGAGGCGGACGAGGTCAACGGTTCGGTGGAGCAGACCCGGACGCTCGTGTGGGACCTCCGGGACCTGGACGACCCACTCCTCGTGCGCGAGTACTACAGCCCGACGAAGGTCACGGACCACAACCTCTACGTGCGCGGCGACCGCCTCTACATGTCGAACAACCGCGCCGGGCTGCGCGTGCTCGACATCAGCGACCCCGAGAATCCGACGGAGGCGGGGAGCTTCGACACCACACCCTGGAGCGAGGACGCGGCGGGTTTCGATGGCACGTGGAGCGTCTATCCATACTTCGAGAGCGGGACGATCCTCCTCTCGAGCCGGCGCGAAGGACTGTTTCTCGTCAAGGCGAGGGCGGAGAGACTCGTTCCCTGACGGGGACGAGCCGGCGCGATCATGTGTTCCGTCCTCGGCATCTTCGAGATCGAACCCGGCGCGGCGGGCTTACGCCGCCGGGCGCTCGACCTTTCGCGTCGTCAGCGGCACCGGGGCCCGGACTGGAGCGGCATCTACGCGGGTGAGCGAGCCATCCTCGCGCACGAGCGGCTCTCCATCGTGGATGTGGAGAGCGGGGCGCAGCCGCTGTTCGGCCCCGACCGCTCGACGGTGCTCGCCGTCAACGGGGAGATCTACAACCACAAGGCCCTCGAAGACGACGTGGCGCGCGGGTATCCGTTCCGGACGCGCTCCGACTGCGAGGTCATCCTCGCCCTGTACGAGGGGCGGCCCGATGACCCGGCCGCCTGGCTCAACGAGCTGAGCGGGATCTTCGCCTTCGCCCTCTACGACGAGGCGCGCGACCGATACCTGATCGCGCGCGATCCGATCGGAGTCATGCCGCTCTACACGGGGCGGGATGTCGAGGGGCGTTTCTACGTCGCCTCGGAGATGAAGGCGCTCATCGACACCTGCCCGGAGATCCACGACTTCCCGCCCGGACACATGCTCGACAGCCGTAGCGGGGACGGTCGGCCGGTGCCGTACTATCGGCCGGGGTGGCGGGAATACGATGCGGTGGCGGACGGGCCGGCGGACCCCGAGCGGGTGCGGGAGGCGCTGGAGGAGGCGGTCCACCGACAGCTGATGTCGGACGTGCCGTACGGCGTACTCCTCTCGGGCGGCCTCGATTCGTCGATCATCTCTGCGTTGGCGATGAAGTTCTCGCGCCGGCGCGTGGAGACCGGTGATGCGGAGGAGGCGTGGTGGCCGCGGCTGCACTCGTTCGCGATCGGGCTGGAGGGCGCCCCGGACCTGGAGGCGGCCCGCGCGGCCGCCGGAGCGATCGGAACCGTGCACCACGAGATCGTCTACACGCTGGAGGAGGGACTCGACGCGATCTCCGACGTCATCCGCCACCTCGAGACGTTCGACGTGACGACGGTGCGGGCGTCCACGCCAATGTACCTCATGGCGCGCCGCATCAAGGCGATGGGGATCAAGATGGTGCTCTCGGGGGAGGGCGCAGACGAGGTCTTCGGGGGTTACCTGTACTTCCACAAGGCTCCGGACGCGCGGGCGTTCCACGAGGAGACCGTCCGCAAGCTCGACCAGCTCCACAAGTACGACTGCCTGCGAGCGAACAAGTCGATGGCGGCTTGGGGCGTCGAGGCGCGCGTCCCCTTCCTCGACCGCGAGTTTCTCGACGTCGCCATGTCGCTCGACCCGGAGTCGAAGCGGCCCGCGGACGGGAGCATGGAGAAGCACATCCTGCGCGAGGCGTTCGAGGGACTCCTCCCGGACGAGATCCTGTGGCGCCAGAAGGAGCAGTTCTCCGATGGCGTGGGCTACTCCTGGATCGACAGCCTGAAGGAGGTCGCCGAGGCCGAGGTCAGCGACGGCCAGCTGGCGCGGGCGGCAGCCCGTTTCCCCACCAACACGCCGCTCACGAAGGAAGCGTACCTCTACCGCTCGATCTTCGCGTCCCACTTTCCGGGCGAGCCCGCGGTGCGCTGCGTCCCCGAGGGTCCGAGCATCGCGTGCAGCACGCCCGCGGCCATCGCCTGGGACCCCGCCTTCGCCGGCATGGCCGATCCGTCAGGCCGCGCCGTGCAGGGCGTCCACGCCGACAGCTACTGAAGGTTCGGAGTCGATCTTTCTATTCACGGTATGAATGATTATCATTCACGTCATGAATATATCGCCGCTCCCCCGTTTCGTGACGCAAGCTCTCGAGGCCAGGATGCGGGTCATGCCCGCCGTCGTCGTGGCCGGGGCGCGCCATACCGGGAAGAGTACGCTCGCGCGCCAGTGCGGGCCGGAGGGGCGTCGCTATCTGTCGCTTGACGACCTTGACCTGCTCGATCTGGCACGGCGCGATCCCGACTCTCTGGTGACGGGAGCGGAGCACGTGACGCTCGACGAGGTCCAGCGTGAGCCGGGTCTGCTGAGCGCCGTCAAGCGCGCGATCGACGGTGATCGCCGACCTGGCCAGTTCCTGCTCACGGGCTCCGCGAACCTGCTCATGATGCGCCGTGTCTCGGAGTCGCTTGCGGGGCGGGCCAGCTATCTGACCCTGTGGCCGATGACGCGCCAGGAGCAGCTGGGGCAAGGGAAGGGCGGCGGCTGGGAGGATCTGCTTGAAACAGGTGACGCCGATTGGCGCGATCTCCTCGGCGCGGAGCCGGCCGACCCCGAGGACTGGCGCGCCCTGGCCCGGCGTGGGGGTTTTCCGGTACCCGCCGTCCATCTCCGCGATGCCGGAGAGCGCGAAATCTGGTTCGATGGCTACGTCCGGACGTACCTGGAACGAGATCTGCAGGCGCTCTCCTCGATCGCCGCCCTCCCGGACTTCCGGCGCCTGATGCGGGCAGCCTGCCTGCGTATCGGCGGCCTCGTAAACCAGACGGCGCTCGGGCGTGACATCGGGCTCCCGCAGCCGACGGTCAACCGATACCTGAACCTGCTCGAGACGTCGTATCTCCTCGTGCGGATTCCCGCCTATTCGGTCAATCGCACCAAACGACTCACGAAGTCCCCCAAACTCTACTGGGGGGACACCGGTCTGGCGCTGAGCCTCGCCGGGGAAAGCGAGCCCCGCGGAGCCCACCTCGAGAACCTCGTGCTGCAGAGCCTGCTGGCTTGGCGTGACGCCCGACTTGGCCGGGCGGAGATCCTGCACTGGCGCACCACGGTAGGGGAGGAGGTGGACTTCGTGATCGAGACGGGAGACTCGCTGCTGCCGATCGAAGTCAAGGCCACGACACGACCTCGCCTCCGCGACGCACGGCACCTGAAGACGTTCCGGGACGAGCACGGCGAGATGGCGCGCGCCGGCCTGTTGCTCCACGCCGGGACCTCGCTCGAGTGGCTCGGCCCGCACGCACTCGCCGCCCCGTGGTGGCGGGTCGTGTAGAGTATGAAGAGCGATGTTCGCACTCCGGTTCGTGGCGATCCTCCTCTCCAGCCGCCGCGAGGGCCTCTTCCTCCTGAAGACGAGAAACGGCGAGCCGACGGGGTAAACGTAGCGTCGGATCGCGGCCCCAGCGGTCCAAGCCCCGGTTTGCGCGGTCACTTGCCGGACGGGCATCTTGCTGTCAGTCCGGCGTGCCGTGCCGAATGGCGAACTCCCTGATCGCGAAGGTCGAAACGATGAATTCTCCCGCTCGTCTTGCCCCTCTTATGCGGCTCACCCTGCTCGCGCTCTGTGTCGGTGGTCTGGCGGCCGGTACTCCCGTCGCGGCGCAGGAGGCGGTCTCGGTCGAGATCGTCCCCGGCGCGCTGTCGCTGGAGGTAGGGGAGGAGGCCACGCTGGAAGCCCGCGTCCTGGATGCCGAGGGGAACGTGCTCGAAGCGCAGGTCCTGTTCTTCCCGTCATTCGCGGACGGGCGGAGCGGGAGCGCGCGCCAGAGCATCGACGTGGACCGCGCGACCGGTCGGGTGCGAGCCGTGAAGGGCGGTGAGTTCCTGATTTCGGCCATCGTGGCAACGGCGCGCGGCCTGCGTGGCGAGGCGATGGTGAGCGTGGCTTTCCCCCCGCTGGACCGGATCGATGTGACACCGGCGGACGGGTCGACGTACGTGGGCGTCGCGACGCGCCACCGGGCGACGCTGCTCGACACGGCGGACGATGCGCGCGATGGCGAGATCCGCTGGTCCACGTCGGACGAGGGGGTCGCGACGGTGGACCGGTTCGGCATCCTCACGGCGCACGCTCCGGGACAGGTGGTGCTGCAGGCGGAAGCGGAAGGCATCTCCGCGGAGGTCCCCTACGAAGTCAGGGAGAACCCCGCCGCTCGCCTCACGGTCTCGGGGAGCGCGGAGCGGGCGCGGACGGGCGACGTGGTGCGTTTCGCGGCGGCGGTCGAGGACGCGATGGGCGGCGGCGTGGGCGACCTGCCCGTCACCTGGACCGTGATGTCGGACCCCTCGATTGAGGCGACGGCGGACATTCCTCCGGCGGAGATCGATGAGCAGGGCCGGTTTGTGGCCTACTTCCCCGGCGTGTACACGGTGGTCGCCAACGTGCCGGGCCGCGCCGCGCGCACCTCGCTGGAGGTCCACCCGCGACACGCCTCGCAGGAAGTGACGTTCGTCGGGCAGGGACAGGTGAACAACGAGCGCACCTCGGACCTGTGGGTGTGGGAGGGCGTCGACGGGCGCGACTACGCGATCACCGGCACGCACGCGGCGGCGGGCGCGGTCTACTTCTGGGATGTGACGGATCCGGCGAGTCCCGTCCTCACGGACTCGGTCGTGGTCGACGCGCGCACGACGAACGATGTGAAGGTGAGCGAGGACGGGGAGGTCTGCGTGATCTCGCGTGAGGGGGCCTCGAATCGGCGCAACGGGATCGTCATCCTCGACTGCCGGAACCCGAGGGATGTGACGCAGATCTCGGTGTTCGACGACGAACTCACGGGCGGCGTCCACAACCTGTTCGTCTACCAGGATCACGTGTACGCGGTGAACAACGGGCGGCGCTTCGACGTCATCAACATCGAGGATCCCGCCAGCCCGCACCGCGTGGGCCGGTTCGAACTCGATACGCCGGGACACGCGATCCACGACATCTGGATCGTGGACGGGATCGCGTACACCTCGAACTGGGGCGACGGGGTCGTACTCATCGACGTGGGCGGCGGGGACCGCGGCGGCTCGCCCTCGAATCCGGTGGAAATCACGCGCTTCCGCGACATCGGAGGCCGGACGCACGCAGCCTTCCCTTACCGGAGTCCCACGGGGCGCTTCTACGTGTTCATGGGAGACGAGGCGGGGCGGCCGGGGTTCGACGGGCAGGATCCGGAGCGGACGCCGCAGTTCATGTCGGGCTACATCCACGTCATCGACATGACGGATGCCGACAATCCGGAGGAGGTCGCGCGCTACGAGATTCCGGAGGCGGGTTCCCACAACATGTGGATCGAGGACGACAAGCTCTACGCCGCCTTCTACAACGGCGGGCTGCGTGTGCTCGACATCTCCGGCGAACTGAAGGGCAACCTGGGTGAGCAGGGGCGGGAGATCGCCCGCTACATGGCGTACGATCCGCATGGGGTGGTGGCGAACGCGCCCTTCACGTGGGGGCCGCAGATCCACAAGGGGAACCTCTTCTTCGCGGAATACTTCAGCGGCCTGTGGGCGGTGAAACTCCAGCCGCGCCAGGAACTCGTCCCCTGACGGCCCGTCGGGTCGCCGACGCCATACGGGACCGGGCGTCTCGCAATCCGGGCGCATTCCTCCGTCCCGCTGGACACCCGCACAATACCGCGCCATACTGAATTCATTACGAATTGCGTATGGAGGCGACGATGCACCGCACCCAGGACACGTACGGACTCAGCCACTTCCGGCAGCGCACGAGCGAACACCTCGAGCGTATCCGAGAGGGTCGCGTTGAAACCATCACCCAGAATGGCGAGGCGGCGCTGATCGTCATGAGCCCGGAACGCTACGACTTCCTCGTCCACTCAGCCGAGCGGGGCCACCTGTGGCAAGAGGCGATTCGCGCGTATAGAGCTGGTGAGCGCGGTATCCCGGCCACGGAAGCAATCCGTGCCTTGGCCGATGAGTTCGGCCTGGACTTGTGAACCGTTACGACATCTCCGCGCGGATCAACGGCGTCGAGTGGTCCGGGGAAGTGGAGCCGCGGCTGCTCCTGTCGGATTTCCTCCGCTCCGACGTCGGGCTCACTGGCACCCACGTGGGGTGCGAGCACGGGGTCTGCGGCGCGTGCACCGTGCAACTGGACGGGGAACCGGTGCGCGCCTGCCTGTTGTTCGCGGTGCAGATCGACGGACACGAGGTGGCGACGGTCGAGGGGCTGGCGGACGGCGGCCCCGGCGGCCGGCTCTCCGTCGAGGACCTGCACCCGGTCCAGCGAGCGCTGCACGAGGCGCACGGACTGCAGTGCGGCTTCTGCACGCCGGGGATCCTGATGACGGCTGAGGCCTTCCTGCGCGAGAACCCCGCTCCGTCGCGAGAGGAGATCCGCGAGGCGGTCTCGGGCCACCTGTGCCGCTGCACCGGCTACCACAACATCGTCGAGGGGGTCGCGCTGGCGGCCGAGCGTCTCGCGGCGGCCGGCCCCGCCGCCGAGGATGGGGAGGGCGAGCCCTGAGCCGGGCGGGGGGGACGTGGGTCGGGGCCCGGGTGCCGCGCAACGAGGACGCGCGCCTGCTGACCGGACGCGCGCAGTTCGTCGAGGACGTGGAGCCGCCGGGCGCGCTGCACGTCGCCTTCGTGCGGAGCGACCTGCCGGCCGGCCGGCTCCGGAGCCTTGATGTGGAGCGCGCCCGGGCGCACCCCGGGGTCCACGCGGTCTTCACGGCCGCCGACCTGGGCCCGCTCCTCAGGCCCGGCGCCGTGCTCGTGCCGCCGCCGCCGCTCGAGGGACTCGTGTTCCACGCCCGCACGGCGCTCCCCCTCGTCCGGGATCGTATCCGGCACCAGGGCGAGGCGTTGGCCATGATCGTCGCGGAGAGCCGGTACGTGGCGGAGGACGCCGCCCAACTGGTGGACGCGGACATCGAACCGCTCGACGCCGTGGTAGACCTCGGTCGGGCGCTTGATGCGGACGCGCCGCGGATCCACGGCGACCTCCCGTCGAACCTCGCCGCGCACGTTCGGCAGACGAAGGGTGACTACGCCGCCGCCCGCGCCCGCGCCGACCTCGTCCTTGAGCGGCGCTTCAGCTACGACCGGGGGATCGGAGGGGCGATCGAGAACCGGGCCGTGGTCGCCGATTGGGACGCGCGGGCCGACCGGCTGCAGGTGTGGGACACGACGCAGGCCCCCATCCCCGTGCGCAACGTCGTGGCCGCCGCGCTCGGCCTGTCGGAGGCGCAGGTGCGCTTCATCGCCCCCTTCATCGGCGGCGGCTTCGGCCCCAAGATCATGTTCTACGCGGAGGAGATTCTCGTCCCGTGGGCCTCGATCCAATTGGGTCGGCCCGTGAAGTGGGTCGAGGACCGCTATGAGAACTTCTTCGCCACGACGCAGGAGCGCGGGCAACTGCACGAGGCGGAGATCGCGGTGACGCGCGAGGGTCGGATCCTGGGCGTGCGCGACATCTTCATCCACGACTCCGGCGCATACGACCCCTACGGCCTCACGATCCCCATCAACACCCAGTGCACGCTGCTCGGGCCCTACCGGGTACCGAACTACGAGAGCGAGTTCCGGGTCGCCTTCACCAACAAGCCGATCGTCACGCCGGTGCGCGGAGCCGGCCGGCAGCACGGCGTGTTCATCATGGAGCGCCTGCTCGATCTCGCGGCGCGCGGCCTCGGCCTCGATCCGGTCGAGATCCGCCGCCGGAACGTGATCGGCTCGGACGAATTCCCCTACAACCACGAGATCATGTACCAGGACTTCGCCCCGCTCCGGTACGACAGCGGGAGTTACGAGGAGTCGCTGGAAGAGACGGTCCGCCTCGTGGGCTACGGGGAAACGTTCCCGCGGGAACGCGAGCGGATACAGGCGGACGGAAGGGCGATCGGCGTCGGCGTCGTCAACTACGTGGAGGGGACGGGAATCGGCCCTTATGAGGGCGCCCGGATTACGGTCGAACCCGGCGGCACGGTGCGTCTGGCGACCGGCGTGGGCACGCAGGGCCAGGGACACTTCACCTCCTTCGCCCAGATCGTGGCCGACGCGATCGGAGTGACGCCGTCCGACGTGCGCGTGGTGACCGGAGACACGAGCGACTTCCACTGGGGGACGGGCACTTTCGCGAGCCGCGGCGCGGTCGTGGCCGGCAATGCGATCCACTCCGCGGCCCTGGCCGTGCGTGAGAAGATCCTCCGCCATGCCGCGGAGGCCCTGGAGGTCGATCCCGATGACCTCGAACTCGCCGGCGGCACGGCCCGCGTGCGGGGCGCCCCGGACCTCTCCGTCGATCTCGGAGCGCTCGCCCTCGCCGCCAACCCGCTGCGCGGCGCCGTGGAGCCGGGGACGGAGCCGGGGCTGGAGGCGACCTCGTATTTCGGCCCGCCCTACGGGACGACCGCGAACGGGACGCATGCCATCGTCGTCGCGGTCGATCCGGAGACGGCCATGGTCGAGATCCTGCGCTACCTCGTCGTGCACGACTGCGGGACGGTGATCAACCCCACGATCGTGGAAGGGCAGATCCACGGCGGCGTCGCGGCGGGGATCGGGAACGCGTTCTACGAGGAACTGGTGTTCGACGAGTTCGGGGGGACGAGCAACGCTTCGTTCATGGACTATCTGCTCCCGACGTCGACCGACGTGCCTCCGATCGAGACGGCGCACCTCGAGACGCCTTCGACGCTGAACCCGCTCGGCACGAAGGGGGTGGGGGAGGGGGGCGCGATTCCGGTGGCGGCCGCCTTCGCTCAGGCCGTGGAGGACGCGCTGGCCGACATCGCCCCGGGCCTGGAGATCCTCGACATTCCGCTGAGTCCCGGTCGCCTGTTCGAACTCCTGCGGACGGATCGCGAGTCACGGCCGGAGTCGCGTCCGGTGCCGGCGCGAGGGTCGTCGTGAAGCCCCCGCCTTTCGAGTACGTGGCGGCGGCCGACCTCGACGAGGCGCTGGAGGCGCTCGCCGACACCTCCCTCGAGACGCGCCCGCTGGCGGGGGGGCAGAGCCTCGTCCCGATGCTGAACTTCCGTCTCGCGGCACCGGAACGCCTCGTGGACCTGAACGGGATCGAGGAACTGGGGCGGGTCGAAGAGACGGAGAACGGCGGCCTTCGTCTCGGCGCCATGACGCGGCATCGTCAACTGGAGTTCGATCCGCTCATCGCGCAGCGGGTTCCGCTCCTGGCGGAGGCGGCGGGGTTCATCGCGCATCCCCAGATCCGCTCGCGCGGCACCGTCGGCGGATCCGTGGCGCACGCCGATCCGGCCGCGGAACTCCCGGCCGTGCTCCTCACCCTGGGCGCCCGGGTCCACATCGCCCGCCGCTCCCGGGCGGGCGAGTCCGGTCCCCGGGTGGAGCGGCAACTGGCTCTGACCGACTTCTTCCTCGGCCCCTTCTTCTCCGTGCTCGAGCCCGATGAGATTCTCACCGCGATCGAGGTGCCGGCGGCAGTCCCCGGCGAGGGTTCGGCCTTCGACGAAGTGGCGCGGCGCCGCGGCGACTATGCCCTCGCCGGCGTGGCGGCGCGGATCCGGCTCCAGTCGGACGGCACCTGCCGGGAAGCCGCCATCTCGCTCGTGAACGGGGGATCCACGCCGTGTCTCATGCCGGAAGCCGCCGGGGCGCTCGTCGGCGCGAAGCCGACGCTCGACGCGATCGCCTCTGCGGCTGCTGTGTGCGCGGAGACCTCGGAACCCGCAGCCGACATGCATGCGACGGAGGCGTACCGACGACACCTGATTCGCGTCCTCACCTCCCGCGTGTTGTCGCGCGCGGCCGAACGCGCCCTGGCTTGACCGGCCCCACGCTCTTCCATCCGCCCCGCGAGTGGTCCGCGCGCACGGCGGTCATCGCCGATGGTGTAGCTCACACCTACGACGACCTCGCGGCGCGGTCGCGGTTGCGGGCGCTCCAGCTCCTGGCGGAAGCGGCGGTGCCCGACCTGGATGGGGCCCGGGTGGGATTCCTCATGGAGCCGGGGTTCGAGTACGTCGTCACCCAGTGGGCCGTCTGGCGCGCGGGCGGGCTCGCCGTCCCCCTCTGTCCGGACCACCCCGCTCGCGAACTCGAGTATGTGATCGACGACGCCGACTGCGCCGCGCTCATCGGGGCCGGAGACACGGGACGTCGCATCGAGGGCCCCGCGCGGGAGCGCGGCATCCCGTTCCACGAGGTTTCCGACACGAACGCGGGCTCCTCCGCATTCGATGCGCCCGACTCGGATCCGCTGCCACGCGTGAGGGTGGGTCGACCCGCGATGATCCTCTACACGAGCGGTACGACGGGGCGCCCCAAGGGGGTCGTAACGACACATGGGCAGATCGCAGCGCATATCCGGTCGCTACTCGACGCGTGGGAGTGGGAGCGCGACGACCGCATCCTGCACGTCCTCCCGCTCCACCACACGCACGGGATCGTCAACGCCCTCTGCTGTCCGCTCCAGGCAGGGGCGTCGGTGGAGTTCGGTGGATCGTTCGACCCCGGGGCCACCTGGGAGCGGCTCGCCTCGGGCGAAATCAGCGTGTTCATGGCGGTGCCGACGATCTACGCCAAGCTCCTGCGTGCCTGGGACGCGGCCGCGGGCGCCACGCGCAGCCGGTGGTCGCGGGGCGCTGGGGCTCTGCGGCTCATGGTTTCGGGTTCGGCGGCGCTCCCCGTGCCGGTGTTCGAGCGCTGGGAGGAGATTACCGGGCACCGTCTCCTCGAGCGCTACGGGATGACGGAGATCGGCATGGGGCTCTCGAATCCGTACGACGGCGAGCGGCGGCCGGGCACTGTGGGCCAACCGCTGCCCGGCGTCGGCCTCCGCCTCGTGCGGCCGGGCACGGGCGCCGTTCTGGCGGAGGGAGTCGAGGCGCTCGATCCCGGAGAGTCGGGCGAAATCCAGGTGCGGGGGCCGATGGTGTTCTCCGAATACTGGCGGCGTCCCGAGGAAACGGCGGCCGCCTTCAGCGATGGGTGGTTCCTGACCGGAGACGAGGCGGTCCTCGAGGACGGTTACTACCGCCTCCTCGGGCGCCGCTCCGTCGACATCCTCAAGAGCGGTGGCTACAAGATCTCGGCGGTCGAGATCGAAGAACTCCTGCGCACGCACCCGGACGTTCGCGACTGCGCCGTCGTCGGAATCCCGGACGAGGACTGGGGGGAGCGGATTGCCGCCGCGGTGATCCCGGAGTCCGGCGCGGAGTCTGCGCCGGAGACGCTGCCGGAGCGGCTGGATCCGTGGGTCCGGGAGCGGCTCGCGCGCTACAAGGTGCCCCGCACATGGCTTTGCGTCGGAGACCTCCCACGGAACGCGATGGGCAAGGTGAAAAAGCCCGCCGTCCAGGCGCTCTTCGATGTCCCTCGGCGCCCGCCGTGATCCGCGCCTCGGCCATTGCGTTCCCCGACCGGATAAGGGAGCGTATGGCCATCGTCCCGAGGCACCACTCAAACTAGGAATCCGCTGGAGTCGATCGTCCATGAAACTCTACGACCTATCGCAGCCCCTCAATCAGGACTGCTTCTTCTGGCCCTACTATCCTCCGTTTGAGGTCAAGTACATAAAGCGCAAGGTCGAACACGGCGTGAACGCGCAGTACATCCAGACCTCGAACCACATGGGCACGCACCTCGACGCCCCCCGGCACTTCGTGACCAACGGGATGACGGTCGACGAGATCCCGCTGGAGTGGCTGTACGGGGACGGCGTCATCGTCGACCTGCGCGACGAGATGGGCGACCTCGCCGTGTACACGCCCGAGATGATCGAATCGCGCGTGGAGATCCGAGACGGAGACCTCCTCATCCTGCACACGGGGTGGGAGCGCTTCGCACAGTTCGGGGCCGAGGCGAACGAGGAGCGCTACGTGCACACGCACCCCGGCGCGCACCCGGACATGGTGCAGTGGCTCATCGACCGGAAGATCAAGGTCTGGGGCGTGGATGTGATCTCCACGGACCATCCCATGAACCTCCCCATCGGGCGTTTCCTCGGGAAGGGCACCTTCGGTCACTGCGACCGCGTGCGGGCGATGGCGGAAAAGGTGTTCGGCGGGGCCGAGGCCGTGGATGAACTGTTCCCCGAGGAGCACTATCAGCTCACGCACAATGCGCTCTTTCCCCACAACTGTATGCACATAGAGAATCTCGGGGGGCGGATCGCTGCCCCGGAACTGCAGAACCGGCGGCTGACCATCGGGTGCTTCCCCTGGAAGTTCAAGGGTGGAGAAGCCGCATTCTGTCGCGTGGTGGCGTTCCTCGAGGAATAGTCGAGGATAGATGGCCGGGTGGACATGAGCGCCCGAAGAAGTCTTCAGACGGAGAGGTGGACCATGACTATCGTCGGCCGAGCGCGGACGAGCGCATTGCCGCTGCTGTCGCTCTGTGTCCTGTCGCAGACGGCGGCGCCGCTGGCGGCCCAGGGCTACGCCTACGAGGGGCTGCTCGACTACATGGAGCAGATCCGCAACGACAACGACCTGCCCGGGCTGTCCGTCGCGGTGGCGGTGGACGGGGAGATCGTCTTTTCCGAGGGCGTGGGCTATGCGGAACTCCAGAACCACACCCCCGCCACGGGGCGGACGGTGCACAACGTGGGCTCGGTGTCCAAGGTGCTCGCCGTCGTCGGGCTCATGCAGCTTGTGGAGCAGGGGAAGGTGGATCTCGACGCGACGCTCCAGACGTACATGCCCTGGTATCCCGAGCGGGCGTTCCCGATCACGGTGCGCCACATCCTCACGCACACCTCCGGGATCCGGCACTACAACGGCGTCGAATTCGGCCCCCACGACCTGCTCAGCCTGCGGCACTACGACACGTTCGAGGAGGCGACGGAGCTGTGGCGCGAGGACCCGCTCGCCTATGACACGGATTCCGGCTGGATGTACTCCTCCCACGCGCACAACCTGCAGCACGGGATCGTCGAGGCGGCGTCCGGGATGGACTACGAGGAATACCTCAAGCGCTACGTCTGGGAGCCGGCGGGCATGTTCGCCACCCAGTTCGACGTCCCGTCACGGGTCGTGCAGAACCGCGGCCAGGGCTACATCCGCGGGGCGTCGGGGCGGTTCATCCATCCACCGCCCGAGGACCCGAGCTACAAGTACGCCGGCGGCGGGATCATCTCGAACGTCGAGGACCTCGTCCGCTTCGGGATTGCGATCAACGAAGGCCGCCTGCTCGCGCCGGAGACGGTGGCGGAGATGCACCGGCCGCAGCTCGAGCCCGGGATCCGGCAGATCGATCCCTCGGCGCCGGACGGGCTGGGCGAGCCGATCGCGCATGAGCAGGCGCTGGCGTGGTTCATCCGCACGGACCAGAAGGGGCGGCGCTATCCGAGCCACACGGGGACGGTGAAGGGGACGCGGTCCTTCCTCGCCAACTTCGATGACTACGGCGTGGTGGTCGCCCTCCAGACGAACGCACTCCCCTTCGATTCCGCCCGGTACGGGGAGGCGATCGCCCAGATGTTCCTGCCATAGGCGCCGGAGCCGGGGAGGCTCGCCTGTCGTGACGGAACACCGCGATCCGGCTCTGCTGCCGGCCCGGGAGCAGGCCCGGCGCATCCGCGCGGGCGACCTGACCGCGGCCGATCTGCTCGGCGCCTGCCTGGCCCGCGTCGAACGGCACAACGGGGAGCTCAACGCGGTCGTCACGCTGAACCCCGCGGCGGAGGGGGAGGCGGCCGCGGTCGACGCCGCCCTCGCGGCCGGCGAGGATCCGGGACCCCTCGCCGGGCTCGTCGTCGGCATCAAGGACGTGACCGAGACGGCGGGCCTCCGCACGACGTACGGCTCGCCGCTGTTCGCGGACCACATACCGGACCGGGATGCGGTCGTCGTCCGCCGCCTGCGCGAGGCCGGCGCGGTCATCCTCGGGAAGACGAATACGCCGGAGTTCGCCGCGGGCGGAAACACCTGGAACGAGATCTTCGGCGTGACGCGGAACCCGTGGAACCCTGCCCTCAGCGCGGGGGGGTCGACGGGAGGCGGGGCGGTCGGGCTCGCGACCGGGATGATTTCGCTCGCGCAGGGGACGGATCTCGGCGGTTCGCTGCGGATCCCCGCCTCGTTCTGCGGCATCGCCGGGCTCCGCCCCACGCCGGGGCTCGTGCCCACAGTCCCGGCCGCCTACCTGTGGGACGACCTGCAGTCGACTGGCCTCATGGCACGGGATCCGGAGGACATCGCGTTCGGTCTGCGGGCGATCTCGGGACCCGATCCGGCTTCCCCGGTCTCCGCCCCCGAGCCGCTCTGGCCGGACCCGGGCGACGCGGATCTCGTCGGGAGCCGCTGGGCCTGGTGCGGCGACATCGCGCGGATCGGGATCGACGGCGGTGTGGAGGCGGCATGCCGAGAGGCGCTGGAGGCGCTTCGGGCTGGGGGCGCGGAGGTGGACGAGGTGGACCTCGACCTCTCCTGCGCTTGGGACGCTTTTCTCGTCCTCCGCGGGCACTGGTTCGTGTCCCACTTCGAGGCCGAACTGCACCGGGTCGACGCCTTCGGCCCCAACGTGTCGGCCAACCTCCGTTCCGGGCTGTCCCTGACCCCGGCCGAGATCGGGGCGGCCGAGAACGTGCGCCGCCGGGTGAGGGAAGAGCTTCTCGCCCTCCTCGAGCGATACGACGCGCTCCTCACGCCGTGCATGGCGATCCCGCCCTTCCCGGTGGAGCAGAACTATCCGGAGACTGTCGGGGGTCGGCCGATGAAGACGTACGTCGACTGGATCGCCCCGACCTTCCTCCTCTCGATGCCGGGTCTGCCCGTCGCCTGCGTCCCGGCGGGTCTCGATGCGGCCGGACTCCCGGTCGGGTTGCAGGTCGTCGCGCAGCCCCGCGGTGAGGGGAAGGCGCTCGCCGCCGCCTCGGCGATCCAACGCGCCCGGCCAATCGGTCTGCCGCCCGTCGCCACCGCCGACTGAACGTGGCGAGACATTCCCGCGGGAACGTACGGGGCTAGATTCCCACGGTCGCGGCTGCGGCCGACCTTTACCCGAATCCCCGAGAGCCGATCATGATGATGTCAAGCGACCACGCCCTCACGGAGTTGTCCGGCGAGGGACTCGATGCCTGCGTCCGTTTTCTCCAGCGGCTCATCCGCACGCAGTCGATGCCCGGCGAGGAGGGCGAACTGGCCCTGCTCGTCGCCGCCGAGATGCGCGCGCTCGGCTACGATGAGGTCGAGTACGACGAGGCGGGCAATGTCATCGGTCTCCTGCGCGGCCTCGATGAAGCTCCCTCGGTGATGTTCAACACCCACCTCGATCATGTGGACGCCGGGGATCCGGCCGACTGGCCCCATGACCCCTACGGCGGGGAGATACACGACGGCCTCCTGTGGGGGCGCGGCGCGATCGACATCAAGGGCCCGCTCGCGGCGCAGGTGCACGGGGTCGCCCGCCTCATCGCCGCCGGACAGCGGCCGCCCGGCGACGTCTACGTAACCGGAACGGTCCAGGAGGAAGTCGGAGGGCTCGGCGCCCGCTACATGGCGGACACGCTGCGGCCCGATCTGGTCCTGATCGGCGAGCCCAGCCGGAACGAGGTCCGTCGCGGACACCGGGGCCGGATCGAACTCCGGGTCCAGGTGCGGGGGAAGATGGCCCACGCCTCGATGACCGACATCGGCCGCAACCCGCTGACCGTGCTCGGGCGCTTCCTCGCGGCGCTGGAGGATGTCGACCTCGCGCACGATCCCGATCTGGGCACTTGCTCCATCGCCCCGACCCTGATCGGGACGGACCAGACGAGCGGAAACGTCATCCCCGGTCTGGCCGAAGTCACGCTCGACTGCCGGACCGTGACCGGGCAGGACGCGGCCTCGCTGCGGGAGCAGCTCCTTCCCGTGCTGCGCGCGTGCGAGATCGAGGGCTCGACCAGCGACATCCTGATCCCGCAGCACGAGCGCTCGAGCTACGCGGGGTACGAGATGACGTATCCGGCGGACAACCCGGCGCTCTCGCTCCCCGCCGACCACGACGCGGTGCGGACGGCGGTAGAGGTCCTGGCCGACCCTCTCGGGGGCGAGCCGCCCGTCGACATCTGGGACTTCGCCACCGACGGCGGACACTTCGGGCTGGCAGGCATGACCGTGGTCGGCTTCGGGCCCGGAGACGACCGGCTGGCCCACACCGTCAACGAACACATCGTGGTCGACGAACTGGCGATCGGGATCCGCGGCAACTCGGCCCTCGCCTTCCACTGGCCGGCCCGCTACGCCCGCGCGAGTTGACGTACTCCATTCCCCGGGAGGATGGGTGGTGACCTTTGGTCGGCTGGCGACGTCTGCTATCCGTACACGAGACATCTCGACGAACCGGAGGTTTACAATGATGCAGCGATCACTCATCGCTTCGGCGGCTTTCGCGGCGCTCTACGCTCTGCCAGGTGCGGGAGAGCTGGCGGGCCAGGACGCGCACACGTGCGACGGGCGGGCCGGGATTCAGGTCACCGTGCTGGACGCGACGGGAACCGTGCCGCAGAAAGCCGAGGTACGGGTTCGCTGGGTGGACGCGATTCGGAACCCGGCGCTCAGCCGTGCGGGGGATGATGGACTCCACACCTTCTGCGCCCCCCGGGACGCGACGAAGGCGACGGTGTGGGCGGAGGCGGGAGACGCGGCCAGCGAGCAGGCTTCCGTCGAACTGGTGCCTGGCGAGACGAGTTCGGTCGAACTCCGGATCCTGGGGGAGGACGACCCCGGCCGTCTGGAGGGGCGCGTATTCGACGCCGTAACGAACGATCCGATCAGCACCGCCGCCGTGACTGTGGTCGGTCGCCGGAGCGAAGTAGAGACCGATCGCCTGGGCCGGTACATCCTGACGGGCGTCCCGGCGGGGGCGGCGAGGTTCCAGATCCGCCGCATGGGGTACGAACCGTTCGAATACCTGATCGACGTCAAGTCGGGACTCACGACGCAGGTGGACATCGGCCTGGTGCCGGATCCCGTGGAGATGGAGCCCCTCGTTGCGACGACGGTCCGGTCATACAGGTTGGAGAGCAAGGGCTTCTACGAGCGGCAGTACTGGGGCGAGATGCTCGGTATCGGCGAGTTCCTCACGCCGGAATACCTGGAGCGCTGGCGACCGATGCGCATGAGTCAGCTCATCGAACAGTTCACGATGCTGCGCCCGCGGCTCGTGCGCGCGGGCAGGACGCCCGGCACTTTCGGCGACTGCCTCCAGGTGTACCTGGACAACATGCACGTGGAGGGTCCGCTGCTTAACTCGATCGTACTCCCCAGCGAGGTCGCTGGCGTCGAAGTGTACCGGGCGACAACGGCGTTGCCGGCGGATCTGATGCGATTCCAGTCGAGGTGCAACCTCGTCCTGATCTGGACGGGCCGCTAACTGTCGACGAACTCGGCGACGTGCGCGGGGTCGAGGCGCGCGGTGTGACGTGAGACCGCGATCATGACGATCACGTTGCCGACCATGCCGTAGATGCCGGGGTGGACGCCGGCCGTCGCGGCGGTCGAGACCAGGTCCAGCCACAGGGCGAGATAGAGCAGGAACGCGATTCCGCCGCCCGTCACGAGACCCCAAAGCGCCCCCGCGCGCGTGACCCTCCGCCACAGGAAGGTCACGACGGTGAGCGGGAAGAGCTGCGCGATGAACCCGTAGCTCAGCAGCAGGAGGTCGACGAGGCTCAGCCCGGGGATCAGGGCCAGAAGGTAGGAGATCGCTCCGACGACGATCACCATGTGCCGGATCCAGCGGCGCTGAGCCGCGTCGTCGAGCGCCCCGGGCTTCAGGTTGCCCCAGAAGTCGCGCACGGCCACGGATCCCGCCGCGTGCAGCAGCGCGTCTCCAGTGGACATCGAGGCGGCGAGCGCCCCCGCGCAGAACAGTCCGACGATGAGCGGCGGCAACCCGATCTGCGCTGAGGTCACGATCGTGGGCAGGATCGCGTCCGAGGGCTCGACGCCGGGGAAGGCGAGCACGCCCGAAAAGCCGATGAAGAGGATGGGGACGAGGAAGAGCGCGAAGGTGGGATAGTAGACGACCGTCCGCTTGAGGGTGTCCACGTCGCGGGCCGTGTAGATCTTCATGAAATAGTGCGGCCACACGCTGAACCCGAAGGCGGAGATGGCGACGGAGCTCGAGTAGGCGCCCCAGCTCCACGGCTGTCCGTCCGCCCCCAGCCCCGGCCCCCGCAGCATGTCGGGAAGTCCGGCCGCGATCGCGTCGAACATGGGACCCACGCCGCCGTGCAGCTTCGCCGGCAGGTAGAGGCCCAGCCCCCACGCGAGCACCATCATGAACATCCCCTGGAAGGTATTCGTCCAGCCGACCCCCAGGACGCCGCTCCGGAAGACGTAGATGAGGACGACCCCGTACGCGATCGCGGACCCCGCCCACGGGGGCACCCGCCCCTCCGTGACGACGTTGAAGACGTAGCCCGCCCCCTTCATCTGAATCACCAGATAGGGGACGAAGGCGAAGACGGAGAGGATCGCGAGGATGGCCGGGATCGCGCGGCTGTCGAAGCGGTGCGCGAAGAGTTCGGCCTGCGTGACGTAACCGAAACGCCGGCCGAGGGCAGCGACGCGAGGGCCGAAGAAATACCACGGGACGAGCCCGACCGAGGCATAGGCGAGGATGTAGAAGGCCGCCGCGCCGCGCGAATAGGCCCAGCCGGGCCCGCCCAGGAAGGCGAACGCGCTGAACACCGAGGCGCCCATGATGAAGTAGAGGACGAGGAAGTTCAGCGAGCGGTCGCCCGCGACATAGCCCTCCGTGCTGTCCGAGGCGTGGCGGCCGGAGGCGAGCCCGATCGCCAGCGAGGCGAGCAGATACCCGATCGTGACGAGGAAGACGATCAGCCAGGCGGGCATCAGCCGCGCCCGCCGTTCGGGTCACCCCCGGCGGTCTCCCGCTTCCGTTCCCACACGTAGTACGCGAACAGGGCGAAGAAGGAGAGGAGGAGGCAGACGACGACGTAGAAAAGCGAGAACGGCATCGTAAGCACACGGGGCTCGATGGTGGCGAACCACGGGTAGATGGGCCACACGAGCGCCGCGAACAGGAGGACGTAGAAGACCGCGACGGCGACGGCGACCGGCTTGCGGTCGGGGGGCGTGGCTCGGCGTGGATCGTCCATCGCCGCAAGAGGCCGGCTGCGCGGGACCCGGTCAAGACCGACGGAACGGTTGAGCGGCGGGCACCGCTGAACGATCTTGCCTCATGTCCCGAAAGCACCGACGTCCTGGGCGCCCGGCTGTCCCGTGCAGCCTGCTGATCATTTCGCACCTGTGGGTGCTCGCGGCGTGCGGCGGCGCGGGGGCTTCATCGGAGGCGGATGAATTCCCGGATCTCTCCACCGGAACGCACGTGGTGCTGCTGGGGACCGGCACCCCGAACCCCGAACCGGCGGCCTCGGGCCCGGCCACGGCCGTACTCGTGGACGGTCGGGCCTACATCGTGGACGCGGGCACCGGCATCGTGCGCCGCGCGGCGGAGGCAGCCGATCGATACGGAGCCGAGGGCCTCACGGCGGCGCGGCTGGACATCGCGTTTCTCACCCATCTGCACAGCGATCACACCATCGGGCTCCCCGACCTCATCCATACGCCGTGGGTGGGGGAGCGGGAGGCACCCCTGACGCTGTTCGGCCCGGACGGGACTGCAGCCATGGCCACACACCTGACGGCGGCGTGGGAGGCGGACCTCGAGAACCGGCTCAGCGGCCAGCAGCCGGCGACGCTGGACGGGTGGCGCGTGGAGGCGGTCGACATCGACCCCGGCGTCATCTACCAGGACGATCGCGTCCGCGTGACCGCCTTCGCCGTGCCGCATACGGGCTGGCCCGAGGCGTACGGCTATCGGTTCGACGGCGGCGGGCGCTCGGTTGTCATCTCCGGCGACACCGCTCCGACGGAGGCGGTCGTCGAGATGTGCGCTGGGTGCGACGTGCTCGTGCACGAGGTGTACTCGGCGACGACGTTTCGCGACCGCCCGCCGGAATGGCAGTCGTACCATGCCCAGGCCCACACGTCGACCGTCGAGCTGGCGGAACTCGCGGTGCGGGCGCGCCCCGGGATCCTCGTCCTGCATCACCAGCTGGGCTGGGGGGCGACGCCGGAGGAGATGGTCGCGGAGATTCGGGCAGCGGGCTACGACGGGCCGCTCGCCTATGGCCGGGATCTGGACGTGTACTGAGATGGGTCCGGGTGGGCACACGGAGATCCACGCGTCTCGCGCGGCGCTTGCCTCGGCGCTCGCGGTTCTGGTGCTTTCGGCGTCGGCGGTCGCCGCGCCCCCGCCGGCCTACCCGACCCCGGGACCAACACGAGCGGTCCAGGCGGAGGCGGCCCAGGCCCGGGAAACGCCCGCGTCCCCCGATGCCGAGGCGGCGATGCGGATGGCGCGCAGGGCGCAGCGCGCATTCGAACATGTCCGGCGCAGCAACTTCCCGCGCGGCCCGCTGGTCAACCCGAGATGCGGCGAGGGGATCGGGCGCTTCTGCCTCGTCGAGGGTTGGGACGATGACGATTGGGAGCCGGTCCCGGATGTCGAGGAGGTCGTAGAGGAGCGGGTTGCATTGATTGCGGTCCTCGACAGCGTCGCCCGGCTCATCCCGGGCGACGAGTGGCTTACCGGGCAGCGCGTTGCTTATCGGCTCGAGGCCGGACGAGCCGATGAGGCGTTCGCGCTGCTGGACTCGTGCCGCACGGACGATGCCTGGTGCGAGGCGCTGGCCGGCTTCGTCCTCCACGAGGATGGCCGCTACACCGAGGCGGAAGTGGCCTTCGAGCGGGCGCTTGGCCGGATGAGCGAAGAAGAGCGCTGCCGGTGGACCGCCCTTGGACCCGTCCTCGAGCGCCGCACGCGCAGCCGTTATGAACGCTTCGCCTGCGGAAGCTCGCCGCGGCGAGCCGTGGAGCGCTCGTTCTGGCACCTCTCCGACCCGTTGTGGCTCGTGCCGGGACTGGAACGGCGCTCCGAACACCTGGCCCGGCGCGTCCGCGCTGCGCTCCAGGCCGACGCCGCGAGCCCCTGGGGGATGCGGTGGGGAGACGATCTCACCGAGATCACGCTGCGCTTCGGCTGGCCCGCGGGCTGGGAACGGGCGCGCCGCCGGTTCGTGGGCTCGCGCACCGAGGAAATCGTGTGGTCGCACCGCCTGCCGGGGGCGCAACGGTTCACGGTGTCGCGCGTGGGAACGGAGGACGAGGGGCCGCTGTGGAAGCTGGACGAAGCCGAGACCCGCACGAGTTGGGCGCCGGCCTTCGGCGAGATTCTGGAGCTGCCCCACCAGGTGGCCAGCTTTCGACGCGACGGGCGCCGGCGCGTGGTGGCGGCGTTCACGTGGCCTGACTCGTTGCCCCCCTGCGAACTGGAGAGCGGTCTCTTTCTTGCCGACGCCCACGGCGTGACGGCGACCAGCACCGGCCGCGGCGACAGGCCGCTCGCCGTCTCGGAAGCTCGGGAATTCACCCGCGCCACCCTCGTCGGCGTCGAAGTGCGCTGCGAAGAGGGGCCCGGCGCCGCCCGCGCACGGACGCCCCTCGCCGCCGGCCATCCGTTGCTGTCCGACATCCTGCTGCTCGACGCCGGCGGCGCCTCCCCGCCTACACTCTCGGAAGCGGTGGCCCGGGCACGACGTGACCGCACCGCCCGGGCCGGCGAGGCCGTGGCCGTCTACTGGGAGTGGTACGGCTCCCCGGCGCCCGCCTCCGCCCTCGAGGTGACGCTCTCCCTGGCGCGCGAGGACAAGGGGTTCTGGCGCAGGGCACTCGAATGGAGCGGCCTCGCCGGCAGCGACACCGAACAGGCCGGTATCCGTTGGCTCGAGGCGGCGACGAGCCCCGGCGCCGCGGGCCGCACCGTCGAACTCCGTCTCCCCATGCTCGACGAGGGGCTGTATCGCCTGACGCTCCAGGTCGTTTCGCCTACGCACGGCACCGCCGAATCCGGCATCGAGATCGAAATCGTCTCCGGGCCTCCGCCCGCCGCCGTTCAGCCGGGCGTGACAGACGGCCCGCAGCCCCAACTCGTGCCTGACCCGACCCTTCCCATGCAAGGAGCCGACCCGTGATGCACGCCAGGATCGTCCCCGCCGTAGTCCGCGGTTTCGCTTCCGCTGTCGTTTCCGTCCTCGCTGCCGTCGTGCTGGTCTCGGCCTGCGGCCAGGCCGGCGAACCGGCGGAACCGGCCGCCGCGGCCGCGACCACCGGGCGCACGCCTCAGTTCGAGAACGAGCATGTGCAGGTGTGGAAGAGCGTGATCGCGCCGAACCAACCGCTCGCGATGCACCGGCACGACAACCCCCGCGCCATCATCGCGCTCAAAGGGGGGACGCTCACCGTCGTCAGCGACGCCGGGGGACGACGAGACATGACGTGGGAGACGGGGCGGGCGTATTGGCTCGAGGCGGATCCTCCGGGCGAACTCCACGGAGACGTGAACGAGGGTCCCGAACCCGTTGAAGTCATTGTCGTGCAGTTGAAGGGTGTGGCGCCCGGGCCGGACGCGCCGTGACGGACCCGCCCCCGGGGTGCATATTCCGCCCCCGCGCGACGACAGGATCGACTCGAAGCCGATACCGGAGGTCTCCATGAACCACAACGCCCGACTCCCCCGACGCCTCGGCCCCGTCCTCGCCCTTGCCCTCGTTGCGGCCGCGGGCTGCGCGGGGGATGGTTCGTCCCCCCCGACCGCGACCGCCGATCTCGACCCCGACCAGGTGCTCGCAGACTCGCTGATCGGTGCCTGGGTAGACGCCGCGGGCGGCATGGCGGCCTGGGAGAACATCGAGTCCGCCCGCTACACGATCACCACCGTGTGGTACGACTCCGTCGGCGAGATCCGGCGCATGCGCCCGCGCCGCGTCGAGTACCGCAAGGTGGACGGCGTCGAGCAGACACGAATCGAGCGCCCCGAGGCCGAGGGCCTCTACGTCCAGACCTTCACGGGCTCCGAGATGTGGGCCACCCTCAACGAGCGCCTCCTCGAGCCCGGAGTCCGCGCCTGGGACGAATCCGAGTACGTGGGGCGGGACGTGGTCTACTGGTTCGGGCTTCCGTACAAGCTCTTCGACCCCGGCGTGAACCGGCGGGCCGGCCCCCGGGAAGAAGGGGGATACGAGGTGCGGATCACCTTCGGCGACGGCGTCGGTCTCCAGTCCGGCGACCGCTATTTCTACTACTTCCTCGACGACGATCCCTACCCCGAGCAGGTCCATTACATCTCGCAGGGGAGGGGAGAGGAGAGCCGGGCGCGCATGTACTGGGACGGATACGAGCAGGCGGGAGACTTCACGTACGTCATCTCGCGGCTCTACCGGGACACGGAGATGAACCCGACCCGCGAACTCCGCCATGACGACGTCGAACTGAACCCGGTGCTGTCGGACTCCATCTTCCGGCGGCCGAGTTCGTGAAATCCGGCCCTCCGGACCCGAGCCGGGCGGTCGAGGACTATCTGAAGGCCGTCTACAAGCTCCAGCAGGCCGGCGACCCCGTGTCGACGACTGCGCTGGCCGACGAACTGGACCGCTCCGCGGCGTCCGTCACGAACATGGTCAAGAGCCTGGCAGCGCAGGGGCTTCTCCGGCACACGCCCTACCGGGGGGTGCTCCTCACGGCCCCGGGAGAGGCGGCGGCGCTGCGGATCATCCGCAGGCACCGGGTGCTCGAACTGTACCTGATCGAGAGACTCGGGTTCTCCTGGGAAGATGTGCACGCCGAGGCCGAGCGCCTCGAGCACGCCGCCTCGGAAGCGCTCATCGACCGGATGGCGCAGGCGCTGGGCGAGCCGTCGATCGACCCCCACGGAAGTCCGATTCCGACGCGGGAAGGCGAACTCGCCCCCACCGAGTGGATCCCGCTCGCGGAGTTGAAGGCGGGGCGCGGCGTCGTGCGCGAGGTCTCCGACCAGAGTCCGCACACGTTGCGGGAACTCGCGGCGCTCGGGCTCTTCCCGGGCACCCGCATCCGGTGTCTCGGCGAGCAGGACGGTGGCGGCGCCCGCCTCGAAGTGGACGACCGCGCCTTCGACGTGGAGCCCGTTCTCGCGCGCGCCGTCTTCGTCGAACGCGAGTCCTAGTCCAGCAGGGCGGGAAGCATCGTTCCGGCCTCCCCGCGCAGCGCCAACGCGGCGACCTCCGTAAGCGCCGTTCGCTGCACATTGACCTCGACGATGTGGCCGCCCGTCTCGCGCGTCGTGAGCGGCAGGGCGGCGGCCGGGTAGACGACGGCGCTCGTCCCGACGACGAGACACAGGTCGGCCCGTTCCGCCAGCCGGCGCGCCCGGTCCAGCAGGTCGGGGTCCAGCGTCTCCCCGAAGAGGACGATATCGGGGCGCCGGAGACCCCCGCAGGCGGAGCATCGGGGGAGAGCCTCGCCGAGCGGCTCGGCGGGGCAGCGCGCTCCGCAGCCGTCGCAGCGGTCGCGCCCCACGGCACCGTGAAGCTCGAGCGGCAGCGCCGCCTCGGCGGGATCTTCTCCTGCTTCCTCGAGCGCGGCGTGGGTGTGGAGGCCATCGACGTTCTGCGTCACGAGCCCGGACTCCCCTCGCCGCAGGAAAAAGCGTGCCAGCGCCCGGTGTCCTTCGTTCGGCCGGCAGTCGGCGAGCACGGATCGGCGCCAGGCATACCACTCGAGTACGGTGTGTGGATCGCGCGCGAGCGCTTCGGGCGTGGCGAGTTCCTCGGGGCGATAGCTCTTCCACAACCCGCCGGCGTCGCGGAACGTCGGAACCCCCGATTCGGCGGAAATCCCCGCCCCCGTCAGCGCGATCACATGCCGGGCTTCACGCACGAGCCGACGCGCCCGCCGCCATTGACCCTGTTCCATCGTCTCCCGATCTTGTGGCCCCGACCTCAACCCGGGCCCGCACGCCGCGCCCGGGCCCGCAGCGCCGCCCCGAAGGACGACGACCGGACAACGGACGATGAACGCTTGAGCACGAGAATCAAGGCCGAGGGAGACGTGTGGCGGGCGGAACTCGCCGACGAAGGCGGAGAACGCGTCGTCGTGTTCTTCTGCGTGAGCACGGACCAGCGCCCCTACCGCGTGGTTCGCGTGGACCCGGATCGGTACGAAGGGAGTGACGCCCTGGAGGAGATCCCGGAGGAGGAACTCCGGGGCCTGTTCGAGGCGTCCCGTTCCATGGGAATTCCCCGGGACTATCCGACCTACAACCAGTGAGCGCCCCCATCGCCGGCAAGACGGTCCCCGGGCCCGGAACGGGTCCGTGCGTCGACCTGCACATGCACTCGACGGCCAGCGATGGGACGGTCGCACCGGCCGACGTGGCGCGGGCGGTGGCGGAGGCGGGCCTCGACGGGTTCGCCCTGACGGACCATGACACGACACAGGGACTCGCGGAAGCGGAGGCGGCGGCGCGGGAACTCGGTCTCCGCTTTCTGCCGGGGGCGGAGTTGTCGGCGAACGAACCCGGCCGTTCAGTGCACCTGCTGGCATACGGGTTCGATGTGGCCGATCCCGGCCTGCAGGATTTCCTCTCCCGCTACCGTGAGGATCGGGAACGGCGCGCGCGCGAGATCGTCGAACTGCTGCAGGCGGCGGGAGCGCCCGTGACGTGGGAGGACGTGAAGCTCCAGACGGGCGCCGCGGCCCCGACCCGGGCCCACGTCGGCCGGGCGGTCGTGGCCTGCGGCGCGGCGTCGGACATCAACGAGGCGTTCCGGCGGTACCTGTCCCGCGGCCGCCCCGCCTTCGTCGGCAAGGAACCGACGCCGCCGAAGGTCGTATTCGATCGTGTGCACGCGGCGGGTGGAGTCGTCTGCCTCGCGCACCCGGGCAGGACGCTCGGCGAGGATGATGTCCGCCGCTGGGCGAGCGAAGGGCTGGACGGCGTGGAGGTCGTCCATCCCGCGAATCCCCCCGCCGTGCAGAGCCGGATGAGCGGCCTTGCCGACGAACTCGGGTTGCTCCGCTGCGGCGGCTCGGACTGGCACGGACCCGACGCCGGCCGGAGGGGTGTTCCCGGGTGGGCACACGTGCCCATGCGGTGGCTGGAGGAGATTGGCCGGCGGTCATGCCGGAAGGCCGATCGGCAGCCTGCCTGAGGCGCCGCTGCCGGGCAGGTGTCGTCCTGCGACACGACACCGGTTAGGGGGAAATGACGAAGTCGGTTATCTTGAAGAAGATGGAGGGCGTCGAGACTTCGGCGCGCTGAGTACGCAAGCGATGCAGGCAAGGGCGGTATGAGCGAAACAGCAGAGGCCACGCGGTCGGCCGAACCCATCGTCAATCTCACGTCCGAGGCGGCCGCCAAGGTCAGGGAGTTCCAGGCCGGGACGGAAGCGGAGACGGTTCTGAGGGTGAGCGTCATTCCGGGCGGATGCTCGGGTTTCGAATACGGGCTGGACATGGATACGTCGGTGCGCGAGGACGATTTCACCTTCGAGTCGGAGGGGGTGCCCGTCGTCATCGATCCGTTCAGCGCGCAGTACCTGGCCGGCCTTTCCATCGGATACCACAGCTCGTTCCAGGGCACCGGCTTCACGTTCGAGAATCCGAACGCGACCGGGAGTTGCGGCTGCGGGACCTCTTTCGCCGTCTAGCCACGAGCTGCTGGCAGAGCCGCGGCCTTCGAGGCCTCGCGCGGCAGCCGGTGTGCGCGTGAACCCCGCCCTTCCGTTTCGCGTCGGCCTGACCGGAACGGTGGCCGCCGGCAAGAGTACGGTGGCCCGCAGCCTGGCGGCACGGGGCGCCGCCGTCATCGACTCCGACGAACTCGCGCGCGAGGTCGTACGTCCGGGAGCCCCGGCATACGTCCGTATCCGGGAAGCGTTCGGGGAAGGGGTCATCGGCCCGGACGGAGCCATCGACCGCGCCGCCCTCCGGGAGGCGGCCTTCACCGACGAGCAGGCCCGTGGGCGCCTCGAAGAGATCTCCCACGCCGGAATCCGTGAACTGCGGGCCCGCCGCATCGCCGAGGCGGCGGCGTCCGGCGTCCGCGTGGTCGTGGAGGAAATCCCCCTCCTGTTCGAGGTCGGCCTGGAAGACGACTACGACCTGGTCGTCGTGGTGGATGCGCCGCGAGAGGTGCGTGAGGCACGTGCGCTGGCCTCCCGGGGCTGGACGGCAGAGGAATTCGCCAGGATCGATGCCGCGCAACTCGCGGCTCCGGAGAAGCGGCGGCGGGCCGACCGCGTACTCGAGAACGGCGGCGATCCCGGAGAGCTGGAGCGCGCGGCCCGCCAACTCTGGCGCGAGATCCTGCGCGCGGCCGGCGGGGACGCGCCTTGACCGGCGTGCCCGGGATGCCGCCGGCGCGTGCGAGGGCCCTCGAAGCGATTCGGCGCCGCCTGCGCGAGGCCTCGTCCGTCGTCCTCACGACCCACGTGAACCCCGATGGCGATGGTCTCGGCAGCATGGTCGCGCTGGCGTTGCGGCTGCTGCGTCACGGCGCGGAGGCCACGATCGTCACCCCGAGCCGGCCACCGGCCTCGCTCCGGTTTCTCCTCAACGACATCCCGGCGCTCGTCGGGGAGGATCCGGCAGCCGCGGATCCGCTGAACGCGGCCGACACGATCGCCATTCTCGACACCGCCGAGCCCAAGCGTCTCGGAAGCCTGCCCGAGCACGCGGAGCGGACGGGAGGGATCCTGATCGACCACCACCCGCCGGTGGGGTCTCCGCTCGTGAAGCCGGCGATCCGCGATCCGTCCGCCTGTGCGACCGGGGAACTGGTCTTCGACCTGCTCTCCCTCGACGACGAAGAACTCACGCGCGCGGAAGCGGAAGCCCTGTACGCGGCGATCTCGACCGATACCGGCTCCTTCCGTTTCTCGAACACCTCCCCCCGCGCCCACGCGATCGCGAGCGTACTGCTCGAGACGGGCGTGGATACCGGCGCGCTCTATCGCGCGCTGTACGGCGTGTACAGCCGGGGGCGGCTGGCCCTCATGCGGCTGGCACTGGAGGGTCTGGAAGTCGATCCGCGCGCCCCCATCGCATGGGTCGCGCTGGACCGCCGGGCCCTCTCGAGGACCGGCGCGCGAAGCGAGGACATGGAAGGTCTGGTCGAGTTTCCGCGCCGGCTTGCGGGGATGGAGGTCGGGCTCTTCTTCCGGGGCCTGGCGCGCAACCGGACGAAGGTGTCGCTGCGTTCGAATGGGGATGTGGACGTGTCCGGTGTCGCACAACTCCTCGGCGGCGGTGGGCATGCGAAGGCTTCCGGCGTCCTCATCGAACTCGACCTCGACGAGGCGGTGCGCGTCGTGCTGGACGCGCTGCGGCCGCTGGTGGAGGCCGCTGTCGCCCCTCAGATGGACCGGTAGCGCGGGCGCAGCCGACCGGCCGGGACCATCGAGATCCCCCGGATCGCCTGCATCCCGGAGATTGCCCGTATCCCCGACATTGGGGTATGTTGGAAAGGTGCCGTGCGTTCGGGGCTGCCGGTAGCGGGGCCCAGGGTGGGGATTTGGAGGGGAGGGTGAGATGGACGCGAAAGTCACGAAGGATCTGGCGCATGTCGGGAACGGGGTCGCGCATGATCCGGGTTCTCGAGCGGCGCGACTCGGCGACCTCAGCCGGCACATCCCTCCGCCCCGCATCGCCGATGTCTGGCTCTTTCCGCCTCTCCCGCAGGTCGAGGATTCTTCCGAGTTCTTCCTCTTCACGAGCATCCTCGACGACGGGGGGCGCGCCCTCTACAGCGCCCGCATGGTGCCGGCCAACGGCACGCCTTCGCACCAGGTCGTCGTGGAGCACGGGCGGGCGCCGGCCAACCGGGTGCCCGGCCTGGTCGCGGGGTTGCAGAAGCGGTTGGGGCAGCCCGCCGCGGTCCGTCACATACCGATCGAGGGTGACGGGGCGCGCTGGGAGGCTCTCGTGGAACAGTCACAGGTGGCGAATGGTTCCGTTGATCCCGATGGTCAGGGTCGTTAGCTTCGGCGCAGCGAGGATCGGCCGCGAATGGCCGAGCGATGGCCTGTTCCTGACGGTGTGATACTGAAGTGAGCCCTCCCGACGCCCCGGTTCGAGGCGTGTCCCGAGAAGAGTTGCGGCGCGCCCTGGAAGCCGGGGGACACCGGTTTACGACCCAGCGCGCGGCCGTGTATCGCGTGCTGTCCGGCACGTCCTCGCACCCCACGGCGGACGACGTCTTCACCTCCGTGCGCGAGCGAATTCCCGACATCAGCCTCGCCACCGTGTACAAGGCGCTCGAGGCGTTCGTGACCTGCGGGGTCGCACGCAAGCTCTCGCTCGGCGTGGGGCCGGCGCGATACGACGGCCGGACCGATGATCACGAGCATATCCGCTGTCTCTCCTGCGGCCGCGTGCAGGACATCGAGGGTCTGCGTCCGCGCGACTGGATGGAAGGGCTGGCCGAGATGACGCCGTTCAATGTCGTCGGCTACCGGCTCGAGCTTGAGGGCTACTGCCCCGACTGCCTGCACTGAACGAGACGGATCTGCCCCGTGCGCTCGCGGGGCACACCTGGACCGACCGCCGCAACTTCCTCGATCTCCCGCCTGAATTGAGCGGCTGGGAGGCGGCCGGCGTTGTCATCCTTCCGATCCCCTACGAAGCGACGACGAGCTGGGGGACGGGGACGCGCGAAGGCCCGGCCGCGATTATCGAGGCGTCGCGGTACATCGAGTGGTACGACGAGGAACTGGACCGCGAGCCGTACGAGGTCGGGGTGTGCACCCTCCCCTCCATCGACCTCGGCACGGCCGGCCCCGAACCCGCGATCGCGAGGCTGCGGGCCCTGTACGACGATCTCCTCGAGGCCGCGGGGGACCGGTTCGTCATCGGGTTGGGCGGAGAACATTCGATCTCGAGCGCTCCGGCCACCGCGTGGGTGGACCGGCTCGATGGCAACCTCACGATTCTTCAGTTCGACGCACACACGGATCTGAGGGACCGCCACCACGACTCGCCGTGGAATCACGCCTGCGTCATGCGCCGGGTGCTCGAGTACCGAGCGGACGGCGGGAACGCGGCCGACATCGTGGCGGTCGGGATCCGGGCGCTCACGCTGGAGGAACGGGACGTCATCCGCGAACGTGGGATCGAGGTCGTGTTCGCGCACGAGATGCGCCGCCCGGGCTGGGTCGGGCGAGCGGTGGAGGCCCTGGGGGAGAACGTGTACATCACCTTCGATGTGGACTTCTTCGATCCGTCGCTGATCCCGGCCACCGGTACGCCGGAACCCGGGGGCGGCAGCTGGTGGGACGCCATGGATCTGCTCTCGCGGGCGTTCCGGGAGCGCAACGTCGTGGGTGCGGACATCGTGGAACTGGCCCCGCGGCCGGGAGGGGAAGCCTCGGCCTTCACCGCCGCAAAGCTCGCCTACAAGATGATCGGGTTCCGGTCGGAGCAGGCGTAGTCCGGGACTCGCCTTGCGGGCGTCAGGCGCTCACGGCGCGCCGCCGCTCGATGCGTTCGAGTTCCTCCGCCACGAGCTGCCGGCGGAGCAGACGCGCGTAGGTGCCGTCCGCCGCGATCAGATCTTCATGCACGCCGCGCTCCACGAGGCGTCCGTCCTCCAGCACCAGAATCAGGTCGGCGGTACGCACGGCCGACACGCGGTGGGAGACGATGATGGACGTGCGTCCGGACATGTAGTCGCGCAGCGCCTCCAGGATCGCGGTTTCGGTCTCCGAATCCACGGCTGACAATGCGTCGTCGAGGATGAGCACCGGCGCGTCGCGGTGGACGGCCCGGGCCAGCGTGGCGCGCTGCTTCTGTCCCCCGGAGAGGTTGATGCCGCGTTCCCCCAGTCGTGTGTCGACTCCGTCCGGAAGAATCGCCAACGTCTTCTCCAGTTGCGAGACGGCAAGCGCGCTGCGGAGTTCGTCGGAGAGCCCGCCCCCCGCTTCCCCTCCGGCGGGCCGCAGCTCGATGTTCGCCCTCAGGCGCATGCTGAACAGGAACGGCTCCTGCGGCACGAAGGCCATCGCGTCGCGCAGCGAACCGAGATCGAGCTCGCGAATATCCACGCCGTCCAGACGAATCGTCCCCGCCGTGACGTCGTAGAGGCGGGGGATGAGGGCGGCCAGCGTGGACTTGCCGCTCGCGGTGGCGCCGACGATGGCGACGGTCTGGCCCGGTTCGATGCGGAAGGAGATGTCCCGGAGCACCTCGCGCTCCGTCCCCGGATAGCGGAAGGACACCGCGTCGAACTCCAGCGCGCCCCTCGCCGATGTGAGCGCGACGGGCGAATCCGGGTCGCGGACCGCGGGAACGATGTTGAAGAGTTCGTTGAGGCGGCCCATGGAGGCGGCGCCGCGCTGGAAGAGGTTGGTGACCCAGCCGAGGGCGATCATGGGCCACATCAGCATCGTGAGGTAGAAGGAGAAGGCGACGAAATCGCCGAGGGTGATTGTGCCGCGGATGACCTGTCCGCCCCCGAACCACAGCACGACGACCGCGCCGATACCCGTGAAGAACATGAGCGACGGATGGAACAGCCCCCACACGCGGGCGAGGGAAAGGTTGCGCGACTTGTAGTCCCGGTTGAGGGCCTCGAAGCGGCGGGCCTGAGCCTCCTCGCGCACATAGGCCTTCACGATGCGGGCGCCCGCCAGATTCTCCTGGGCGAAACTGGAGAGCTCCGAGAACTGGGCCTGGATGCTCTCGAAGCGCTCGTGGATCTGCCGTCCGAAGAGGAACACGATGGGGGGGAGGACGGCCAGCGGGATCATCGCCCACAGCGTGAGCATGGGATCGATCCAGATCATGAGTCCGAGCGCAAGCGTCGCGACGGTGGCGGTGTTCACCGCGTACATGATCGCGGGTCCGGCGACCATGCGGACCGCCTGGACATCGTTTGTGGCGCGGCTCACGAGATCGCCCGTGCGCCAGGCGTCGAAGAACTGCGGCGGCAGCCTGAGGAGGTGCGCGAAGAGGGCGCTCCGGATGTCCGTTTCCATGCGGCGGCTGAGCCCGTTGAGAAGCTTGCGCATCCAGAATCTCGTCGCGCCCGCGACGACGGAAATCGCCGCGAGCACGAGCGCGTAGCGCAGGATGAGTTCGGCGCGGAGTTCCCCTTCCAGCGCGTCGACCGCCATCTTGAGCACCCACGGGCCCGCGACCGTGAACAGATTGCTCACGATGACGAGCGCGAGCCCGGCCGCGATTCCCACGCGGTACGGGCGGAAGTAGGGTATCAGCGCTCTGAGCGATCTCAAGATGTCTCCGCGTGGAGCTGCCGGGCGTTTATTCTGCGGGGTGCGCCGTTCGAACGTATGCAGGGGTTGCAGGCCGTACAACGACACGAGGGAAGGAACAGCATGGGCCGGAGAACGTCAGTGATCATCGTCGCGCTCGGAGGGTTGGCCACGAGCATTGTAGCCTGCGCGCCGGAAATCGGTCCCGGAGCGGAGGGCGATGCGGACGTGGAAGACGGCGCGGCGGAAAGCGCGGCGCCCTCGTCACCCGTGCGGCGCGCGCCGACTCCGCCGGTCGCCGGCCGGACGATGGCCGAGCCGGGGGGGGCGCCCGAAATGACCTACACGATGGTGACGGTGCAGGCCGGCGCCGAACTGGAGGTCGAACTGATCGATCCGATCCGACCGGGCGATCTTCGGCCGGGGGACTCAGTGAAGTTCGGCGTCACGCGGCCGTTGATCGAGAATAACATGGTCATGGTGCCGCTGAACTCGCTGGTCAACGGCGAGATCACCGCGGTCGAGTTCGCACCGGCAGGCGGGGAAGACGAGGGAGATGAGGGGACCGGCGGGGGCGCTGGAGGGGGCGGAGGTGTGATGGTGACGGTCCGCTTCGTCGACGTCTTCTTCAACGGGGAACCCTGGCCCATATCGGCATCGGTCGTGGAGGTCATGCCGGGGCCGGGAGGCAGTGCCACGGGTAGCGGGGCGACCCGGATGAATCTGGGCCGCGTCCTCGCCGCCGGCCGTGAGAGCGCCGTCGCGGGCGCCGCGGCGGGAGCCGTGGGTGGCTCCGCAATCTTCCTCCCGGCCGCTGGAGAGGCGTCGGCGATCCCGGTCGGTACGATCCTCAGGCTGCGGCTCGACGAGCCCCTGGTGTTCGGGCTTCCGAACATCTGAGGACGGAACTCGCCGCCCCTCTGCGCGCCGTGTCAGACACCGATCTTCGGGCACTCCGGCTCGAGAGGGCATTCCCCGCAGCGCGGGGCCCTGGCGAGGCAGAGCGAGCGGCCGAACGTGATGAGCAGCATGTGCATGCGGAAGCGCTCGGAGGGGGTGACGGTGCGCGCGAGGGCGGCGTAGGTCCGGTCGGCCGAGGCTCGCGGCGCGACCCACGCCAGGCGCCGTGCGATCCGGAGGACGTGCGTGTCGACCGGAAGCACGGGCCGGCGGAGCGAGAAGCAGAGTACGCAGGCGGCGGTCTTCACTCCGACGCCCCGAAAGGTCGTCAGATAGGCGATCGCTTCCTCATCGCCCATCTCCCCGAGGTGATCGAGGGTGATCCGTCCCACCTCGGCCCGCAGTCGCTCGAGAGCGGCGCGAATGGCCGGAGCCTTCTGGTTCGCGAGGCCGGCAACGCGCACGGCGTCTTCCAGTTCGGCCGGCGTGGCTCCAAGTACGCATTCCCAGGAGATCGGCCCGTCGGGCGCCGACGGCGACGCCGGAAACCGCTCCGAAAGGGTGCGCCAGGCGCGGTCCCGATTCTCGTCGGTCGTCGACTGGCTGAGGATGGTGAGGACCAGTTCGTCCAGCGGCGCGAGGCGAGGTTTGTCGGGAACGCGGAAGCGCTCGGACAGGCGCCGGAGGACGAGGTCGGTCCCCGGACTCCGCGGCGTCTCGGGGTCCGTACTCACGATGGCGCGTGCCTCCTCTTCGAACCGCCGCGGCTCGTGCCGCGACTCCCGCCCCCCGGGCGAACCCTCTACGTTGGCCACGGACTGATAAATGTACCCGGACGCCGCGAACCCCGGCAACGAGCCACGAGCTCCTGAGGTCTGACGCTTGGATCTTCGTCTTACCGAGGCGCGCAACCCGCGTACGCGCGCCATTGACCGTGCGGACAGCGCGACGATCGTCCACATGATGCAGGCGGAAGATCGCGCGGTTCCGGAGGCCGTCGCCTCACAGGCGGACGTGCTCGCGCGCGTCATCGATGAGGTGGTGGAGCGCTTCCGTCGCGGTGGGCGTCTCGTCTATGTCGGTGCGGGGACGAGCGGCCGCCTCGGCGTGCTCGACGCGGCGGAATGTCCCCCTACCTTCGGCGTCGAGCCGGGCCTCGTGGAGGCGATCATTGCCGGGGGCTCCGGGGCGCTCGTGCGCAGCGCGGAGGGCGCCGAGGATTCACGGAGCGGAGGGGCCGAGGCGGTACGGGCGCTCGGTGTCTCGCCCGCGGACCTGGTCCTGGGGATCGCGATGTCGGGGACCACGCCGTACGTCCTCGGGGCGCTGGCGGAGGCGACTTCGCGCGGGGCGCGGACCGCGTTTCTCGGCTGCACGCCGCCCCCCGAAGAAGTCGAGCAACTGGCGGACCACCTCATCCTGCCGCTCGTGGGGCCCGAGGTCATCGCGGGTTCGACCCGCATGAAGGCGGGGACCGCGACGAAGCTCGTGCTCAACACGATCACTACGGGGGCCATGATCCGCAGCGGCCGCGTGTACGAGAATCTCATGGTCGACCTGCGGGCAGGGTCGGCAAAGCTCGTCGACCGCGGGATCCGCATCTTCACCACGCTCACCGGGACCTCGCGTGAGGCAGCCCGCCGGGCGCTGATCCGCACAGGGGGGGCCGTGAAAACGGCGCTCGCGATGCACGCGCTGGGGGTCGACCGCGCCCTCGCCGAGCGATACCTCGATTGCGTGGACGGGTTCCTGGGCCTCGCCATCGAACGCTTCGACGGCCCGGAGCGCCCCTGCTACGGCGGTTACCCGCAGGCGCCGGGCTGGCCCGACGGCGCCGCACTCCTGGCCCGGCTCGGCGCCGCGCCGGCCCGCCTGGCGGCCGCGCAGGCGGCGGGCGCCGCGGCGGAAGCGAAGGGGCAGCGCAGTGCGCCGCGCCAGCCTGCCTGGACGCCGGGCCAGCACGCCGGCCACCTCACGGAGTTCGAACGGAGCGCCGTGCGGCCGCGGGTCGAGCGGTGGCTCGCGGACTCCGGCTCGGAAGGGTCCATTCCGACCTTCGAGGACTGGCTGGCGAACGCCCCGCCGCCCGCGCGCGGCTTCGAGTCCGGGCTCGCGGCGTTCTCGGAAGAAAGAGCCGCCACGGTAGCCGCGGTGGCGGATGGCTCCCAGCCGGTCAGGGCGGCGCTCTCGCGGCGTGCCCGCATCGGCGCCGAGACGCTGACGCTGTATCAGTTTCTGCGGGGCGTCGCGCAGCACGACTCGGCGCATGAGACGAGGCTGCGGGAGCGTGTGCACCCGGCACTGCTGACCGAGGCCGACGCGTGAGCCTCTGGGTCGGCGTCATGTCGGGGACGTCGCTGGACGGTATCGACGTCGCCATCGTCGAGACCGCGGGCGACGGCGAGCGGCCAGCCGAGTGGCGCGTCGTCGCGTTCGACACGGAGCGCTACGACAGCGCTGCGCGCGGACGAATCGCCACGGCCATCACCTCGGGAAGCGCCGCGGCGATCTGTGCGCTCGATTTCGAACTGGGTGAGAGGATCGGCGCCGCCGTGAACCGGGCGCTGGCTGCCGCTTCGCTGCGGCCAACGGAGATCGAGGCCATCGGCAGCCACGGGCAGACCGTGTGGCATGAGCCTCCAGCGGGCGTCCGGGGAGGGTCGACGCTGCAGCTGGGTCAGGCGGCGGTCATCGCCGAGCGCACCTCGTGCGCGGTGGTGTCGGACTTCCGCGCACGGGACATGGCGGCGGGCGGGGAAGGGGCGCCCCTCACGGCCTATACCGATTGGCTCCTTTTCCGCGCCGTCGAATCACGCGCGATTCAGAACATCGGCGGAATAGGCAACGTGACCGCACTCCCGGCCGCATCGAGCGGGATGCCGCCCCAGGCCTACGACACCGGCCCCGGGGTCGTGCTCATCGACGGCGCGGTCGAACACCTCACGGAGGGGCGATCCCGTTTCGATCTCGACGGGGAGATGGCGCGGAGAGGGGTCGCGAGCGAAGGCGCGCTCGCCGACTGGCTGAGTGATCCCTTCTTCAGCCAGCCGCCGCCCCGGTCGACGGGACGCGAACGTTTCTCGCGCGACCGGTTGCTGGGCTGGCTCCGGAAACACGCCGCGCTCTCAACCGAAGACACGATCGCGACCCTGACGGAACTCACCGCGCGCACGATCGCGGACGCGTACCGATGGATCGAGGAGTCTCCCGCCGCCTGCTACCTCTGTGGCGGCGGAGCGCGCAACCCGGCCCTCGCAGCGCGACTGGAACGGCTGCTGGATCCCGTGCCCGTCCGCGACCTGTCCGCCCTCGGTCTGGATGGAGACGCACGGGAGGCCGTGGCGTTCGCGCTCCTCGCGAGGCAGCACATGCTCGGGTATCCCGCCAACGCGCCGTGGGCCACGGGTGCGCGCGGTCCTCGCCTGCTGGGAGTGCGGACTCCCGCGTGACCGGGTCCGTAGACCCGGCCCGGGTCGTCATCGAAGCGCTCCGGCTTGATCGCTGGTCCCCGGACGAGGTGGCGCGACGGGCCGACCGGGCGCTCGAACTCGGCGTGGGAGGCTTCATTCTCTTCGGCGGCGAAGCGGAGCAAGTCGGCCGCCTCGTGGAACGGGTTCGCGACGACGCGGCGCGCCCGCTCTGGATCGGGGCGGACCTCGAGCGGGGGGCGGGGCAGCAGATTCGGGGCCTCACGGAACTGCCGCCACCGGCGGCTCTCGCCGCGCACGCGACTCCCGGCGCGGCGGCTGCGGCGGCGGGCCGCGTCACGGCCGGGGAGGCGCTGTCCGTCGGGATCAACTGGGTCATCGCTCCGGTGCTCGATCTCGATGCGGAGCCCGACAACCCGATCATCGCGACCCGGAGTTTCGGCCCGGATCCGCGGTGCGTCGGAGAGCTGGGCGCCCGCTGGATCGACGCTTGCCAAGCCGCCGGGGCCGCCGCGTGCGCGAAACACTTCCCCGGCCACGGGAGGACGACCGAGGACTCACATATCGGGCTTCCCTCCATCGATGCCCCCGCCACGCTGCTCGAGGATGATCTCGCGCCGTTTGCGGCCGTGGCGGGGCGGGTCGGCAGCCTGATGGTGGCGCACGTCGCATACCCGGCACTCGGCAGCGAACGGGCGGCCACGGTGGAGCCGAACATCATCACGGGACTCCTCCGCCGACGGCTGGGGTTCGAGGGAATCGTGACCACGGACGCCATGATCATGGGCGGTGTCGGCCCCGACGATGCGAGCGCCGCGGTCGAGGCTGTCGCCGCGGGGTGCGATCTGATCTGCTACCCGAGCGATGCGCGTGCGACGATCGACGCGCTGGGTCGCGCCACCGAGGACGCGTTCTTCGCGGCCCGACTCGAGGAGGCCGCGACCCGTTCAGCCCGCGGCTGCCCTCCCGCCGTGAGCACGCTGCGGCCGGAGTTCGAACCGGTCGGCTTCGCTCGCGAAACGATCGTGGGAGACCCTGGAGTGCTGCGGGGTTGGGCCCCGGAGGCGCCGACCCGGGTCGTCGGCGTATCCGACGACCCCGATGTCGGACCCCCCGCCGGTCGGGAAGGGCCGCTGGGCACGATCGTCGCCGATGAGCTGCGCGCCGGCGGGTGGCGGATCAGGGACAGCGCCGACTCCGCGCAGTGCATCGTCGTGCTCGCCGCGACACCTCGCGGCTGGAAGGGCCGCGGCGCGCCTGCGGCCGAAGTTCTCCGTCAGACACGCGCCCTCGTCCGCTCGGCCCGGCGCGGTCTCGTCGTACTGCTCGGCCACCGCCGCTGGCTCGATGCGCTTGGCGTCCCCGGCATCTGCGCGTGGTCGACCGAGACCGTGATGGAACGAGCCGCCGCCGATTGGCTGCGGTCCGCCGCAGCCGCGGCGGCAGAGGACACGCGCCCCGGGACGGGAAGCTCTTGAGTCCGGCCGACTGGTGGGTCGTCGCGACCTACCTTGTGCTCACCTTCGGCGTCGGGCTGTGGCTCTCGCGCCGGGCGCGGGGAAGCATCGTCGACTTTTTCGTCGGAGGACGGTCGCTGCCGTGGTGGCTCGCGGGGACGTCGATGGCCGCGACCACTTTCTCCGTGGACACGCCGCTCTATGTCTCGGCCCTCATCGCACGCCGGGGCATCGCCGGCAACTGGGAATGGTGGTCCTTCGGCCTCTCCCACCTCCTCCTCATCTACCTCTTCGCACGCCTGTGGCGCCGCGCCGGGATCGTCACGGATGTGGAACTGACGGAACTTCGCTACGGCGGTCGCCCCGCCGCGGTTTTGCGGGCCACGCGCGCCTTTCTGTTCGCGGTGCCGATCAACTGCATCTCGATCGGCTTCGTGATGCTGGCCATGCGCAAGGTCGTCGAGGCTCTCGGGCTCATCCCGGACCTGTCCGGCTGGATGCCGGGAGACGAGCGCCTGTGGGCCGTCGTGGCCCTCTCGATCTTCGTGCTCGCCTACGCGGGGATCGCCGGGCTGTGGGGTGTCGTCGCGACGGATTTCTTCCAGTTCTTTCTCGCGCTGTTCGGGGCGATCCTCGTCGCCGCATTCGCCCTGGCGGAAATCGGGGGGATCGGTGAACTGAAGGCCCAGCTCGCGGCGGCGGGGCGAAGCGATGCATTGGGGATGGTCCCCCGGCCCGGGTCCGAAGCCCTGCCGTTCGGGACCTTCCTGGCCTACCTCGGCATCCAGTGGTGGGCGTTCCGCCGCTCCGACGGCGGAGGCGAGTTCGTGCAGCGGCTCCTCGCCTGCCGCTCGGAAGCGGACGCCGAGCGCGCCGCATGGTGGTTCGTGTGGCTCCACTACGTGGTCCGAGCCTGGCCCTGGGTGCTCGTGGGGCTCGTAGCGGTCGTCGTCTTTCCGGACCTGGCCGATCCCGATCTGGGATACCCGATGCTCATGCTGCGCTACCTTCCCGCCGGCCTCCTGGGGCTCGTGGTGGCCTCCTTCTTCGCCGCCTTCATGTCGACCGTCTCGACACAGATCAACTGGGGCGCGAGCTATCTCGTGAACGACCTCTACGCCCGCTTCGTCGACCCGGACGCCTCGTCTGCGCGACTCGTGTTGCTGGGCCGCCTCGCCTCGGCCGGCATCGTCGCCATCGGGACGGCGGCAGCGTTCTTCGCCAATGACATCGGGGCGCTCTTTCGCTTCATGATCGCGATCGGCACGGGGCCCGGGGCGGTGCTCATCCTGCGCTGGTTCTGGTGGCGGGTGAACGCCTGGGCCGAACTCGCCTCCATGCTCGCGGGTTTCGCCATAGCGCTCTGCTCCTATCTCCCGGCCTTCGGCGAGATGGAGTTCGGGACGCGGCTCGCGCTGACCGCCTTCGGCTCGGCGGCGGTGTGGCTGCCCGTGATGTGGCTCACGCGGGCGGAGGACGAGGAGACCCTGCTCGCGTTCTACCGACGGGTGCGGCCCGCCGGGCCGGGCTGGGGGGTGATTCGCGAGCGCGCGGGCGTCTCTCCCGACTTCCCCCTTCGCGAGGCGCTCCTGCGGACGGCGGGAGCCACGCTCCTCTTGTTCGGAGCGATGTTCGCCCTCGGCGCGGCGCTGCTGCTCGAGCCGCGTACCGCCGCCCTTTCCGCCGGCGTGGCGGCTCTGGGCGGAGGGGGTCTCTGGATTCTGCGCACCCGGCGGGCGATCTAGCAGGCCCGGACGAGCTCCCGTCTCCGGGATGCGGTTCTCCGGCTTGACCACTACATATGGTGTAGTTATGATCTCAAGGCCACCACATATAGCGGTGCGTGTGGAAAAACCACCGGTTTTCGTGTGGAAAAGCTGTGGAGTCGTGGAAAACTCGCGACCCCATCCGCAACGATCGCACGAAACCGTAAAAACGATGGGCGCGGGGTAACGTCGATCCTCGCGCCCGTCGGGCTTCCCGGCCTAGGCCGGCATTCGACTCGCGCGGTCGTCGGGTCCCGGCCGAAGCCGGTTTTTTCCGTGGATTGACCTGACTTGTGGGATGGTCGAGAACAGGAAGGCGAGGACGGCAATGAATCCACCGGATGTGGCGGTGCGGGAGGGCGCGGCGGCGAGCGCCCCGGTGCGGGGTGAAATGCGGATGGGATCCAATGCCAGGCCGGCCGACCTCGCCGAGCCCGGACTCACCGAGAACGCGCGAACGGTGCTGGCGCGCCGCTATCTGAAGAAGAATGACCGCGGCGAACCCATCGAGGGGCCGCGCGATCTCTTCTGGCGCGTGGCCGATGTCATCGCGTCGCAGGATGGCCGCTACGGGGCGACGGACGAAGAAGTTCTCGATCGCACGGAGCGCTTCTATCACCTGATGGCCGACGGCGTCTTCGAGCCGAACAGCCCCACGCTCATGAACGCCGGGCGCCCGCTCGGGCAACTCTCCGCGTGCTTCGTACTCCCCGTTCCGGACAGCCTCGACGGCATCTACGAGACGCTGCGGGACATGGCCCTCATCCATCAGAGCGGCGGCGGCACCGGGTTCGGTTTCAGCCGCCTTCGTCCCTCCGGAGACGTCGTCAAGTCGACGATGGGCGTGGCGAGCGGCCCGGTCAGCTTCATGGAGGTCTACGACGCCTCGACCGAGGCCGTGAAGCAGGGCGGCACGCGCCGGGGCGCGAACATGGGCATCCTGCGCGTCGACCATCCGGACATCCGTCACTTCATCAAGTGCAAGGCGGACAAGACCCGAATCACCAACTTCAACATTTCGGTCGGCGTCACCGACGCCTTCATGGCGGCGGTCCGGTCGGGTTCCGACTACGATCTCATCAGCCCGCGGAACGGCGAGGTCGTGGACCAACTGAACGCGGAGGAGGTGTTCACGAGCGTCATCTCCAGCGCGTGGCGGAACGGTGAGCCCGGGGTCTTCTTCATCGACGAGGCGAACCGCTACAACCCGGTCCCGCACCTCGGCGACTACGAAGCCACGAATCCGTGCGGTGAACAGCCGCTGCTCGCCTACGACGTGTGCAATCTCGGTTCGATCAACGTCGGCCATTTCGTCGACGACCAGGGCGTGATCGACTGGGACGGGCTTGGCGAGGCGGTCCACGAGTCGACCCGTTTCCTGGATAACGTCATAGACGCCAACCGATATCCGCTCCCGAAGATCGAGGACCTGTCGCAGCGGATCCGCCGAGTCGGCCTCGGGATCATGGGCTGGGCCGACATGCTCGTGAAGATCGGCGAACCCTACGGCTCCGAGCGGGCCGTCGAACTCGCGCGCGAGGTGATGGAGTTCGTCGACGAGCAGTCCAAGGTCGAGTCCGAGCGGCTGGCCGCCGAGCGCGGCGTGTTCCCCGAGTGGGAGCGGTCGATCTGGGGACCCGATGAGACATGCGCCCGCGACGCCGAGGGCCAGCGGATTCGCCCCGAGCGTCGGCTCCGCAACTGCAATCTGACCACGGTCGCTCCCACGGGGACCATCTCGATCATTGCGGGGTGTTCAAGTGGGATCGAGCCGTTGTTCGCGGTCGCATTCATGAGGAATCAGGCAGGCGTGCTGATGCCGGATGTGAATCCGGACTTCGTGCGCCGTGCGAAGGAAGGGGGTTGGTACTCCGAGGAGCTGATGCAGCGCATCGCCGACGAGGGCCACATCCACTTCGATGAAGTGCCGGGGGACGTTCAGGGGATCTTCGTCACGGCGCACGATGTTCCGCCCGAGCAGCACATCCGCATGCAGGCGGCATTTCAGGCGCACTGCGACTCCGCCATCTCGAAGACGTGCAATTTCGCGACATCCGCCACGGAGGAGGATGTCCGCAAGATTTACGAAATGGCGTACGAGTTGCGGTGCAAGGGGGTCACGGTCTACCGCGATGGGTCGCGCGACGAGCAGGTGCTGTCGACGGGCAGGACGGCGAAGGATGTCCAGCGTCAGACCAGCGAGAGCGGGTCGGCCGTGGCGGCGGACGGTGTGCGGCTCGAGGCCGTAGATGTGGACCCGGAACTCGCCGGAGATCTGGCGGGCACCCTGACCCGGCTCGCCGCCGCGGAGGCGCAGAACAGCGAACTGCAGGCACACAACCGGAAGCTGGAGCATGCCGTCGAGCAGAAGCAGCGGCGGATCACCGAACTCGAGGGTTCGAGAATGCGCCGCGTGGAGAGGCGGCAACGGCCGGCGGTTCTGCGCGGCCACACGCGGCAGATCGAGTCGCCCCTGGGTACGATGTACGTGACGATCAACGAGGACGACCAGGGTCGCCCCTTCGAGGTCTTTGTCGCCCTCGGCAAGACGGGAGGGGCGGCGATGGCGGACGCGGAAGCGATCGGGCGGCTGTGTTCACTCGCCCTCCGCTCCGGGATCTCACTCCGTGACGTGCACAAGCAGTTGCGCGGGATCTCCTCGGACCGGGCCGTCGGACTCGGAGCGAGCAAGGTGCTCTCCGGCCCCGACGCGATCGCCCAGGTCATCGAGCGCTACCTCGAAGAGAAGGAAGGGGTGCAGCAGACGCTTCCCATCGAGGATGTCGAGACCGCTCGGCGGAAGAACACGAACGGGGGCGCCCGCTCGGCGCAGCGCCCCGTGATCGAGCGCTACCAGGAGTCGGCGGCCCGGCTCTTCCTCGGCGCGTGCACGGAGTGCGGCAGCAGCCTCGCCTTTGAGGAAGGCTGCGCGAAGTGCTACGCTTGCGGCTACAGCGAGTGCGGCTGACGCCAAAGGGTCATCCACAGCAGTAGATCGGGGGTGGACCGGGGTTGGATCGGCGCGCGGCCGCCCGCAGACCCAACCGCCAGGGGAAGCCCTTGAACACTCCCTCTTCTTCACGCCGGTCGTCGAGATCCGTCGATATCGGAGGCGTCCGGGTGGGCAGCGCCCACCCCATCGTCGTCCAGTCGATGACGAACACCGATACGGCAGACGTGGCGGCCACGGCGGATCAGGTCCGGGAACTGTACGAGGCGGGCTCGGAAATCGTCCGTATCACGGTGAACACGCCGCGCGCCGCCGTCGCGGTGCCGCGGATCGCGGAGCGTCTTTCCGATCAGGGCATCGAAGTCCCGCTCGTCGGCGACTTCCATTTCAACGGGCACATCCTGCTGTCCGGCCATCCCGACTGCGCCGCCGCCCTCGCCAAGTTTCGCATCAACCCGGGCAACGTCGGGCGAAAGCGGCGGGATGAGCAGTTCGCGACCATTGTCCGTTGCGCGATCGAGCACGACAAGCCGGTCCGCATCGGCGTCAACTGGGGTTCGCTGGACCAGGTGCTCCTGACCCGGCTCATGGATGAGAACGCACGTCGCGAGGAGCCGCTGGACGCGCACCGGGTGACCCTCGACGCTATCGTGGAGAGCGCGCTCGCCTCCGCCGAAGCCGCGGAGAATCTGGGGCTCGGGCCCGACCGGATCGTGCTCAGCGCGAAGGTTTCGCGTGTTCCGGATCTCGTGACGGTGTACCGCGAACTCGCATCCCGCTGCGACTACCCGCTACACCTCGGACTCACGGAAGCGGGCATGGGACGAAAGGGTACGGTCGCGTCCTCGGCCGCCCTCGCCATCCTGCTCTCAGAGGGGATCGGCGATACGATCCGCGTCTCGTTGACCCCGGAGCCCGGCGCCGACCGGACCGAGGAGGTGCGGATCGCGCAGCAGCTTCTCCAGTCGCTCGAGTTGAGGAGTTTCAAGCCTCAGGTGACGGCGTGTCCCGGCTGCGGAAGGACGACGAGCACCTTCTTCCAGCAGTTGGCCCTCGACGTGGAAGGCCATATCGCGGATCGTCTCGCGGCCTGGCGGGAGCACTATCCGGGTGTGGAGGACCTCTCCGTGGCCGTCATGGGGTGCGTCGTAAACGGGCCCGGCGAGTCGAAGCACGCGGATATCGGAATCTCGCTGCCGGGAGTCGCCGAGGCGCCGACCGCGCCCGTCTACGTCGATGGCAAGCACCACTCGACGCTGCGCGGCGATGGAATTGTGGAGGAGTTTCTGCGGATTCTCGACGGGTATGTCGAACGCCGCTTTTCCTGAAACCGCGAGGAGAACTAGCGGCGGGCCTTCTGGCGACGGCGGCGGCGACGACGCCGTCGCTCGGCTGCCTTCATCTTGCGGCGGCGCGCCTCGCTCGGCTTCTCGTAGAACCGGTGCTTCTTGATATCCCGGAAGATCCCGGCTCGCTGGACCTTGCGGCGGAACTTCCGCAGCGCGCGGTCGAGTTCTTCGTTGTCGCGTAGCGTGTACTGCAAGTTAAAGCCTCCTGGCAGGGCAAGTCCGGCGGCCCGTAGGCGCAACAGGCGCGAAGTTTAGCGGCTCCCTCGGCGGCGCGTCAAATGTTTCACCGTGCGCCGCCAATCCCCGATCCTCTCCCGAACCGTGTCCGGGGGTAGCGTCCGTCGCGGGGACGGGCCGCGAAGTTTGCATCGCGGGCATGTTCACGCCTATAGTAGGATCTGGAAGCCCGAGGACCGTGCGGCTGGGATGAAGGGGAATCGAGGAGATTGTCCAACCTTCCGGCGGCACGGTCTTTTGCGTCTCTGGCTGCAACGTAAGGCGTAAGGAGGCTGGACATGGCAGTTGCCATCTCATCGGACGGCACCCTCGAACTCGAAGGCCACGCCTATCTGATCCCCGCAGAATTCTCCGCCCGCGAAGTCTACAGTTACCGCCGCCTCATGGAGCCGATCCCGGACATCCCCGGTGGGACGAGCCTCAACCCCGAACAGCGCCGCCGCCAGCGCGCTTACTTTCTCCGCCGTGCCGCCGCCTGTATCATCCCCGGCTTGCAGGTGAAATCCCTCGAGGGGCTCCCGCTCGGCCAGTTGCAGCACATGCACGAGTGGATCGTAGCCCACCGACCCGATCTCTCGGAGGCTGGCCGGCTGCCCGGATAGGAACCGTGGCCTCCCACGCCATTTGGGCCACGGATGAGCGCAGGTTTCCGCAGAGCGAAAATCGTCAGCACGATCGGACCCGCCTCGTGGGATCGCGACGTGCTGCACGACCTGATTGAGGCCGGCACCGACGCAGCCCGCATCAACTTCACACATACCCCGACCGATCGTGCCGCCCGCCTCGTGCGGACGATCTCCGACGTGGCCCGCGATGTCGGCCGGCCCGTTGCGATCATCGGTGACCTGGGGGGACCGAAGATCCGGGTCGGTGACCTGCCGGGCGATCAGCTCGACATCGAACCCGAAGGCACGTACTGGTTCTTCCCCGAAGGCGAAAACCCTCCCGCGGACAGCACGCCGCGAGGACGGATTCCGACCACATATCCGGAGTTGGCCGAGGAGGTTGCGCCCGGAACCCGCATCCTTCTGGACGATGGGCACTTCGAGTTCGCGGTCCGGGAAGTCTCCGATGATCCCCCGTGGGTCTCCGCCGTGGCCGTCAGCTCCGGGGTCCTCAAGTCGCAGAAGGGGATCAACCTGCCGGGCGTCCGGGTCGGGGCGCCGGCGCTGACCGAGAAGGACATCGCCGACATCGAGTTCTCCGCCGAACACGTCATGGACTACCTGGCGCTGAGCTTCGTGCGGCAGCCGTCCGACCTCGAAACGACCCGCCAGAAAATGGACCGGGGGTGCCTGCTCATCGCGAAGATCGAGAAGTCGCAGGCGCTGGAGAACCTGACGGAGATCCTCCCGCTGAGCGACGCCGTCATGGTTGCGCGGGGAGACCTCGGGGTGGAACTGCCGTACGAGGAAGTGCCGATGATACAGAAGCGGATCATCGGCATCGCGCAGGAAAGGGCGCGGCCCGTGATCACGGCGACGCAGATGCTGGAGTCGATGATCGAGAGCCCGCAGCCCACGCGGGCGGAGGTGTCGGATGTCGCAAATGCCCTCCTCGACGGCACGGACGCGGTGATGCTCTCCGCGGAGACGGCCGCGGGCGGGTACCCGGTACAGGCCGTCCGCACGATGGACCGGATCATCCGCCGCATCGAGCACGAACGGCTGGGACGGACCGGGCGGGCCGGCAAGCAGGTGGAAGGCTTCTCGAAGATCCAGCAGACGACATCGGGAGCGATTGCGGCGTCGTCGCTGATCGCGGTCGAGCGCGTGGGCTCGCCGTTTATCGTGACCTTCACGCAGAGCGGCTATACGGCCCGCATCGTATCCGCGCAGCGGCCCTCGGTCCCCATCCTCGCCATCACGGACCAGTGGAGGACGTACAACCAGCTGGCGCTCGTGTGGGGTGTGCAGCCGATCCTCTTCCACGGCGGCATCAGCTATTCGAGCATGCTCGACAAGGCCCGGGACGTGGCGCTCGAACTCGGCATGGGCGAATCGGGGCAGCGTTTCGTGGTGACGGCCGGCGTCCCCTTCCACGTTCCCGGCACGACGAACATGATGCGCGTCGAAGAGTTGTGATCCGCCTCTTTCGCCGGTGACGCCCGACCCGTGAGAATCCGTTTTCTCGGCACCGGCACTTCCTTCGGGGTTCCGGTGATCGGCTGCGACTGCGCAACCTGCCGCTCGCCGGACCCCAGGGACCGACGTACGCGCCATGGACTTCTCATCGAAAGCGGCGACATCCGCCTCCTTGTGGACACCCCCCCGGAGCTTCGGCTTCAGTTGCTGCGGGCCGATGTCGAGCGGCTGGACGCCGTCTTCCTGTCGCACGAGCATGCGGACCATACACACGGGATCGACGATCTGCGGATCTTCTCGCTGAGGCAGCGCCGGCCCATCCCGCTCTACCTGGCGCGCGAGTTCGAGGCCGGGATCCGGAGCCGCTTCTCGTATATCTGGGGCGACGCCCGTCCCCAGCCCGGATCCGCCGTGCCCCGGCTCGATCTGACGCTCTTCGAGGACCGCGATGTCATCGCGCCGGGCGGTCTCGAGATGCAGGTGGTCGCGCTTCCGCACGGCGTGTACCGCAGCTACGGGTTTCGCCTCGGCGGTCTCGGGGTCCTGATCGACGCGAAGTCCGTGCCCCACGATGCACTGGCCGTGTTCGCCGACGTTGAGGTACTCGTCATGAACGCGCTCTGGTTCGGCGACCCGCACCCGGGACACTTCTCGATGGAGGAGGCTGCGGCGGTGGCGCGGCGCCTCGGGGCGCGGCGAACGTACCTGACGCACATTGCGCACAGGACGAGGCACGAGGAGATCGAGCGCCGCCTCCCCGCCGGCGTGGCGCCCGCTTACGACGGACTGGTGGTGGAGCTGTGACGGCGCCCCGGAGCACAGAGCGCATCCGGAATTTCTGCATCATCGCGCACATCGACCACGGGAAGTCGACGCTGGCCGACCGGCTGCTCGAGCGTACCGGAGCCGTGGACGCGCGCCGGATGCGGAAGCAGGTCCTCGATTCCATGGAACTCGAACAGGAACGCGGGATCACGATCAAACTCAACGCGATCCGCATGGCCTACGGATACCGGGACGGCGCCGAGTACCAGCTCAACCTGATCGACACGCCGGGGCACGTCGACTTCGCCTACGAAGTGAGCCGCAGTCTCACCGCGTGCGAGGGAGCGCTGCTCGTCGTCGACGCGACGCAGGGGATCGAGGCGCAGACGCTGGCGAACCTGTTCCTCGCGCTCGAGGCGGATCTCGAGGTCGTCCCCGTGATCAACAAGATCGATCTTCCCGCCGCGGATCCGGCACGAGTCACGGCCGAGGTCTCCGAACTACTGGGCGTCGACCCCGCTTCCACGCTGTGCGTCTCGGCGAAGGAGGGGGAGGGGATCGACGCGGTTCTCGACGCCGTCATCGAGCGCATCCCGGCCCCGCGCGGAAACCCCGAAGCACCGCTTCGGGCGCTGATCTTCGACTCGCAGTACGACCGCTATCGCGGGGCGATGCCCATGCTGCGCGTCGTGGATGGCGAGTTGCGCGAGGGCATGCGCATCGGTTTCGGACGCCACGAGGCGGTCTACGAGGTCGACGAGGTCGGCTTCATGCGGCTCGGCTTCGAGCGCACCGGCGCCCTCCGCTGCGGGGAGGTCGGGTACCTCACGGCCCAGATCAAAAACGTGGGCCATACGCGCGTCGGCGATACCGTGCTGGACGCCGGCGACCGCGCCCCCGAGGTCCTCCCCGGTTACAGGGAAGCGAAGCCGATGGTCTTCGCTGGCCTTTATCCGACCGACTCCGACCAGTTCGAGGAACTCCGCGAAGCGCTCGAGAAACTCCAGCTGAACGACGCCAGTCTCCACTACGAGCCGGAGACCTCGGGCGCGCTCGGCTTCGGTTTTCGGTGCGGCTTCCTGGGGCTCCTCCACCTGGAGATCGTGCAGGAGAGGCTGGACCGGGAGTTCGGCGTCGACCTCATCACGACGCTGCCCAGCGTCGAGTATCAGGTGACGCTCACGAACGACGACGAGATCCAGCTCGAGAACCCGTCGAAGATGCCTGACCGCGTCCTCATCAGCGAAGTGCGGGAGCCCTTCGTCCGGGTTCGCGTCGTGTCGCCGGCCGAGTACATCGGCGCGATCCAGAAGATCTGCCACGATCGGCGCGGAAAGTACGTCGACCTTCAGTATCTGGATCCCACCCGGGTCGAGATCTCGTATTCGATGCCGCTGGGCGAGATCGTGCTCGACTTCTACGACAAGCTGAAGTCCGTCTCTCGCGGATACGCGTCGCTCGACTACGAGGTGACGGGCCACGAGCGCTCGGACCTGGTGAAGCTGGATATCCTCCTCAACGGGGCGTCGGTGGATGCGCTGAGCGTCATCGTGCACCGGAGCCGGGCCTACGACTTCGGGCAGAAGATGGCCCGCAAGCTCAAGGAACTCATCCCGCGGCAGCTCTTCGACGTGGCGATCCAGGCGGCGATCGGGCGGGATGTGATCGCGCGGACGACGGTGAAGGCGCTGCGAAAGAACGTGACGGCCAAGTGCTACGGGGGCGACATCACACGAAAGCGAAAGCTCCTCGAGAAGCAGCGGGAAGGGAAGCGGCGCATGAAGCAGGTGGGGAGCGTCGAAATTCCCCAGGAGGCCTTCCTCGCCGTCCTGCAGGTCGAGAGCGACTAGTGTCGCGCGGAACTGGAGCGGTTCGGCCCGCCGGTCTATGATTCTCCCGCGGGTGGTCGGTGGCGGGCCGTCGCCCCGTCGGGAAGAAGCGGATCGGGGGTCGTGAGCGGGATGGATCACATCATTGGCGTCGACCTCGGGGGCACGGCGATCAAGGTCGGAGCCGTGCCGGTGGACGGCGGTACCGTGCTGGGAATGCGCAGCCTGCCGACCGACGCGCATATCGGCGCCAAATTCGTCGTGGATCGGATCGTGTCGATGATCCTCGACGTGAAACGCGATGCGACCCGCGAGGGAGGGTTCGGGGAGGACGCGATCGTGGGCGTCGGGATGGGAGCACCCGGCCCCCTGGACCGCAAGACGGGAACCGTGGTCGAGACGCCGAACCTCGGGTGGCGGAACTTCCCGCTCCGTGACCTGATCGTGAAGGGGACGGGACTCGAAGCGGAACTCGACAACGACGCGAACGCCGCCACGCTCGGAGAATGGTGGCGAGGTGCGGGCCGCGGGGTCGACCACCTGGTGGGCGTCACCCTGGGGACGGGCATCGGGGGCGGGCTCATGCTGGACGGCGAACTCTACCACGGAGCCTCGGACGTGGCGGCGGAGATCGGACACATGACGATCAACTCCACCGGGCGGAAGTGCGGCTGCGGGAGCTACGGATGCCTGGAGGCCTACGCCTCCGGTCCGGCGATTGCGTCCCGGGCCGTGGAGGGACTCAAGGCGGGTGCCGACAGCATGCTGCTGGACCTCGTAGAGGGCGACCTGCGCGCGATCACGGCGGAAGCGGTGTCCGACGCCATCGTGGCCGGCGACGAGTACGCCGGGGACGTGATGCGGGAGACGGCGCGCTATCTCGGGACCGGTCTGGCGAACCTCATCAACGTTCTCAACCCGGAGATGATCGTCGTGTCCGGCGGCGTGACGCGCGCGGGCAGGCACCTTTTCGATCCCCTGCGCCGCGAGGTGAGGAAGCGGGCGTTCCGGCCGGCCGCCGAGGCGTGCCGGATCGTGCGCACCGAACTCGGCGGCATGGCGGGCGTCATCGGCGCGGCCGCCGTGTTCCGCGTCGCGCGGCTCGGACCTCTCTGAGTTGCCGATGCCGCGTCTCGGGGTCGTGGGGACGATGGTGTGGGATACGATTCGCGCACGAGATGTCGGCCGCGAGAGGCCGGTCGAGGAATGGGGCGGCATCGCCTACGCGCTGGCTGCGGCCGACGCCGCCGTGGCGGAGGCCGGGGAGGGCTGGACGCTGTTCCCGATTCTCAAGGTCGGACAGGACATGCGCGAGGCCGCGGATCTCTTCCTCGGCGGCCTCGAGCGGATCGATTCCCTCGATGGCGTGTGGACCGTGGCGGAGCCGAACAACCGGGTCGAACTCATCTACCTTGACGAGGCGCGCCGCTGCGAGAAACTCACGGGAGGAGTGCCGGGCTGGACCCGGGAGGAGTTGCTGCCCCTCGCACGCTCCTGCGATGCGATCTACGTGAATTTCATAGCGGGCTGGGAGGTGGATCTGGCCGCCGCCGCGGCACTCCGGACGGCGGCGGAAGGCCCGGTCTATGCGGATCTGCACTCGCTGATGCTCGGCGTGGGGACGGACGGCGTGCGTTCCCCGCGTCCGCTTGCAGACTGGCGCGCCTGGCTCTCCTGTTTCGACGTCGTACAGCTGAACGAGGACGAACTCGACACGCTGGCGGCGGGCTGGGAAGATCCCTGGGCGCTCGCCGCGGATGTAGTGGGTCCGGTCACTCGCGGCCTCCTCGTCACGCTGGGGGAGCGCGGCGCCGCCTGGGTTGCGACCCGCAGCTTCTGGAAGGCGCCGACAGGCTCGCGCCCCCCGCCCGACGCCCTGGCGCCCGCGGAAGCGCTCGTGAGCGGGAAGGTGGAGCCCGAAAGCGCCGTATCGGGAGGCGACCCGACGGGCTGCGGCGATGTGTGGGGAGCGACCTGCTTCGTGACGATGCTGAGCGGCGAAGATCTCGAGTCTTCCGTCAGGGCGGCCACGCAGGCGGCCCAACGCAACGCCCGCTTCCGCGGCGCGTCCGGGCTGGCCGAATTCCTGCGCTCCGAGACCGGCCTCCTCACGGGCCGGGCAGCGAGTCGGGCGCGGAGTTCCGCATGAGCCGTGTCGTCCAGGTGCCCGCGACTCTGGATGAGGCTTCCTTCGAGACACTGGTCCGGCGCGTACGCTCCGGGGGCAACGCGAATGCGCGGCTTCTGCTGGACGCGCGGGCCATACGGTGGGTTTCGCCGTACGGGCTCATCGGCCTTCTCGCCGTCGGCCAGGAGGCGCGACTGCGGACGGGGCTGGCGCCGCTGATCGAACCTCCGCGAGACGCCGAGGTCCGCTCCTATATCAACCGCATGCGGTTCTGGCCCGCGGCCGCGGAGGTGTTCGACCTGAAGCGACTGCCGAAACCCGCTCTCGAGATCTCCGACGCCCTGATCGAAATCACCTCGATCCGCTCCCACGAGGACGTCCATTCGGTGGTGGAGGGCGTGCGCGACCGTGCCCAGCGCATCCTGCATGACCGGCTCGGCTACCCCAAGCCTGCCGTGATCCACTTCTCCGTCATGTTGTCGGAGGTGTGCCAGAACATCCTCGAGCACGCCGACTCGATCGGCTGGGTGTGTGCGCAGAGGTACCGGTGGCAGCGGCGTCTGGGCCGCGACGTCGTGGTGCTCGCCGTCATGGATGTGGGCGTCGGCTTCGAGGGTTCGCTGGGAGCCGAACACGCCCGGCGATACGGGGAGAGATGGTCGGCGGCCGCGGCGCTGGAGGCGGCCTTTCTGCACGGCGAATCGCGCTTCGCGGACCCCGGCCGCGGGCAGGGCCTGCAGGCGATCCGAAGCCAGGTCATCAAGTGGAACGGCGCCGTCCGCATCCGAAGCGGCGATGCGAGCATCGCCAGAGTGCCGGACTGGGATGACGGCGAACCTCTAAGCACAAATCTGCCGCGTTTTCCCGGCGCTCAGGTGCTGATCGTTCTCCCCGAGCGGGTCGAGGGGGAAGGGGCATGATCCCGTGAGGCCGGCCGTCGCTCACACGACGCTGTTCAGCTACCTCGTCACGCGTCCTACCGGCCGGACGGTGCGGGCTACGGTCGAACGCCAGATTGCCGATGCGGGCACCACGGTCCTCGCGGTCCTCGACCTGCGCCACGTGCCCGTGATCGACTTTTCCTGCGCGGACGAGATCGTCGCGAAGCTCGTCCTGCTCACGTCCGACGCCTCCACGCGCCTCTCGTTCATCCTCTTCCGCGGGATCGCGGAACACCATCTCGAACCGATCGACTCGGTCCTCCGGCGCCGCGGGCTCGCGGCCGCCGCCGAGAGCGCCGACGGGAAACCGCTGCTGATGGGCGCGCTCGATCCCGGCGCCGCGGCGGTGTGGCAGGAGATCTGGAGTCTCGGCCGCACGGGCGTCTCTCCGCTCGCCGACAGGCTCGAACTTCCTCTCGACCGGGTACGTGGACTCCTCGATGACCTTGTCGCCCGCGCGCTCGTGATTCGGGACGGCGAACGCTACGTATCGCTCCGTCATGCGCTCCACGACGCGCCGCCGCCACCTCCCGCTCCCGTGGACCGCCGCAACCCATGAACATGCGCCGCCGTGTGGGAGTCGTCCTGACGGCCGGCTTCGTGATCGCCGGGGTTCTCGCGACGTTCGCGTGGTTCCATCTGCAGCGATCCATGCAGCCGAGATCCGGCCGGCATATCCTCGCCGGCCTGACAGCGCCCGCCGTGGTGACGTTCGATGAGTGGGCGATTCCATCGATCTCCGCCGAGACCGAACTCGACGCCCTGCGCGTCCAGGGCTTCGTGCACGCTTCCGAGCGGCTGTGGCAGATGGAACTCTTCCAGCGGGTCGCGCGGGGACGTTTGGCGGAACTCTTCGGCCCGGCAGCCCTCGAGGCCGACCGTCTCATGCGCACGCTGGACGTGTGGTCGGCGGCCGGCCGCGAACTCGAAGAAGTGACGGCGGCGGATCGGGCCCTGCTGGAGGCCTACGCGGAGGGTGTCAACGCGCGTATCGCGAGTTGGCGCGGGGCGTGGCCCCCGGAATTCGTCATCCTCGGGATCGAGCCCCAGCCGTGGGGTCCGCAGGCGGCCCTCTCGATCGGCAGGATCATGTCGCTGGATCTCTCGGACTGGCGGGCCGAGCTGAACCGGATGACCGCGCTCGCGACGCTCGACGCGGATCACAGGCGGGCGCTGGGGGCGGGATACCCGGCCTGGGGACCCACGATCCTCCAGGACTCGCTCCCCTTCGGCACCCCCCCGCCGCGCCTCGCCGTCGAGGGGACCCCGATCCCTCCGGATCCGGGCGCCGCGACCCCGTCCCCTGACCCTCTGATCCAGCTTTCGAGCTTCGGTTTCCACGCCTCGAACTCCTGGGCGCTGGCGGGACCGCGCACCGCAGACGGTGTACCGCTGCTCGCGAACGACATGCACCTCGCCCTCCGTGCCCCGTCCACCTGGTACCTGAACTCGATCACCGCGGAGGATGCGGAGCTGGCCGTGGCGGGCCTCTCGATCCCGGGAACCCCCGGCGTCATCGTCGGACTCAATCGCGACGTCGCATGGTCGTTCACGAACGCAATGGTGGACGACGCGGACTTCGTCGTTGAAGGCATCAACCTCGACGGGTCGATGTATCGCGACTCCGATGACTGGCGACCGTTCGAGACGCGGACCGAAGAGATCCGGGTGCGCGGGCGTGACGAGCCGGAGACGTGGGTCGTGCGTTCGACGACCCGCGGCCCCGTGATCACCGATGTCGTACCGGCGGGGGGACTCACGCTGTCGCTGCTGTGGACGGGACTCGAGCCCGGGGGGCCGGTCGCGGCGCTCCTCGCGATGAACCGGGCCTCCGATGCGGAGGCGCTGGTGGAGGCGATCAAGCACTTCCGCTCGCCTCACCAGAACGTCGTCTATGCGGCGTCGAGCGGGGAGATCGGCTACCGCATGGCGGGCTCCGTGCCCGTGCGTCCGGAGGGAGAGGGGGCCTCCCCGATCTCCTTCGAGCGCCTGCCCGCCGGCTGGCCGGGCTTCTGGTCCCCGGAGGCGATGCCGGCGCTCCGAAATCCCGACCGGGGATATCTCGTCAGCGCGAACAACCTGCAGGCCCGATCCCTGTTCGGCCGAGTCGGCGTCTATTATCCGGCGCCGTTTCGGGCCCGGCGCATCGACGACCTCGTATCTCGCGCGTCGGGCTGGACGGTGGAGGATATGCGCGAGACGCAACTCGACAGCTACAGCCTCTGGGCGGAGCGCTACCGGCCACGCGCGGTCCGGGCCGCCCGCCGAGCGGGCCTCGATTCACTCGCACTCGTGCTCGAGCGCTGGGACTTGCGCACCGAGACCGAGACTCGGGGCGCCGTACCCTTCTTCACCTGGCTCTACCGCCTGCGCGAACTCATCGTAGCCGACGAGTACGAGGGCGGAGTCGGGTGGTTCCCCGATCTCGCGTTCATGGAGATCGTCGAGAGCGGAGACAGCGCGTGGATCGACGATGCCCGGACCCCGGAGGTCGAACGCCTCGAGGCTCTCGAGGAAGAGGCGGCCCGGACGGCCACCGCCGTGCCGCCCGGCTCGTGGGGAGAGGTCCACGCCGAGCGGTCGGCCCACCCGCTCGGAACCGTGCCGTGGCTCGACCGCCTGTTCGCCTTCCACGTCGGACCCTATCCATCGCGTGGCGGGCCCCACACCGTCCGCCCCGACGCCCCGTCGCTGAGATCCCGCCTCGACTCGACGGCGTGGAGCTTCCCGGTCGTGAGCGAGTACGGTCCCAGCGCGAGATTCGTCGCTCACGCCGCTCCCGGAGACATGGCGGGATACTTCCTGCTGCCCACGGGTCAGGCCGGAAATCCGCTCGACCCCCACTATCGGGACATGGGCGCCGTCTGGACCGAGAGTCCGCTCATCGAACTCCGGCCCGGCCGACGGCCCGCGACGGTGGAAGACGAACTCCTTTTCCTGCCCGGGTCTCGTTGACCGCCGGACGGCGGAATCCTACCTTTTTCGGGCCCTCCGGAACGTCGAACATCGAGGTGGCCTCCGGTCACGGGAGGGCCCCGACCCGCGCCAGGATCCGAGCGATTTGAGCACCGCAACCGTTGACAGCACGCTCGACGAGATCGAGAAGGTTCTGGACGACATCCGTCCTGCCGTGCGCGCCGATGGCGGGGACATACAGCTGGTTTCGTTCGACGCGGAGAGTGGGCGCGTGGATGTTCGGCTCGTCGGCGCCTGCTACGACTGCCCCATGTCGACGGCGACGCTCCGTGCCGGGATCGAGCAGCACCTCTGTCATGCGCTTCCAGTGGTCCATTCCGTCGAGGCCGTCGCGTAGTCGCGCGCCAACCCGTGTCCGACACACCGACCCGCGGCCCCCGGCCGCTTCCGATCATGGACCCCGCCCCTGCGCGCCCGGGACCGCCACCGAAGGGTGATGACCGCGACGCGGCGCGACGGCACCCCTCGCAGGCGCCGCCCATGCCGGGCGTGGGCCGCGTCGTCGCGGTGAGTTCGGGGAAGGGCGGTGTCGGCAAGTCCACGATCTCGACGAACCTCGCCGCTACCTGGACCCGACAGGGCCATCGCGTCGGGCTGCTCGACGCCGATATCTACGGCCCGGACATCCCGACGATGTTCGGCATTCAGGAGAAGCCCAGGATCGACCGGGAAGAGGTCGTGCCCCTGGAGGCGCACGGGGTAAAGCTGATGAGCATCGGCTTCCTCATCGAGGAGGACGCTCCGGCAATCTGGCGCGGACCCATCATCATGGGGGTCATCCGCCAGTTCCTCCAGCAGGTCGCGTGGGGGGAGCTCGACTACCTGGTGATCGATATGCCGCCGGGGACGGGCGACGCGCAGCTGTCGCTGTGTCAACTCGTGCGCGTGGACGGCGCGGTGATGGTGACCACACCCCAGGATGTGGCGGTCGGCGGCGTGCTGCGCGGCATCCGGATGTTCGAAAAGCTGGAGGTGCCGGTCCTCGGCATCGTCGAGAACATGCGCGGCTTCGCATGTCCCGGGTGTGGCGAGACGCACGACATCTTCGGGGCCGGCGGCGGAGAGCGGCTCGCGGGTTCGATCGACGTGCCCTTCCTGGGCGCGGTCCCGCTCGGCGTGGCAGTCCGCGAGGAGAGCGATCGAGGGGTCCCGACGTCGATCGGGAGGCCGGATGCACCCGAGGCACGAGCGTTCGAACGCATCACGTCCGCGACCGTCACCGGACTGGAGGCTGTGGAGGCCGCACGGGAGGAGATTGCGGGCGGCTAGCCGTGCTCCACGATGACGGAGCCGAGACCGGCGACCAGCGTGACCTCCAGCCGCACCCGCGCCGTTTCCCAGTTAGGGCTCAACCAGTGGTCTCCCACCTTCTCGAAGTCGGCCGCACTCAGTGAGGCGAGCCCGCTGCGCCGGACGCGGACGCCGACATGTGCCGGAACCCGCATCACGAGTTCGCCCAGCCCCATCCTGATTTCGGCCTCGGCGCTCGACCGCCACGCTCCCGAGAAATCCAGGACGACGTCGCCTACGAAGCCGTAGAACTCGAGACGCCGCAGGCGGGCGTTGCCGAGGTTTTCGGCCATGAAGCTGGAGGCGCCGGATTTGATCGACAGCAATTCCATCGCCGCGCGGTTTTCCCTGGCGAAGCCGACCTCCACATCGCTGGCGCCGGTGATGAGTTCCAGTGCCGTCACCTGGGCGCCACCGAGTTGGAGGCGCGCCCTGCCCGCCCCGATCGCCAGCCGCAGGTCCGTAGGCACGGAGGGGTTCAGGGTCAGGTCCAGCTTCCCGGCGGCGCCCTCGGCGCGAGGGAGATCCTCGAGTTCCAGCTCACCGAACCGCGTCGCCTCGTCCGCGTCGCGCCGCTCCTCGGAAGACGACGAGGTCGTGAGCAGCAGGTGCCCGGTCCGGCCGACACGACGCCATTCACGACGGGGCACATAATCTTCGGCGTCGTAACGGAGCTGCAGGTCGTACAGCAGGGGCGTCTCCGACGGCGATACCGCGAGGCGCCCGCCCGCATACATGAGGTGGATTTCCAGCGTTTCCACATCGCCGAGCTGCCGCGCCGTCCGGAAATCCCGCCACTCCTGTGCCGAGGCCGGCCCCAGCGCTCCGCCGAGCAACAGTGAACCGAGCACAGCCGGCAGTGTCCGCGCCGCGGCGCGGGCTACCGGGGCATCAGGCATCGTCGATGGGGACGGAGGGAGGGTCGGATCCGGCTTCGGACGGCGCGGCGCCGTCCGGGACGCTGTCCCGGGACCAGTCGATCACGACACTCCGTCCGCCCGCCCGGGTGAGCAGGACCCCCCCGAAACCGGCCGTGACCACGACCCATGTACCGACGACGGCCACAAAGAGGATCAGACCGCGGACGAACTCCGCGGCCCCGCCGAACACCCACAGGGCGGCACTTGCCGCGAAGGGGAGAATCAGAAGCGCAAGTCCGCTGACGACGTAGTAGTAGGAGTTGGACCGGCGGAGCCTCTCCAGCCACTCGGAGCGGAAGCGGCGTCGGGCGAATATCTCGCCGCCGGCGTGCGCGACCGCGAGATATCCCACGACCTGGGCGATGCCTACGGCAAGAACGAAGAATGGCAGGACCAGCCATGTGATGACCAGCACTCCGAGAACGATGAGGACGGGAAGGAAGAGCACCTCCCCGGCGAGGCCCATCGCAAACGAGCGGGCAAACTCGAGCCGAACCGCATCCGAGACGGTCTCCAGCCGTCGCCGCCCGAAATATACGAGCAGCAAGCCCAGTACGCCGAAGACGACGAACGCGGATACCGCGCCCGTCACACCCTCTGCTGCGCGGCCGAAGTTGCGCGCGAGCCGAGACCCGAGGCCCGGCTGTGCGGCCTGCGCCTCTACGGATACTTCGGGCGACACGAAGCGCCGGGCGGAGGGAGCGTCCGGCGCTGCCCGCGCGGACGGCTCCGGAGGCGCCAGACGAATGTCGGCCAGGATCTCCCCTTCGACTCTCGACGCCCCGTTACCGAAGTCGACCTCTCCTCCCACCTGAAGCACGTCGCCTCGCACGAGGGCATCGCCGTCCAGTGCGAGAGTGCCGTCGAGCAGGAGGATGTCGCCCTCGACGCGTCCGCCGAGCGTCAGCGTTCCGTCGAGGATCGCGATGTCTCCGGGGATCGTGCTCGCGGCGAGGACCTCGTAGTCGCCGTGGACGATCATCGCCAAGCCGTCTTCGGTGAATTCGCCGGAGTCGCCGAGGCGGCGGAGCGCGTCGCGCAGACGATCCAGCTCCCCGGTGACGTCGAAACCCAGTCCGCCGGGGACGATCTGCATGGGTCCGGATCGAGCGGAGAGGTTGGGCGTCGCCTCGCCCGCCGGGGCGTCGGGCGTCGCCGCGGCCGGCGATGGCGCGGCGAGTCCGAGAATCGCATCGATCCGGCCGACCAGGGCTCGGGCCGCGTCCGGGTCCGCGGCCTCGTCGGACGACGCCCATTCGTCGACGAACCCCCGGAAATCGACCAGGCCGCCGCGTATTTCGGCCGCATCCTCGCCCGCGTGTTCGCGGAGGAAGTCACGCCACGCGCTCTCCAGTCCGCCGCGCTCCGCGTAGGATCCGATCTCGATTCCGTCCACTTCGATGATCTCGCCCTCGAAGCGAAGTTGATGCTCGGTCCCGCTCTCCAACTGGAACCGCAACTCGGCCCGACCGCCGGCGGAGAGCGTGATCGCGGCATCGGCGATGCCTACCTCCTGCGCGCTGATGGGCAGCGCGACCGCGAGACAGGCGAGGAACGCCAGCGCCCGGGTCATGAGGCCCTCACAACGCGAACGCGCTGCGGAAGCGGCTGCCGGAACAGCCGGGCCATGTACCAGAGAGAGATCAGGCCGACGAGACTCGACACCGCCAGACTGCCGAGTGCGGCGGCAGGGCTGATTCGGTCGACGATCGATCCGCCCGGATCCACGAGGCCGAGACGGTACGCCAGACGACCCGCCGCGAGCATGGCGTCGACCAGAACGGCGCGCGCGCCGCTGAAAGCGAGCGCGAGAAGCTGGCCCGGCGCCAAACCCTGAGCGCTGAACAGCCAGGCCGCGGCGCCCCCCGACACGGTCAGCGTGGCCGCACCCGCCGCCGCCAGCGCCGCCCGGCGGCGGCGCGCGAAGCGGAGCAGCCGTTCGGGCCACGGGACCGGCAACCGCACGCGGGCCATCGCCGCCGATGCGAAGGCCGGGGCGGGAGACCAGGTGCGCAGCCCCGAGAGCGCGCGGTCGAGCGCCGGGTGAGGCAGGTCGACCTGCGCCAGGACGTCGCTCGCGAAGGAAGGCGCGGGAGACCACTCGGGCAACCGCGCCAACTGATGATCGAGCGCGGCGCCCGCGACATCGATGCGCCGCGTGACACCCTCCGCAAATCCGTCCGCCGGCCGATGCGCGGCGAGACCGTCAAGGTGCGCAATGACGTACCGCAGCGCCTCCACCTCCTCCCGGCAACGGGCGCACCCAGCCATGTGGTCGACCGTCCTCCCGGGTGGAGGCGAAGCCGACGCACGGATCGCGAGTCGCTCGATTTCCTCCGGCGTAAGATGCGGCAAGGTCACTCCTGTGTTATGGCTCCGTCAGATGTACGAGAGCGGCCTTCAATTCGTTTCTCGCCCGGTGGATGTATGTCTTGACCGTTCCGAGCGGGATCTCCATCACCTGCGCGATTTCGTCGTACGCGTAACCCTCGATGTGCCGCAGGAGGATCGCGGTCCGGTATTCGGGCCGCAGCCGCCCGATGGCCGCTTCGATCTCGGAGCCGAGTTCGCGGGCCTCGAGGAGTTCATCCGGCCGCTCGTCACGGGAGACAAGCGTGATCTCCGTCGCGGCCTGGCGATCGGGGGTCACCGCATCCGGCGCCCCGTGCATGGAAACGACATCGAGTTCCTTCTTGCGCAGATGATCTATCGTCAGGTTGTAGCCGATCTTGAAGAGCCAGGAGGAGAACTTGTAGGAGGGATCGTACCGGCGGAGATTGTTCAACGTGCGGACGAATGTTTCCTGGGCCAGGTCCTCCGCCAGTTCACGGTCCCGCACCATCCGGAAGATGAGAGAGAAGACGGGGCGTTCGAACCGGAGTACGATCTCGCGTGCGGCCCGTTCATCGCCGCCGAGACACATCTCCACCAGAGTCTGCTCGCTTTGATCCGGGTAGCTCACTCGATCCTGCCCCTCCGCGTCGCGGTGCCGAGCCGACGACGGCCGGGTCGATGCCGCTGGCTCCGTGCGTCGGCGTCCGGCCGACTCTACACGGCTCCGCGACCAATATGCGCACGGAAGGCGGTCGGCGGCATGCGCCGCTCCGGTCCGGGGGCGCACGCGGCTAGCGCTGGCAGCCGGCACAGAAGAACGAACTCCGTCCGGCCTGCACGATCCGGCTGATCGGTCGGGCGCAACGGGGGCAATCGACTCCTTCGCGCCCGTAGACATCCAGCCGCGTCTGAAAGGAGCCCGAGCGGCCGTTTACGGCACGATAGTCCCGCAGCGTCGTACCGGCGCTCTCGAGCGCCTCTCGCAGGACCGCCCGCACCGCCCGATGCAGTCGACGCACCTCCTCCGCAACGAGTGAACCGGCGGGGCGTCGCGGGTCGATCCTCGCGCGGAACAACGCCTCGCTGGCGTAAATGTTCCCCACACCCGCGACGCGCCGCTGGTCCAGCAGCGTGTTCTTGATCGGCGCACGCAGCGGCGCGACGATGCGACCCAGCCGGGCGGCCGTGAACGTCCGGCCAAGGGGCTCCGGTCCGAGAGCGGCCTCCCGGGCCTTCCATGCCTCGGGCGTCAGCAGGTCGAAGCCGCCGAGGCGGCGGACATCGTCGTAGAACAGCGTCCGGCCATCGTCGAGTTCGAGGTCGAGGCCCGGGTGCCGGAAGTCAGCCGAATCCGGGCGTTCCGGGGCGAGCGCGAAACGGCCGGTCATGCGGACCTGGACGCGCATCACCTGCTCCACCGGACCGTCGATGCCGTCCGCCGGGTGGAGCGGGAAGAGCAGATACTTGGCCCGGCGGTCCGCATCCCCGAAGGTGCGTCCGAGCACGGCGCGGGAAAACGACCGCGCCGAAATCCCTCCCAGGATCAGGTCGTCGTGATAGACCCGGGTGCGGCGGATCCGGCGGCCTCGGAGGAGCGGTGCGAGATCCCGGCGCATCGTCTCGACCTCGGGGAGTTCCGGCACGATGACCCGCTAGCCTTCCGAGGCCGTCCCGGAGGGCTGGATCCGCGCCGAGTCGTCCGGCCCGAGTCGGCCGGGATCCAGTTCGTGCCAGCCGATGTCGGAGCGCGAATGGGCGCCTTCGAATTGGATGCGCGCCGTGGCTTCGCGGCTGCGCCGTGCCGCCTCTTCGAGCGTCGCGCCGAAGCCTGTGACCCCGAGCACCCGCCCGCCGGCGGTGACCAGCCGTCCCTCTGCCATCCCTGTGCCGGCGTGAAATACTCTCACCCTTCCGGGGTCGAAAGCCGGAATCTCGATCGGTCGCCCGGAGTCGGAGCTCTCGGGATATCCGGCGCTCGCCATGACGGTGACGAGCGCGTACCCGGGGGCGGCTTCGGGGCGCCAGCCGGCGAGTGAGTCGCCGTGGGCGACGCGCAACATCGGCTCGAGCAGGTTCGAACTCGTGAGCGGAAGGACGACCTGCGTCTCCGGGTCTCCCATCCGACAGTTGAACTCCACCACGCGCGGCCCCGTGGCGGTCAGCATGAGCCCCGCGTACAGGAATCCGCGATAAGGGGCGCCGGCCTCCGCCATCGCGTCGAGCACGGGTTGCGCGATCTGTCGTCGCACGTCGTCGATGAAATCCGGACTCGCCGGGGCCGCGGGGGAGTACGCCCCCATGCCGCCCGTGTTCAGGCCGCGATCCCCCTCCCCGACCCGCTTGTAGTCCCGGGACGTGAGAAGCGGGACAGCGCGCTCCCCATCTGCGATGAAGAACACGGAGAGCTCAACGCCGCGCATGAACTCTTCGATCACGACCCGTCCGCCCGCGTCGCCGAACTTGCGATCGACCATCATCTCTTCGATTGCGGTCCGTGCTTCCCGGCGCGTCTCGCAGACGATGGCGCCCTTGCCGGCCGCGAGTCCGGAAGCCTTGACCACCAGGGGTTCCTCGTGGCCCGCGATGTAGTCCAGCGCCGCCGCGGCCTCGTCGAAGGTCTCGTGATCCGCCGTCGGCACGCCGCAGTCCCGCATCAGTTGCTTGGCGAACGCCTTGGAAGCCTCGAGGCGGGCTCCCGCCCGGTCGGGCCCGAAAACGGGCAGGCCGGCCTCGGCGAACCGGTCCGCGATCCCCGCCGCGAGAGGGGCTTCGGGGCCGACGACGGTGAGGTCGATGCGCCGCGCCGCCGCGAAGTCGAGCAGGCCTTCGATGTCTCCGGCCTGGAGGTCGACGAGTTCCGCCGCGCCGGTCATCCCCGGGTTGCCGGGGGCCGCGTAGATCGTGGCGTCCGGCGCGTCGCGGCGGAGGCAGTCCGCGAAGGCGTGCTCCCGCCCGCCGCTCCCGACGATGAGGAGGTTCATGGCGGCTAGTCTTCCTTGCGTCCCTTGAAGGCGCCGGTGAGCCGGTCCCGAAACCGATCCACCGCCGCGTCGACCTCGTCGAAGATCTCCTTCGCGCCTTCCTGATAGCCTTTCGCCGCCTCCCGAAGATCCTCGCGATACGGACGATCGTCCTTCTCGCCCCGGCGCTGATACTCGCCCGACAGGATGCGGTCGTACTCGCCGCTCTCGATCCAGTCGCGCAGTTCCGCCACGCGGATGACCGCGAACGGATGCGTCTGCACGAGCACGTTGAGCACCTTGTAGACGGCGTCCAGGAGGTCGCCGCCGGCCCGATACTCATCGGACTGCGCGATGAACTCGTCGAGGTCGAGCGAGACGCCTCGGCTCCCGCCCGCGAGCTGCATCAGCGCGGACATCGCGATGCGTGGATTCTGTATCGCGAGAAGCCCGGCGCGGTCCGAGGAGAGTTCGCTCTTCCGGTACCACTCCATGAGGGCCATGAGGATCGGCTGCAGGGCGAGCCCCGCGAGCGGGTAGCGCACGATGACCAGGTTGACCACCACGATCAGGAGCGTGCGGTACAGCACGTGGCCGGAGAGGATGTGCCCTACCTCGTGGCCGAGGACGCTCTCCACCTCATCCTCGGAGAGGATCTCGAGCATGGAGGAGTTGAGGACGATGAAGGGCTCTCCGAAGCCGACGGCCCCGGCGTTCACGATCGGGGTCTGCGAGATGTAGCACTCTGGAGGGTTCTCGACGTCGAGCACTTCGCACACGCGGGCCAGACGCGCGTGGACCCACGCGTACTGGTTCTCCGAGGTGCGCACCGCGTTGGCCTTGAAGGCCAGCCGGAGGGCGCGCTCTCCGAACAGCGCGAGAATCTTCCGCAGGGCGAGGTCGAACCCCGGTATCCTGCGAAGCGCGTTCAGCGCCGCCCGGTCCGCCGGGTGTTCCCAGGAGACCGCGGCGATCTGTGTGAGGATCCGCCTCTGGTGTTCGTCAGCTGCCGACATCAATCACCCCCTGCGCGCCGAAACGCGCTCATATGCCTTTGGGCCGGCCGACCGGCGGCGGCCGGTTTCCGCGCTCCCGGCTCTACGTCCGGCCGCGAACCCCTGTTTCAACTGTCGGGACCGCTACACCTGCTCCAACCGCCGCTCAGAGGCGGGCGAGGGCCTGCCCGACGTCCTCGGTGAGGTCGTGACCGTCCTCCACGCCCACCGACAGTCGCACGAGTCCCGGCCCCAGTCCGATCTCCCGCTTCTTCTCGTCCGGCACCGAGGCGTGGGTCATGGAGGAGGGAACGCACACCAAACTCTCGACCCCGCCGAGACTCTCGGCCAACTGGAACACGCGTGTGAGTCCCGCGAAGCGGTTGGCGCGTTCTTCCGTGCCCAGATCGAAGCTCACCATGGAGCCGAAATCGCGCATCTGACGCCTTGCCAGGGCGTGCTGAGGGTGGCTCTCGAGGCCGGGATAACGGACGGATTCGACTTCGTCGTGCCCCTGCAGCAGGTCGACGACGCGCCGCGCGTTGCGGCAGTGGGCCGGCATGCGCAGGTGCAGCGTCTTCGTGCCGCGGAGGACGAGCCAGCAGTCGAAGGGACCCGGGATGGCCCCGCTCGTCTTCTGCTGAAAGTGAAAGCCCTCGGCGAGTTCCCGGGAGTTCGTGAGGAGCGCGCCGCCGATCATGTCGCTGTGGCCGTTGAGAAACTTCGTCGTCGAGTGCATCACGACGTCCGCGCCCTCGTCGAGCGGGCGCTGGAGGAACGGGGTCGCGAACGTGTTGTCGACGGAGAGTACGGCCCCCGCCTCGCGGGCGATCTCGGCGCATCCCGCGATGTCCGTAATCGTCATCGTCGGGTTGCTCGGCGTTTCGACGTGGATGAGGCGTGTCTCGGGACGGATCGCGGCGCGGACCTGAGCGAGATCCCCGGTGTTCACGAAATCGAAGCCGACCCCGAACCGATCCCACACATGGCGCAGCATGCGGTCGACGCCCCCATAGACGTCCGCGCCGCAGATGAGGTGGTCACCCGCGTTGAGCACCGTTTTGACGATGGCTTCGGTCGCGGCGAGACCGGAGGAGAACGCCGCGCCGTACCGCCCGTTCTCGAGCGCGGCCAGATTCGCCTGCAGCGCCTCGCGGGTGGGGTTCCTGACCCGTGCGTAGTCGTACCCCTCACGTGGCGAGCCGACGGCGTCCTGAACGTACGTCGAGGTCTGAAAAATCGGCGTCATGATGGCGCCGGTCACGGGATCGGGGCTTTGCCCGGCGTGGACGGCGCGGGTTGCGAACCGTTGAGCGGCTGGGTCCACGTCTTCTTCTCCGGCTTGGGTAGAGGTGGGCGACGCGTGGTACGACGCATCGCGGGTCGAGCGCGCAAGGTATTCCCGCCGTGAGGGGAGGGCGACCGGAGGAGCGGCCGCAAGCCGCGCCGACGCCCAACCATTAACATCCCGCGTCCATCTCACGGTCGGCCTCCCCCGGAGAACGCAAGCGTGTCCGATTCACTCATCGTTTCCGCTTCAGGCATCCGCGGCATCGTCGGCAGAGGACTCACGCCCGACATTGCGGCGCGTTACGGCGCTGCCTTCGCCGCCCACATCGCCGCCGGGGCCCCCGGCCCCGGGCATATCCTCATCGGCCGCGACAGCCGCGTCTCCGGGCCCGTGCTGCTCGACGCCGTCTCGGCGGGGATCCGGGCCGTGGGGCTGGATGTGTGCGACCTCGGGATCGTCGCGACGCCCACGGGTCTCCTCGCCGTGGAGGAGGACGAGGCTGCGATCGGAGGGCTCCTCGTTACGGCTTCCCATAACCCGGCGCCGTGGAACGGGCTCAAGCTGGTGGCACGCGAGGGGCGGTTCCTCTCGCCCGCCGCCGGCCGGGACATCCAGCGGAGGTTCGAGGCAGATATCGAGTACGCGGGGTCCGCGAACCTCGGAGCGAGCAGCGCGCGGGAAGGCGCCGGCCGCGCACACGTCGAGCGAATTCTCTCGCTGCCGATCATCGACCGCGATCTCATCGCGTCGCGAGCGTACCACGTCGCACTCGACTGCGTGCGCGGCGCCGGCGGACCCATCATGCTCCCGCTGCTCGAACGTCTTGGCTGCCGGGTGAGCGGGCTCGATCTCGAACCCGACGGCCGTTTCCCCCGACCTCCCGAGCCGCTGGTCGAGAACCTCGGGAAGCTCTCTGAGCACGTGACGGAAGTGGGCGCGGACATCGGCTTCGCCGTGGATCCCGATGTCGACCGCCTGGCCTTGGTCGACGAGAAAGGCCGGCCCGTCGGCGAGGACTGGACGCTCGCCCTGGCCGTCGAACTGGTCGCGGCACGCGAGCCCGCGCCCGTCGTCACGAATCTCTCCGCCAGCCGCCTGATCCAGGACGCGGCCGATCGCGTCGGCGTACCGCTGCTGCGCACGCCGGTGGCGGAGGCCAACGTCGTCGCGCGCATGCTCGAGGTGGGGAGCACGATCGGGGGAGAAGGGAACGGTGGCGTCATCTACGGCGGACTGCACCTCACGCGGGACGCCCCGCTCTCCGCGGCGTTGATCCTGCAGTTCCTGGCGGAGAGCGGTGCCACGCTCGGCGCCATCGTCGCCGATCGGGCCTCGTACCGGATCGTGAAGCGGACAATCCCGCGCAAGGGATTGAGCGTAGACGAGGCGCTGTCCGCGATCGTCGCCGCGGCTCCGTCCGGGACGGAGATGGACCGGCAGGACGGAATCCGGCTCGACTGGCCGGATGGGTCGTGGATCCACGCAAGGCCGTCCGGCACCGAGCCGATCTTCCGCGTCATGGCGGAGGCGTCGCGCGCGGAACTGGCGGGCGAACGCGCGGACTGGATCGAAGACCTGGTACGGCGCGCGAGCTGAGCGGCGAATGTGCGGGATCGTCGGTTACGTCGGGGCAGGGGAGGCCGTCCCCCTTCTGCTGAACGGGCTGGGCCGCCTCGAATACCGCGGATACGACTCGGCCGGCCTCGCCGTCCACAGCGGTTCCGGGCTCGATCTCCGCAAGTGCGCCGGCCGCGTCGAGGATCTGGCGCAACGGCTCGTCGCGAATCCGGTCGCAGGCAAGGCGGGAATCGCGCACACCCGCTGGGCCACGCACGGCGCCCCCACCCGCGCGAACGCCCACCCGCTGACGGACTGCCGCGGCGAGGTGGCACTCGTCCATAACGGCGTGATCGAGAACTGCGACGCGCTGCGGACGAAGCTCTCCAAGCTGGGCCACCGCTTCACGTCCGAGACCGATTCCGAGGTTGTCGCGCACCTGATCGAAGAGGCCTTCGAGGGGAACCTCGAGCGTGCCGTCGCCGCTGCGCTGACCCGGGTGGAGGGCACGCTCGGGCTTGCCGCCATGAGCGTGCACGACCCTGCGCGGATCGTCGTCGCTCGCCGCGGGGCCCCTCTGTTGCTCGGGATCGGGGAGAACGAAGAAGCGACCTGGGTGGCGTCGGACGTGGCGGCCGTTCTCGAACACACCCGGAACATCGTGTATCTGGAGGACGACGAAGTTGCGATCCTCACTCCTTCGGGGCACGAGACCATCAACCTCGGGAGAGACCGCGGGCGCGTCGGCTGGGAGCCCGTCCCGAAGGAAGTCAGCCGCATCGACTGGGATCTGGCGAAGATCGAAAAGGCGGGCTACCCCCACTTCATGCTCCGCGAGATTCACGAGCAGCCGCACACCGTGCGCGACGCGATGCGGGGCCGGTTGCTGGCGGAGGAAGGCACGGCTCGGCTGGGGGGGCTCGACGAACTCCGTCCGGACATCGACCGGGCGGAGCGCATCGTCCTCACCGGGTGCGGAACGAGTTGGCACGCGGCGCTCGTGGGAGAATACATCCTCGAGGCTCTCGCGCGCCTCCCGGTCGAAGTGGAGTACGCCTCCGAGTTCCGGTACCGGGATCCGATCATCGCTCCGGGGACTCTGGTGGGCGGCATCTCCCAGTCCGGGGAAACCGCGGATACGCTTGCGGCCGTGCGCGAAGCCGCCCGGCTCGGCGCCCCCACGTTCGGAATCGTCAACGTCGTGGGGTCGACCATCGCGCGGGAGACACGCGCCGGCATCTACACGCACGCCGGTCCGGAGATCGGTGTCGCGTCCACGAAGGCCTTCGTAGCGCAGGTCGCTTCTCTCGCGCTGCTCGGTCTCATGATCGCGAGGCGCCGCGGGTTGGGTCGCGAAGAGGGCCGCAGCTTCGTGCGCGCCCTCGACGGGCTCCCCGCCCTCATCGGGGAGGTGCTGGCGACGGAGGACCACATCCGGCGGGTGGCGGAGGAGTTCGCCGATGCGAGCAACTTCCTCTACCTGGGGCGGGGTCCGAACTTCCCGATCGCCCTCGAGGGAGCGCTCAAGCTGAAGGAAATCTCCTACATCCACGCCGAGGGATACCCTGCCGCGGAGATGAAGCACGGCCCGATCGCGCTCATCGACGAGAACATGCCCGTCGTCTTCATGGCTCCGCGCGGTGCGGTCTACTCGAAGGTGCTCCTAAACATCGAGGAAGTGAAGGCACGCGGCGGCCGGGTGATCGTGCTCGTGACCGGGCGGGAGACGGATCTCGGCCGGAAGGTGGATCATGTGATCCCCGTGCCGGCGACGCTGCCTCTCCTGCAGCCGATCGTGAACGTCGTCCCGCTGCAACTGCTCGCCTACCACATTGCGGTCCTGCGGGGTTGCGACGTGGACCGGCCGCGGAACCTCGCGAAGACGGTAACCGTCGAGTGACGCTTCGGTCTTCCGACCCCGCCACCGCGTGAGGTGAAGGGGTTACAGCGGCAAAGGGCCGGTTGTATGTTTTGGGCGTCGCGTCCGCCGCCGGGCCGTGCCCACCACGCTGGCCGTCCGGGGTTGCAGGGTCCACCGGGATCGGGATTGGAAGGGATGCCAAGCGCCTACCTCCAGGGGATGAAGGAGCAGGTCGCGCGATACGCCGGCACGCTGCGTGACGTCGTCATCCTCGCGCCCGTCTACGGTTTGTTGATGTTCACCCTCATGAAGGACCCGCGACTGACGCGAGAGCAGCGGACGCTGGTGGACGCGGCCATCGCCTACCTCGTGAGTCCGGATGATGTGATTCCGGAAGATGAGGTCGGACCGTACGGTTTTCTGGACGATGTCTTTTGCTGCGCGTATGTGACGCACCGAATCGGAGAGGAGCTTGGCTGGGATGTGGTGGAGGAGCACTGGACCGGCGAGCGCTCGGCGCTCGAGGTCTCGAACAATCTGCTCGCGCGCGAGCGGGAACTGCTCGGTGGCGCCGGTGATGACGTTCTCGAATTCGCGGGGCTCCTCGACCGGCGGTCGGACTCCGACGCGGAACGCCCTCAACTCGTCCTCGCCGCGGCTCGCTAGCCCGGCCGGCCGGCGGCTCGCTCTGGCCCTCGTGGCGGTCGCCGGGATCGTTGGTGCGGCACCGCTCGACGCCCAGTATCGCCTGACGGCCCCTTCCGGCGGCGTCGTGGAGTTCGAAGCCGACCGCCTCCTCCGTTTCCGGGACCGAACCGACTCCCTCATGACCGATCTCGTGGAAGATCCTTTCGTGCTTTACTTCCCGTCGTTCGGGCGCGATCTGGACGAGTCCGAGGCACGGGACGCGTGGCCCTGGAACGCGGTCGAAGTCGTAACCGATTCGAGCGCGGCGCTCGTGATGCCGGGCAACCTGAGGGAGGCCGGCCGGGCGTACGAGAGCTACGCGGTCCTGCGGATGCACGCCGTGCGTCAGGATCCCGACGTCGCCTGCGAGGTGCTCGTCTCCCGGGAAGTCGAGGCGGTCGACGGGTTCATCGACGGGTGGATCGCGGCGCGACTCCTCTTCGGCGGTCCCGCATACGAGCCGCTCGATGAGCTGGCGTTCGCGCGCGAGGCCGGGGTTCTGGCGGGCCTCATCCTCGACCGGTCCGACCGGCAGCTGGGCGGCTGCCTGGAGATCGCCCGCGAACGGGGTACGGACGAAATCGCCGCCTACCGGACTTGGCGAACGGACCGGTACCTCCCTCCGGGTGGCCGATGAGCCTCCGCCTCTACGATTCCCTCACGCGGCGGCTGCGCCCGTTCGAACCCGTCGAACCGGGCCGGGTGCGGATGTACACTTGCGGGCCCACGGTCTACGACCGCGCGCACATAGGGAACTTCCGCGCCTTTACGTGGGAGGACCTGCTCCGCCGCTACCTGCGGTTCAAGGGATACGAGACCTGCCAGGTCATGAACCTGACGGATGTCGACGACCGGACGATCGCGGCCGCCTCCGCCCGGGGCGTGCCACTGGCTGAGGTCACCGATCCCGTAATCGAGATGTTCCTGGAGGACTGGGAGACGCTGGGGCTCGAGGAACCCGAGCATCGGCCGCGGGCGACCCGATACGTTGACGAGATGATCCGGCTCATCGAGGCGCTGTCCGAGCGGGGGCTTACCTACGAGAGCGAGGGTTCCGTGTATTTCGCGATCGGGCGTTTCCCCGAATACGGCCAGCTGGCCGGGATCGACGCCAGGGGACTCACGGCGACCGGCAGGGCCGCGGGGGACGAGGAGTACGACAAGGACGACCCCAGAGATTTCGTCCTCTGGAAGGGCGGCGACAGGGGCTCCGGCGAGACCGTAGCGGTGTGGGATTCCCCGTGGGGGCCGGGACGGCCGGGCTGGCACCTCGAGTGCTCGGCGATGGCGATGCACCACCTGGGCGAGACGCTGGACATCCATGCCGGAGGCGTCGACAACCTCTTCCCGCATCACACCAACGAGATTGCCCAGTCGGAGGGGGCGACGGGGAAGACGTTCTCGCGGCTCTGGCTCCACGCCGAACATCTTCTGGTAGAAGGCCGGAAGATGTCGAAGTCTCTCGGAAACTGCTTCACGATTCCGGAACTCGTCGAACGCGGACACGCGCCCTCGGCGATCCGGTACCTGCTGCTCAGTGGACATTACCGGACCCAGCTGAACTTCACCTTCGACGGCCTTGAGGCCGCGGCGAAGGCCGTGGCTCGCCTGTACGAATTCAGGGACCGCGTGCGCGACGCCGGCGAGGACGAGATCGATCCTTCGACGGACTTGCGGGGGATCGCGACGCGAGCGCGCGAGGCGTTCGAGGCGGCGATGGACGACGACCTGAACGTGAGTGAGGCGTTGTCTTCGGTGTTCGGGCTCGTGCGGGAAGCGAACCACCTCCTCGATCGGGCCCATCCCCGGGCGCCGTCGGGCACCGAAGCGGCCCTCGACGTGATCGACGCTTTCGACCGCGTCTTCGGCGTACTGGCCGTGCGGGACCGCGAGTCATCGGGAGGCGACGAAGAACTCGTCGCGTGGGCCACGGCCCGGGTCGGCGAGCGCGAGCGCGCCCGGGCGAATCGGGAATTTGCGCGTGCCGATGCGATTCGCGCCGAACTCGAGGCTCGGGGCGTGGTCGTGGAGGATCTGGCGGAACTCACGCGTCTTCGGGTGGGGCCCCGCACCATCCAGGTGCCACGTCCTCTGCGCGCGGCAAAATGAGGCGGTGGTGGCCGCGAAGGGCGACCGAACGAGGTGTCCGAAAACGCCTTGACGGTCGGCTGCACCCACCCCTATGTTAGAAGACTGTTGTGCGGAAGGGTCGCTGGCGTAGCTCAACCGGTAGAGCGTCGGATTTGTAATCCGGAGGTTGTGGGTTCGAGTCCCACCGCCAGCTCGGTCGAGTCGGACGAACAGCCGCCCCGAAGCGGCGAACCCAGAAACTCATCGATCGGGCGTCGATCGGGCGCCAGGTACCGGCGGTGGGGTACCGAAGCGGCCAAACGGGGCAGACTGTAAATCTGCTGGCTTATGCCTTCGGAGGTTCGAATCCTCCCCCCACCACCTTCACGGGACCACTGACGAAACAAAGGGCGTAGACCGCGCGCGAGCAAGAGGAGCACCCGTCGCGGGGCCGCTCCGCCAAACCCGTAATCCGGGAGGAGAACGAGGGGCGATGGCGAAGGAAAAGTTCGAGCGAACGAAGCCGCACGTGAACGTGGGAACGATCGGACACGTGGACCACGGCAAGACGACGCTGACGGCAGCGATCACGCAGGTGCAG
>LXNI01000101.1_pt1 | contig 101910 bp, 89 predicted proteins | sample 809091 | NCBI WGS metagenome assembly LXNI01 (sample SAMN04870527, study PRJNA318959) | sponge metagenome | biome: 01000161; feature: marine sponge reef; material: water | host: Sarcotragus foetidus | place: Greece: Milos, Mediterranean Sea | collected 2013-05-29 | depth 5-7 m | reverse complement strand
CCCTCACCCTGAGTAGCCGCCCCTCGGCTTCGCTCGGGACAAGCTCCGCGGCGTATCGAAAGCCTGCCCTGAGCCTGTCGAAGGGGCGACCCCGTTGCTGCCCCGCGCCTTCGCCCTTTCTGCGTTTCGTCCCAGCGGCTAGGCTCCGGCGAACCGACGGCTTTCCGACGCCCGCCCATGTCCTGGTCCTTCCTGCTCCGCCGGCTGCTTTTGGCGATCCCGACGCTGTTCGGCGTGGCGGTCATCGTGTTCGTGCTGCTGCGGGTGGTGCCGGGCGATCCCATTGCCATGCTGATCGGGCCGGGGGCGACCGACGCGGACATCGCCGAATTGCGCCGGCTCTACGGGCTGGACGAGAGCATCGCGCTCCAGTTTGTCTACTATGTGCAGGACCTCGCCGGCGGCAATTTCGGCACCTCGATCTCGATGCGCCAGGACGTGATGGAGCTGGTGCTCGGCCGTCTGCCGGTGACCATCGAGCTGTGCCTGGTCGCCATGCTGGCCGCCGTCGGGCTGGGCGGCGCGATGGCGGTCGCCGGCGCCTACTGGCGCGGCCGCTCAGGCGAGGCGGCGGTCGACGGCGCGGCCGGCTTCATCCTCGCGATCCCGGATTTCCTGTGGGCGCTGCTGTTCATCCTGTTCGTCGTCGTCTTCGCGCTCGACGGGCTGCCGATTTCCGGCCGGATCGGCCATGACGTCGCCTTCCGGGGCGCGACCGGCTTCCTGCTGATCGAAAGCCTGCTGCGCCTGCGCTTCGACGCCTTCGGCTCGGTCCTGCTGCACACGGTGCTGCCGGCCTTCGCCCTGGCCCTGCCGCTGGCGGCCATTATCGCGCGGGTGCTCAAGACCTCGATCGCCGAGGCGATGACCCAGGATTACATCCTGATGGCGCGGGTGAAGGGCTTCTCCCGGGCGCGCATCGTCTGCCGCGAAGCCCTGCGCAACGCGCTGGTGCCGACCGTGACGCTGACCGGCGTCCAGTTCACCTTCCTGGTCGGCGGCACGGTGCTGGTCGAGAAGATTTTCTCCTATCCCGGCATCGGCAACATGGCGATCGACGCCGTCATCAACCGCGACCTGCCGCTGATCCAGGGCCTGGTGCTGACCTTCGCGGTGCTGTTCATTGCGATCAACCTGCTGGTCGACATGAGCTACGCCTTGCTCAACCCGCGCATGCGCCATGGCTGAGGCGGCGGCGGTCCCCGGCGGTTCGCTGCCGCACGGCCAGGGAAGCGCGCTGCGCCGCCTGCTGGCGAATCCGCGGGTCGTGCTGGGCGGCGGCGTGCTGCTGTTCTTCGCGCTCGCCGCGATCTTTGCGCCGCTCATCGCGCCGCACGACCCGGTCGAGCAGGATCTGTTGCTGCAATACGCCCCGCCGGTCTGGGCCGACAGGGCCGAGGCCGGCTACCTGTTCGGCACCGATAATCTGGGCCGGGACATCCTCTCCCGGCTGATCTACGGCGCGCAGATCGCGCTCTTCGTCGCCGTCGCCGCGGCCGCCGCGGCCGGCCTGCTCGGAACGGTCCTCGGCCTGCTCGCCGGCTATCTCGGCGGCTGGGTCGATACCGTCATTTCCCGGTTGGTCGAGATCTGGATGGCCTTCCCGGCGGTCCTGCTCTCCATCGTCCTGGTCGCGGTGATGGGGACCGGCCTGCACTCCGTCATCATTGCCATCGCCGTGATCGACTGGACGCGCTTCTGCCGGGTCGTGCGCGCCGAAACCATGGCGCAGAAGCAGCAGGACTATGTCGCCTCGGCAGTCACCGTCGGGCTCGGCCGGATGCACATCCTGTGGCGCGAAATCCTGCCCAACGTGCTGCCCTTGCTGATCGTCCTGTTCACGCTGGAAATGGGCATCGCCGTGATTGTCGAGGCGATCCTCAGCTATGTGAACCTGTCGCTGGCGTCCGATTTCCCGACCTGGGGCACGATGATTGCCGACGGCCGGAAATATGTGAACCAGGCGCCCTGGCTGATGATCCTGCCGATCTTCTGCGTCATCGCCCTCGTCCTCGCGTTCAACGCCCTCGGCGACGGGCTGAAAGACGTGCTGGACCCGGCAATGCGAAAATGAACCATGCGGAAATGACCGCCGCCCGAATATCCCCGGCCGGGACGCCGGGCGGGCCGATCCTCTCCGTCCGCAACCTCCATCTGGCGATCGCCGGGCGGCGGCGGCACACGCCGATCCTGCGCGACGTGTCGCTCGATATCGCGCCTGGCGAGGTTCACGGGCTGGTCGGCGAATCCGGCGCCGGCAAGACGATGATCGGCAAGGTCATTCTCGGCATCCAGCCGTCGCGCGCGCGGATCACCGGCGGATCGGTGCTGTTCGACGGCGCGGACATCACCCACCTGTCCGAGCAGGACCGCCGCCGCCTGATGGGCCGGGGCCTCGGCCTGATCCCGCAGGATCCGATGACCTCGCTCAACCCGGCCTATCGGATCGGCGGCCAGATTGCCGACGTGCTGCGCCTGCATCTGGGGATGGACCGTGCGGCCGCGGAAATGCGCGTGCTGGAGCTGCTCGGCGACGTTCATATCCGTGCGCCGGAACGGGTGATGCGCCAGTATCCGCATGAACTCAGCGGCGGCATGCGCCAGCGGGCGCTGATCGCCATCGCCTTCGCCTGCCGGCCCAAGCTGATCGTCGCCGACGAGCCGACGACCGCGCTGGACGTGACGGTGCAGCGCCAGGTTCTCGCGCTCATCAAGCAGATGCAGGCGCAGGAAGGCGCCTCGATCCTGTTTGTTACCCACGATCTCGGCGTCGTCGCCAAGATCTGCGACCGGGTGACCGTGCTGCACGGCGGCCGGGTCCTGGAAGCCGGCGGCACAAGGCGAATCGTCGAGGCGCCGCAGCACGATTATACGCGCGCGCTGATGGCGGCGACGCCGCGCCACGACCGGCCCGGCGACCTGCTGCAACCCGTGCCCGAGTCGCTGGCCGCACGGCTCAACGAAGAGGCGCTGGCCTACGACGCGGCCCACGCCGCCGCAGGAGCGCACGATGGCTGAGCCCGCGCTTCTGGAGGCTGCCGGGCTGCGCCTGTCCCTGCCCGACTACAGCCGCAAGCCGCCCTTCGGTCCCGCGCCTACCGTCGATATCCTGCACGGCATCGACCTTGCAATCGCGCCCGGCGATACGCTTGGCATCGTCGGCGAGAGCGGCTCCGGCAAGACCAGCCTCGGGCGCACCCTGGTCCGGCTCTACAAGCCGACGGCGGGATGCATCCGGTTCGACGGGCAGGACATTTCGGACCTGCCGGAGGACCGGCTGCGCCCGCTGCGCGCCCGGTTCCAGATGATCTTCCAGGACCCGCAATCCTCGCTCAACCCGCGGCGCCGGGTGGCCGATATCGTCGCCCAGCCGCTACACCTGCACGGTCGTGCGGCGACGGGGACCGGCGCGCGCAAACAGGTCGATGCCCTTCTCGAGCGGGTCGCGCTGCGGCCGGCCCACGGCGAGCGCTATCCCCACGAACTGTCCGGCGGCGAGCGCCAGCGCGTCGGCATCGCCAGGGCCATCGCGTTGCAGCCGCGCCTCGTCGTCGCCGACGAGATCGTCTCCGGCCTCGACGTTTCGAGCCAGGCGCAGATCCTCGCCCTGCTGCGCGAGTTGCGGCAGGACCTGGGCCTCGCCCTGCTCTTTATCAGCCACGACCTTTCCGTCGTGCGCACGGTGTGCGACCGGGTTATGGTGATGCTGAACGGCCGGGCGGTCGAACAGGGCGATTGCGCTTCGATTTTCGCGGCGCCGAAACATCCCTATACGCGCCGGCTCTTGAACGCGATCCCGCTGCCCGACGTCGATCCGGACTGGGTTGCCCGGACGGCGGAGAACGAACTGGGAGAGAAACTGACCATGGATGTGAAAGACAGTGTGGCGCTGGTCACCGGCGCCAACCGCGGCGTCGGCGAAGCCTTTGTCCGGGCATTGCTCGACCGCGGCGCGGCGAAGGTCTACGCCGGGATGCGCGACACCGGCGGCTACGAGGCGCCGGACGACCGGGTGACGGCGATCGGGCTCGATGTGACGGATCACGAACAGATCGCACGGGCGGCGGCGGCATGCGGCGATGTCACCCTGCTGGTCAACAATGCCGGCGTGAACCACAACCAGCCGATCTCCGCCGATGTGGCGCAACAAAACGCCCGCGAGGAGATGGAGGTTAACTTCTTCGGCACCATGGAGATGTGCCGGCAGTTCGGCCCGGTGCTCAGCGACAACGGCGGCGGCGCCATCGTCAACATGCTGTCGATCCTGGCCCGGGTGAACCTGCCGATGATCGGCACCTATTGCGCATCCAAGGCCGCGACCCTGTCGCTGACCCAGGGCGTGCGCGCCGAGCTGGCGGCCCAGGGCACGCTGGTCGTGGCTGTAATGCCGGCTGCAATCAACACCCGCATGGGAGATATGAACCCGCCGCCGCTGGAAGAGCCGGGCGATGTCGTCAACGCAGCGCTCGATGCGGTCGAGGCCGGCGAGGAGGACATCTATCCGGGCGTCGTCGCCGATGGCGTCAGCCAGGGCCTTGCCGCCGACCCCAAAGGCGTCGAAAAACAGTTCGCCGAATACCTGCCGGGATAGGGAGGGGCCGGATGGCAGTGCGGCGGCAGGTGTTTTCCCCGTTGGGCGCGTTCCTGTTCGCCTCCTCCCACCCACTCGTGTCACCCCGGACGCCCCGCAGGGGCATCCGGGGTCCAGTACCAAAAGCTCGGACCGTACCGCATGGCCCTGGACCCCGGCTCTTCGCTTCGCTCCGGCCGGGGTGACAGGAAGAGGTTGTTTGTGGGAAGGAAGGACGGCCCGCACGGGATAGGATGCCTCTGCGGCTTCGGCGTTCAAACCTCTACGCAAGGGACCGAATCGAATGCCCGTTCCCTACTACGACTGGGCCGCAAGCCACGCGGCGATCCGGCCTGACGCCATGGCCCAGGTCGATATCCAGAACGGCCGCAGCTTCACCTACGCCCGGATGGACGAGCGCTCGGCTCGGCTCGGGCGCTGGCTGCAGGATCGCGGGGTCGGGCGCGGCGACCGGGTCGCCCTCCTGGCCTATAACGGCCCGGAATTCTTCGAGCTGGAATTCGCCGCCGGCAAGACCGGCGCGGTGATGGTGCCGCTCAACTGGCGCCTGGCGCAGCCGGAACTGGAATATATCCTGGGCGATTGCGCGCCCGAGGTGCTGATTCACGACGTGGAGTTCGCCGGGATGTGCGACGCGCTGCGCAGCGCCTGCAACATTCCGCACGGCCTGGCGATCGACGTGGAGAACGCCGGCAACCCCTACGATGCGGCGCTGGCGTCCGTGCCGCCCGAACCGGCGCTGGAGGCGCTGACCCACGACGATCTCGCGATGATCATGTACACCTCCGGCACCACCGGGCGGCCCAAGGGCGCGACGATCACCCACCGGATGCAGCTCTACAACTGCATCAACCTGGGGTTCACCAGCCGGCTCTCGCCGGACACCATCCAGCTCGTCGTGCTGCCGCTGTTCCACACCGGCGGGCTCAACTGCTACACCAACCCGGTGCTGCACGCCGGCGGGCAGAACATCATCATGCGCGAGTTCGAACCGGCCGCGGCGCTCGACTATATCGGCGACCCGGCGCTCGGCATCACCCATTTCTTCGGCGTGCCGGCGCATTACCAGTTCATGATGCAGGCGCCGAACTTCGAAACCGCCGACCTGTCGCGCCTCGTCATGTGCGGCGTCGGCGGCGCGTCCTGCCCGGTGCCGATCCTGGAAGCCTGGCTCGACCGGGGCGTACCCCTGGTCCAGGGCTGGGGCATGACGGAGACCAGCCCGGCCGGCCTGTTCCTCGATATCCGGGATACGCGCCGCAAGGCCGGATCGGCCGGCAAGCCGGTCATGCACACCGAGATCAAAATCGTCGACGACAGGGGCAACGAGGCGCCGCGCGGCGAGACCGGCGAACTGCTGATCCGCGGCCCCAACGTCACGCCCGGCTACTGGAACAATCCGGAGGCGACCGAGGCGGCCTTTACCGGCGGTTTCCTGAAGACCGGCGACGCCGCCCGGATGGACGAGGAAGGCTTCGTCTATATCGTCGACCGCTGGAAGGACATGTATATTTCGGGCGGCGAGAATGTGTATCCGGCCGAAGTCGAGAGCGTGATCTACCAGCTGCCGCAGATCGCCGAGGCGGCGGTGATCGGCGTGCCGGACGAGCGCTGGGGCGAGGCCGGCAAGGCGGTCATCGTGGTCAAGCCGGGCGAGAGCCTGACCGAGCAGGAGTTGATCTCCCACTGCCTTGCCAACCTTGCCCGGTTCAAGGTGCCGGCCTCGGTCGCCTGGACCGACGTGCTGCCGCGCAACGCCACCGGCAAGGTGCTGAAATGGGAGCTGCGCAAGGACTATGTGTCGGAAGGCTGAGCAAACCGGCCACCGGCGGAAACGGAAACAGGCATGATCCCGCTCAAACCCATCACCGAACTGCCGACCCACGAGGTCGTCAACATGCCACCGCTCATCGGCGACCAAGACCTGTGGGCAGGCGATGTTGCGTTGCGCGAAGCCGTCGCGCGGGAAGGCGCAGGCGGGGCCGCCGGCCGTCTGGAGGAATTCGGCCGGCTGATGGGGCGCGACGCGGTCTTCGAGAAGGCGGAACAGGCAAACCGGCACGCGCCGGAGCTGCGCGCCTTCGACCGCCACGGCCGGCGGATCAACCAGGTCGATTACCATCCGGCCTATCACGACCTGATGGAAATCGCCGTCGCCAACGGCGCGCCGAACCACGCCTGGGCCCATGAAGGGCCGGGCGCCCACGCCGCCAACATGGCCATCGTCTATCTGTTCAGCCAGGCGGAAAGCGGCGTGTTGTGCCCGATGGCGATGACCTATTCCGTCATGCCGGTGCTGCGGAACAATCCGGGCGCGGGAGACGAATGGATACCGCGGCTGCTTTCCGCCGAATACGATTCCAGGGACATCCCGGCTGCCGGGAAATCCGGCGCGCTTGTCGGCATGTTCATGACCGAGAAGCAGGGCGGCTCCGACGTTCGGGGCAATTCCACGATTGCGGAGCCGGCTGGTGCAGAGACCGGCGAGGGCGCGGCCTACCTGTTGTCCGGCCACAAGTTCTTCTGCTCGGCGCCGATGTGCGACGCCTTCCTGACGCTGGCCTACGCGAAGGGCGGCCTGTCCTGTTTCCTGATGCCGCGCTGGACGCCGGACGGCAGCCGCAACAACCTGTTCATCCAGCGGCTCAAGGACAAGCTGGGCAACCGCTCCAACGCATCGTCGGAGATGGAGTTGCAGAACAGCTGGGGCGTCATGATCGGGCCCGAGGGCCGCGGCGTGCGCACCATCATGGATATGGTGACCGGCAACCGGCTCTATTGCGCCACCAATTCCGCCGCGCTGATGCGCCAGGCCCTGGTCCAGGCGCTGCACCACACCAGCCACCGCACGGCCTTCCAGAAGAAGCTGATCCAGCAGCCGCTGATGCGCAACGTGCTGGCCGACTTGGCGCTGGAGGCCGAGGCCGCACTGGCGCTGGCGCTGCGCGTCGCCCGGACCTTCGACGAGGCGGGGAACGGCGAGGACTGCGCCGCCCTGTTCCGCATCGGCACGGCGATCGCGAAATTCTGGAACTGCAAGCGGGCGCCGGCCCACACCGCCGAGGCGCTCGAATGCCTGGGCGGGCCGGGCTACATCGAGGAATCGCCGATGCCGCGGCTGTACCGGGAAGCGCCGCTCAACAGCATCTGGGAAGGCGCGGGCAATGTGATCTGCCTCGATGTGCTGCGCGCCCTGCACCGGGAACCGGCCGCCGCGCCGGCCCTGCTGGCGGAGCTCGAGGCTGCACGGGGCGGCCATGGGCTGTTCGATGCGGCGCTGGACGATCTCAGGGCCGAAATCGCCGATCCGGACAATCTGGAATTCCGCGCGCGCCGGCTGACCGAACGGATGGCGGTGCTGTGGCAGGCCGCGTTGCTGGTGCAGCACGCGCCGGGACCGGTCGCCGACGCCTTCTGCGCCTCGCGCCTCGGCGACCGCTGGACCGGCAGTTTCGGCGCCCTGCCGGCGGGGACGGACTTTGCCGGCATCCTGGAGCGCGCCCTGCCTCATGGGGAGTCTGCCGCGTGAAGATTGACGGAATGGTCGCTATCGTCACCGGCGCCGCCAGCGGCATCGGCAAGGCGCTCGCCGAGCGCTTTGCGGCCGAAGGCGCCAAAGGCCTGGTGCTGGCGGATATCGACGGCGGCGGCGTCAAGGCGGTCGCCGGCAGCCTGGGCGCCACGGGCATGGTCTGCGATGTCGGCGACGAGGCGCAGGTGCAGGTCTTGGTCGCGGAAGCCGAGCGCGCTTACGGGCCGGTCGATATTTTCTGCTCCAACGCCGGCATCCTGCGCGTCGGTGACGAGGACCAGCCCGACGCCGACATCGAGGACAGTTTCCGCATCAACACGATGGCCCATATCTACGCCGCCCGCGCGGTCGCGCCGGGCATGGCAGAGCGCGGCGGAGGCTATCTGGTCAATACCGTGTCCGCCGCCGGCATCCTGCTTCAGATCGACAGCATGGCCTACACCGTGAGCAAGCACGCCGCCATCGGCGCGGCGGAGTTCCTCGCCGCCAAATACGGGCCGAAAGGGGTCAGGGTCTCCGTGCTGTGCCCCCAGGGCGTGCATACCGGCATGACCGCCGGCCGCACCAGCCCAGCTTTCGTGGACGGTGTGCTGCAACCGGAAGAGGTCGCGGAATGCGTCGTCCGGGCGATGGACGAGGAACGCTTCCTGATCTTCCCGCACGACACGGTCTACACCTACATGCAGCGCAAGACCGAGGATCGCGACCGCTGGCTGCGCGGCATGGCGAAGGTGCGGGCGCGGTTTTTCGGGGACGCGCCGTGAGCGCGGCCGGCAGCGACCGGCCCGGCGCGGTCGAGACCATCCCGGTCCGCGAGGCGCACCGGTTCGACGAAGCGGCGCTGGCGGCCTACCTGCGCGACCGTTTGGACGGCTTCGACGGCGGCATCGACATCCGCCAGTTCCAGGCCGGGCAGAGCAACCCGACCTTCTGCCTGACGGCCGGCGGACGACGCTATGTCTTGCGCAAGAAGCCGCCGGGCAGGCTGCTGCCGTCGGCCCACGCCGTCGACCGCGAGTACCGGGCGATCAACGCCCTGCAGGACAGCGCCGTCCCCGTGCCGCGGACCTTCCTGCTGTGCGAGGACGAGAGCGTCATCGGCACGGCCTTCTATGTGATGGAGCTGGTCGAGGGCCGGGTGTTCCACGACGCCGGGATGCCGGGTGCGACGGCCGGGGAACGGCGCGTCTTTTTCGACGATTTCGCCCGCATTCTCGCCGCCCTCCACACCGTCGATATCGAGGAGGCCGGCCTTGCCGATTTCGGCCGGCCGCAAGGCTATCTGGAGCGCCAGATCGTCCGCTGGGGCAAGCAGTACGAAGCCTCGAAGACCGAAGAGATCCCGGAGATGGACCGGCTGCACGCCTGGCTGATCGAGCGTCTGCCCGACGATCCCTCGGTCTCCATCGTCCACGGCGATTTCCGGCCCGGCAACGTCATCGTCTTCCCGGACCGGGCCAATATCGCGGCGGTGCTGGACTGGGAGCTGTGCACGCTGGGCCATCCGCTGGCCGATCTCGGCTATTGCTGCGCCGCCTACCACGGCGAGATCGGCGCCCACGGCAGTTTCAGCACGCTCGACCATGCCGCGCTCGGCATCCCGACCGAGCGGGAATTCGTCGACGCCTACTGCCGCTACAGCGGGCGGGAGGGCATCGACAATTTCCACTATTACGTCGTCCATTCCCTGTTCCGCAGCGCCGCGATCATCCAGGGCGTCTACAAGCGCGGGCTGGACGGCAACGCGGCCTCGTCCGAGGCGCTGGGCTTCAGCGGCATGGCGCGCGAGCGGGCCGAGACCGCCTGGCGCGTCGTCGAGGAGAATTTTTGATGTGGCCCGAACCGTTCCGCGCCGAAGGCCGGACGGTCGCGGTCGAACTGCTGTCCCAGGATCATGCCGACGATCTGGCCGAAGCGGCGGCGGACGGCGAACTGTACCGGCTGTGGTACACTTTGGTCCCGACTCCCGACGGAGTTGGCGCGGAGATCGACCGGCGCCTCGGCCTGATGGCGCAGGAGAGCATGCTGCCCTTTGCGATTATCGACCGGCGCGACGGGCCGCTCAACGGCCGCGCCGTGGGCATGACCACCTACATGAATATCGAGGCCAGGCACAGGCGGCTGGAGATCGGCTTCACCTGGTATCGCCGGGCGGTCCAGCGCACGGCGCTCAACACCGAGTGCAAGTTCCTGCTGCTGTCGAAGGCGTTCGAGGATCTCGACTGCATCGCCGTCGAATTCCGCACCCACGCCATGAACATCCAGAGCCGGCGCGGCATCGAACGGCTGGGGGCGAAACTCGACGGTATCCTGCGCCATCACATGATCATGCCCAACGGCACGCTGCGCGATACGGCAGCCTATTCGATCGTCGCGCCCGAATGGCCGGCCGTGAAGGCGAACCTTCTCTGGAAGATGGAGCAGCCGCGGGGCTGAGCGGCGAATTGCGGGCGGCCGGATATCCTGGAAAAGGCGCCCGCATCCCGGCCTGCCGCTCAAGCGGCCGGTGACGACAGACGGCAGACGGTGCCCGCCATGACCGTAAGCGTTCGTGTCGCGACACCCGGAGACGCTAGCGCGCTCGGGGCCCTGATCGATGTATCGACCCGGACGCTGCTGGCCCCGTTTCTGAGTCTGGAAGAGATCGAAGCGAGCCTCGAACTCATGACCGTCGATCGGCTCCTCATTGAGGACGGGACCTACTTCGTCGCCGAGCAGGGCGGCGCGCCGGTCGCTTCCGGAGGCTGGGGTCGGAGGCGCGAGTATGTCACCACGCCCGGAGACGCCCTGCGCGGGCAGGAGCTGCTCGACCCGTCGAGGGAGCCGGCCCGGGTGCGGGCGATGTACACGCATCCCGACTATGCCCGCCGCGGCCTCGGGCGGCTGATTCTGAGGACCTGCGAGGACGCGGCGCGGAGAGCCGGGTTTGCGGACGCCGAGCTCCTCGCAACGCTTGCCGGCGAGCCGCTCTACCTGGCCGAAGGGTGGCACGAGATCGAGCGCACCGTCCTGGGCACGAGCCGCGGAATCGACGTGCCTGCGGTGCGAATGGGCAAGCGGCTCGCGCCTTGAAGAGGACCGGAGCCGGTACGGCTGGAGCTCGAATATGATACCATTAGTGATATAATTTTGGGTCATGGACGCGACGGAGGTTCTCAGGAGTCTTCGAAACAGCCCGAAAGATGTTCGCTTTGCCGAGCTTCTCGGATTTGCGACCATTTTTTCGGCACACCGCGTCAGCGCGGAACCAGCCATCGCGTCTACCGGATGCCGTGGCCGGGCGACCCGCGTGTGAACATCCAGAACGATAAGGGCAAGGCGAAGCCCTATCAGGTTCGCCAGGTCATCAAGGCGATCGAGAAACTGGAGAGCGTCGGATGAATGACCGCTACACCTACCGGATCACCTGGTCCTCCGAAGACGGAGAACATGTCGGCCTGTGCGCCGAGTATCCGTCGCTGAGTTGGCTGGCGCCGACCCCAGAGGAGGCGCTGTCCGGCGTCAGGCGGCTGGTGCGCGATATCGTGGCAGACATGGCAGAAACGGGAGAAGAACCGCCGGAAGCTTTGGCCGACAGGGCCTATAGCGGCAGGTTCCTGGTCCGACTGCCGCCGGAAACGCACCGTGCGCTCGCCATCCGAGCTGCCGAAGAAGGCGTGAGCCTGAATAGGCTGGTCAGCGCGCGACTGGCGCGCGATTCCGGTTGAGCTGAAATCGGCGGTATTGCAGGGAAATCCATGCCGGCGCCATGCCGGAAAGCCGCCGCTACGCCGCCGCGCGGATCGCCGCCTTTTTCACCGCCTCGCCGACGAAGGGCTCGAAGCGGGTGAAGTTGTTCTCGAAGCGCCGGGCGACGTCGCGGGCCATGCTGTCGTAGGCTCGCTTGTCGGACCAGGAGCTCTTCGGATTGAGCACATCGGCCGGCACGTCCGGGCAGGCCTGCGGCACCAGGACGCCGAAATTCGGGTCCGGCGCAACATTCACGGTCGCCAGCGTGCCATCCAGGATCGCCCGGATCATGGCCCGCGTATGCGCGATCTTCATGCGCGCGCCGACGCCGTAGGCGCCGCCCGACCAGCCGGTGTTGACCAGCCAGCATTTCGCGCCGTGGGTCTCGATCTTCTCGCCCAGCATCCGGGCGTAGACCGACGGGTGGCGCGGCATGAACGGCGCGCCGAAGCAGGTCGAAAAGGTCGCCTGGGGCTCGCTGCCCACGCCCCTTTCGGTGCCGGCGACCCGCGCCGTGTAGCCGGACAGGAAATGGTACATCGCCTGTTCCGGGGTCATCATCGAAACCGGCGGCAGCACGCCGAAAGCGTCGGCCGTCAGCATGACGATGTTCTCGGCGTGGCCGCCGCGGCCGCTGTCGCTGGTATTCGGGATAAAGTCCACCGGATAGCTGGCCCGGGTATTTTCCGTGAGCGAAGCGTCGTCTAGGTCCGGTATCCGCGTCGCCGGATCGAGCACGACATTCTCCAGCACGGTGCCGAAGCGCCTCGTGGTCTCGAAGATTTCCGGTTCGGCCTCGGCCGACAGGCGGATCACCTTGGCGTAGCAGCCGCCTTCGAAATTGAACACGCCGTTGGACGACCAGCCATGCTCGTCGTCGCCGATCAGCGTACGCGACGGATCGGCCGACAGGGTCGTCTTGCCGGTGCCGGACAAGCCGAAGAAGATCGATGCGTCGCCGCGCTCGCCGATATTGGCGGAGCAATGCATCGGCAGCACGTTCCGCTCGGGCAGCAGGTAGTTGAGGATCGAGAAGACCGATTTCTTGATCTCGCCGGCATACTGGCTGCCGCCGATGATCACCATCCGCTGGCTGAAATCGACCAGGATGAAGGTACTGCTGTTCGTACCGTCCGTTTCCGGGTCGGCGAGCACCGATGGCGCCTGCAAAACTGTGAAGTCGGGCTCAAATCCGCCCAATGCCTCGGCCGGCGGCCGGATGAACATGTGGCGGGCGAACAGGCTGTGCCAGGCGCATTCGGTGACGATGCGCACGCGCAGGCGATAGTCCGGATCGGCGCCCGCATAACAATCCTGCACGAACACGTCGCGGCGCGACAGATATTCGGCGATCCGGCCGCGCAGCCTGTCGAAAGCCTCCCGGCCGATCGGCTTGTTGACCGCGCCCCAGTCGATGGAATTTTCCGTGGCGGCGTCGCGGACCGTAAACTTGTCGTTCGGCGACCGGCCGGTGTGCTCGCCGGTCACGGCCACGAGCGGCCCGCCGTGGGACAGCCGGGCTTCGTTGCGCCGCAAGGCCTGCTCGTACAGGTCCGGGACGTTCAGGTTCCAGAATTCGGTTCCGCTTGTGCGGACGCCCTGTTTGTCGAGCCCGTAACGGCTCGCAACAGCTCCGGTCTGCGCCACCTTCAATCCTCCACCAGCGGCCGATGTTGTGAATGCCGGGCCTGTAGCGGCGCCTGTGCCAGGCGCCCGAAACGGCCGTCGCCGACGCAGGTTTCCTGCGTAGTTCGCCCCAGCCTGGCCAGAAAACTGCCAGCCCCGACGGCGCATTGCAACGCCTGTTTGCGCTCTGCGGGCATTGCGGCAAAAGGAACGAAGCCGGGCTCCCGGCCGTCAGGATTGCGGACTGCCGGCGCGCGCTTTGCGGACCAGCGCGACCAGCGCCCTGCGTGCGTCGTCCGGGGTAAGGACCGGCGTGTCGAAGGCAAGCCGCGCGACTTCGCCGCCGTTCCTCAGGTCGAACCCCCAGGGATCGATCCCGGTCATCCGCCACGGGCCGGCCGGCCGGCCGAGCAGCGCAACGGCATAGGCCGCCACGGCATCGTCGTGATCCTCGTTCATATGGGCGACGATATCGCTTTCGACGTCCCGCAATGGGTGCGCTTCAGGCAGGCCGGGCGGCCAGTCCGCGCCGTCGAAGGAAGAGATGCGCCCGAAACCGCCGACCAGATGCACGGCGCTGACCGCCATGCGGAAGAAATCGAAATCGCGGAAATCGGCGTAGCCGGCCGCTTCCGGATGACGCGCCAGGAAGCGGGCCCGGCACGCCGGGTCGCCGGATGGCGCAATCGTGCCCCGAACGGTGACCCGGTCGCCGGCCAACGGATCGGACGGCGCCGCAACGCTCCGCCCTTCGCCGGTCATCAGCAGGGCAGCAGCCGGGTGCGCCGCCAGGTTCCTTCGATGCTGGGCGAGGCCGGAGAGCAGGAGTATCGGCGAGAGGTCCCTGTCCAGCGCCACGGTTACGAAGGAAGCGTGCGGCGGGCCGTCGTCCCGATCGAGGGTCGCCAGGCTTGCAACCGCGCTGGCGCGCGCCAGTTCCCGGGCGAAATCGAGATCGCCGCTGCTCATTGGCGCCCGGCCGGCGGGGCCGGCGTTGCACCCGGTGCGCCATCGGGCGCGCCACCGGGCGCGCTACCGGGTGCATCCTGCCCTTCCGGTCCCGATTTCCGGGGCATGATTCCCTCGATGATGGCAGAGGCTTCGTTGGCCGAGAGGACGCGCGCCTCAACGGTAATCGCGCCGGCCTGCTCGAAGGTCAGCGTAATCCGCACGGTCCCGCCGACGCTCAGGATGCCGCGCAGGCCGACCAGCCTGAGATGAGCCGCAGCTGCCGTCAATTCGGTCACTTTCCCGGCAGGTGCGGGTATGGCGTCGACCCGGCCGGTATCCCAGACACCGCCCCCGGGCACCGGGCCGCGCAATTCGACGCGCTTGGCGAACGGAGTCGAAGCGTCGATCAGCGCCTCGGCGTCCTTGCCGGCGTTGCCGATCCGGAGATAGGCCGCGCCGTCCCGCTTTGCCGACTGGTGCGCCCATACCGCGTCGACCGTCAGGTCGCCGAGCCGGTAAGCCGCCGGTTGCCCGGCCTTGTCCTGCGTTGTTGCAATCCGTTGCGCCTGCGCCTGCGCCTGCGGCAACACGGCCGCAAGGCCCGATACGCCTGCCGCGAGAACGCTTATCCCGATCGCGGCCATCCCAAGCGCGGTCTGCCGGATCATCGGACCCGGTCCTGCCCGGCCGAGACGGCGACTGCGACTGCGGCCGCCTTGTCCACCGCCCGCCTTGTCCACCGCCCGTCCGGGCAACAATTCACTATTCGATCGCGGTGGGTCTGCCATCCGTCAATCCGGCCTGCCTTCTCCAAATCCATACCCGGGAGGGGCCGGCGAGGATTCACCGGCCGGCCCGGGAATGATAGGGTAAACGAATCTGCAATCGCGCACCGCCGCAAAATCGCCCGACTTGGGCGTATACTTGGCAGTTGCCGTCGTCGCGGCACGTTGCGGCGGCGGCGTCCCAATGCCGCCCGGAACCCGATCCGGAGCGAGCCGGAAGGAACAGCCGGGCCAAAACGCCGATGAAACACACGATTGCCGTGGTCGATGACGACCGCAATATCCTGACCTCGGTGTCGATCGCGCTTGAGGCGGAAGGATTCGATGTCCGGACCTACAAGGACGGCGCCGAAGCCCTTGCGGGAATTGCCGCCCGTCCGCCGGATCTTGCCATCCTCGACATCAAGATGCCGCGCATGGACGGCATGGAACTGCTGAACCGCATCCGCAAACAGTCGCGACTGCCGGTCATTTTCCTGACGTCGAAAGACGAGGAGATCGACGAGATGCTCGGCCTGCGCATGGGCGCGGACGATTATATCACCAAGCCCTTCTCCCAGCGTCTGCTGATCGAACGGATCCGCGCCGTCCTGCGCCGTGCCGAGGCGGAGGCTGCGAATCCGGCGACGGACAAGGTGATCGTTCGCGGCCCGCTGGTACTGGATCCGGATCGCCACCGCTGCACATGGCACGACGAACCTGTCCAGTTGACCGTTACCGAATTCCTGCTTCTTCAGTCGCTTGCCCAGCGCCCCGGCCACGTCAAGAACCGGGACCAGTTGATGGACGCCGCCTATGGCGAGAACATCAATGTCGATGACCGCACCATCGACAGTCACATCAAGCGGGTGCGCAAAAAGTTCAAGGCCGTCGACGACAGCTTCGACAAGATCGAGACGCTTTACGGAATCGGCTACCGTTACGCCGAAGGCTGAGGGCGCCTGCAAGGCGCCGCGGCAGGATGCAATGCCGGACGATTCAGGCCTGAGACCGACAGAGGAATACCGAACGCCGGCGGCGCCCGCGCACAGGGCGGCAGAAAGGCCGGAGCGGGAAAACGCGCGCCACGTTATCGGAGGGCGTACCGGCAGGCGTTTCTCCCGGCTCACCCTGCGCATCCTGGCGATCGGCGTCTTTCCTCTGGCCACCATTTTCGGCGGACTGATGTATCTTGGCGTCTACGAGCGCAGCCTGATCGACAGCAGGCTTCTGGCGCTCGGCACCGAAGCCCGGATGATTGCCGGAGCGCTGGGCGAAACCGCGGTGCCGCCGGGCGATCCGGAGACGACCGAAATCGAAATCGAGACCGCCCGCAAGGTCTTGCGCCGGCTGGTGCGGCCGACACAGGTGCGCGCCCGGCTGTTCGGCCGCGACGGCGCGCTCATTGCCGACAGCCGGGCTCTGCTGAAGCGGGGCGGGACAATCCGCCAGGAAACGCTGCCGCCGCCCGAAGTGTCGAGCCGGATCCTCGATCTCCTGCGCGACGTCTACGACTGGTTTTTCTTCCTGCTCTCCCAGGGGCGCGACCGGGCCGCCGTCTACCGGGAAAAACCGTATGAGAGCGCAGCGGACTACGAGGAAGTCGGGCAGGCGTTGCGCGGCGACGACGGGCGCATGGTGCGCGTGGCGGAAGGCGACCGCCTGATCCTGTCATTTGCGATCCCGGTCCAGCACTACAAGAACATTCACGGCGCGCTGATGCTGTCGATATCCAGCGCCGGGATCGACCGATCTGTCAGGGAAGTGCGCCAGGATATCGTCCAGGTCTTCGGCATCGTCTTCATCCTTTCATTGTTGCTCTCCTTCTATCTGGCCCGCGCCATCTCGCAGCCGATCGCCCGCCTCGCCACAGCCGCAGACCGGATGCGGCGGATGCGCACCCAGTCGGCGGCGATACCGACTTTTCCCGACCGGCGCGACGAAATCGGCGATCTTTCGGCGGCGCTCGAAGGCCTGACCACCGAACTGTTCGATCGTATGGACGCCATCGAACGGTTCGCCGCCGACGTTTCGCACGAATTGAAAAACCCGCTGTCCTCGCTGCGCAGCGCCGTGGAGACGGCGGCGCGGATCGACGATCCGGAAAAGCAGAAGCGCCTGATGGCCGTTATCGAGCAGGATGTCGACCGGCTCGACCGCCTGATTACCGACATCGCCTACGCCTCGCGCCTCGACGCCGAACTGGCCCGCCTTGCACCCGGTCCGGTCGATCTGCGGCAATTGCTGAACGCCCTGGCAGAGGTCAACCGGACGACGGCGAAAGACGGCGCGCCCGAAATCCGCCTCGATCTGCCGGAACGCGGCGGCCTCATCGCCCAGGGGGTCGAGGACAGGGTGGTTCAGGTGCTCCAGAACCTGGTCGCCAACGCGGTTTCCTTCACGCCGCCAAACGGAACGATCCGGATCGCCGCTGCAGCCGGGAAGAACAGCGTGACCGTGACAGTCGAAGACCAGGGGCCCGGCATCGCTCCGGGCAAGGAAGAAGAGATATTCGAGCGCTTCTATTCCGAACGGCCCGCGGGCGAAGCCTTCGGCCAGCATTCCGGCCTCGGCCTGAGCATCAGCCGCCAGATCGTCGAGGCGGTCGGCGGCGCCCTGTCGGCGGAGAATATTCCAGGTCCGGAAGGGTCGGTCCTCGGCGCACGGTTTACGATTACGCTGCCGCGCCTGTTCCGCACCGGCGCCCGGACGCCCGGAAATGGCCAAAGCGACGAGACGGCCTGAAGCGCCGTTCGCCCGGATCGCTCACCACTGTCACGGTTTGCGCGGCGCTGCCGGGCCGGCAGGGCAGGAAAGCCGCGCCGTGCGAAGCGAGGGCATCGTCACAGCTAGCGCCAGGGCAGCAGGCCCGGATCGATCGCGACGGCCACGATGAGCGGCAGGACGGCAAAAGCCAGCAGCGTAGAGACGAACACAACCCCGGCGACCGCCTCCGGGTTGCGCTCGTAATAGGACGCCCAGAGATAGTTGAACACCGCCGCCGGCATGGCGCACTGGATCAGCAGCACGCCGCGCGCCAGGTCCGGCAGGCCGAGCGCCGCGCCCAGGCCCAGCCCGATCACGACCCCGATCGCAATGCGCACGACGGCATAGAACACGCTCTTGCCCAGACCGCGGACGCGCAGGTTGGCCAGCGAGACGCCCATGGCGATCAGCATGAGCGGGATGGCGAAACCGCCGAGCAGTTCGAAGGCATTGCCCAGGGCTTTGGGCATCGGCCAATCGAGGAAATTGAGCGCCAGGGCCAGTCCCGTCGCCCAGATAACCGGCGACCTTGCCACAGTCGCGGCTGAAAACCGGCCGGAGACGATGAACTGGCCGACGGTGAACTGGCCGACGGCGCCGACGGCGAAATAGGCGATGGCGAGCGCCAGTCCGGGATCGCCAAAGGCGAACAGGCACAGCGGCAGCCCGAGATTGCCGGCGTTGGCAAACCCGAGCGGCGGCCCGTAGGTGCGGAAATCGTCGCCCGTAAGGCGCGTGACCGCATAGGCGATGACGAAGAAAACGAAGATGGACAATACTGCCGCACCGGCCATGGACCAGAAGGCGCCGGCTTCGAGGCGCAGGCCGGTCAGCGTCGCGACGATCAGGCAGGGCGTGCCGATATTGGTGACCAGCCTGGTCACCATCCGGGTATCGAACGGCCGGCCCGAGCGCGCCCAGCCGTAGCCGATTCCGGCGCAGATCAGCACCGGCAGGATAACCTCGATAAGACGCATCAGCATGGCCGCCTGTTACGCGAGGACGGCGGACCGGTAAAGGGCGGCAACCTGCCCCCTTTCCGCCCCGGAAGCGCCGTGCAAGCGTTTCTTTCACGACGAACGATCCGTTACGCGACCGTGGCGCTCCGAAAACCGACCGGGATTCCGCCTGAGCCTGCCGCCGCATCGGCGCGCAAGGGCCGCGGCGTGCAGGAAGCGACGCTGCACGCCACCTGCGTCGCGATAGACGGGCGCGGTGTCGTGCTGACCGGCGAGAGCGGCGCCGGCAAGTCGGCTCTGGGACTTCAGCTCATCGACGGCGGCGCCATGCTGGTGTCGGACGACGTCACGGTCGTTTGCCGCGAAGGGCCGAGGCTGATTGCGCGGGCGCCGGCCCGCGGCGCCGGGCTGATCGAGGCACGCGGCAACGGCATGATGCGGCTCGCTTTCGTCGATCAGGCGCCGATTGCTTTCTTCGTCGATGTGGGCGCGCTCGCTGGCGAACGCCTGCCGGAACCGGCGTACCGGACGGAACTGGACATATCGGTGCCGGTGCTGCGGGCCGATCCGGGGAACCCGGCCTCAGCCGCGCTGATCCGGCTTGCTGTCGTCCACGGGGCGCCGCATATTCCCGGCGACATCTAGCCGACCGCACGGTTGCGACAGGAAAGGGCCGGCAGATTGCATCGCCTCGGTCCATGACACAGCCTCGCGACGGCAAGGAACAGGCGACTGCCGGAAAGCCGTCGGGGCCGCGGCTGCTGGTGCTGGTCACCGGCCTGTCCGGCGCCGGCAGATCGACCGCGCTGGCGGCGCTCGAAGACATCGGATTCACCGTTGTCGACAACCTGCCGCTCGCCATGATCGACGGGTTTGTCGGCCATGTCGGCCATGTCGGCCGTGTCGGCCGGGACGGGACAGACAGGGACGGCGAAGGCCGGGGCGACCGGCCGGTCGCCCTGGGTATCGACGTGCGGGCAAGGGATTTCGATACGGCGGCTATGGAAGCTGCGGTGCGGCGCATTCTGGCGCGCAGCGATATCGCTGCCCGGCTGATTTTCCTGGATTGCGCCGACGAAGTCCTGGTGCAGCGTTATTCCGAAACCCGCCGGCGTCACCCGCTGGCGCGCGAACGGCCGGTGCTGGACGGCGTGCGCCTGGAACGGCAGTTGATCGCGCCGCTGCGCCGCCTCGCCGATCCGGTCATCGACACCACGGACGAGACGGTCCATACGCTGCGCCGCCGGGTGCAGGACCGCTTCCCGGACGACGGACAACGCCAACTGTCGGTCTTCGTCGAGAGTTTCGGCTACGGCCACGGCCTGCCGCGCCATGCCGACCTGGTTTTCGACGTCCGTTTCCTGCGCAATCCGCACTATGTCGAAAGTCTGCGGCCAACCACCGGGCTGGATGCGCAAACCGGCGACTACATTGCCGGCGATCCCGATTTTCAGCCGTTTTTCGACCGGCTGACCGGCATGCTCAACCTCCTGCTGCCGCGCTATCGCGCCGAGGGAAAAAGCTATCTCACCATTGCCGTCGGCTGCACCGGCGGGCGCCACCGGTCGGTCTACGTCGCCCGGCGAACCGCCGACTGGCTGGCCGGCAGGGATTGGCCCCACACGCTGAGCCACCGCGATCTGGGCCGGGACGATCGCGGGGACGTTCCGGCGCGGAAGGCATGACGGCTCGCTTCCACCGCGAAGGGACATGGACTAATCTTCGCCGCTTGAGAATACCGAAGGAGCGCCCATGATCGGGTTGGTTCTGGTGACCCACGGCCGGTTGGCGGAAGAGTTTCTCGCCGCCCTGGAACATATCGTCGGACCTCAGGAGCAGACGGCCGCCATCTGCATCGGCCCGGACGACGATATGGAGCAGCGCCGCGGCGATATCCTCAAGGAGGTCGAGGCCGTCGATACCGGCGACGGCGTTGCGGTGCTCACCGACATGTTCGGCGGCACGCCGTCGAACCTCGCCATCTCGATCATGGAACCGGCGAAGGTGGAAGTGCTGGCCGGCATCAATCTGCCGATGCTGATCAAGCTGGCGGCGGCGCGTGGCGAAGACGATCTGAAAGGTGCCGTGACGGCCGCCCAGGAAGCCGGGCGCAAATATATCAACATCGCCTCCGCCCTGTTGAGCGACAAGGACTGAGCGCGGTCCGGCAACGCCGATGCCCGTCCGGACTGCGCGGATCGTCAATCGCAAGGGGCTGCACGCGCGCGCCGCCGCCGCCTTTGCCAGAACGGCGGCGGTTTTCGCCTGCGATGTCCGGGTTTCGCGCAGCGGGACGACCGTTTCCGGCCAGTCCATCATGGGGCTGATGATGCTTGCGGCGGCGCAGGGGACGACAATCGACATCGCCGCCAAAGGCCCGGACGCCGGCAGCGCGCTCGATGCGCTGGAAAAGCTGATTGCCGGCGGCTTCGGCGAAGGGCCCGGCTAGCGGCTGTCCGCTTCCAAATTACACCGACATGCACTAGCGTTGAGGGTGCGATCCGAACGGCCATTGCTGCGGGGGGAATGGAAATGACGACCGAAACCGACAGCGGCGCAGCCGAAAAACCGTGGCTGAAGGCCTATCCCAAAGGCGTCGACTGGCAGGCGCCGCTCGATTTCGCGCCGCTATGGGAAAATCTCGACGGCGCGGTCGCCCGCTTTCCCGACCATAACCTGCTCGATTTCCTCGATCGCAAGTTCACCTACAGTCAGATCGGCGACCTGGCGAACCGCGCGGCGAAGGGCTTTCAGGACATTGGCGTGAGCAAGGGCGTGAATGTCGGCCTGTTCCTGCCGAACTGCCCGCAATTCGTCGTCTGCTACTACGGCATCCTGAAGGCGGGCGGCACGGTGGTGAACTATTCGCCGCTCTATTCGGAGCCGGAGTTGGAATACCAGATCGAGGATTCGCACACCGACATCATGGTGACCCTGAATGTCGAGGCGCTCTATCCCAAGATGGCCAGCCTGCTGCCGAAGACCCGGCTGAAAAAGCTGGTGATCGGCACCATCGCCGAGGTGCTGCCCTTCCCGAAGAGCCTGCTCTTTCCGCTCGTCAAGCGGAAGGAAATCTCGAAGGTGCCGAAGGACGGCAGCCATGTCCGCTTCGCCGACCTGACGGCGAACGGCGGCGACTATGCGCCGGTCGAGGTCGATCCGCAGGAGGATGTCGCCGTGCTGCAATATACCGGCGGCACGACCGGCGTCTCCAAGGGCGCCATGCTGACCCACGCCAATCTTATGGCCAACGTGCAGCAGGCCTATCTGTGGAACACCGCCATGGAAGAAGGCAAGGACGTGTTCATGGCCGTGCTGCCCTTCTTCCATGTCTTCGCCATGACATCGGTGATGAACCTCTCGATTCGCTCGGGGGCCGAGATGGTCGTCCATCCGCGCTTTGTGCTCGACGACGTCATGCGCGATATCGACAGGAAAAAGCCGACCGGCTTCCAGGGCGTGCCGACCATGTACAACGCCATGTCGAACCATCCGAAGATCGCGGACTTCGACCTCCGGTCGATCAAGGCCTGCATCTCCGGCGGCGCGCCCCTGCCGGTCGAGGTCAAGGCCCAGTTCGAAGGCCTGGCCGGCTGCACGGTCATGGAGGGGTACGGCCTCACCGAATCCTCGCCGAGCGCGGCGTGCAACCCGCTGGAGGGCGTCAACAAGGCCGGGTCGATCGGCATGCCGCTGCCCAACACGGAACTCGTCATCACCGACCGGGAGGACCCGCACAAGATCCTCGGCATCGGCGAGGACGGCGAGATCTGCATCGTGGGGCCCCAGGTGATGAAGGGCTACTGGAACCGGCCCGAGGCCACGGCCGACACCATCGTCGAGGGCCGGCTGCGCACCGGCGATGTCGGCTATATGGACGAGGACGGCTACACCTTCATCATCGACCGCATGAAAGACCTGATCCTGTGCGGCGGCTTCAACGTCTATCCGCGGCATGTCGAGGAGGCGGTCTACCAGCACCCGTCGGTCGAGGAGGTGACGGTGATCGGTATCCCCGACGACTATCGCGGCGAGAGCCCCAAGGCCTTCGTCAAGCTGAAGGAGGGCGCCGAGCCGGTCGACGAGGCGGGCATGATCGACTTCCTCCGGGAGCGGCTCGGCAAGCATGAGATACCGGCCGCGGTCGAATTCCGCGCCGAACTGCCGAAAACCCTGATCGGCAAGCTTTCCAAGAAAGAACTGGTGCAGGAGGAACGGGAGAAATACGAGGCGCAGAAAGCGGCCGGGTGAGGCGGCCGGCGGAGGTTCCAGGCCACCATTCTTGCCTCCGCAAGAAGCGCACCATGGACAATCGCGGTGTGTGCCGATACTTTGGCGTCAATAGCAGAACATATCCGGCACATTGCCGGGCACTCGTAAAGGTACACAGGAAATGGCTGATCGAAAAGCAGCGCTGCATCGTGCACCGGAACGGCCCCGGCTGAAAGACCTGCTGGCCAGCGCCCGTTCGATCGAGATGACAGAAGAGCAGTTGCGCGAGCAACGTGCGAGCTTCGTTTACGGCAACGCACCGAAAGGATCCGGGATAACGAAAGAATCCGCGAAAGAATCCGTCAACCGGATTCGCATCCGTTAGATTATTCGAAATCCATAAAGAAATATTAATGGGCTTTCGGCGCAATGTTTATCCTGGAAGAAGAAGATCGGGATCTTTTTAATCGTGTTCAGGAACAGAACCTGAATAGACAATACGATCTTTTGACAAACTGCATTGAAATCGGCCTGATGAAACGCCCCGCATCGTTCGACAAGTATCTTCTTTGGGCGCTAAATCATGTGGCAGTGGCCAACATTTCCCAGTTCGGCGGCCGTTTCCGCCGGGAGCCGATTTATGTCGGAAACCATAAGCCTCCGCATTTCAACGAGGTTTCCGATTGGATGGATCGATTTGTTTCAACGATTCAAGAAAATTGGTATATTTGGACAGAGACAGAACTGGCTGCCTATGGGCTTTGGCGGCTAAATTGGATTCATCCGTTCATAGAAGGTAACGGGAGAACCGCTCGCGCTACCTGCTACTTTCTCCTGTGCGTTCGCTCAGGTTATCTATTGCCGGGAAGAAAGATCGTTCCAGAAAGAATACGCGAAAATCGGGCAGGATATGAAGCTGCGCTGACATCCGCCGATAGAGCTTGGGACGCCAGACATCTCGACTTCAGAATGATGGAAAATTATCTTGCCGGTCTTCTGGAATTGCAACTTTCCGAAGCTATTGAGGACGCTTGATCCTTATGCCGGTCGACGGTTCATTGTAGGACGATATCCGACAATCTGCAGACGGGGCAAGTTCGCTGACATCTGCCCACGGCAGAACCGCGCAGACCAGGACTGCGGTGAGAAACCGGGCTTAGACCGCCGCGTCTGCGACCGGCTCGGCAGCCGCGGTTTCCTCGGCCTCGGCCGCCGGCTTGCGGCGGCGGAGGCGCGGTTTCGGTGCTGCTTTCGCCGGTTCGGCGCCTTCCGGTGCGGCGGCTTCCGGCGGTTCGGCGTCGGCGGTTTTTTCCTCGGCAGCTGCTGCAACCTTCGCACCGGCAGTCTCGTCACCGGCAGTCTCGTCGCCGGAAGTCCCGGCCTCCGGCATTTCGTTGCCGGCCGGTTCCGCGGCGTCGCCGTCCGCGCGCGCCTTCTCGGGCCCGCCGCCCAGAATGCGGTGCAAGCCCTGATCCAGCGGCTCGTCGCCCGGTACGGCCTCGTCCGCCCTGCCGCCGCTGCGCCGCCGTGGATCGGAATCCTGCCGGCGCGCGGCTTGGCGGCGGTCGCGGCCGCGCCGTTCGGCTTCGGGGCCGGAGGGCCGGTCCGCTGCGCCGGCTTCACCGGAAGCGGCCGGGGAAGCGGCCTGCGGCTCGCCGCCGTCTTCCTGCCGGTCCCGGCCGCGGCGATTCCGGTTGTCCCTTCTATCCTGGTTCTGGCGATCCTGGCTTTGGCGATCCTGGCTTTGGCGATCCTGGTTCTGCCCCTGATTGTGGCCGCCCTGAGTCGGTCCCCGTTCGCCGCGCCCGCGCCCGTCCTGGGGTTGTGCGTCTTCCGTGTCGGCCAGTTCGGGCTGGCGGTCCTCATCGCGAATCTGCGGCGGATTGAGGGAAATCATCACGCGGTAATAGTGGTCCGCATGCTGATGGTAGTTCTCCGCCATAACACGGTCGCCGGCCGAGGTCGCATCGCGCGCAAGGGCCTGGTATTTTTCGTTCAACTGGGCGGCGGTGCCGCGCAGGCGGACGCTGGGCCCGTTGCTGTCGAACGATTGGTTGCGGCCCGGCCGCCGGTTCTGGTTGTTCCGGCTGCGACCGCGGCGCTGGTTGCTGTTCTGTCTCATCTTGCCCTGAAAAGGTTTGACCTGTTCCCGGCCAATACGACGCCTCTGGCGTCATCCGGTTTCAGCGCGTCATCGGGCCCTGCCCGTGGCCGCGCGAAAGCTGTGAAATTCCGGATCGTCGGCGTATTCTGCGACAGACGCCCCATGGCGTCCGGACCTGCCCGTCACGATGCGGAAGCTGCTTCGCCTTTTATCTGCGAAACCCTGTTATCGGGTGTCCAGTTTCGGCGAATGCCAAGCCGTCATAGCAGAGCGGGTCAATCGACGCCAACGCTATTTCGCCGCGGTTGTGCGACGAGAACCCGCGGCCGGCCGGCCAGGTCCGGAACCGTCTCCAGGCAGTCCAGGCCGGCATCGGAGAAAATCGCCCGAACGGCGGCGGCCTGCCCCGACCCGAACTCCACAGCCGCCTTTCCTTTCGGCGCCAAACGGGCGGCAATGGCGGGTGCGAACCGGCGAAAGGCGTCGAGACCGTCGGGGCCGCCGTCCAGCGCAACGCGCGGATCGTGGTCGCGGACTTCCGGTTCCAGCCCGGCGATGTCCGCCGTCGGAATATACGGCGGATTGCCGACGATCCAGTCGAACGGTCCCTCGACTCCGGCGAAACCGTCGCCGGCGGCAAGCCGCGCCCGCCCCGCCAGGCCCAGCGACCGGGCATTGGCCCGGGCGGTCTCGACGGCGGCGGCGCTGATGTCGGAACCCGATCCGGCCGCGTTCGGCAATTCGGTCAGGAGGGACAGGAGCAGGCAGCCGGTTCCGACGCCGATGTCGAACAGCGAGAGCGGTGCGGTGCGGTCGCGGGTGTGGCGCAGCACCGACTCGACTAGGGTTTCGGAATCGGGCCGGGGGTCGAGAGCGGCCGCCGACAGCGTGAAGGGCAGGCCCCAGAATTCACGCCGGCCGACCAGCCGCGACACCGGCACCCGCTCCACCGCCCGCTTGCGCAGCAGCGCGATCAGCCGGCCTTCGGCATCGGGCATCAGGGGTTTCGCCGGATTGGCGCGAACGGTATCCGTGGACAGGCCGGCTGCATGGGCAACCAGCAGGACGGCATCGAGCCGCGCCGTGCCGATGCCGGCAGCTGCAAAACGCCGCTCCGCCTCGCGGATGGCCTGGCCCGTAGAGATCAAGGGTGCCGCCTCCTCTCCTCGATCAGCCGGCCGGCGAAGCCTCTTCGCCCACCGCCGCCAGCCGCTCGGCTTCGTCATGGGCGGTGAGCGCGTCGACGATCTCGTCCAGGGCCTCGCCGGCCAGAATCTGGTCGATCTTGTAGAGCGTCAGGCCGATCCGGTGGTCGGTCACGCGGCCTTGCGGAAAATTGTAGGTGCGGATGCGCTCGGACCGGTCGCCGGAGCCGACCTGGCTCTTGCGCGCCGCCGCCCGTTCGGCGTGCAGGGCGGCCCGCTCCGCCTCATACAGGCGCGCGCGCAGGATCTTCAGCGCCTTGGCCTTGTTCTTGTGCTGGGATTTCTCGTCCTGGATGGCAACGACGATGCCGGTCGGGATGTGCGTGATCCGCACGGCGCTGTCGGTCGTGTTGACCGACTGCCCGCCCGGCCCGCTGGAGCGGTAGATGTCGATCCGCAGATCGTTGTCGGCGATCGCGATATCGACTTCCTCGGCCTCCGGCAGTACGGCGACGGTGGCGGCGGAGGTGTGGATGCGGCCGCTCGATTCGGTTTCCGGCACCCGCTGCACTCGGTGGACGCCGCTCTCGTATTTCAGGCGCGCGAACACATTCCGGCCGGCGATCGCGGCCTGGATTTCCTTGACGCCGCCGATTCCGGTGTCGCTGGCCTGCAGCGCTTCCATCGTCCAGCCATGCTTCTCGGCATAGCGCTGATACATGCGGTAGAGGTCCGCCGCGAAAAGGCCCGCCTCGTCGCCGCCGGTGCCGGCGCGGATTTCCAGGATGGCGTTCTTCGCGTCCGCCTCGTCCTTGGGTAGCAACAGGCGCTGCAGCCGCATTTCCATGTCCGGGATGCCGGCCTTCAGGTCGAGGAACTCGGCCTCCGCCATCTCCCGCATTTCGGCTTCGGTCTCCCGATCGGCGATCAGTTCCGCCAGGTCGGCCATTTCGGCCTGCGCCGCCTTCAGGGCGCGGATGCCGGCGACCACCGGCTCCATATCGGCATATTCCTTGGACAGGCGCGCGAATTCCCTGGGGTCGCCGGCAGCGCCGACGGACATCTGCGCTTCGATTTCGCCATGGCGGGCGAGAACGGCGTCGAAACTGGCGGCAAGGTTCATCGGTCGGTTTCCGGTGGCGGGGCGGAAGGGCGGAAGACTCCGGCGGTCCCGCTACCGGAAGGGCGCGAGGGCCTCCACCAGGGAATCGAGGGCCACCCGGCCCTGTTCGCCGCTGTCGAGATCGCGCACCGTCGTCGCATCGTCGGCCAGCTCGTCGGCGCCGATCAGCACGGCGGCCCGGGCCCCGATACGGTCGGCGCGTTTCATGCGCTTTTTGAGGTTGCCGCCGAACGCCATATCGATCCGGTAACCGGCGGCGCGCAACCGTTCGGCGAGCTTCAGGGCCGCATGTTCGGCCGCTTCGCCGATCGGCACCAGGGCGACCGGCCGCGGCGCGGGCAGGTCGGCGTCGGCCAACAGGGCCAACCGCTCGATCCCGCCGGCCCAGCCGACCCCCGGCGTCTCCGGTCCGCCCATCCGGCCGATCAGGCCATCGTAACGCCCGCCGGCGATCACGGCGCCCTGGGCGCCCAGCGCCTCGGTCGTGAACTCGAAAGCCGAGTGGCAGTAATAGTCCAGCCCGCGGACCAGCCGCTCGTTCAGCGTGTAGGCGATGCCGATCGCATCCAGCCCGGCCTTCACGGCATCGAACCAGGCGCGGGCGCCATCGGTCAGCGAGTCGCCGAAGACCGGCGCGTCCGCCACGATTTCCCGGTCGCGCGGATTTTTCGAATCCAGAATGCGCAGCGGATTGATATCCAGCCGCCGGCCGCTGTCCTCCGAAAGATCGTCCCGGTAACGGGAGAGATAGCCGACCAGCCGGTCGCGGTAGGCGTCCCGGCTTTCAGCATCGCCCAACGTGTTCAGCTCCAGCGTCGTCAGGTCCCGCACGCCCAGCGCATCCAGCACCGCGGCGCCGGCCGCGATCGTCTCGACGTCGCCGAGCGGATGATCGACGCCGATCAGCTCGATGCCGATCTGGTGGAACTGGCGCTGCCGGCCCTTTTGCGGCCGCTCGTGGCGGAACATCGGGCCGGCATAGAAATAACGCAGCGGCAGGCCCTGCTGCAGGCCGTTGGAGATCACGGCGCGGGCAACGCCTGCCGTATTTTCCGGTCTCAGGGTGACGCTGTCGCCGCCCTTGGTCTCGAAGCTGTACATCTCCTTCGTGACGACGTCCGACGTTTCGCCCAGGGTCCGGGCGAACACCTCGGTCGCCTCGAAGACGGGCGTCGCCATCGCATCGTAGCCGTAGCGCCCGACGACCGCTGCGGCCGTGTCCACGACATGGCTGTGCCGGCGCATGTCCTCGGGCAACAGGTCGTGGGTTCCGCGGATCGGTTGCAGCTTGCTCATGGGAGGGCTCTTGGATTGGGCACGCAGCTCCGGCCGTAACGCCGCGGCCGGCACGATGCGCCGGGCACCGCTATTCCGCCGCCTGCGTCCGCGGCGCCGCCTGTTCGGCCTCGATCTCGGCGGCCTTGCGCTCGACCAGTTCGACGAGATTGTCGACCAGGTCGCCTTCGCGCATCACATGGTGCTTCTCGCCGTTCAGATAGATCTGGTGGCCGCTGGCGCCGCCGGTCAGGCCGATATCGGTTTCGCGCGCTTCGCCGGGGCCGTTCACCACGCAACCGATGACGGAAAGCGACATCGGCGTGCTGATATGGGCGAGCCGTTCCTCAAGCCGCGCCACCGTCGGTATGACCTGGAAATTCTGCCGGGCGCAGGACGGACAGGAAATGACGTTGACCCCGCGATGGCGCAGGCCGAGCGCCTTCAGGATCTCGAAGCCGATCTTGATTTCCTCAACCGGTTCGGCCGAAAGGGAAACGCGGATGGTGTCGCCGATCCCGGCCCACAACAGCGAGCCCATGCCGATGCTGCTCTTCACCGTGCCGGTGGTCAGGCCGCCGGCTTCGGTAATGCCGAGATGGAGGGGGTAGTCGCAGACATCGGCCAGCATCTGGTAGGCCGCCACGGCGAGGAATACGTCGGAGGCCTTGCAGCTGATCTTGAACTCGAAGAAATCGTTGTCTTCGAGGATGGCGATGTGGCGTTGGGCCGATTCCAGCATCGCCTCCGGGCAGGGCTCGCCGTATTTCTCAAGCAGGTCGCGCTCCAGCGATCCGGCGTTGACGCCGATGCGCATGGAGCAGCCGTGGTCCTTCGCCGCCTTTATGACCTCGCGGACCCGCTCTTCCTTGCCGATGTTTCCGGGATTGATCCGCAGGCAGGCCGCACCGGCCTGCGCCGCCTCGATCGCCCGTTTGTAGTGGAAGTGGATGTCGGCCACGATGGGCGCCTCGGCGCCGCGCACGATCTCCTTCAGCGCCGCCGTCGACTCCTCGTCCGGGCAGGAAACCCGGACGATATCCGCGCCGGCTTCTTCGAGCCCGCGGATCTGCTCCAGCGTCGCCTTCACGTCCGTCGTCGGCGTGTTGGTCATCGACTGGACGGCAATCGGCGCGTCGCCGCCGACCGGTACGGCGCCGACATGGATCGGGCGGCTCGTGCGCCGGTAGATATCGCGATAGGGCCGAACGCTCATCGGAGGACACCGCACTTATTCGGACGAAGGGAACGGTTTAACGGAACAGTTCAGAGGCCCCGGTGCAATGGGCAATCCCTGCAACGACTTAAGCGCTGGCGAGGCCGCTGACAACCGCGGCCGGTTCCGGACCGGCCCGAATTGCCGGGTCAGCCACCCGGTTTCAACCTCTCCGGATCGAGGGAAAGGTTATGGACCGGGCCCGGAGAATCGCCTGCCAGACCCGCCGGCTTGCCGCCGACCAGATATTCGAGCTGATTGGCGCGGCCGACATCGAGCACCAGGCCCGGATCGTCGGGCACGGGGACGACGTTACCTTTTTTCATGATGCCTTCGACCAGCACCTGGCGGGTCTGCGGATGGCGCACCCGGACCCAGACGAGGCCCAGGGCCCGGAGAACGATTTTCCCGTCCGCGACGGCAGGCAGTTCTTCGGAAACCCCACTTTCCGCCGTTCCGCTTTCCGCCGTTCCGCTTTCCGCGGTCCCGTCTTCCGCAATTCGGGGTTCGGCCCGGTCTCCGCCCGGTCCGGGCGCAGAACCATCGCGGGCGGCGGCCAGGCCGGCGGACCGGGCAAGCCTCTCCGGATCGAGGGACAGGTTGTGGCGAACAGCCGCCGTCGGGCCGGCCACACCTGCGGATCTGCCGCCGATCAGATATTCGAGCTGGTTGGCACGGCCGACATCGAGCACGAGGCCGGGACTGTCGGGCACCGGCACTTCGTTGCCTTCCTTCATGATCCCTTCCACGAGCACCTTGCCGGTTTGAGGATCGCGCACGCGGATCCAGACGAGGCCCCGCGCCCTGAGAACGATCGGGAGGACCGCCAAGAGATCGGCTGGCGGGTCGGCAGCCTCGGTTTCCGGCGCAGAAGCACTGACACGATCGTCATCGTCGGTGGCCGCCCGGTCGGTTGCTCCGGCATCCGGCGTTTCGGGCAAGGCTGCGGATTCGCCGCCCTGCTCAGGTGCGGGCTCCTCTTCCGGGCCCCGCTCCGCCGAAGAGGATGGGGGCGGGCCGGCCTCCGCGCCGCGGTCCGGCCTGGCGGTTTCACCAGAGATGGCTCCGGCGGCGTCCGCCGCCGCGACGGCGCCGGGCGAGGCGCGCGGCGTTTGCAGGATGTCGGCGGCCGCGGCCGGCTTGCGGTCGTCTGCCGTCCGGTAGTACCAGCCGACGTAGGCCGCGCATGCGATCGCCAGCGACAGGACGAGCAAGAGGCTGCCGGAAAAGCGGCCCCTTTCGATCGGCTTCAGCCAGGTGTAATCCTGCTTGACCGGAGACCTGCCCGCTTCCTTGCTGAAGCGGCGCGCCAGCGCCCCGGGATCCAGGCCTACATAGGCGGCGTAGCTGCGCACGAAGCCCATGGTGTAGGCCAGCGCCGGCAGCGCCGAATGATCGTTCCGCTCCAGGCCTCTCAGGTATTCGGCGCGGATATTCAACTCGGCCGCGGCGGTTTCGAGGGGCAGGCCCATGCGCTCGCGCGCGTCGCGCAGTTCCGCACCGACATGATGCTCGTCTGCCCCGACGGCCGGTGCGGCGAGGCCGGCGTAGTCAAGGCGATCGGGGGGCGTCTGCTTTTCCATTTCAGCCCTTTTGCCCGAATCCGCCGGTCGATGGGACCGGTATCGGGTTTAACCCGGATTTCTCACCGGGTTTAGCGCTGGTCGATGACTACATCGTGATCCCTGGCATAGCCGGCAAGCCGGTTGCGCAGCGAATGTTCGCCGGCGCCGAGCAGCCGCCCGACAAAATCTTCCAGCGTGCCGATATCGACGCTCCGCACCATCGCCTTGACGGGGCCGATCGCCGCCGCAGACATCGACAGCCGCCGGACTCCGAGACCGACAAGCGCCATCGCTTCCAGCGGCACGCCCGCCATTTCTCCGCATACGGTCAGCGGCACGCCGGCGCCTCCGCGGGCGGCGCGGCAATGTTCCACAATCTGCCGCACCATCGCAAGAAATGCCGGAGACAGCGAATCGTACCTGCCGGAAAGACGCGGATTGCCCCGGTCGCTGGCGAACATGAACTGGAGCAGATCGTTGCTGCCGAGCGAAACGAAATCGGCCCGCTCGACCAGCGCTGGCAGCTGCCAGACAAGGGCCGGCACTTCGAGCATCACGCCGACGGACAGGCTGTCCGGCAGCAGGTCGCCGGCCTTCGCGGTCCGCTCCAGTTCCATATCGACCAGGCCGCGCGCCGTTTCGAATTCCGCCAGGTCGGCGACCATCGGAAACATGAGACTGAGCGATTGCCCGGCCGCCGCCCGGATCATGGCGCGCAACTGGTGGCGCAGGATGGCCGGCCGGTCCAGGCCGATCCGGATGGCGCGCCAGCCCATCGCGGGGTTGTCGTCCTTCGGATCGCGCAGATAGGGCAGCACCTTGTCGCCGCCGATATCCAGCGTGCGGAAAACCACGGGCGCGCCCTCTGCAGCCGCCAGGACCCGCGTGTAGATTTCGGCCTGCTCGCCGACATCGGGGAAATTCTGGCGCACCATGAACGGGATTTCGGTGCGGTACAGGCCGACGCCGTCGACCCCGTGTGCGGAAAAATCGTTCAGTTCGACCAGCAGCCCGGCATTCTGGTTGAGGGAAATCCGCACGCTGTCGCGGCTGACCGGTTCGACATCGTGCAGCGCGGCGTAAAGCGCCCGGCGCTTGGCCCGGTCGCGGACACTGGTTTCGAACAGGGTGCGGACATTCTCGGTCGGCCGCACGAACACCTGCGCGTTGTCGGCGTCGAGAATCACCGGATCGCCCGCCTCGACGCGGCCGAGGCAGTCCGCGACCCGGCCAACGACGGGAATATCCATCGCCCGGGCCATGATGGCGGCATGGGCGGTCGGAGAGCCCTCCTCCAGGACGATGCCGCACAGACGGTCCGGATCGTAATCCAGCAGTTCGGCCGGGCCGAGATTCCGGGCGAAAACGATAAACCGTTCGGCCGCCGGCAATTCGGGCGTCGCCGGCGCATCGCTGGAGGCCAGCAAATGCTGCAGCAGGCGATTGCCCAGATCGTCGAAATCGGCCATCCGCGCCCGTAGGTAGGGATCCTGGATCGACGCCATGCGGGCGCTGGTCGCCTCCTGGACCTTGGAGACGGCGGCTTCGGCGGTCAGCCCTTCGCCGATCGCTTCCCGGATGCGATGCAGCCAACCCCGGTCCTCCGCGATCAGGCGGTAGGTCTCGAGTATCTCCCGGCTTTCGGAGCCGCTCTCCAGCCGGTCGTCGGAAAGCATGACATCCAGTGCATCGTACATCGACGACAGGGCCGCGTTGAGCCGCTCCAGTTCGAGCTCGGGATCCTCCGCCACGACGTTGACGATGGGCGGCCGGTCGCGATGCACGACGGCTTCGCCGGTTGCCGGCCCGCCGTGCAGCTTCAGCCCGGTCAGCCGCAGGGGCAGCAGGGCGATGCCATCGGCCTCGCGCAATTCGTCCCTGCTGACCAGATCGCCCGACCCGACCATTTCGGCCACGACCATGGCTACGGTCTGGAGCGTCTCGACCTCTTCGTCGGTATAGTGGCGCCGGGTGCGGTTCTGGACGGCGAGCACGCCGACGACGCGGCTGTTGCGCAGCACCGGCACGCCCATCATCGAATGGTAGATTTCCTCGCCGGTTTCCGGCCGGTAGACGAAACCGGGATGGGCCTGTGCGTCGGAGAGCGCGATCGGCCGTGCGCGCGCGGCAACATCGCCGATCACGCCTTCGCCGATGCGCAGGCGGGTCTTGTGAACCGCCGCCTTGTTCAGGCCTTCGGTGGCGTAGAGTTCCAGCACATCGCCGGCGCGCCGCAGATACAGCGAACAGACCTCGGCAACCATGTTGGCTGCGATCAGGGAGACGATCCTGTCGAGCCGCTCCTGGCCGGAGACCGACCGGGCGCCGGCCATGACGTTGCGGATGCGCCGCAGAAGCCGCCGGATATCCGACAGCCCGCCGGCCGGCAGCCGCGGCGGCACGCCCATGCTGTCGGACGGTCCGGGCAGTTCGGTCATGGCGGTTCCGCTCCCTTCTCCCGCTCCTTCCGCGTGCGGCCCGTTTCCGGCATCGGCGCCGGTGGGCCGGGCGAGGCGGACCGGCCCGCCTAATCCGCGTCCAGGCCGTAGGCCGAATGCAGGGCGCGCAGCGCCAGTTCGGTATATTCCTCGGCGATCAGGACGCTCACCTTGATCTCGGACGTCGAGATCACCTGAATGTTGATACCCTTATCGGCCAGGGTCCTGAACATCCGCTGGGCCACGCCGGCGTGGCTGCGCATGCCGACGCCGATGACCGATACCTTGACCACGTTTGCATCATGATCGAGCCTCGTGTAGCCGATCGCATCGCGCGACCGCTTTAGGGCGTCGATCGCGCGCCGATGGTCGCCTTCCGGCACGGTAAAGGTGATATCCGTCTGTTCGCCGTCTTCCGACACATTCTGGACGATCATATCGACATTGATCATCGCGTCGGCAAGAGGCCCGAAAATAGCAGCGGCGACGCCCGGCTTGTCGGCGACCCGCGCAACGGTGATCTTGGCTTCGTCGCGGCTGTAGGCGATGCCGCTGATGATTTCCTGTTCCACGATCTCGTCCTCGTCCACGACCAGCGTCCCCGGCACGTCCTCGAAGGAGGACAGCACCTGGATGCGCACATGGTGCTTCATGCCCATTTCGACGGCCCGGGTCTGCAACACCCTGGCGCCTTGGGACGCGCTTTCCAGCATTTCCTCGTAGGTGATCCGCTCCAGCTTTTGCGCCCTGGCCACGATGCGCGGATCGCAGGTATAGACGCCGTCCACATCGGTAAAGATATCGCAGCGGTCGGCGTTCAATGCGGCGGCCAGCGCAACCGCAGTCGTATCCGAGCCGCCGCGGCCCATCGTCGTGATGCGGCCGTCCGGCGAAATACCCTGAAAGCCCGGCACGATAGCGACGCGTCCCTGTCGCAGGTCGGCTTCGAGCGCAGCGGTATCGATATTTTCGATGCGCGCCTTGGAATAGGCGCCGTCGGTGCGGATCGGCAGTTGCCAGCTGGTCCAGGACCGGGCCGCGATCCCCATATCCTGCAGGACGATCGCCAGCAGGCCGATCGTGACCTGCTCGCCGGCGGAGACGACCACGTCATACTCGCAGGGGTCCGCTTCGGCAGACGCCTCCCGGGTCCAGGCGACAAGCTGGTCCGTGGCCCCGGCCATCGCGGAGAGGACGACCGCCACTTCGTTGCCGGCCGCCGCCTCGCGCTGCACCCGCGCCGCAACATGGCGGATGCGCTCCAAGTCGCCGACGGAGGTGCCGCCGAATTTCTGAACGATGCGCGCCATCGGCATTCCTGGGACAAGGCGGACGGAAAGGGCGGTAGCCGGCCATTTGCCGCCGGAGGTTTGCCGCCGGCCGGGCGCGCCATACATATGGAAGCGTCTGGACTTGGGCAACCGGGGCGGTATGACCGACGCACCGCAAGATCGCCGCAGTGAAACGGCGCCGGAGAGCGGCGGCGGCGGTGAATCCGTCGATCCGGAGGAGGTCGCCCGCTTCGCTGCCATGGCCGGGGAATGGTGGGATCCGCGCGGCAACTTTGCGCCGCTGCACCGCATGAACCCGGCCCGGCTTCGCCTGATCCGCGATGCGATCTGCGGCAACTTCAGCCGCGATCCGGCCGGCGTGCGGCCGTTCTCCGGCCTGCGCATCGTCGATCTCGGCTGCGGCGGCGGCCTGGTTTGCGAGCCGATGGCGCGGCTGGGAGCCGCCGTTACGGGGATCGACGCCGAGGCCGAAACCGTCGGGATCGCGCGGACACACGCCCGGCAATCGGGTCTGGCGATCGACTACCGGCACGATACCGCAGAGGCGCTGGCCGAAGCCGGCGAGGCGTTCGATGTCGTGTTCAATCTGGAAGTCGTCGAGCATGTTTCGGACGTTGCCGCCTTCATGGCCGCGGCGGGCGCCCTCGTGAAGCCGGGCGGCCTCCAGATCGTCGCCACGCTCAACCGCACGCTGCGCTCGATGGCGCTGGGAGTCGTCGCGGCGGAATATGTCCTGCGCTGGGTGCCCCCGGGTACGCATGACTGGCGCAAGTTCCTTCGTCCGTCGGAGGTCGCGGCGCATCTGCGCGCCGCCGGGCTGAGCGTCGAGCGCGCCGCCGGCCTCGTCTACGACCCGCTGGCCGACAGCTGGCGCGAGAGCGGCGACCTCGGCGTGAATTATATGATGGTGGCGAAGAGGGCGGGGTGAACGGCGAAAACCGGCCCCGCATGCTGATCCTTGCCCGGATATTCTGCGATTGCCATCACCTCAGTTAATCTATTGCCGAATGTGTCGTGGTCGCGGATCAATCTACAAGAACACAATAGGGAAATCTGAATTCATTCTCGAATGAGTAAAAGATCCTTTCTACTCCGATCTCTTTCTCGATAATCACGACTTTTCGCTTGGGAAATCCAGTCCAATTCCCATGAGTCGCTCAGAATATGCTCAGCTACAATAATACCAGGCAGCAATGATTCGGGAGCATGATACAAAAAGGGGCCGAGCACACGATCCTCGTATCCTTCAACATCCACTTTTATCGCGTCAAGCCTGCTAAATTTCTCCGCTTCAACAATCTCGAGCAATGTGCGCATTTCGACCGATATTGGTCCATCACAGGACACTTGACTTAAATCCAAACTATGCGCTTCGGAAAACCCAACTGTACCTGTAATATCGCCAACCGCGCATCCCAGTACGGTCACCAGAGAGAGAGAATTGAGCTCCACGTTGAAACGTAGTCTCTCCAGGACGGTTGGGCCCGGTTCGATGGCGACGACCTTTCCCTGTTTCATTTTTTGGGAGACCCTTAGTGCGTAAACTCCACAATTGGCTCCAATATCTATAAAGAAAAACTCAGATTTTACGCGATCCAAAATCCACCTTTGTGGTTTTCTCTCCCAGTTATACGGTCTTATCAAGATAACTTTTTCTCCATAGTTGTCGTGTGGGTATAACCGCCAACGCAGTCCAAAACGCTTTGCGTCTACGATCGTTTCTTCCGAAGTAAAGGGAATTATTTGCCGAATTAATTTAACAACTTTTCGCCCCAACCAACCTGATTCGAAACCGACATCCATTAAAGTATAAAAAAATCTTGCGATAAATCTCTTCGGATAAGTACCAAAGGAACTAAATTTATCGATATATGGTGACATCACCAGCGCCCTTTTTCAGTACGAAAGCGGCGAAATCACGAGCCAAATAAAAGAAACTTAACCATCTGAAATTACTGTCGTGCCCTACTTCTGCGTGCTCACTATCCGACTGTTTCCGACAGTACGCATGTACAGATGGGGGGCTCCCCATTTGCCGTGGCGGCCAATATCGCAATGTGCGGAGCAGCCCTCGCCAGTGGCATCTTCGGCCCACGCCATCGTCGCCATGATCTGGGGCCGCGGCAGGCTCAATTTCTGACACAATCTGTCATATCGATACAGCCTCAAGATACGCGTGCTGAGGTTGCTTCACTCCGCCGGCGCAGGCACGGCGGCGTCGGGCGCGGTAGCGCGCGGCCGGAAGGTTCCCACGACCAGGGCCATGAGCGGCGGGATGATGAGAAGCGTCAGCACCGCCGAAAGGGCGAGCCCGCCGAGCACGACCGAACCCAGCCCGCGATAGAGTTCCGAGCCCGCGCCGGGGAAAACGACGAGTGGCGCCATGCCGATCACGCTGGTCATGGTCGACATGAAGATCGGCCGCATCCGGTGGCGGGTCGCCACGAGGATGGCGCTCCGCGGGTCCATGCCGTGGTCGCGGGCCAGGCGGAGCGTCCCGTCGACCAGCAGGATCGCATTGTTGACCACCGTGCCGATCAGGATGACGAAGCCGAGCAGCGTCAGCATGTCGAGCGGCTGGTGCACATATTCGTTGAGCAGGGCGAGGCCGAGGATGCCGCCGGCGGTCGCAAGAGGCACCGAGAAGATGATGATGAAGGGATAGAGGAAGCTCTCGAACAGGACGGCCATCACCAGATAGACGATCACGATCGCCATCAGGAGCTGCCAGACCATGGCGTTCCAGGTCCGGGTCAGCTGGTCCGCCTCGCCCGAAAGGTTGATCTTCACGCCTTCCGGAAGCCCTTGTTTCTCAATCTCCGGGATAACCTTTTGGCGCAGGATATCCATTGCGGCTTCGAGCGCGATCGCCTTGGTCGGGCTGATCTCCAGCGTAACCGTCCGCGCCCGTTCGGCATGGCGGATTTCGGTCGCGCCGGATGTGACCTCGACGCGGGCCAGCGAGCGCACCGGCACGATCTTGCCGGACGGCGTCACGACCGGGATGCTCTCGATTCCCTGGGTCGTCCGGATGCCGCGTTTCGGCCCGGTCAGCATCAGGTCGGTGCGCCGGCCGCCGACGGTCACCTCGGCGATGCGCAGCCCGTCGTTGAACGCGTCGATGGTCGCCGCCAGTTCGCGCGCGTTGACGCCGGCTTCGTCGAGGCGCGTCCGGTTCGGAGTGACCTTGACTTCCGGCGCGCCCAGACTCAATCCGGGCCGCGGCCGGATTTGCGTTCCTTCGCTGCGCGGCAGGAAGCGGTTGATGATGAAAAAGGCCTGTTGCGCCACCTCCAGGTTCCGCCCCAGATCCGGCCCGGAGATGTCGAAATTGATTACCCGGCCGCCGCCGATGCCGCGGCCGAACAGCGAGGGCTGGAAAGTCCGGCCGAAAGTGCCGGGCTCCTTGCGCAGGGTTTTCTGAATGATCGGGATCAGTTCGCCCGCCCGCGTCGGATCGACGGCGGCGGCGCCGACGATGGTCATCGAATTGCGCGCCACGAAGAAAAAACGCGAAATCTGCGGTGGGCCGCTGGACGCCGCATTCTCTTCGCCGAGCCCGAGCGTTGCCATCACGCGCTCGGGCAGGTTCGGGGGTTTGACCGTCTTGCCGCGCACAACGCCTTCGCCGCTCGCGAGATAGGACTTCAGGTCCGCTTCGACGCTGCGCGCGATGCCGGTGACCGTATCGAGATTGTAACCCGGCGGCGGCAGCGAAAGGGCGATGACCAGGTTGCGGTTGCCCGTCGGCAGATATTCCAGCTTCGGCAGCAGTTTCCACGTCGCAAAGGCCGCGCCGCCGGTTACCGCCACGGCCACCAGGAGAGCCAGGATTCGGTAGGACACGACGAGCGCGGTGAACTTCAGGACAAGCCAGGCAAAAAGCCGGGCCAGATGATCGATCCCGGGCAGTGGAATGCGGTAGGGCGCCGGGTCCGGCGCCTGCCGTGCTCCGTCCGCCGGCTCTCCCGCCGCCGATCTGCGCCGCCTGCGCGATGCCCGGCGGTTGGGCAGCAGCCAGTTGGCGAGCGCCGGGATCAGCGTGATCGCGACGATCAGCGATAGGGTGACCGAGACCGAAATGGCGACCGCGATATCGCGGAACAGCTGGCCGACCTCAAGCTCCAGGACGAGGATCGGAATAAACACCATCACCGTGGTCAGCGCGGACACCAGAACGGCGCCCCAGACCTGGCTCGCCCCCTCATAGGCGGCCTGGTGGATCGGTTTTCCCTGTTCTTTCAGGCGATAGATGTTCTCCAGCACGACGATCGAGGCGTCGACCACCATGCCGACGGCGAACGCAATGCCGGCCAGCGAAATGACGTTGATCGAGCGGCCGAGCGCCGCCATCGCAACGAAGGAGCCGATCACCGACACAGGAATTGCCAGCGAGATCACCAGCGTCGCCCTGGGAGAGCGCAGGAACAGCAGGAGGATCAGCGCCGCCAGCAGGCCGCCGACCCAGATATTCTGCGTTACGAGGTCGATGGCGGAATGGATGTAGTCCGTCTCGTCGTAGACCTGCTCGGCAAGCAGGCCGGCCGGCATCAGGACCGTCTTGTTCAGCTCCGCCACCCGTGTGCGGACCCTGCCCATCACCTCGATGACGTTGGCCCCGGTATCGCGCAGCACATTGAAGACCAGCGCCGGCCGGCCGCTGGCGCGAATGCTCGCCGTCGGATCCTTGTAGCCGAACCGCACGTCGCCGATGTCGCCCAGCGTCACCCGCGCGACCCGGCCGGAGGCTTTGTCCTCGACGGTGCGGAGCAAGACGCGCCGCGCCGCTTCGGCCGCCGTCAGCTCGCCCTCGAAACGCACGACGTAGCGCCGCTTGCCTTCGTTCACCTCGCCGGCCGACAGGGCGATGTTGGCGCGCTGCAGGGCTGACACGACTGCCGGAATGGTGAGGCCGTATCGCGCCATTTCCGCGGGCTTCACCACGATCCGGAGTTCCCTGGCGCTGCCGCCGTAGAAATTCGTGCCGGATACGCCTTCCAGGCGCTCCATGCGTTCGATAACGAAATCCTCGATGAAATCGCCGTAGGTATGGATCGGGCGGTCGTTGCCGTCGGCCCTTGTGATGACGAACCAGGCGATTGGATTGTCCTCGGACCCCCGGGTCTGGATCTGCGGGCGCTGCGCTTCGTCGGGATAGCCGTTCACCCGGTCGAGCCGGTTGGCGACCAGCAGGATGGCCCGGTCCATATTCTGGCCGATCTGGAATTCCAGCGTGATCCGCGACCGGCCGGTCTCCGCGCTGGAGACGATCCGCTCAACCCCCTCGACGCCTTTGAGCACGTCTTCCTGGCGGTTCAGGATTTCGCGCTCGACGTCGGCCGGCGCGGCGCCGGGCCATCGCGTCGTGATCGACAGGTTGGGCTTGCGGACGTCGGGGGTGAGCTGGATCGGGATCTGCTGCTGCGCCACGAAGCCGAACATGACGATCATCAGGACGCCGGCGACGACCGCAACCGGCCGATCCAGGGCTGTCCGGATCAGGTTCACTTCAGTGGGCCGGCTTTCGTTCCGCAGCGCCGGGGTCGCCGGTTCGCCGGCGCACGGCGACTCCCATCAGCGGACGATGCTGCACCGGCTGGCCCGGCCGCAACCGTTCGTTGCCGCGAACGACAACGATGTCGCCGGGCGCCACGCCGGCGCGCACGACGAACCGCGACCCGATCGCCTCGCCCAGCTTGACCGGCCGGGGCACGGCGCGGCCGCCCTTCACCATGAAAACCATACGCATCGCGCCGCGGTTCACGATGGCGTCCTTGTGGACCGAAACCACGGTGCGCGTGGCGCCGAGCGGCACATCGACCGTGACCGCCTGATTGATCGAATAGCGGACCGCCGGAACGTCGCCGAGCGGCATGAACCGCACCGCCTGGGTCCGGGTCAGTGCGTTCTGCATCGGCAGCAGGGCGCGCACCCGCGCGCTGAGGGGCACGCCGCCGGCGCGCACGGAGAAGGAGACGACCCTGCCGGGTTTCAGGCCCCTGAGGCGATCGGCCGGAACATCGGCCTCGATCTCCACCTCGGTGTCGTTGACCAGTTCGACGACGGCGGATCCGTCTTTGAGATACGCGCCCAGTTCGGTCGCCTTGCGGATCACGACGCCGTCGTAAGGTGCGATCACGATCGCCGCTTCGATCGCCAGCCGCGCCAGCCGCACGTTGGCCCTGGCGCGCGCCAGGCGATGCACCGCCGTATCGTAGCGCGACCGGGCGAAGGCGGCAGACTTGTTTCTGCGCAGCGCTTCGAAGCGTTTCAGTTCCTGCTGCGCCAGTTCAAGTTCCGCGGTGTCGTAAGCGAGGCGGGCTTCGGCCGCGCTGGTATCCTGCTGCGCGAGAATTTGGCCTTTCTTCACATGCTCGCCGACCGCGACATCGATGGCTATGACCGACCCGGCGACCCGCGCGGCGATAACGCCCTGCCGGGTGGCGACGATCCGGCCGATCACCGGCTCGGTCCGGGTCAGGGGTCCCTTGCGGACCCGATCGATGCCGACGAACATCGGTGGCCGGCCGCCCTTTCGAGCCCCGCCACCCGCGGCGGGCCCCCTAGCCGCACCGGGCCCGCCGCCGGCCTGGCGGCGCATATCCTGCCCGTTCCGGCTGCCCGGTTTTGCACCCGGTTTGCCGCCCGTCTTACCGTGGGCATCGCCGGGCGGCTGGCCCTGTTGCCGTTTCCGCTGCCAATCCTGCTGTGGTCCCTGCTGCCGGCCCTGAGGCTCCGTTCTGGCCTCAGCCCCGGCGGTCCTGATTTCCGGCGCCGCGGAGGCAACGCAAAGCAGCGCCGTTGCCGCCAAAAGCAACGGACGCGCCGTACCGGACCTGCGCGCTCTGGCTGCCGAACTCAAGGCTCGGTTCCGTTCTCCATCCCCGGCGCCTGCCCCTGGCCATAAGCCCGTGGCGACGCCCTGTCGGGGCATGATATGGTGCCAAATAACCATCGATCCACAGGAATTTTCCCGCGACCGGCGGCCGGACTTGTATGCCCGGAGGGCGCAGGACCGCCGCCGCAGAACTGTTCCAAACCTGCCGAGAGCCTGTGACCACAGCCATCTACGCCCATCCGGCCTGCCAGAATCACAGGCCCGGCCGGCATCATCCGGAGCGTCCGTCGCGGATCGCAGCCGTGCTCGACGGCCTGAAGGAAGCCGGTATCGCCGGCATCGCGCCGTGCGAGGCCCCCGGGATCGACCCCGCGCTGCTGCAACTGGTGCATCCGTCCGCGCTGATCGACCGTGTGCTGGCCCCGATCCGGAACGATGAGCGCCGCTGGATCGACGGCGACACGGTGATGAGCGCCGGCTCGGCGGAGGCGGCGCTCCGGGCCGCCGGGGCCGTCTGCGTTGCCATCGATTCGGTAATGGCCGGCGAAGTCGACAACGCCTTCTGCGCGGTACGGCCGCCCGGCCATCATGCGGAGCCGGGCCGGGCGATGGGCTTCTGCCTGTTCAACAATGTCGCCGTCGGCGCGCTCCATGCCCGCGAAAAACACGGGATCGGTCGTGTCGCGGCGATCGATTTCGACGTGCATCACGGTAATGGAACGCAGGCCGCCTTCGAATCCGACGGCGACCTGTTTTATGCCTCGACCCATCAATGGCCGCTCTACCCCGGCACCGGCGCGGCCGGGGAAACCGGCGTCGGCAATATCTGCAACGTCCCGCTGGCCGCGGGCAGCGGATCGGCCGAATTCCGGCACGCCATGTCGGAGACCGTTCTGCCGGCGCTGGAGGCGTTCCGGCCGGACCTGATCCTGCTCAGCGCCGGTTTCGACGCCCACAAGGACGACCCGCTGGCCGGGCTGAAATTCCAGACCGAGGACTATGGCTGGGTGACGGCGCGGCTGGTCGAACTCGCCGATGGCCTGTGCGAAGGCCGCCTGGTTTCGGCGCTGGAAGGCGGCTACGACCTTCAGGCGCTGGCCGATAGCGCGGTCGCCCATGTCGGCGCGCTGGCCGGCGTCCATTCTGCCTGAACGCCGGCCCCGATTCCTGCTATCGGAACAGATTGTCGCAGTTTCGTTTGCTTCCGGCATCGAAATTGCGAATAATGCCGCCAACTGCAAACTCTCCCGGCTATCGAATATCGCTATATGTCCAACGCTTCTGCACCGCCCGATACCGCCGCAGCCGACATTGCGGCGCTCAGCTTCGAAGACGCGCTCGCCGAACTGGAGAGGATCGTGCGCGATCTGGAGACCGGGCAGGCGAAACTGGACGATGCGATCGCCGCCTATGAGCGGGGCGCGGCCCTGAAGCAGCACTGCGAGGCAAAACTGCGCGACGCCCAGTCCAAAGTCGACAGGATCGTGACCGGACCGGACGGACAGAACCGGCTGGAACCCGCCGAACTGGACTGATCCCCCGAACAACCGCGAACCCGGCACGACCGGCCTCCCCCAACCTTCGGAAGACCCGTGACCGACGATTCCCGCCTGACTGCGGCAATGGCCGAAGTCGCCGACCGGATCGAAATGACCCTGGCTACCCTGCTGCCCCGGGGCGAGGGGCCGGAAGCCCGCGTGTTCGAGGCCATGGCCTATTCCGCGCTGGATGGCGGCAAGCGGCTGCGGCCCTTCCTGACGGTCCAGTCGGCCCGGCTGTTCGATGTGCCGGACGGGCGCAGCCTGCGCGCCGGCGCGGCGATCGAGTTCGTGCATTGCTATTCCTTGGTCCATGACGACCTGCCGGCGATGGACGACGACGACCTGCGCCGCGGCCGGCCGTCGAACCACATCGAATTCGACGAGGCGACTGCGATCCTGGCCGGCGACGCCCTGCAGACCCTGGCTTTCGAGGTTCTGGCCGATCCGGCGACCCACCCGGACGGCAATGTCCGGGCCAGCCTGGTCACGGCGCTGGCCGAGGCGGCCGGCGCGCAGGGCATGGTCGGCGGCCAGATGTTCGATATCGCCGCCGAGACAGCCGGCGCCGGCTTCACTCTGGAACAGATCACCCGGTTGCAGCGGATGAAAACCGGCCGCCTGTTTGACGTATCGTGCCAGGCAGGCGCGATTCTGGGCGGTGCGAACGATGCGGAACGGGCGGCCCTGGCGGACTATACCCGGGCGTTGGGCCTCGCCTTCCAGATCGCAGACGACATCCTGGACGAAACCGGCGATGCGGCCGAAGTCGGCAAGCAGGTGGGCAAGGACGCCAGCGCAGGAAAAGCGACCTTCATTTCGATCCTGGGGCTTGAGGCGGCGCGGGAACGGGCCGATATTCTTGCATTACAGGCTGTTAAGGTGCTGGAGTGCTTTGGAACGCGTGCCGATCTCCTGCGGGAAGCGGCACGTTTCGTCGTGGGGCGGCGCGCCTGAACCGGGCGCCTCGATCGACGGCCTTCGTACGGAAGGAAGAGATTTGACATGACGAAGAAAAGCAGGACTCCCTTGCTCGACAAGGTCAGGTCGCCGGCCGACCTGCGCCAACTCGATGTCAAGGATCTGCGCCAGTTCGCCGACGAGTTGCGGACCGAGACGGTCGACGCCGTATCGGTCACCGGAGGCCATCTCGGCGCCGGCCTCGGCGTCGTCGAGCTGACCACGGCGATCCACTATCTGTTCGACACGCCGGACGACATCCTGATCTGGGATGTCGGCCATCAATGCTATCCCCACAAGATCCTCACCGAGCGCCGCGAGCGCATCCGCACGATCCGCCAGGGCGGCGGCCTGTACGGTTTCACCAAGCGGTCTGAGAGCGTCTACGACCCCTTCGGCGCGGCGCACAGCTCGACCTCGATTTCGGCCGGGCTGGGATTCGCCGTGTCGGGCGAATTGCAAAAAAAGGAAGGCCGCAATGTCATCGCCGTGATCGGCGACGGCGCCATGAGCGCCGGCATGGCGTATGAGGCCATGAACAATGCGGCGGTCACCGGCGCGCGCCTGATCGTCGTCCTGAACGACAACGACATGTCGATCGCGCCGCCGGTGGGCGGGCTGTCGGCCTATCTCAGCCGGCTGATCTCTTCGCGCAGCTTCCGTTCGGTCCGGCAACTGACCATGATGCTGGCCGAGAAATTTCCGCGCCAGATCGAGCGGGCGGCCCAGCGGGCGGAGGAATATGCCCGCGGCCTGCTGACCGGCGGCACGCTTTTCGAGGAACTCGGCCTTTACTATGTCGGCCCGATCGACGGCCACAATCTGGACCATCTGGTCCCGGTGCTGAAGAACGTCCGGGACGATCCGCAGGGCGGCCCGATTCTGGTCCACTGCGTCACCCAGAAGGGCAAGGGTTACGAGCCGGCCGAGAGTTCCGCGGACCGGTATCACGGCGTCGGCAAGTTCGATGTCGTCACCGGCGAGCTCTACAAGGCGCCGTCGAATGCGCCGAGCTACACGAAGGTGTTCGCCAACGCCCTGATCAAGGAGGCGGAGAAGGATGACAAGATCGTGGCGATCACCGCCGCCATGCCGTCGGGCACCGGGGTAGACCTGTTCGGCAAGGCGTTCCCGGAACGGACTTTCGACGTCGGCATCGCCGAGCAGCATGCGGTGACCTTCGCCGGCGGCCTCGCCGCCGACGGCATGAAGCCGTTCTGCGCGATCTATTCGACCTTCCTCCAGCGCGGCTACGACCAGGTCGTCCACGACGTGGCGATCCAGAAGCTGCCGGTGCGCTTCGCCATGGACCGGGCCGGCCAGGTCGGCGCCGACGGCCAGACCCATGCCGGCTCGTTCGATATTGCCTATCTCGGCTGCCTGCCCGGCTTCGTGCTGATGGCCTGCTCGGACGAGTCCGAACTGGTTCACATGGTGGCGACCGCGGTCGCCATCGACGACCGGCCGTGCGGTTTCCGCTATCCGCGCGGCGAGGGTATCGGCGTCGACATGCCGGAGGAAGGCGTGCCCATGGAGATCGGCAAGGGCCGCATCGTCCGCGAGGGCAATTCGGTCGCCATTCTCTCCTACGGCCAGAGACTGCAGGATTCGCTGATCGCGGCGGACCAGCTGGCCGCCCGGGGCTGGAGCGCGACCGTGGCCGACGGGCGCTTCGCCAAACCGCTCGACGAAGACCTGATTCGGCGCCTCGCCCGGGAACACGAGGTGCTGATTACCGTTGAAGAGGGCTCGGTCGGCGGTTTCGGCAGCTTCGTCGGCCAGTTCATGAGCCATGACGGCCTGCTCGACCGCGGCACCCTGAAATTCCGTCCGATGGTCCAGGCCGACCGCTTCTTCGACCAGGACAAGCCGGAAAAACAGGTCGAGGCAGCGGGCCTGAGCACGCGCCACATCCTGCGTACCGCTCTGACCGCCCTCGGCCAGGACGCCGGGGAACTGGAACTGACGGCGCAGGCGCAGGCGTAGGGATTGCATATGGCGCGACCGAGAGGCGAGCGGCGTTATACCCGCCCGATCCTCCTACCAGGCGATGGCGCTGCGCCTCAGCGGTTCTCGCCAATCGGCTTCGACCGCGGCGAAGACTCTTTTTCCGAAGACTGGCTTCAACAACAGCTCTTCGAACAGCCGGACATCCTCCCGATAGAACAGATTGAACCGGCGTTTTCGGATGCGGCGCCGGTCTGCCGCGAAATGCCGACGCCAGCCGGCCCGATCGACCTTGTCCTCGTTACGGACACCGGCTTGCCAGTACTTGTGGAAACCAAGCTCTGGCGCAATCCCGAAGCCCGCAGGGACGCGATTGTCCAGATTCTGGATTACGCCAAGGAAGTCTCCGGATGGACGGCGGAACAATTCGACGAAGCGGTGAAACGGGCCCGGCAGGACAACCGGAGGTCGTTCGATGTGTTATCCGAATATTTCGATGAACCCGACGAACCGTCGTACTATGACGGGCTCTCCCGATGCCTGAAGGATGGCCGGTTTCTGCTCTTAGTCGTGGGAGACGGTATCCGGGACGGTGTGGAGAACATCGTCCACTTCCTGCAAGCGCAGGTTGGCTTGCGGCTCGCGTTCGGCTTGATCGAGCTGGGCATCTATCGCGTACCGGCAATGCCCAACGCAAAGATGATCCAGCCCTATGTTCTAGCGAAGACCGTCGAGATAGTCAGGGCCGTCGTACAAAGGGAACAGACAGACATCCGGGTCTCTGAACCCGAGCGGGCTTCGACCGCACGGCCGAAATCGCTTACGGAAGATTCGTTCTTCGTGGCGCTGGCTCAATTGGATAGTGCCCTGCCCGCCAGATTGAAGAAATTCTTCGGTAACTGCGAAGAACTTCTCGGTCTTTACATCACCGTCTCGAAAGCATCGCTAATTCTGCACTGGATGGACGATACCGCCGGCAAGGTGAATTTCGGCACGTTTTTCCCGGATGGTACACTGAGAACAAACTATATTTGCCATTCCGCCGAGGTCGCCGGGGACATCAATATTGGCGAGACGTATCTCAAATCGCTGGCGAGATGGTGCGATGGCGCGGCGGTCCGTAAGGCTGGTAAATCCTGGACATGGAAAGTGGTCAAAGATGGACGGGACCCTTTGGTGGCACCGTTTCTGAACCATGCCGCTGATTGGGTCGAACTGATCGAAACAACTATGAATCGCTTTCGCAAGATTGCGGAAAACGGGTAACGTTCAAGACAATCGCAGATTCAACCTTGAGGACGGCGAGGGCAGGGCAGTCGCTAAGTGGCGGGGCTCGTCGGGTATTGTCATCGGGTTGAAACGATCCGCCGGCAAGAGTGTGCTACCGTTTCGAAAAATTTGAAATGTTCCTACAGGGAGAAAGAGCCGTGAAAACATTTGCTACAACTGCCGCCGTGTCCATCGCCGCTCTGGCGTTCGCCGGCGCCGTGCAGGCCGCTTCCGGCGATCTGGTCGTCTATACCAGCCAGCCGGCGAAAGACGCGCAGCAGACCGTCGACGCCTTTGCGAAAAAGAACCCGCAGGTCAAGGTTACCTGGATCCGCCAGGGCACGACCAAGATGATGGCCAAGGTGCGCGCCGAGATCGCCGCCGGAAGCCTGAAGGCGGACGTGCTGCTGATCGCCGACATGGTGACCATGGAGGGCCTCAAGCAGGAAGGCCGCCTGCTGGCCCACAAGGGCGCGAAGGTCGAAGGCTACGACCCCGCGCTCTACGACAAGGACCGGACCTATTTCAGCACCAAGCTGATCACGACCGGCATCATCTACAACACCAACGGCAAGATGAAGCCGACGTCGTGGACCGATCTGCTGAAGGCAGACGCCAAGGGCCAGATCGCCATGCCGAGCCCGCTCACCTCGGGCGCTGCGACCATCCACATGCAGGCGATCAAGAACAGCCCCGCGCTGGGCTGGAACTTCTACAAGGGCCTGGCGGCGCAGCAGGCGTCGGCCGCCGGCGGCAACGGCCGGACGCTGAAGCGGGTCGCCAGCGGCGAGAAGCTGTACGGCATGATCGTCGATTTCATGGCGATCCGCGCCAAGGCCAAGGGCTCGCCGGTCGAGTTCGTCTTCCCCAAAGAAGGCGTGAGCATGGTGAGCGAGCCGGTCGCCATTATGAAATCGACGAAAAATCCCGAGGCCGCCAAGGCGTTCGTCGACTTCCTGCTCTCAAAGGAAGGCCAGCAGTTCGCCCAGCGGCAGGGCTACCTGCCGGCGCACTCCGAAGTAGCGGGGCCGAAAGGCTTTCCGGCACGCGCCAAAATCAAGCTGATGACCTTCGATCCGGCCAAGGCGCTGGCCGATGTCAAGAACAGCCGGAAAGCGTTCGCCGATCTCTTTGCAAAGTAATCCGGTTTGAAAATCCCGGCGTTGCGGGCGGCGGGCGGCGAACCGTTTTGGCTCGCCGCCCTGGTCGTCTTCGTCGGGATTATCGCCGTCCTGCCGATCGTCAGGCTGCTCTGGGAAGGCGCCGGACCGTTCCTTGCCGGTAACGAAAGCCCGCTGGTCGAGGTGCTCTCGGACCGGACCACCTGGCGCGCGACCTGGCGGTCCCTCGAGACCGCGCTGGGCGGCGCGGCGCTGTCCCTCGTGCTCGGCACCCTGTTCGCGCTGCTGGTCGCGCTGACCGACCTGCGCGGCAAGCTGGTCCTCACCTTCTGCTTCATGATCCCGCTGATGATCCCGCCGCAGGTTACGGCGCTCAGCTGGATCCAGGTGTTCGGCACCTCCAGCACCCTGCTCACCATGCTCGACCTCGCGCCGGCACCGGGCTCGAAACACCCGCTCTATTCCAGGGAAGGCATCATGCTGCTGCTGGGCATCCAGCACGCGCCGCTGGTCTTCCTGACGGTGCGGGCCGGGCTGCGCAGCCTGCCGCGCGAGGCGGTGGAAGCGGCGCGCATGGCGGGCGCGGGGACGCAGACTGTGCTCCGGACCATCATTCTTCCGCTGATGACGCCGACCCTCACCGTGGGCGTGGCGCTCGCCTTCGTCTCCTGCATCGGCAATTTCGGCATCCCGCTGTTCCTCGGCCAGCCGGCCGGATACCAGACCCTGCCGGTGCTGATCTTCTCGCGTCTGTCGGGCTTCGGGCCTTCGATCATTTCCGAGGTGGCCGTGCTCGCCATTCTCGTCAGCGCGATCGCCGCCATCGGCGTTGCGGTCCAGTCCTGGCTGATGCGGCGCGGCGATTTCCGGACCATCGGCGTGCCGAGCCGGCCGCTCGCCTTCGCGCTGGGGTCCTGGCGCCTGCCGGCCGAAGCCGGATGCTGGCTGGTCATCCTACTGGTGCTCGTCCTGCCGGTCACCGCCCTGATCGCGATCACGCTGGTGCCGGCCTTCGGCGTACCGCTGACCTGGAACAGCCTGACCGTCGACGCCTATGTCGAGGTGTTGTGGCGCCAGGCGGTGACCGTCCGGGCGTTCCAGAACAGCGGCTTTCTGGCGGCCACGGCAACGATCCTGCTCGTGCTCGCCAGCGTCCCGATGGCGTATTTCATCGCCTGGCGGCGCAGCCGGCTGGCCGGCGCGCTCGGCACCGTTATCGACATCCCCTACGCCATGCCCGGCATCGTGCTGGCGATTGCCGCGATCCTGGTGTTTCTGAGGCCGGTGCCGGTTATCGAATACAGCCTGTACGGCACCCTTTGGATTATCCTGGTTGCCTATCTCGGCCGGTTCGCGACCCTGGCGGTGCGCCCGGCGATCGCCGGGCTGACCCAGATGGACCGCGGCATGGACGAGGCAGCGCGCATGACCGGCGCCGGTTTCGGCTTTCGCCTGCGCACCGTGATCGGGCCGCTGACCCTGCCGCTCACGGCGGCCGGCGGCATCCTTGTGTTCCTGACCGCCTTCAACGAACTGACCGTCTCGGCCTTGCTCTGGTCAAGCGGGTCGGAAACGCTGGGTGTCGTGCTCTACAATCTGGACGAGAGCGGCAACCACATCCAGGCGGCAGCGATCGCCGTCGTATCGATCGTCGTCATCGTCGCGCTGATGTTCGCGGCGCATTTCGCCGGGCGCAGACTGCCGGCGGGCGTGTTGCCCTGGCGGGATTGATGGGGCGGGATTGAAGGGGCGGGACTGAACGGGCGGGACCGAACGGGGCCGTCAGCCAGCGCCGACCGGCGTGACCGATTCGACGGCGACCCGGACCGTATCGCCTTCGCCGGGCGGCCGGTCGGCGCAAGCGAGGTGCAGAACCGCCCCGGCCGCGGCAACGGGCGCAAGATCGACCAGCCAGTGGCTGCCGCGGTAGGTCGTTCGCAGGACCCGCGCCTCGATTGCACCGTCCGGGGCGATCCGGCAACGGTCGGGCCGGACGCACACCGTCGCGACGCCGCCCGCGCCTGCGCCCGACGCCGGAATTGGGATTTCCTGCCCGAACAGATCGGCGACGGCGACGGCGCCCTCCCGGCGCAACACCGGAACCGCCAGCACCGCGCCTTCGCCGATGAACCGGGCAACCGTCTCGTCCGCCGGCCGGCTGTAAATCCTCTCCGGGCTGTCGATCTGCGCGAACCGGCCGTCGAACATGACGGCGATGCGGTCGGCCAGCGCCATCGCTTCGGCCTGGTCGTGGGTGACGTAGATCATTGTCGCGCCGGTTTCGCGATGGAAGGCGCCAAACACTTCCATCATTGCGACGCGCAGATGGGCATCGAGATTGGCCAGCGGTTCGTCCAGAACGACGATCTCGGGCTCCATGACCAGACAGCGGGCGAGCGCGACCCGCTGGCGCTGACCGCCGGAGAGTTCGGCAGGCTGCCGTTCGCCGAAGCCGGTAAGGCCGACCGTCTCCAGCGCCCGATCGACGGCGGCCTCGCGATCCGGGCGGTTCAGTTTCGCGACCCGCAACGGATAACCGACATTGCCGGCCACGGTCAGGTGCGGCCACAGGGCGTAGGACTGGAACACCACGCCGACGCGGCGTCTTTCGGCCGGCAGATGGATGCCGGCATCGGCGTCCGACCAGATCGTATCCCCGTGGACGATCCGGCCTGCCGTCGCCGTTTCGAACCCGGCGATCAGGCGCAGGATCGTCGTCTTGCCGCAGCCGGACGGGCCGAGCAGGGCGAGAAAGCAGCCCTGCGGCGCCTCAAGCGAAATCGAATCGACCGCTACCGTGGCGCCGAAAGTCTTGCGGATCCGGTCGAGCCCGAGGTCGGCCACGTCCGGATTTTTGCCTGGGACCGCCGCCCGCCTCAGCCCGCGTCGGTGTCGTTGTAGGCCTGGACGACCTGGTCGGCCATCCGGCCGGTCAGCTCCTGGAGATGGTCGAAGCTGTATTCGAAGGTCCCGACGCCCTGGGTGAGGGAACGCAGTTCGATAATCAGGTCCTGCAGTTCGGCCTGGGGCAGCTTGGCGCTGATCTCGTCCCAGTTGTTCCAGCCCGCTTTCGAATCGAAGCCCAGAATCTGGCCCCGCCGGCCACTGATCAGGCCCTGGATGTTCGAGGTAAAATGCGACGGCGCCGAAATCTTTACGTCGTAGATCGGCTCCAGCAGGACAGGCCGCGCCTTCGGCATGCCTTCGCGCATGGCGAGCGAGCCGGCGGTCTTGAAGGCCTGGTCGGAGCTATCGACCGAATGATACTGGCCGTCGGTGAGCGTCACCGAGACATCGACCACCGGGAAGCCGAGCGGGCCGGAAGACAGATAATCCTTCACCCCGGCTTCGACTGCCGGAATGTACTGACGCGGCACCCGGCCGCCGACGATCGTGTCCTGGAACTCGAAGCCGGACCCCCGCGGCAGCGGCTTGATATCGACATGGACATCGCCAAACTGGCCGTGGCCGCCCGACTGCTTCTTGTGCCGGGCGTGCTGGGAAACCTGCTGCTTGATGGTTTCCTTGTAGGCCACCTTCGGCCGCCGGCCGCTGACGATCAGATTGTATTTGCTCTTGAGCCGGCCGATCGCGACCTTGAGGTGGATTTCGCCCTGGCCGGCGAGCACCAGTTCGCGGGTATCCTGGTTGTGTTCGAGGATGAGCGACGGATCTTCCTCCGCCATCCGGCCCATGGCGCCGGTCAGCTTGACCTCGTCTTCGCGCTTTTCCGCCTCGACGGCGAGGGCGAACAGCGGCAGGGCCGGCACCGGCCACAGGGTGTCCGGCGGATTGCCGCCGTCGACCAGGGTTTCACCGGTCCTGACTGCCTCCATCCGGCCCAGGGCCACGACATCGCCCCTGCTGGCGTGGGTGACCTTCTCCTGGTCGTAGCCGTTCAGCCGGTTCATGCCGCCGACCCGGGTGCCGTTCAGGCTCACGCCGTCCTTGATCTCGCCGTCCAGGACCCGGACGATCGAGAGCTTGCCGGTGTGGGGCATGTAGAGCGTCTTGAAGACGGTTGCGCCGTTGCCGCTCCAGCCGCCCAGCTCCAGCCGTTCCCGGATCGCGTCGACGCCGGGCGTCTCGTGGCGCAGCATCTTGAGGAGCCGCCGGATTCCGGCGTCCTTCTGGGCCGAGCCGATGAAAACCGGCACGACGCTGTCCGATTGCAGGGTCGCGGTCAGGTAGCCGTAAACTTCGTCCTTGGGCGGCACGGCGTCTTCGAGAAGCTGCTCCAGCAGGCCGTCGTCGAAATCCGCCAGGGATTCGAGCATTTCCTGCCGGGCCAGCGCGCCGTCGTCCGCCATGTCGGACGGGACCTGAATCAGTTTCGATTCCTTGCCCGGCTGGTACTCGTAGGCCCGTTCGCTCGCCAGATCGACATAGCCGGTGATCGCCTCGCCGTTGGCGATCGGCACATGGCGCAGCACCAGCGGCTTGTCCGAGGCGCCTTGCAGCGCTTCCATCATCTCCGGCACGGAGGTCCCGGCCATGTGGTCGATCTTGTTGAGGAACAGGCAGTGCGGGATATCGTGATCGTCGAGGAACTTCAGGACCGGCGCGGTCATCATCGCCTTGTCGACCGAGGGCTCGCAGACGACGACGGCGATATCGGCGACCATCAGGGCATGGCGCGTATCCTGCTGGAACTCCACCGAGCCGGGACAGTCCAGGACCGTCCAGCGGTCGCCGAGAAAGTCGAAATTCGCGACGTTGATCTCGGTGCTCATTTCCCGCTCGCGGGATTCGGGCGAGGCGTCGCCGACCGTATTGCCGGCCGGCACGCTGCCCTTGCGCTGAATCCTGCCGGCCGCCATCAGCATGGCTTCCAGAAGTGTCGTCTTGCCGCTCAGATAGGGTCCGACAAGCGCCACACATCTCGGTTCGGTGGTTCCGGCCATGCCATGCGTCTCCCTGGGACTGTTCTCTTTTGTCGGGACGCAGCAGGGCGCCCCGTTTCGTGCCGGCGCAAAGTGACAAGACGGCTTACGCGAAGCAAGTCTTTTGGCGGCGGGCCCTCAGGCAGCCCTATCCGAGCATCAGCGCCAGCACGGCAGCGGCCAGCAGGGCGAGGGCGGCCCAGACCGGCCAGAGGCGGTGCGCTGCGTCCGGCCCGGCCGGCTCTTCGGGGCGGTTCATGCGCTCGAGCGCGCGGTCGAGATTGCGCATCGTGGCCGGCAGGCGTTCGGCGGCCTCGGACAGCGCGCGCAACTGTTCGACGACGCGGGCCTGCGGGCCGCGGTGCTCGCGCATCCAGGCTTCGATCAGCGGCCGGGCGAGGGTCCACATGTTGATGTCCGGGTTGAGCGTCCGCCCGACACCCTCGGTCACTAGCATCGTCTTCTGCAGCAGGAGCAGCTGGGGCTGCGTCTCCATCTCGAACCGCTCGGTCACCTGGAACAGCAGGCCGAGCAGCCGGGCGATGGAAATCTCGTACAGGGGCCGGTCGAAGATCGGCTCGGCGATCGCCCGAAGCGCCAGCGCGAACGCCGCGCGCGACTGGTTCGCCGGGATATATCCGGCGCGGAAATGAACGTCGGCCACTGCCTTGTAGTCGCGGTGCAGGAAACCGATCAGCATATCGGCCAGATAGTTGCGGGTGTCCCGGTCGAGCCGGCCCATGATGCCGAAATCGACGGCGACGATGCGGCCTTCGGCGTCGATGAAGGCGTTGCCCGGATGCTGGTCGGCATGGAAGAAGCCGTCGCGGAACACCTGGTTGAAGAATACCGCCGCCGCATTGCCGAGAATTTCGGTCGGGTCGTGGCCGGCCTCGATCAGCCGCTCGCGCTGGTCGACCGGAATGCCGTGCACCCGCTCCAGGGTGAGCACCCGGCGGCCGGTCCGGTTCCAGTCCACATCGGGGGTCCGGAAAGTCGGGTCGTCGTCGAAATTTTCCGCCAGTTCGCGCGCGGCCGCGGCCTCCATGCGCAGGTCCATTTCCACACGGGTCGAGTCGGCGAAGGTCTCCACCACCTCGACCGGCTTCAGCCGGCGCAGGTCCGGCCGCAGCCGGTGCACCAGGCCGGCGATCCAGTACAGCAGGTCCAGATCGCGTGCGAAGGCGGCCTCGATCTCCGGGCGCAATACCTTGACGGCGACTTCCCGGCCGTCGGCGGTAACGGCAAAATGCACCTGGGCGATCGACGCGGCGGCGGCGGCCGTATCGTCGAACTGCCGGAACAGGTCGCCGACCGGCCGGCCCAACTCCTCCTCGATCATGCGCCGGGCTGCGGTTCCGTCGAAGGGCGGCAACCGGTCCTGCAGGGCCGCCAGATCGCTCGCCACCTGCTCGCCCAGCAGGTCGGGCCGGGTCGACAGCATCTGGCCCAGCTTGATGAAGGTCGGCCCCAGCCTCTGGAGCGCCAGCGAGAGCCGCTCGCCCGGCCGGCCCTCGATCTGCCGCCTGCGGAAGCGCCGGCCGATCCAAAGCGCGAAGGGCGCGATGTGCAGCCGCTCCAGCGGGAACAGCGCATCGTGGCGCGCCAGCGTGGTGGCAATGGCGATCAGCCGGGCGACGTTGCGGACGGAACGGAACATCGGCGATGCGCCCGGCCCTAGATCCGCCAGCCCGAATGGATGGCGACGATGCCGCCGGTGAGATCGCGCCAGCTCACCCGGCCGAACCCGGCGTCGGTCATCATCGCGGCCAGCTCCGGCTGCGGCGGGAAGCGGCGGATGCTCTCGACAAGATAGCGATAGGCCTCGCCGTCGCCGGTCACCATCTCGCCGATGCGCGGCAGAACGGCGAATGAATAGCGGTCATAGAGTTCGCCCAGAAGGGGGACCGAAACTGCGCCGAATTCCAGGCACAGGAACCGGCCGCCCGGCCGCAAGACCCGATGCATGTCGCGCAGCGCCGCCGGCTTGCCGGTCACGTTGCGCAGGCCGAAGGCGATGGTGACGGCATCGACGCTGCGGTCGGGCAGCGGCAGCCGCTCGGCATCGCCGCACAGCCACTCGACGCCGCCGACCAGACCCCGGTCGATGCCCCGGTCGCGCCCCTGGGCCACCATCCCGGCATTGATATCGCACACGATCGCCGGCCCGCCGCCCCTGCGCCGCCACAGGAAGGCGACATCGCCGGTGCCGCCGGCGACATCGAGCAAGGTGCGGTCCGCCGACGGGCGCAGCATGGCGATAAATTCGCGCTTCCACAGCCGGTGCAAACCGCCGGACATCAGGTCGTTCATCAGGTCGTAGCGCGATGCGACGCTGTCGAACACGCCACGCACCAGATGCCGCTTCTCGTCCGCCGCCACGGTGCGGAAGCCGAAATCGGCGGTTTCGCTGCTGTCGGCCCGGTCGGTCATGCCGGACAGGTAAGCGCGCGCCTGCCGTGCTGCCAACCGCCTTGTTATCGCATGGCAGGCCGCCTGGCCGGCTTCGGGGTTCCGGAAAGCGGTGCTGCGGCACGGGCGCCGCTGGCCGTTCGCCCGGTTCCGGCTATGCTCCGGCCATGACGACCGAGAGCGCTTCCTCCACCGCCGGACGCCTTGCCGGCAAGACCGCCCTGATCACCGGCGCCAGCCGCGGCATCGGCCGGGCGATCGCCGAAGCCTTCGCCCGTGAAAGCGCCGACCTGTTCCTCAGCGCGACCGCGCGCGCCAATCTCGCCGAAGTCGAAGCGCAGGTCGCAGCGGCCGGGCGCCGGGTCGTGGCCGGCGCGGTCGATGTCGCCGACGAAGCCAGCGTCGAAGCCCTTTTCGCCGCTGCGGTCGACGCCTTCGGGGGAATCGACATCGTCGTCAACAATGCCGGCGTTTACACAGGCAAGCCGTTCACCGAATACACGGCGGCCGAGTTCGACCGGGTCATGCGGGTCAACGCCTACGGCACGTTCCACGTCATGCAGCAGGCGCTGCGCCACATGCAGGACCGGGGCCGGGGCAAGATCGTCAACATCGCCTCGACCGCCGGCAAATGGGAAAGCCCGAACCAGGCGGCCTACAACGCTTCGAAGCACGCCGTCGTCGCGCTGACCCGCTGCGCGGCGCTGGAGAATGCCGGCGCCGGCATCCGGGTGAACGCCATCTGCCCCGGCTTCGTCGAAACCGACATGATCGGCGAGTTCGAGGGCCATGCCGAGCGGGCGGGCATGGATTTCGAAGCCTTCAAAGCGGCCATGACGGCCCGGATACCGACGGGCCGCCTGCTCCAGCCGGAAGAAATCGCCCACATCGCGGTTTATCTGGCGTCGCCCGAGTCCGACGGCATGACCGGCCAGACCATCTCCATCTCCGGCGGCATGCGGATGGGCTGAGCCGGACTTCCCGCCGCGCAGGACAGCGCGCCGCCTTTCCGGCATTTGCGCAGCGGCGGCGCGATGCTACCTCCCCGCTGTTCCGCTTCGCGGCGCTGGCCCCCGACGCTCGATCCAGTCCCTCCTGCCTTGCCCAGATGACCGATTCCCCGACCGACATCGCGCAGATCCGCAATTTTGCGATCATCGCCCATATCGACCACGGCAAGTCGACGCTGGCAGACCGGCTGATCCAGCAGACCGGCGGGCTCACCGACCGGGAGATGAAGCAGCAGGTCCTCGACAGCATGGACCTGGAGCGCGAGCGCGGCATCACCATCAAGGCGCAGACCGTGCGCCTGAAATGGACCGGGCCGGACGGCAAGGCATGGTTCCTGAACCTGATGGATACGCCCGGCCACGTCGATTTCTCCTACGAGGTCAGCCGCTCGCTCGCCGCCTGCGAAGGCGCGCTATTGGTCGTCGACGCCTCCCAGGGCGTCGAGGCGCAAACGCTGGCCAACGTGTATTTGGCGCTCGACGACGACCTTGAGATCATCCCGGTGCTCAACAAGATCGACCTGCCGGCGGCGGAGCCCGAGCGGGTCCGCCGGCAGATCGAGGACGTGATCGGCCTCGACGCCGCGGGCGCGCTGCCCGTGTCGGCCAAGACCGGCGCCGGTATCGAAGACCTGATCGCCGCCCTGGTGGCCCAGGTGCCGCCGCCGCAGGGCGCCGCGGACGCGCCGCTCAAGGCGCTATTGGTGGACAGCTGGTACGACCCCTATCTCGGCGTCATCATCCTGGTGCGGGTGCGCGAGGGCCGGCTGCGCAAGGGCTTGCGCATCCGTATGATGGCAACCGGCGGCGTCTACGAGGCCGACCGGGTCGGCGTGTTCACGCCCAAGCGCGAGCCGGTCGACGCGCTCGGCCCCGGCGAGATCGGCTACATCACCGCCGGCATCAAGACGGTGGCGGACTGCAAGGTCGGCGACACCATCACCGAGGACCGCCGCCGCACGGCCGAGCCGCTGCCCGGTTTCCAGCCCAGCCTGCCGGTCGTGTTCTGCGGCATCTTCCCGGTCGACAACGGCGATTTCGAGCATCTGCGCGAATCGCTGGAAAAGCTGGCCCTGAACGATTCGAGCTTCCACACCGAGCCGGAAACTTCTGCTGCGCTGGGCTACGGCTTCCGCTGCGGCTTCCTCGGCCTGCTGCATCTGGAGATCGTGCAGGAGCGCCTCGCCCGCGAGTTCGACCTCGACCTGATCACGACGGCGCCGAGCGTCGTTTACCGGCTCCACATGAACGACGGCGCATCGCTCGAATTGCACAACCCGGTCGACATGCCGGACGAGACCCGCATCGCCGCGATCGAGGAGCCGTGGATCCGCGCCACCATCCTGACGCCGGACGACTATCTCGGCGCTGTGCTTGCGCTATGCACCGAGCGGCGCGGCGAGCAGCTCGACCTCACCTATGCCGGCTCGCGCGCCATGCTGGTCTACCGGCTGCCGCTCAACGAGGTGGTCTACGATTTCTACGACCGGCTGAAATCCGTCACCCGCGGCTATGCCAGCTTCGACTACCGGATGGACGGTTACCGGGAAGGCGACCTGGTCAAGGTCCAGATCCTGGTAAACGCCGAGCCGGTCGATGCGCTCTCGATGATCGTGCCGCGCCCGTCCGCCGAACAGCGCGGCCGGGCGATCTGCGGCCGGCTCAAGGACCTGATCCCGCGCCAGCTCTTCAAGATCCCGATCCAAGCGGCGATCGGCGGCAAGGTCATCGCGCGCGAGACCATCTCCGCCCTGCGCAAGGACGTGACCGCCAAATGCTATGGCGGCGACATCACCCGCAAGCGCAAGCTGCTGGAGAAGCAAAAGGCCGGCAAGAAGAAGATGCGCCAGTTCGGCAAGGTCGACATCCCCCAAAGCGCCTTCATCGACGCGCTCAGGATGGGAGAGGATTGAAGGGCGTTGCGGGAAGACGAGACGTGTTGGTTGACGACCGGTGACGACCTGGATGGGAGAATCCTCAGGATCGCTGTTGTGCCTTATCCGTCAGAGAGCGTCATCAAGGTAATCACGGTCTATGAACCGGACTAGCTCGCTACCCGCTGGCAAACCCAGAACCGTTTGCCGAAGAGCGAAACCATGGAAAACAAACGCCGAATTGTGAGGTCAGAGACTTTGCCGGTCCATGAGGAAAATCTCATGGGCATTCCGGTAATCGTCAAGGACGCGGCGATAGTCGAAACCGACGCTGCCGGCGACGAGACAGTCACGATCCCGGACATGGATGCCTTGGTCGCCGCGATAGCGGTCAGCCGGTGCCTCGAACCCGGAAAGCTGGCCGGCGCCGAAATCAGGTTCATGCGCAAGGCCCTCGGGATGACGCAGGCCGAATTTGCCGAAACGCTTGAAATCGACCCGGCGACGGTTTCCCGATGGGAGAACGATGGGCAGGTGCTGGGCGGATTCGCCGAGAAATGCCTGCGCCATCTTGTGTGCGATACATTTTACGCCGAATTTCCATACTTCGACTATAACCCCAAGCTCCTCTCGTACATGAAGATAACATTGCCGGACCAAGCGGAGCGGAACGAGCCGATGGTCTTTGTCAGGGTACGGCGTGTTTCAGATCAAGAAAGCATCTGGGGCCGGCAGGCCGCCTGAGATATCAAGTTCGCAGCCGCTCTTCTCGGGCCTGGCCAAAGCGGTTCTTTCGAAGTCCGCCCCTCCCCGCAAGCCCCCGCAAACTTCGTATCGGCCATACATCACATCGCCTCCGTCCCCCGGTTGAGGATGTCCAGATAGGCGTCGTAGACGAACAGGCGTCCGCGCTGTTTGCCGGTGGTTTCGCGGAGAATTCCGAGCCGTTCCAAGCGCCGAATTGCATTGGCGACGGTGGGCGGCGACACGCGCAGGTCCCGCGCGGCTTCCGGAACCGATACTAATGGGTGCCGTTGCAGACGCTGATGAACCCTGAGGGCCGAAGCCGCCGGCCGGCCGAGGCGCTCGATTCTGCGCCTGTCTCTCTCGAATAAATCGTGCAGTTCGCGGGCCGTGTCCGTGGCCTGTTGCGATGTCTCGGCAATGCCTTTCAGGAAGAAGGCGAACCAGGCCTCCCAATCGCCTCGTTCGCGCACCCCCTGCAGTAGGTCGTAGTAGGTCTGCCGATATGTCTTGAGATAGAGGCTGAGATAGAGGAGGGGTTCTTTCAGAAACCTTTGGGTACAGAGCAGAAGAGTGATCAGGAGCCGGCCGAGTCGCCCGTTACCGTCGAGGAAGGGGTGGATCGTCTCGAACTGGACATGGACAAGGCCCGCTTTGATCAGCGCCGGAATTTCCGGCGTGTCCGCATGGATGAATTTCTCCAGGTCGGACATGAGGTCGAGGACCTGGCCCGGCGGCGGCGGGACGAACACCGCGTTGCCGGGGCGACTGCCGCCGATCCAGTTCTGCGAGCGCCGGAATTCGCCGGGCTGCCGTTTGCTGCCCCGCCCCTTCGACAGCAAGATTTCGTGAATCTCCCGAATCAGGCGCAGCGAGATCGGAAATTCATCCCGGATCCGGGCAAGGCCGTGATCCATGGCCGCGACGTAGTTCGCGACGTCCTGAACGTCGTCGAGCGTCAATCCCGGCAAGTCCGCCCTCTCGAACAGCAGAAGTTCGGACAGCGACGACTGCGTGCCCTCGATTTGGGACGAAAGCAGCGCTTCCTTTCGCACATACATGTAGAGGAACAGGTCGGTATCCGGCAGTATCGAGGTCATGCCGTCGAGCCGGCCGAGCGCGAGATTGGCACTTTCAAGCAGGCTGTTGAGCCGTTCCATGCGGACAGGCGGCGCCGGCGGCAGGGGCGGCGGAACGAACGCTTCCACCTTCTCCCCGACCGTCGACAGCGTGACCTTGCGGCCAAGGCGCGATGGTCCCCATTCGGACGGCATGGTTAAGAATATTTCTTTCGTTATCCGTTTCGTAAAGAAAAGATAGCACGTTATTCTTTCGTTAGCATCCCCGTAAAGAAAGAATATGGCATTATTCTTTCTTAGACCCGGTCTTTACGAAAAGTTCGGCGCGACCTCGGGGCACGCGCCGCCGCATCCCGGCCGCGCCTAGTAGCGCGGGCGGGAGATCATCCAGAGCAGGACGCCCGGTATCAGGAAGACCGCGTAGGCAGCGGCCCCCCAGAAATAGGGGATGAGGATCGAGTGGTGAAAATCGGCGCCGAACGTCCCTTCGAGAAAATGGTTGACGCCGAGCTGAGAGGATTGATCGACCCAAACCCAGAACAGGGCGAAGACCACGGGCTCGAACGAGCCCGTCTTGAGCAGTTCGACCGCCGCGTGGCCGAACAGGCCGACTCCGAAAAGGAGCAGCAGCCAGGCGAGCATGCGGAAAACGATCATTGCGCCTCGTTGAAAGTGCCGGCTTTGCGAACCTGCCCGGTTTGCTAGCAGTTTCAGCCGGCTTGCGCCAGTACGGGCCGTCCGGCTTCGGGGTCCCTTGCCCGACACCGGCCCCGGGTGCGGAATCACGCGGGCGGAACCGCGGGGGCGGGGCTTGGCGCGCGGGGGGCCGGTTGCTACATAATTGCGTCTCAAGCGGATGGGTGGCCGAGCGGTCGAAGGCGCACGCCTGGAAAGTGTGTATACGGTGATCCCGTATCGTGGGTTCGAATCCCACCCCATCCGCCACCCGCCCGCAACGCCGGGCGCCTCCCGATCAATTCTCGAACTCCCGGGATGCACGGAGCCGGGGCCGTTCCGCCGGACGGGAACGGCGTCGCGTCCGAGTCCCCGGTTCGCACGGCGGGAATGGCGAATTTCCGCGATTCGGCCGGCAACACTGCTTGACAGCCCCCGGCAGGTCGGCGACGAATTGATACCCGCCGCAGGATTATGCAAAAAATTGCCGATATTATTTGGCGATCGCCGAGCCGGGCGTGAATGTCGTGTCAGCCGGTTTGCCTCTTGCGTTCGAGACGGGAATCGACGGGAAACGGGGCCGTCATGATTTTCCAATTCATTCGCCGCTGCGGTATCCGCAGCCGGATCGCGGCAGTCTTTGTGACAGGGCTGACCGCTACCGCTTTACTCTTGCTCGCACCGTCCGACGCCTACGCCGCGGTGAGCGACGAGACGCAGTTCGTTCTGAACAGCTTCTCGTTCCTTGTCTGGGGCGCCCTGGTGATGTGGATGTGCGCCGGGTTCACCATGCTCGAATCCGGCTCTGTGCGAACCAAGAACGCGTCGGTCATCTGCCTTAAGAATATCGGCCTCTACGCCATTGCCGGGCTGATGTTCTATTTCGTCGGCTACAACATCATGTATGTCGGCGTACCGGAGGGCGGCTGGTTCGGCACGCTCACGCTGTTCTACGGCACCACGGCCGACGAGGTGACGCTGCTGACCAGCGAGGACGCGGCGGCCAAGGCGGCGGCCGGCGCCGCCGTGGTCAAGAACGGCTATGCGACGATGTCCGACTGGTTCTTCCAGATGGTGTTCGTCGCCACGACCGCATCGATCGTCTCCGGCGCCATGGCCGAGCGGGTCAAGCTCTGGTCGTTTTTCGCCTTCATCACCGTGCTGACCGCGATCGTCTATCCGATCGTCGGCGCCTGGACCTGGGGCGGCGGGTGGCTTTCCGCGATGGGCTTCAAGGATTTTGCCGGATCGACCATCGTCCACTCGACCGGCGGCTGGGCCGCGCTGGCCGGCGCCCTTGTGGTCGGCGCGCGCAAGGGCAAGTTCCGGGCCGACGGCAGCGTCAAGGCGACGCCGCCGTCCAACGTGCCGGCCGTCACCCTGGGCGTGTTCATCCTGTGGCTCGGCTGGTTCGGATTCAACGGCGGATCGCAACTGGCGCTCGGCAGCGCAGCCGACGCCGTGGCGCTCGCCAATATCCTGGCGAACACCAATCTCGCCGCGGGGGCAGGCGTTATGGCGGCCATTGCCCTGTCGCGGCCGCTGCTGGGACGGGTCGATCTGCTGGCGAGCCTGAACGGCGCGATCGGCGGCCTGGTCTCGATCACCGCAGCACCGGATATCGCCGAGCACTACTGGGCCGTGGTCATCGGCGGCGTCGGCGGCGCGATCGTCGTGGTCGGCCTGATGCTGCTCGAACGGCTGAAGATAGACGATGTCGTCGGCGCGGTGCCGGCCCATCTTTTCGCCGGCATATGGGGTACGCTGGCAGTGTGCATTGCCGGAGGCGGCGATTTCCTTGTTCAACTCATCGGCATTGCGGCCATCGGCGCTTTCGTTTTTGCCGCCTCATGGGCTATATGGACAGTGCTCAAGCTGACGGTCGGCGTGCGCATCGCACCGGTGGCCGAAGATTTGGGCCAGGACGTAGCGGAATTGGGAATCGAGGCCTATCCCGAATTCGCCGTCCTCCCGGAGAGCGACGATTGAGAGCGTGGCAGCTGTCGCAGAAAATAAGGTGATGCCTGCGGGTACCGGACGAAGCGTACGGCGCGGCGGGAATATCGCGGAGGGTAGACGATGGTGAACGTTACGACCGAACGGATTGACGACGTTTTGTCCGCCGATGTGGAAGGACGCATCGACGGCTCCAATGTCGTCCAGTTCGAAGAAGCGGTCAGAACCGCGATCGAAGACAGCGACCGCGCTGTGATCATGGATTTCGAGAAGCTGGTCTACATCAGCAGCGCCGGGTTGCGCGCCATTCTGCTGACCGCCAAGTCCCTCCAGAACCGCGACGCCAAGCTCTTGCTGTGTGCCCTTTCCGACCGGATCCGCGAGGTCTTCGAGATCAGCGGATTCGACAAAATCCTGCCGATACACCCGTCAAAGGCCGAAGCGCGCGACTCGCTGGACCGCTGACACCGGCTGTACCGTTCGCGCCCGACTTCAGAACTCAACGCGCGATGAGGCTTTTCCGAACAGATTATTGACATCCGAACTTCCGGCGCGCGGGTCTGTAAGCCTGCTGCCGCCGGATGCCCGCGCGGCGGCCAGCGCAATCGCCTGAAGGGGACCGCCCCCGACAAATCCGGGGCGGCTCGTTTCGAGGCCGGGATTTCGCGCAACGGAACAACGAGGAGGACGCCATCAAACGGGGAGCCAGCAAAATTCTGGTTGTGGACGACGAGCCGGATGTCGAGCGGCTCGTGCGTCAGCGCATGAGGCGCGAGATTCGTAGCGGCGAGTACGAGTTCGTCTTTGCCGGCAACGGCGTCGAGGCGCTTGGAAAACTTCGGGAACACCAGGACATCGACATGGTCCTCTCGGACATCAACATGCCCGAGATGGACGGCCTGACGCTGCTCGAGCAGATCCCGTCGGTCGATCCCAATGTGCGCTCGGTCGTCGTGTCCGCCTACGGCGATATGAAGAATATCCGCACGGCGATGAACCGGGGCGCCTTCGATTTCGTGACCAAGCCGATCGATTTCGACGATTTGCGGATCACCATAACGCGGACGCTCGAGACGATCGAACTGTGGCGCTCGGCGCTCGAATCCCGCGACAAGCTGGTCGTGCTGGAGAATGAGCTCAGCCTCGCCAACCGGATGCAGCAATCGATCCTGCCGACGAGTTTTCCCGAGACCGATCTCTATCAGGTCTTCGCCAGCATGGAGGCGGCGCGCGACGTCGGCGGCGACTTTTTCGACCTGCTGCCGATGGAAGGCGGCCGAATCGGCCTTGCGGTCGCCGATGTGTCCGGCAAAGGCATTCCGGCGGCAATGTTCATGATGTCGAGCCGGACGCTGCTCAGGGGCGCAGCCATCGGCCAGTCCGACCCCTCGAAAATCCTGCGCGAAGTCAACCAGCTGCTGTGCGAAAACAACGACACGGCGATGTTCGTCACGCTGTTTCTCGGCATTTTCGATCCGGCGACAGGGGACTTCGTCTATGCCAACGGCGGCCACAATCCGCCGGTGATATTCCGGGCCGACGGCACGCCGAGCCTTTTGCCGACAACCGACGGGATTGCGCTGGGCATCTTCCCCGATATCGCTTTCCTGGAAAATTCGATCACGCTCGCACCGGGCGATTCGGCAATTATCTACAGCGACGGCGTGACCGAGGCGGAAGACGAGGCGGGGGAACAGTTCGAACTCGACCGGCTCTACGATGTCTTTGCCGAGGCGCCGCCGCGCGATGCCCGCACGGCGACGGCCGATGTTCTGGAGGCCGTGAAGGATTTCGCCGACGGTGCGCCCCAGTTCGACGACATCACCTGCCTCATTCTGCGGCGCGGCGGAGAAGCCTGAGTGAGCGCGGAGCTGTCCCTTCAGTTGTCGGCGACGCTCGACGACATTGCGCAGCTCCACGATGAGATCGATGCGCTCGCGCAGCGGGAGGGCTGGGGTTCGAAACTCGAATTCGAGGTGAAACTGGTCATCGAGGAGCTGTTTACCAACGTCGTGAACTACGGAGGATGCCCCGGCGCGCCGGTACAGTTCCACTTCGCGTCCGAACCGGACAGGCTGACCATCGAAATGGCCGACGGCGGACATCCCTTCGACCCCCTTGCCGATACCCCGGAGGCCGATACGACCTCGTCCGTCGAGGACCGGGCTATCGGCGGACTCGGCGTCCATCTGGTGCTTACGATGATGGACGAAGCGCGCTATCGCCGGGACGGGGATCTCAACCGCTTGACCCTGGTAAAGCGGAGAGAGGAATGAGGCGCCTGCCCGGCCGGTGGGCGGCGGCACTGCTGGCTGCGGCGCTGCCGGTGCTGGCGCCGGGTGCAGGTGGCGTTGCGGCCGCAGCGGAACAGGGGATTTCCGCTCAGAGCGTGCTGTTCGGCCAATCCGCCGCTTTCAGCGGTCCGGCGCGGGATCTGGGCCGCAATATGCGCCTGGGCATCCGGGTTGCGTTCGCCGAGATAAACGAGCAGGGCGGCGTTCATGGCCGCCGGCTCGATCTCACGTCGCTCGACGACGCCTACGAACCCGAAGCTGCCATCGCCAACACCGCGAAACTGGCGAAGGAGGAGGGGGTCTTCGCCCTGATCGGCGCGGTCGGCACGCCGACCTCGCGCTCCGCGGTCCCTGTCGCCGTGGCTGCCGGCGTGCCCTATGTGGCTCCGTTCACCGGCGCAGAATTCCTGCGCGATCCGAAACTGCGGATCGTCGTCAACATGCGCGCCTCCTACTACCAGGAAACCGAGGAAATGGTGGCGCGCCTGATCGGCGACCGCGGCATCGACCGTATCGCCGTCCTGTATCAGGACGACACGTTCGGCCGGGCGGGGTATCGCGGCGTGCTCCGCGCGCTCGAACGCCGGGGCCTGAAGCCGGTCGGCACGGGCGTGTATCCGCGCAATACCACGGCGGTCAAAACCGCCCTGCTGGACCTGCGCAGCGCCGACCCCGGCGCGGTGGTGCTCGTCGGCGCCTACAGGCCGGTGGCGGCGTTCATCGCCTGGGCGCGCCACATCGGCTTCGATCCGGTATTCATGACCATCTCATTCGTCGGTAGCAATGCCCTGCGGCGCGAACTGGGGTCGGGCGGCGCCGGCGTGTTCGTGACGCAGGTCGTGCCGTTTCCGACCGCAGACCGGCTGCCGGTCCTCAACGCCTACCGCAGGGCGCTCGCGATTTACGGAAACGGCGCACAGCCCGGTTTCGTTTCCCTCGAAGGCTATCTCGCAGGGCGGCTCGCGATCGCCGCGCTGCAGGACTGCGGCCCGCAACCGGACCGGGCTTGTTTTCTGGATCGCCTCAGGACGGCGAAAGAATTCGACATCGGCGGCTTCAAGCTGCGCTACGGCGCGAAGGACAACCAGGGATCGGACCGGGTGTTTCTCACCGTGATCGGTGAGGACGGCCGGTATCGTCCGGTCGAGACGCTCCGGGATGCGGCGGCGCAGTGATCCGTTTCCCCAAGAGCCTGTCGACGCAGCTCTACCTCGGAATCGGGGGTGCGGTCTTTTTCACCATCGTCGCCAGTCTGGTCGGCTGGATTTCCTTCAACCGCGTTGGCGATGTGCAGAGCCGGGTCAACGAAGGCAGCGTGCCCGAAATGGCGGCCGCGTTCGCCGTAGCCCAGCAAAGCGGTGCGCTGGTCGCCGCCGCACCGCGGCTGACCACCGCCACCACGCCCGCGGAACTGGACCGGATTGCCGGCAGCATTGCGGAGGACCGGAAGTCTTTCGAGGCGCAACTCAAGGCGCTGACCGGCAACAAGGGCGAGGCATCGCGGTCCGATGCGCTGCGCCGGAGCGGCGAAGCGCTGATGGCCAATATCGAGTCGATCGAAGCCTCGATGTCCAGACGCTTCAACCTGGCCAGGCAGCATCAGGACCGGCTCAAGGAAGTAGCGGTGCTGCGCAACCAGCTGGTCGGCGGCCTGATTCCGCTGATCGACGACCAGCTCTTCTACGCCGTGACAGGGTATCGACAGCTCGGCCAGCCGCCGGCGCCGCCCGGCGAGCATCTTTCGCACGCGGCAATCACCCGCTACCGCCATCTTGCCGAGCTCAGGTCGGATGCCACGACCGGCGCCCAGCTTCTGGCGACGGCGCTGAATGTTTCCGACGCCTCGCTGCTGGAGCCGCTGCGGGAAAGCTTCGAAGCGACCGCCCGGGGGATCAAGCGGCGTCTGTCGCGGACCGGCGCCGCCTCGCTGGGCAAGCGGCTGACCGAACCGTTCGCCCGGCTGGTCGCGCTGGGCGAGGGGCCGGACAACGTGTTCGGCCTGCGCGCCCGGGAGCTCGCCATCGACGACCGGCAGCGCGATCTTCTGGAGCGCAACCGCGGCCTTGCCGTCGAACTGGTTTCGGCGGCCGAGGGGCTGGTCCGGACCGCGCGCACCAGCGTCGAGCAAGCCACCCTCGCCTCGGCCGAAGCGATCCTGACCGGGCGCAACCTGCTGTTGTTGATCAGCGCCGTCAGCGTCGTCGGCGCGGTGCTGCTGTCCTGGATCTATGTCGGCCGCTTCCTCTCGCGGCGGCTCGGGCGCCTGTCGGACCGCATGCGGCGCATGGCGGAAGGAGACCTCGAGGCCGAAGTGGATATCGGCGGGCGCGACGAAGTCGGCGAGATGGCGGCGGCGCTCGAAGTCTTCCGCCGCCACGCCCTCGAGGTCCAGCGCCTGAACCTGGTGGAGAAACTGGCCGAGGAACTCAAGAGCAAGAACGAGCAGCTCGAGACCGCGATGGGCGATCTGGAGAAAGCCCAGGACCAGATCGTCATGCGCGAGAAGCTGGCGGCGCTCGGCGAACTGACCGCCGGCGTCGCCCACGAGATCAAGAACCCGCTGAATTTCATCAAGAATTTCTCCGAAGTTTCGGTCGAACTTCTGGACGAGATGCTCGAAGAAGTCCGCAATCTTGCCGGAGAACGCAAGAAGGCGGCAGAGAGTGCGGACGACGCAGAGGCGCCGGAAGACGACGACACCGCCGAGCTGATCGAAGAGATCGCCGGCGACCTGACCGGAAACCTCAAGACGATCCACGAGCATGGCGCGCGGGCGAACAATATCGTGCAGAGCATGCTCCAGATGGGCCGGGGCTCGGGCGAACGCCGGCCGGCAGACATCAACGCTCTGCTCTCGGAACACGCCAGGCTGGCCTATCACAGCGCACGGGCCAGCGATTCCGACTTCAACATCGACCTGCAGGAGGATTTGGACCCCGGCGTCGGCGAGATCGAGGTCATTCCCCAGGACCTCAGCCGGGTGTTCCTGAACATGGTAACCAACGCCTGCTATGCGACCCACGAAAAGCGGATGGCGTTGAAGGAGACCGACCCGGACGCCGTCAAGCTGAAAGAAGGGGGCGCCGACTATGAGCCGCAGTTGCGGCTGACCACGCGGGTCGTGGAGGACAGCGTAGAAATCCGCATCCGGGACAATGGCAGCGGAATCCCCGACGAACTGGTCGAGAAGATCTTCCATCCCTTCTTCACGACCAAGCCGACCGACAAGGGCACCGGCCTCGGCCTTGCGCTTTCGAGCGACATCGTCCGCCAGCACGGCGGCCACATCCGGGTCGAGACCGAGGCCGGCGAATTCACCGAGATGATTATCGATTTGCCGAAGGCGTAGCCCGCAGCATCGGCGGAATTATCCGTCCGGCCCGGCTTCGGTTGCGTAGCTGAAATAGGCCGCGTCGATATCGCCGTGGAGCTGGTGGCACGATTCGCCGATTTCGCGCAGCGTGGCGCGGATGGCTTCGTCGTCCGCCGGATCGCGGTTCGGCCAGTCATAGTCGATCGCCGCCGCCAGCCGTCCGGCCCGGCGACCGGCCTCGACGATCAGCGGCCGCCCGGCGGAGACCGCATCGAGCGCCTCGCAAATCCGGGCCACGGCGTAGCGGACCGATCTGGAAACCAGCGGGTCGGCGACCAGGAAGTCGACCACGGCGGCCGATTCGAACCGCAGCGAATGAAGCCGGCCGTAGGAATCCTGTGACGCGCAGATGCGGAGCAGCGAGAGCCAGTCCGGGTCGGCCTGCGGCCCGCTGACCGGATATACGGTGAGCTGGGCTTCGATCAGTCCGGCAAGCAGCTGCGCCCGCTCGACGAACCGGCCGAGCTGCAGGAAATGCCAGCTGTCGTCGCGGTACATGTTGCTCTCGGCGATGCCGAAAAAGGTGCGTACGGCATCTTCGGTGCGGCGATAGAATTCGTTCGGGCGGTCTTTCCAGATGTCCGGGATTTCGATGTCGCGCAGGTCGAGGAAGGCGAGGTTCAGGCAGGACCAGAGATCCTCGTCGACGACGTTGCGCACCTGGCGGGCGTTCTCGCGCGCGTTGGCCAGGCTGTTGCGGATCGAATCGGGATTGCCGGGCTCGAACGTCAGGTCGTCGGCGAGCGTGTAGGCGTCGACCAGCATGAACTGCTCGTCGTCCAGGTTCGAGCCCAGTTCGCCGCCGACCGGCACGCGCTGGAGTCCTCGATAGAGGCGCCGCCAGCTCTTGTCGATTTCGTCGACCGGCCGGTCCTTCATGGTTTCAAACTGGTCGGCGAGCAACCGGCAGACATGCTCCGCCCGCTCGAGATAGCGGCCGATCCAGTACAGGCCCAGGGCGCTGCGCGATAACATGGCGTTACCCGGAGAGTACCCAGAGGTCCTTGCCGCCGCCGCCCTGGCTCGAATTGACGACGAGCGAGCCGGGGGTCAGGGCGACCCGGCAGAAGGCGCCGGGGACCAGGCGGGTCTCCTGCCCGCGCAGAAGGAAGGGGCGGAGATCGACATGGCGCGGTGCGGCGCCGTCTTCGGTCAGGCAGGGCGAGCAGGACAGGTCGAGGGTGGGCTGGGAAATGTAGTTTTCCGGAGCCTCCCGGATCTTTTCGGCGAAGGCTGCACGTTCCTCCACCGTCGCGTGCGGGCCGACCAGCATGCCGTAGCCGCCGGAGCCGCCGACCTCCTTGACTACCAGCTTGTCCAGATTGTCGAGCGTGTATTCCAGCCCTTCGGGATTGCGGCAAAGATGGGTTTCGACGTTGTCCAGCAGCGGCTCCTCGTTGAGGAAATAGCGGATCATCTCCGGCACATAGGCATAGACGCTCTTGTCGTCGGCCACCCCGGTGCCCGGCGCGTTGGCGATCGCGACATTGCCCAGCCGGTAGGCGTTGAACAGACCGGGCGTGCCAAGCATCGAATCCGGCCGGAAAGCCAGCGGATCCAGGAAGTCGTCGTCGATCCGGCGGTAGATCACGTCGACGCGCCGCAGGCCGCCGGTCGTGCGCATGTAAACGAAGCCGTTGCGGGCCACAAGGTCGCTGCCCTGCACCAGCTCCACGCCCATCTCGCGGGCCAGGAACATGTGCTCGTAAAATGCCGAATTGTACACGCCGGGGGTCAGCAGGACGATGGTCGGATCGGCATCGCCGCGCGGCGACAACTCGGCCAGCGTCCGGCGCAGCATCCGGCCGTAGTCCTCGATGCCGCGCACGCGATGGCGCCGGAACACGTCGCGCAGGCTGGTCTTCACCGCCTGGCGATTGGCCAGCATGTAGGACACGCCGGACGGGACGCGCAGATTGTCCTCCAGGACCTGGAATCCGTCATGGGTCCGGACCAGATCGGTGCCGCAGACCGAGACATAGGCGCCGTGCTGCACCTCCACGCCGCGCATCGCGATCCGGAATTGCGGGCAGCCGCGCACCATATCGGCGGGAATGACGCCATCGGCGATGATCCGTCCGGGACCGTAGATATCGGCGAGGAAAAGGTTGAGCGCTTCGATCCGCTGGCGCAGGCCCCTTTCGAGAAATTCCCACTCTTCGGCAGCAATCAGCCGCGGGATGATATCGATCGGGATGATCCGCTCCAGCGCGCCTTCCTCGCCATAAACGGAAAAGGTGATACCTTCGTGCAGGAACGACCGTTCCGCGCGCTCCTGCATGATCGCGATCTCGTCGCGCGCCGTCTTGCCGAGGGCTTCCCACAATTCGCGGCAATGGGCACGCGGCGCGCCGGCGGCGTCGAACATCTCATCGTAGAAAGCGGGGTCCGTCTCGTAGCCGGCGAAGAGTTGCCCCCCTTCCGCCGGCCCTCCGGTCCCCGCCTGTTCGACCGGCATCGGCTTACCCTCGTCCGTTGCTGATTCGCCCTGTTGCGCAAGGCCCGCCGCTCGTTCGCCGACACCGTAAGGCGGCCCTTCGACGTTGGGCAAGCAGGATTTTGCCGTCGGCCCGGCACGGCGGTCCGGCGACCCCGCCGTCGGACACTGTCGGAATAGTGAAGTAACGGATCGGACCGTATCTTGATTCGTTGCTGGCGGCCATGCGATTGTGGCAGCCTTGACCCAGTTCGGTGTCAACCGCTGGCGTCTCGGATATGTCCCGGCGCCTCCCGTCACTCAAGTCTACGGATCGCTGGTCATGGACGAACAACTCAAAAATCCCGATTACCGGCCGCCGATGCGCGAGGCCATTCCCCTCGGCATTCAACATGTCCTCGCGATGTTCGCAGGAAACATCACGGTGCCGCTGCTCATCGCCCTTGCCGCGGGGCCCCAGTACATCACCGTGCTCGTGCAGATCGCCCTGCTGGCCGCCGGCGTCGCGACGCTCATCCAGACAATCGGTATCGGGCCTGTCGGCTCCCGCCTTCCGATCGTCCAGGGAACCAGCTTCGCCTATGTCGGAATCCTCACCGCAGCGATCAAAGGCGGTGCAAGCCTGGCGGCGGTGTTCGGCGCCAGCCTGGTCGGCGGACTGTTCCAGATCGTTCTCGGCTATTTCATCCCGCAGGTCCGGAAATTCATCCCGGGCCTCGTTTCCGGCGTCGTGGTGATGACGATCGGATTCACCCTGCTGCCCGTGGGCATCAAATATTCCGCGGGCTGCGGCGCCTACCCCGCCGGTTTCTGCAAGAAAGCCGGTTTCGGCGACGTCGGCAACTGGGCGATGGCCCTGTTCGTCATCCTCGCCATTCTCGTGATTCGCAGATACGGCAAGGGGATCTGGTCGACCGCGTCGGTCTTCATCGGCATCGTGATCGGCTACCTGGTCGCGATCCCGTTCGGGATGCTGAATCCGGCCAAGGTCGCAAATATTGCCAAGGCCGACTGGATCGGCCTTCCCGACCAGTGGTTCGGCCTCGAATTCTCGACGCCGGCCGCGCTCGGGCTGATCGGCCTCATGATCATCATGGCGTTCATCACCTCGGTCGAGACGGTCGGCGACATCTCCGGCGTGACGGTTGGCGGCGCGGACCGCGAACCGACCGACAAGGAGCTCAAGGGCGGCATCATGGCGGACGGCGTGGGCTCGGCGGTCGTCGCGCTCTTCGGCGGATTGCCCAACACGTCCTACAGCCAGAATGTCGGTCTGGTCTCCTTCACCCGGGTCATGAGCCGGCATGTGGTGACGGTCGGTGCGGTTTTCCTGATCCTCTGCGGCTTCATCCCGAAACTTGCCGCCGTCATCGGCGCGATGCCCGAGCCGGTGCTCGGCGGCGCTGCGGTGATCATGTTCGGCCTGATCGTCGCGGCCGGCCTCAAGCTGGTGGCGCGGGACGGACTCACGACCCGCAACATGCTGATCGCGGCGATCTCACTCGGCCTCGGCATGGGGCTGTGGCAGGTCCAGCAGCTCGCCGGCGCCGCCGGCTTCGGGCCGCTGCCGGCGGATGTCCTGCCGACCTGGTCGTTGCCGCTGTTCGTCTCGGGTATCGTGGTCTCCGGCATCGCGGCGGCGGTTCTCAACGCAGTGCTGCCCGAGGAACTTGCCGGCTGACGGGCCGGACCTTCCGGACCATCCTGCAACATATGGGGTCAGGCGTTGCGCGCGGCGCCTGACCCCGGCGTTCGGGAGCGCTTTCGGGAGCGCTTTCCGGGGCGCTTTCCGGAGGCGAGACTTCCAGCGACTTCCCCGGCCCCTTTCTGCGCGGCCGCGGAGATTTCGCGCAGCCAGCGGCGATAGGCCAGAGAGACCGCATCGGTCGGTACGGACTGTTCCGCGCCCGGGCCCGGTATCTCCGGTGGGTCCTGGGCCTCGATCACCGGCAAATCCTCGCCGAGCACGAGATCCTGGAAGTCGAGATGGGGTCGGTCGTCGCCGTCCCGGTCGGCGGTGCGGCAGGTGAACCAGAAGCTGCGGCAGGTTCCGGACCCGATCGGCGAGGCCGTCATCCAGAGCTGGCCGCGCTCGCCGTCCGGAAAAAAGAATTCGAGATTGACCGTGAACGGCATCCAGATCCGGTAGTCGGTCGGCGCCATCAGGGCGACGTCGGGCAGGTCCATGCCGGGATCCGGGTCGAAGCGGAACCGGAGTTCGCCGTTGACGCGGGCGGTGTCCGCGATCGGCACGGTGGTCAGACGCCGGTCGCCGAGCGAGCCGTCATGGACGAAGGGGAAGTGCGCCAGGTCGACGAAATTCTCCAGCCGGCGCCCGGCGGAGGTCGGCCAGGTATAGGGCTCGCCCTGGACGCAGCGGAACGCCGGGTCGCCCCAGGCCGGACATCCGGGAATCTCCGTACCGGCCTCAGGGTCGAGGCGCAGCCAGACATGATCGTACGCGACCTCGGCCTCGATCCTGCGCAGCCTGAAGCCTGGCGGGATCGTATAGTCCGGCATGGCGGGGATTTCGACGCACATGCCGTCGGCATCGTAGAGCCAGCCGTGATAGGCGCAGCGCAGCCCGCCCGCCTCCACGCAGCCGACCGTCAGCCGCGTCGAGCGATGGATGCACCGGTCGGGAAAGGCCGCCACCGTGCCGGCGATCTCGGCGACGGCGATCGGCTCGCCGAGCAGCGTGACCGCAAGCGCCCGGTTATCGGCCGTGGCAGCGGCGAGTTCCGACAGCGTACACACCGGATGCCAAAAATAGCGCCACGCGCTGTCGTCGAGATAGGCCATCCCCATTCTCCATGTTCCGGACCGATGCCCCACCCGGTGAAAAACACCCGGCGAAAAGGGTAACGGCGCAGTCCGGAGTCGGGCAAGGCTGTTAGCGGCTTCCCCGGCCGGCCGCGCCGGAGACTTTTCGACGACAGACGCTGAACGAGCCGATGTTTTTGGGTATTATATATCTGACTATGCGGTGCCGGGTTTCCGGCCGACGGCGCGGACGGTCCGGTGGCAATGAGCGATCGCCGCACCCTCACCCCCATCGACCCCGGATTTCATCCGGGGCCACTTCCCCCTCTGAAGAGGGGGAAGGAAAATGGAGGTTAAGCTCTTGTTCTGGCTTATTTTTACCTCCTCCTCTTCAGAGGGGGAGGTCGGCGCGCGTCACGCGCGCCGGGTGGGGGTGGCGCGGCGCCAGCCGCGCGCCGTCGCCCCGGCGGCATAGTCAGAAATATAAAACCCGTGTTTTTCATCCTCACCCGGAAACCCGAGTAGGGCCGCACTATTCTTCGCCCCAGAACGTCCGGTCGTCGGCAATATTCTCCGGGTGGAACCGCGCTGCGGCGATGCAGCCGCCTCGGACTTCGTAAACTGCCAGTTCCTGCCCTTCGATGCGCCTTCCGTCCTTCTCCGCCGACCAGGCGATGAGCGCGGCGACATGGCTGCCGGTCTCGACGGTCGAGACGACGCTGAGATCGAAGGTGCCGCCGGTGGTGGCGAGCGCGCGGCAAATCATGTCGAGCACCGCCTCGCGGCTCCGCAGGTCGCCCATATGGTCGCCGACATCCGGTTCCTGCCAGTCCACGTCGGGCGCGATGAGCGCTTCGAGCGCGGACAAGTCGCCGCTGCGCGACGCGGCGCGGCGGACGTCGTAAAAGGCGCGGACGAAGCGGCCGAGCGGTCCGGATGCGCTGCCGTCTTCACCGGTCATGGCTGCGGTCATGGCTGTGTTCCTGTCGGCGCGGGGGGATAGCGGCGCGACTATGGTCCGGTTGCACGCCCGCCGTCCATCGGGCAGTTGCACGGTGTGCCGGCGTGGCGCCCCCAACCGGCCCCACGCCGGTCCCACGCCCGACCCTGGTCGCAGGACACCGCCCATGCTTCGCCTGTACGACAACCATCTCTCCGGCAACGGCTACAAGCCGCGCCTGCTGATGGCCCATCTCGGCCTGGGCTACGAGCGGATCGAGCTCGATATCATGACCGGCGAGACGCGGACGGCGGATTTCCTCGCCCTCAACCCGAACGGGCGGATTCCGCTGCTGGTCCTGGAGGACGGAACCTGCCTCGCCGAATCGAACGCGATCCTTTGCTATCTCGCGGAAGGCTCGCGCTTTCTGCCGGCCGGGCGGCTGGAGCGGGCGCTGACCCTGCAATGGCTGTTCTTCGAGCAATACAGCCACGAGCCCAACATCGCCGTCGCGCGCCACTGGATCCAGCATTCCGACATGACGGACGCCCAGCGCACCCAGCTGCCTGCGAAGCAGGACGGCGGCCATGCCGCGCTCGCGGTGATGGAGCGGCATCTCGGCGGCGCGGACTGGTTCGGCGGCGATGCCATGACGGTCGCCGACATCGCCCTCTACGCCTACACCCACGTCGCCGACGAAGGCGGCTTCGACCTCGCCGGCTACCCCAACGTCACTGCCTGGCTCGCCCGAGTGGCGGCAGCGCCGGGCCATGTGCCGATGCTGCCGGTGGGGGAGGGGATTGTGGAGAGCGGCGGAAGCGGCGAGTAGTTCCAAGAAATGATCCCTCTAAACAATTTTTCGAGACGAGCCAAAAGTTCCTGCCTCGGTTTTTGTCGACAAAGCGCCTTCTCTACACCCACTTTTCCTTTGCCCACATTAAAGCGTCAAGAGCAGCCATTTTTGCGGCGTCCTCAGTAGGATATTGCCTAGTTCCATACTGAGTTCGATCCGTATTTCGCTGCAAAATGCGCAGACTCCAATAAATGCGGCTACCGTCGCGTCTTCGAAAAATAGCGAGATTAAATCCTTCCGCATTCAAATAAGGATTTCCCTTTTTAGATACTTTCCATTTGCGCCGTTTCCAATTCCTCCGTCGCTGGCTCTTGTTTCGCAGCTTTTTTCCCTCTCGCTTGGGTTCACATAGTCCTGCTCCATATGCTCTGCACAAAAGCACCCAACACCAAGTGATTCAGGATAATCAGAGTGCTGCATAAGGTGGACATATCGTATTTCAACACTCTCACACATTTCGCAGATTTGTGCTGGCTCTTCTAAATCTTCAATTCCGATACAAGTCCAGCCACGATGCGGCACTCCTTCTTGAGACCACTTTCCGCGATTTGTATGTGATTGCTTTGTCATTTGCACACCACTACAGCGTTCCCGTATTTCTCATTTTCCAATTGACCAAAAAGCGAATTAATTCAGCACAGGCTCTGATCGTAAAGCAGACAGATAAGTCAATATAGACTATTCGATACCTACAACAGTTCCCTCAAATCGCCCGCTCCCGCCCCTTCCAGTATTCCGCGCGGATGGCGTTCTTCCGGATCTTGCCGATGGCGGTGCGGGGCAGGGTTTCGACGAATTTGACGAAGCGGGGGCGCTTGTAGCGCGGGATCTGGGTCGTCACGAAATCGATCAGGGCGGCCTCGTCGGGTGGCTCCGCGCTGTCCGGGGCAGCCCCCGGCGCCTCGCCGCCGCCCGCCGCCGCACCGTTCGCCACGACATGGGCGGCCGGGACCTCGCCCCATTTAGCGTCGGGCACGCCGAATACGGCGCATTCGCGGACCGCCGGATGGCGGTAGAGCGCACGCTCGACCTCGGCCGGGAAGATGTTCTCGCCGCCCGAGACGATGACGTCCTTCGAGCGGTCGATCAGATGGAGGAAGCCGTCCTCGTCGATCCGGCCGATATCGCCGGTCTTGAGCCAGCCGTCGCCGGCCTGCAAGTCCGCCAGCCCCGCCCCGTTGCCGATATCATCGCCGATATCGTCGCCGACATATCCGAGCAGCGTGTGGTCGCCGCGGCTCGCGACTTCGCCGGTTTCGCCCTGGGGCAGAGGCTGCCCCCCGCGGTCGAGCACTGCCATCTCGACGCTGGGCCGCCCGGCGCTCATCGGCTTCGAACGCGCGAAGGCGGCCGGCCGGTAGGCCAGCGGGCAGCTTTCCGACTGGCCGTAATGCTCGACGATCTCCAGGCCCGGCCAGGCGCGTAGCGCGCGATCCAGCAGGCCGGACGGCATCGGCGCGCCGCTGATGTTGAGATGGCGCAGGCCGCCGCCATTCTTCCGCACCCGCGCGGCCGCCGCCGGATCGTCGAGCAGGGCCGTCACCTGCGCCGGCACCAGGAAGGCGGCGGTCGCGCCGTCGCGCTCGATGGCGTCGGCGAACAGGTCCGGCGCCCACCTTTCGAGCAGCACGACGGTGAGCCCGCGCCTTATACCGATCTGGAGCCACATGAACAGGCCGGCGACATGGAACAGCGGCGTGGTACAGCCCATGACGTCATCGTCGGCGAGCTCGAAGGCCTGCGCGCCGAGGCAGGAGGCGAGCGTGCGGTTGCGGTGCGAGACCAGCACGCCCTTGGGCGCGCCGGTCGAGCCGCTGGAAAAGGTCACCGCCGCCGGATCGTCGGGCAAAACCTCGACCGCCGGTTCGGTATCCGCCGCATCGCCGACGAAAGCGTCCAGCGACTCCTGCCCTTCACCGCCGCCGATCACGACGATCCGCTTGAGCGTTGCCGAGGCCGCGAGCAGCCCGCGCGCCTCTTCGGCCAGGCCGGCATGGACGAACAGCAGCTCGGCGCCGACCCGCTCAAGCATCTCGGCCCGGCCGGCGGCGTTGGCGCGCACCGAGACATGGGCGAGCGGGCAGCCCGCCCGCGCCGCGCCGAAATGGACAGCCGGATAATCGACATCGTTGGGCGAGAGGATGGCGAGCCAGCGGCCCGGCCCAGCCGCCGACTTGGCATAGCCCTCGCGAACCAGCGCATTGCCCAGCCGGTCGGCCGCCCGGTCCAGCGCCGCGTAGCCGAGCGCGGACCGCACGCCGCCGCGATAGCCGACGACCGCCGCCCGGTCCGGATGGCGCCGGGCGCTCTCGCGCAGCAGGGCGCCGAAGGTTGGCGGAAACTCCCCGGAACCGCCTGGCGTCACGGCGCCACCAGCCGGTGCAACAGATCGATCAGCTGCGCCCGTTCCGCCGCCGACAGGTTGCGTGCGATCTCCGCCTCGTGGGCGTCGAGCCGCGGCCGGATCGCACGCAGGAAGGCGGCCCCTTCCTCCGACAGCATCAGCGCGTGGGAGCGCCGGTCGGTCGGCGAGGGCTCGCGCCGGATCAGGCCGCGCGTCTCCAGCATGTCGATGATCGAGACCAGGGTGGAGCGGTCGATGCCCAGCGCCTTGCCGATCCGCGTCTGGTTCGAGCCCGGATTCGCCTGGACCAGCAGTAGCACGCCGAGCTGGCCGGGGCCGATCCCGTCACCGCCCAGATGGGTGGCGAAATTCTGGAAGGCGAACACCTCGGCCCGGCGCAGCCGGTAGCCCAGCAGGCCCGCAAGCCGGCCGAGATCGACCGCTTCCCGGCCAGGCGCAGCCCGGCCGGCAGCGGGGTCGTTCAACGAGTCGGGTGCGTTCATGAGGCCGGGGCATAGCATGGATTGTCCGCCGGCCAAACAGTCAGGCTTCAAACAGTATCGAGTCGCTATTAATCGGAGGGATGGCGTTGGGTTGACTAACGCCAAAAGAACAATAAATGAACATTCTGCCGGCCCCGGCGGCGGCCCAATCCTGCTCGGCGGAGGTTTGATCCTGACAAATCATGACATTTCCTGACACTTCATGACATCCAGCAAAAGACATGCCGACGCGGCCTTGCCTGTTCTTCCCCAGCTTCAGCGGGGGAAGTGGCGCCGGATTCAATTCGGGCTCGAAGGGGGTGTGGCCGGCAACGGCCCGAACCGCCCCGTTTCGCAGATCGGGCCGCCGGCGCGCGAATTCCGCGCCAACCTCCCCTTCTGAAGAAAGGGAGGTAAAGGAACGGCCGGCGGCGCAAATTCATGACAGAACATGACACATCATGACATCTGCGGACGCCTGTCCCGCCATCCCGACCGAGCGCGCTCTCTCTCCCTCATCCCGACCGAGCGAAGCGAATGGAGGGATCCCGGCTCGAACCCAACGACAGGAACCCGGAGTCCTGCGGCGAGATACCTCCGCTCCGCCCCGGCTCGAATCCGGGGCTCCGGTCGGAATGACGGACAGGGATTGCGATTACGGTATCCGGTTCGCAATGACGGAAAGGGAATACGCAAAGGCCGACGCAGCCGCCGCTCGGAAGGGCGAGGAATCAGGCCAGGCCGAGCGCGATGTCGGAGACGAAGGGGTTGGTCTGCCGTTCCTGCCCGAAGGTCGAGGGCGGGCCGTGGCCGGGGATGAAGGCGATGTCGTCGCCGAGCGGGAACAGCTTGTTGCGGATGCTGGCGATCAGGTCGTCGTGATTGCCCATCGGGAAGTCCGTCCGGCCGATCGAGCCCTGGAACAGCACGTCGCCGACGACGGCGAACCCGGCGTCGCGATTGACGAAGACGACATGGCCGGGCGTGTGGCCGGGGCAATGGACCACGTCCATCGTGACGTTGCCGAAGCTCACCGTGTCGCCGTCGGTCAGCCAGCGGTCCGGCTCGAACGCCTTCGCGCCGGCGAAGCCGAACATCCGGCTCTGCTCCTCCATTTGGCCGATCCAGAAAATGTCGGCTTCGTGCGGGCCTTCGACCGGCACATTCAGCCTCTCGGCGAGGTCTTTCGTGCCGCCGGCATGGTCGAGATGGCCGTGGGTGATGAGGATCTTTTCGACCGTGACCGACCGTTCGACAATCGCGCTTTCGATCAGCTCGAGATCGCCGCCCGGATCGGTCACCGCGCCGCGCATCGTCCCGGTGCACCAGAGCAGCGAGCAATTCTGCTGAAACGGCGTGACCGGAATCATCACCGCCTGGATCGGCGGCTTGGCGGCATCTTCGGGCATGGCGGGGAGGCGGTTGTCGGTCAGGTGTCTGAGATGTCGCGCGCCCGGCCGGCGTTCAAGCCTCGAACTGCCGCACGAGAGAGGGAGTCAGGCGGCGCCGGCCGCCTCTTTGCCCGCCGGTTTCACCCACACCGCCGTGTCGTGGAACGCCACGCCGCCGACCGGGCCGACCGGATCGGCGGACACCAGCTGGTTGATGCCCATGCCTTCGCAGGCCGGATCGCGGTAGCTGTCGGCGGGCCAGATGCCTTCGACGATCACGGTGCCGGGCAGGACGCCATCGGTCAGCCGTGCCGTCAGCGTTATCGCGCCCCGGCCGTTGCCGACGCGCACGCTGGCGCCCTCTGCGATGCCGTGAGCTGCGGCGTCGTCGTTATGGATGAGGACGGTCGGCGTCCCCTCCCGCCGCTGCGAACCGGCGGTCTCGGTGAAGCTGGAATTCAGGAAGGTGCGGGCCGGCGGCGCCACCATGCGGAAGGGCCGCGCGTCGTCGGCCGCCTCGGTAACCGCCCAATGGTCGGGAAGTTCCGGCAGGCCGGCATGATAGGGGCCGACCGCGGCCCAGTCCGGTTTGAAGTGGAACCTGCCATCCGCGGTCGGGAAGCCGTTCAGGAAATGCGCCTCCTCGAAGGGATGGTTGCAGTCGATCCAGCCCTTGGCCGCCGCATCGTCTGCCCTGCCCTTGCCGGAGGCCTGTAACGTGGTGTCGATCAGGTCCCAGGCGCTCATGTCGAAGGCTGGGCTTTCGGCGCCCAGCCGTTTCGCCAGCCCGCAGACGACATCGTGGTTGCTGCGCGTCTCGGCGAAAGGCTCCAGCACCCGCTTGCCGACGGTCAGCGCCGAATGGCCCCAGCCCATATAGAAGTCGTCGCATTCGAGGAAGGTGGTCGCCGGCAGCACGATATCGGCGTAGCGCGCGGTCGCCGTCATGAACTGCTCGTGGACGCACAGGAACAGGTCGTCCCGCGCCAGCCCGGTGCGCACGGCGCGGCTGTCCGGCGCGACCTCGGCGGAATTGGCGTTCTGGATCAGCATGGCCGTTACCGGCGGACCGCCTTCCAGCGCGCCGGGCGCGCCGGTCAGCACCGGGCCGATGCGCGACTGGTCGAGGGAGCGGACCTCCGGGTCGGCGAGGTCGAGGCCGTGGGCGAGGTTCAGGTCCAGGCCCCAGTCCTCCAGCCGGGCATAGAAGGCGCCGCCGCCCTCCTCCTGCCACGCGCCGGTGAGCGCCGGCAGGCAGCTCACGGCGTGCATCGCGACGGCACCGTTGCGCGACCGGGTGAAGCCGAGCCCGAGGCGCAGGAAGCTCCGCTTGTTCCGGCCGTACAGGCGCGCGAAATCGATAATGTCCTGCTCGGGCAGGCCGGTGATTTCCGCCGCCCAAGCCGGCGTCCGGCTGAGGATATGGCGCTCGACTTCGGGGTCGAAATCGGTCAGCCGGGCGAGATAGTCGCGGTCCGCCAGACCTTCGGACAGGATCACCTGCATCGTGGCCAGCGCGAGCGCGCCGTCGGTGCCGGGGCGCAGGATCAGTGCCCGGTCCGCCGCCTGCACCGTCGGCGTGTTGTAGACGTCGATCACGACCAGTTCGGCGCCGCGCTCCTTGCGGGCGCGCTGGATGTGGCTCATCAGGTTGACATGGGTGGCGACCGGGTTGCCGCCCCACACGACGATCAGGTCGGACTTCGCCGCTTCAGCCGGATCCGGCCCGGTCAGCATGCCGACGCCGGCCTGCCAGCCGGACGAGGACGGGCCGACGCAGATGGTCGAGCGCTGCTTCGAATAGCGCTTGGCGTTGCGCAGCCGGTCGAGGCCCCAGCGGCTGACGAGGCCGAGCGTACCGCCGGAGTGATAGGGCCAGACCGTCTCGCTGCCGTGGCGCGCCTCGGCACGCAGGAAGGCCTCGGCGATCTCGTCGAGGGCGTCGTCCCAGGAAACCGGCGCGAATTTCCCGTCGCCCTTGGCGCCGGTCCGGCGCAGCGGCCGGCCCAGCCGGTCCGGGTGATGCACCCGTTCGGCATAGCGGGAAACCTTCTCGCACACGATCCCGGCCGTGTAGGGCAATTCCTTGTTGCCCCGGATCCGGCCGATGCGCGTCGGCGACAGCCGCTCGACCTCCAGCGCGCAGGCGCTCGGGCAATCGTGCGGGCAGGCGGAGCGGACGGTCGCAACCGCCCCGGAGGCCGGCGGCATTGCGGCTCCGGCGGCAGGAAGTGCGCTATCGAGCGGCATGGAATTCCCTCCCTCGCAGGCCTCCTCGGAGGCTGGGCGAAATCGAGCGTAGGAACCGTAAGCAGGAGCGTCAATAGAAGACGGAAAAGGCTCCGGGCAGCCTCAGGCCGCCGCGGCGTCCACACCGAGCAGCGGCAGCACGTCCCGGTGCAGCCGCTCGATAGTCTCCCGCTCCCGTTCCGCGCTTATGCAGGTGAAGCGCGCGATAAAGGCGACTTCGGTGAAGCCCAGGTCGCGATAGGCGGCGATCTTCTCCGCCGCCCGGTCCGCCGTCGTCATCAGGCAGCGCTCGCGGAACAGTGTGGTCAGGTCTTCGATCCCGGTGCTGCCGGTCAGCGCAGCCTCGCTGGCGGCGAAATCCCGGTTCCAGGTGTCGCCGGCCAAGACTTTGCCGAAGGCGGCGACATGCTCCTGCACCGCCGGCCGGCCGATGGCGACGGCTTCCTCCTCGGTGTCGGCGATCACCGTCAGCAGGGCGACCATGGCCTTTCGGCCGCCCGGACCCTCAACGCCATTCCCGGCCGCGATGTCCGCATGGCCGGCGCCGGTCAGCGCATCGCGGTACCAGCCCAATTTCTGCGCCAGGCTTTCCAGGCTCATCGGATACTGGTTCATCATCAGGTTGTAGCCGCGCCGGCCGGCGGCCTCGAAACTGGCGCGATCGTTGGAGGCGGCGATCCAGATCGAGGGCTCGGGCTGGACCGGCGCCGGCCAGGGCTCGACCGTATCGAACGACCAGAAGCGGCCGGTATGGGCGAACGGCTGGCCGGTCCAGAATTTCTCGATGACATCGAGCCCCTCATACATGCGCTCGGCACTCTCCTCCCGGGTCACGCCGAACGCCGCGAACTCGTGGGGGACGAAGCCGCGGGACAGGCCGATCTCGGCCCGGCCGCCGGAAAACTGGTCGAGCGAGGCGAGGTCTTCGGCGACCTGCAAGGGATGGCGCAGCGGCAGCAGCGACACCGCGGTGCCCAGCCGGATCTGCCTTGTCTCGCGGGCCAGCGCGGTCAGATAGAGCGCCGGGTTGGGCACCGCGCCGCCGTAATAGTGGAAATGGTGTTCGGTCGTCCGGTAACTGCGCCAGCCCAACGCGTCGGCCAGCTTCACCGAGCCGATCAGCTCCTCGTAGAACCGGTTCAGTGTCACCGGATAGGCGCTGCGCCAGGTCGGCAGATGAAACAGGCAGAAGTCCAAGGTTCCGGCTTCCCGGGAAAGTCGCTGTCGGCGAACCGCGTTCGACACCGACCATGCCCGGTGCCGGTGCGGCAGGTCAAATCCGTATTTCAGGCCGGTACTTCAAGTCAGTATTTCCCTTGGGCGACAGACGCTGCGGCGCTATCGTCGCGGACACTGTCGTTTCAGGGAGGAGACCGCCGCATGGTTACGGTGTGGGGCCGCAAGAATTCGCTCAATGTGCAGAAGGCGATCTGGGCGCTTGAGGAAGCGGGCGTGCCGTTCGACCGGATCGACGCCGGGCTCGAGTTCGGCCAGCTCGATACGGAAGGCTACGGCAGGCTCAACCCCAACCGCCGCGTTCCGACCCTGATCGACGGCAAAACGGTGGTCTGGGAATCGAACGCTGTCGTGCGCTATGTCGCCGCCAAATGGAGCGAGGGCGATCTGTGGCCGACCGACCTGGCCGAGCGGGCGGCGGCGGACATGTGGATGGATTGGCTCCAGACCACGGTCATCGGGCCGCTGATCCCGGTGTTCGCCGGGTTGGTGCGCACTCCGCCGGACAAGCGCGACATGGGCCTGATCGCCGAGAAAGCGATCGAATGCGGCCACGTCTTTCAGATTCTCGATGCCGCCCTGGCGCACCGGGACTATATCGCCGGCGATCGGTTCACCATGGGCGACATCCCGGTCGGCGCAGCGACCTGGCGCTATCTCAACCTGCATATCGAACGGCCGGAACTGCTGCATATCGCGGACTGGATGGATCGGCTCGAGAAGCGTCCGGCCTTCGAGAAGCATGTCATGCTGCCGCTGACCTGAGCGCCGTCGACGCCAACCCGTCCGGGAGTGAGCGAATGCCGAATACCTATCCCGATAGCCGCGGCCTCGCGCTGACGGCCGGATCGCCCGAGGCCGCCGAGGCCTGGGACCGCACGGTCCGCAGCTATCTCGGCATGCGGCGCGACACCGGCGACCGGCTGAAAGAAACCTACGCCGCCGATGCCGACATGCCGATGGCGCACTGCCTGCGCGGCTATTTCATGCTGCTGTTCAGCGAGGCCAAGCGCTGGGCCAGCGCGCGCAAATCGCTGGCGGCGGCCCGGCAGGCGGCTGAAACGCGCGCCGTCACCGGGCGCGAGGCGACGCATATCGCGGCGCTGGAGCGCTGGGTCGAAGGTGACATGAAAGGCGCGACCGCGCTGTGGGACGGCATCCTGACCGACCATCCGCACGACATTCTCGCCATGCGGCTGGCGCACTACACCCACTTCTACAGCGGCGATTCGGCGGCCATGCGCGATTCGATGGCCCGGATCATGCATGCCTGGGATCCGACGGTGCCGGACTACGGCTTCGTCGCCGGCTGCTATGCCTTTGCGCTGGAGGAGGACGGCGACTACGCGCGCGCCGAACAGCGCGGCCGGGAGGCCGTCGGCATCAACCCGGACGATCCCTGGGGCACCCATGCCGTCGCCCATGTCATGGAGATGCAGGGCCGGCAGGCCGAAGGCATCGCCTGGCTGTCCGCCCTGGAGCCGCACTGGACCCAGGTGCAGAATTTCCGCTTCCACCTGTGGTGGCACCGCGCGCTGTTTCACATCGAGCTAGGCGAATACGATGCGGTGCTCGACCTCTACGACCGCGGCGTGCGCGAGGAGGAATCCGGCGACTATCTCGACCTGACCAACGCGGTGGCGCTGTTGTGGCGCCTCGAATCGGAGGGCGTCGATGTCGGCGACCGCTGGCGGGAAGTCGCCGGCCACTGCACCGACCACGCGACCGACCTGCTGCTCGCCTTCGTCGATGCCCACTATGCCGTCGCGCTCGCCCGGATCGGCGACAGCGCGGCACTGGCGGCCCATCGGGCGGGCGTCCGGGAAGCGGCGCAGGCCGACGGGACGCAGGCGCCGGTCTACCGGGAGGTCGCGATCCCCGTCTGCGAGGCCGCGGCCGCCTACTACGCCGGCGATTATGGCCGGGCCGCCGACCTGCTGGGCGCCGTGCGCTACGATCTGCGGCGGCTCGGCGGCAGCCACGCCCAGCGCGACCTGTTCGCCCAGATGATGATCGAGGCCACCATCCGGGCCGGCCACACCGCCCGGGCGAGAGCCCTGATCGCCGAGCGCGCCGAACGCCGCCCCACCAGCCACTGGACCCGCCGCCGCTTCGCCGCATTGTTCGGCGGCGCGGAAGGCCCGGCCGGGCAGAGAGCGGCGGCGCTGGCGTAGGGGGCGACGACAAATGGCGCATTTGACTGGCGAACGGGTCCAAACTGTCTAAATCTTTGGCATTACCCGGCCACTACGGATGACGGCCCGGCGGTAACGGAGCAGGAGGCGCAAATGGCGGCAGGCGGCAGAGACCGTAACCTGCGGGATGCCTTGCACGATCTGGACGGGGCAATCGCCGAGGCGCGCGAAGAAAATTTGCCGGCACCGTCCCAGGCAGCGTTGACCAACGGACGCCGGCTGCTGCAAGCGATGTACCGGATTTCGCCGCGACGTTTCGAGGTCTATCCCACGCCGGACGGCGAGATCGCTATCGATGCACCAGGCGGACACGGGCGTTCGGTCCTGCTCTTGTGCGATTCGGATAGCGGCGCCTTGTGTCTGGTCAATATGAACGGCGTGCACCGTCGCGCGCGATATTCCGACGCTGACCTTCTACCCGACGGCTTCATTCGGGAGGCTCTGGCCGAGTTGACGCTTGGAGATAACCTGGCCGCGTGACCGATGGTGAAGATATTGCGCCGGGAGAGAGTCTCGGTCGGGGTGTATTTTCGAGCAAGCAAAGAGATAGAGGGCGTCGCTCAAGAGTCCCGCACCATGTTTTTCTGGAGAAGGCGGGCGTAGCCGAAATCTCCGTGGATCGTCTGGATGCCGCGCCGCGGCCAGAGGCGATCGAACTTGCGAGCAACGTAGCTTCCGCTCGAAACGCTACATTCTACGGCTGGGCTGTCGTCACAATTGAGAGAGCCGCAGCCAACGAACGGCGGGTGATCGCCTCTCCCCAACTCGACAATCCCTACCACGCCGATATCGTCTTGCCTGATCCAGCGATCGAAGACCGGGAAGAACAGAAACGCCACGCGCAGGAACTGGCGGACAGTTCAATATGGCGCGAGCGCAATTCCCAAGACTGACCCCATTCTATCTGGTTCTTCAGATACGCGGCGGCGTTAGATTGTGGTGAGCGCAACGCGTGCGTAGGCGCTGCTACAGACTCGTCGCAATCTCGCCCAGCGTGTGCGGCCAGAGCAGGGCGTCCAGGAAGAGTTGCCAGAAATCGCGGTCGGCGGTCAGCAGCAGAATGACGAAGGTGACGGCCGCGCCGAACTGGTAGACGCGGAGCAGCACCTTCAGCACCTTGTAGGCGCGGAGGCCGGCCTCAACCTGTTCGGGCGTCCGTTCTTCGTCGCCGCCGTCGTCGCTGTTATTGGGGTGCCCGGTCATCGCTCCGCATCATCCGACAAAGTCGAACCGGGCCGCAAGCTCCAGATGCGCCGACCAGGTGAATTGGTCGACCGGCCGCAGGCGGGTCAGCCGGTAGCCGCCTTCGACCAGAATGCGGGCATCGCGCATGAAGCTGCCGGGGTCGCAGGACACCGCGACGACGACCGGCGCCCGCGACGTCGCGATCTCGACGGCCTGAGCCTTGGCCCCGGCGCGCGGCGGGTCGAAGACCGCGAAATTCGCCCCGGCCAAATCGCCCGCAGGGACCGGCCTGCGCATCAGGTTGCGCGCCTCGGCGCGCAGGGCCGGGAGGCCGGCCTGCCGTGCCGCCGTGCCAAGGTTGGCGATGGCAGCCTTGTCGATATCGGCGGCGTAGACGGCGCAGCCCCGCTTCGCCAGCGGCAGCGCGAAGGCGCCCGAGCCACAGAACAGGTCGACGGCCCGCGCCGCGCCGTCCGCCGCTTCGAGAACGAAACCGGTGAGCGCCGCCCCGCCGTCTGCGGTCGCCTGGGCGAAGGCGCCCGGCGCGAGCGCGATCGGCACGCCGCCATGGACCGCACGCACCGGTCGGGCCTCGGCCAGCACCTCGGCGCCCTCCTGCTTCGGATGGGCGCGCGCCACCCGGGCCAGGTCTTCGCGGGCCAGCAAAGCGACCAGTGCGTCCCTGCCCGCGCCGCCGAGCCGCGCGGACGTGCGGATCGTCACATCGAGGCCGCTGTCGGTCATGGCGACATGGACGTCCGCCCGGTCGCCGGCCCGCAACGCCGATTCCGCCCAGCCGCGCAAAGGCCCGATCAGCGCCGCGATCTGCGGCAACACCACCGGACAGGCGGCGAGATCGACGACGCGATGGCTGTGGCGCTCGTTGAAGCCGACAATTGCGTCCTCGCGCCGCCGCCGGATAGCGAAGGTTGCGCGCCGCCGGCTGCCGGGCGGGCTGCGATGCAGCGGCTCGACGACTGCTCCGTCCAGACCGTTGCGGGCGAGGAGGCCGCGCAGCATGTCCATCTTCCACGCGCCGTAGGCGTCCGGCGTCAGATGCTGCAGGGCGCAGCCGCCGCACGCGCCGAAATGGGGGCACGGCGGCTCCCGCCGGTCCGGTCCGGCTTCCAGGAGGTCCAGCAGCCGGCCGCCGAACCGTCCGGGGCCGGTCTCGGTCAGCGCCACCGTCGCGCGGTCGCCCGGCGCGGTCGCCGGGACATGGACAGTCCCGCCCGCCACGGCGGCGACGCCGTCGCCCCGCCGGCCGATGGACTCGATGGTCACGTCGGCCCGGAAAGCGGTCATGCGCTGCCGGCCGCTTCGGCCCCAAAATCTGCGCAGATCAGGAACTCCCGGTTGCCTTCCGGCCCGGTGATGGGGCTCTCGACAATCCCGCGCACTGACCATCCCGGCTGCGCCTCCAGCCAGGTCCGCACCTCAAGACATACCGCTTCATGGACCGCCGGATCGCGCACCACGCCGCCCTTGCCGACCTGCTCGCGCCTTGCCTGGAACTGCGGCTTGATCAGGGCGATCATCCAGGCGCCGGGCGCGGCCAGCGCCAGGGCGGCGGGCAGCACGGTCTCCAGCCCGATGAAGCTGGCGTCGCAGACGATGGCGTCGGGCGCATTCGGGACCAGATCGCGGTTCAGATGCCGGGCGTTGGTTTTCTCCAGCACGGTCACGCGCGGATCGGTGCGCAGTTTCCAGGCGAGCTGGCCATGGCCGACATCGACCGCATAGACCCGCGCCGCACCGCGATGGACCAGGACATCGGTAAAGCCGCCGGTCGACGCGCCGATATCGAGGCAGGTCCGCCCGGCCGGATCGACGCCGAACCGCTCGATGCCGTGGGCCAGCTTGAGGCCGCCGCGCGAGACCCAGGGATGGTCGCGCCCGCGCACCGCCAGCGCGCCGTCGTCCGGTACCGTCGCGCCGGGCTTGTCGATCCGCCGCTCGCCGTGGAACACCAGCCCGGCCATGACCAGCGCCTGTGCCTTATTGCGGGAATCGGCCAGGCCCCGATCCACGAGCAACCGGTCCACACGCTTCCTGAGGGATTTGGATGCCGACCCTGCCATGCGCCATTTTAGCGTCGGCCCGGGGCCTCTGGCGAGGGCAGGCGGGCCCGGGTCAGCCGGTTGAAGCGGGTGACGAAAAAAGCCGCCGTCGATGCAAGCCCCAGCGCCAGGCCGATCCAGATGCCGACGGCGCCCCATCCGACGGCGAATCCGAGCGTCCAGCCGACGCCGAACCCGATAATCCAGTAGCCGACGGCGGCGGCCACCATCGGGATCCGCGTATCGTTCAGCCCGCGCAGGGCGCCGGCGCAGATCGCCTGCATGCCATCGACGATCTGGAAAGCGGCGGCGACGTACAGCAGGCTCGCAGCCAGCGCCAGAACCTCCGCCGAGCCGGCCATGCCCCGGTCCAGGAACAGGCCGGCCAGGAAGGCGGGGAACAGGGCGAACAGCAGGCTCATGGCCGACATGAAGGCGATGCCGATTGCGAGCGCAGTGAAGCCCGCGCGCCGCACTCCGGACGGATTCCTGCGCCCCATCTCCTGTCCGACCCGCACGGTCGCCGCCTGGCCGATGCCCATCGGCACCATGAAAGTGACGGCGGCGACCTGGATCGCGATGTGATGCGCGGCGATCGCCGTGGCGTCGATCCAGCCCATCATCACCACGGCGAAGGAGAAGACGCCCATCTCGATCAGGTAGATGCCGGCGATCGGCAGGCCGATGGCGAATATCCGCCGGAAGACGGTCCAGTCCGGCCGCCAGAAGCGCGTCAGGATGCGATAGTCGCGCAGGTCCGCGCTGCGGGTGCTGAACCACAGCAGCCCCAGGAACAGGAAGGTCTGGACGATGGTCGTCGCCAGCCCCGCCCCGGCCAGTTCGAGGCGCGGCGCACCCAGCTCGCCGAAGATCAGCGCATAATCCAGCAGGGCATTGAGCGGCAGGCCGGCCAGCATCATCCACAGCGCCGGCCGCGGCCGGTTGAGCGCCGCGCCGAAACAGCGCAGCACGACGAAGCCGACGATCATCGGCAGGCTCCAGGCGACCGTGGCAAGATATTCTCCGGCGCCTCGGGCCGCAACGGCCGGCTGGTCCATCCAGAGAAGCACCGGCTCCATCGCGAGCAGGGCGAACAGGCCGGGGACGCTGACCAGCACCGTCACCCACAGGCCCTGGCGCGTTACCCGGCGCACCCGGACCGGGTCTTCTGCGCCGAAGGCCTGGGCGGCGAGCGGTGCGACCGCAGTGACCAGCCCCATGCCGGTGACCGACCACAGGAAGATCAGCGTGCTGCCCAGCGCCGCGCCGGCCAGCGCCTCCTTGCCCAGCCGCCCGATCATCAGGACGTCGATCGTCGACATGGCGATCTGGCTGAGCTGCATCAGCGCCAGCGGCACGGCGAGACGGATCGTCTGCCGCGCTTCCACCAACCACAATTCCTGCCGTGCCGCCGTCATGGTCTGCCGGTTCCGTCCGTATCGGAATGCAGGGCCGGACGATAGTGGATTCGCCGCGGGCGGGCTAACTGGGTCTGGCTTTGTTTCACTTTTGTGCTATGACGCCTTCGGCCAATTTCCGCCGCCGGAATAGTTACTTCAGGATCTGCCATGTTGAACGCTTCCGCCGCCCGGACCGCTGCCGAACTGCTCCTCAAGGCCCGCGGCGACCATCGCCGGCTGGAGCGGCTGCCGCCGGAGTGCACGCCGCAGACCGTCGACGACGGCATGGCGATCCAGAACGCGCTGGCCGAACTCTGGGGCGTGGAAGTCGCCGGCTGGAAAGTCGGCGCGGCGAGCCGGGCGGCGATGGAGATGCTCCGCACTGACACGCCCTTTCCCGGCCGGGTCTTCGCGCCGTATCTGCTGGAAAGCCCGGCGACCATCGCCGCCGCGGCGCTGCACAAATGCGCCGTGGAATGCGAATTCGCTTTCCGGCTCGGCCGCACCCTGCCGCCGCGAGGCACCGACTATGGGATGGACGATATCCGGGATGCGGTGACGGACGCCTATCCGGCGATAGAACTGGTCAACGACTATTGGGTCGACGGGATGGCGCTCGGCGTCGCCCACTTCGTTGCCGACAACGGCTCGAACGGCGCGCTGGTGATCGGCGATCCGATCGGCGACTGGCGCGAACGCGACCTCGCCGCTGCAACGGTGACGCTGACGATCGACGGCGAACACGCCGCCGCCGGCAGCGGCGCGAACGTGCTCGGCCATCCGCTCAACACGCTGGTCTGGCTGGCCAACGACCTCTCCCGCCGCGGTATCGGGCTGGACGAGGGCGCGGTCGTCACGACCGGCTCCATGACGGGCATGACGCCCTGCCGCCCGGGCGCGACGGCCGTGGGCGAATTCGGACCGGCGGGCACGGTCCAGGTAACGTTCGAAGAATAGAACCTGGAGAGACCGATGTTCGGATTGTTCAAGAAGAAACAAAAGACAAGCGAAAACGGCCGGAGGCCGGATTGGGCGGACTATGCTGCCGTCGATATCCTCAACGGCAGGTCCAACAGCCGGACCATCGACAAGATGGACCCGGCCCACGCGCCGCGCACCGTGGAGGACGGGTACGCCGTTCAAAGTATCGTCGCCCGACGGTTTCAGCGACCGATCGCCGGCTGGAAGATCGGCTGTACATCCAGACTTGCGCGGGAAATGCTCGGCATTCCGGAACCGTTTTTCGGGCCCGTGTTCGAGGACGTATTTCTGAAGAGCCCGACCTGGCTGCCGCCCGACAGGTTCATCCAGCCGGGGATCGAGGGCGAAATCGCCTTTACGCTGAAGCGAAGTCTGGAGCCGCGCCGGGCACCCTACAGCCGTGTGGAAGTTGAAGCCGCCATCGACAAGGTCTTTGCCGCGATAGAGGTGATCGACACCTGCTTCAAGGACTTCTCCAATGCAGGAGCCCCCAATCTGATCGCCGACCTTGCGGCCAACGGCGCATTGGCCGCTTTCGAGGGTGTCGATTACGAGCCCGGCATGGATCTCAAGTCGGTCGAATTGGTTATGACCGTGAACAATGCCGAGGTCGGCCGGGGCGTCGGCTCGGATGCACTGGGCGATCCCGTCGATGCACTGGCCTGGCTGGCCAACGAGGCATCGCGCCGCGGTATCGGACTGAAAGCCGGTCAGATTGTCTCCACCGGCACCTGCACCGGGTTGATCTGGCTCGAGCCGGGTCAGCAGGTCGAACTCAACGTGTCCGGTATTGGATCGGCATTGCTGTTATTCGGAGACGATGAAGATTTCACAATTTTGGAAGACGGCGAGAAAGCGCCGCACGAGGAACCGTCCCGGATTTGTACGTCAGACGAGCCGGCGACGGCCATCGCCGAAACAGACTCGAATGGGGACGAAGATGCAGACGCGCATCGCGAGCCTGCACCGCCTTCGACCGAACGTATCCTGAAACGCGCGCTGTGCATGGCGGCGGTCGCGATCCGCAGCCGGGCGGAAGAGACCGGCGATGTCGAAAAATTCAGGGCCGAATTTCTGCCGTGGCTGAAGAGCGAAGGGCTCGAAGACGAACTCGAACCCTGGGAACGGGAAAGCGTAAACGCGCCGCAGGGCGGGCTTACCGAACGCGACCGGTCGGAAGGCCTTTGCCTGCCGGCGAGCTGCCACATGCTGGCCTGGGCGCTCGGCCTTGCCGACCTGCCGCGCCCGGACAAACGGGTCATGGCTTCCGACATGCTGGCGCCCCTGGGGTTCGAATCGTTGTCGCCGCCGCCGACCCCGGTTGCCGAACTACTCGCGCGGGCGCAATGCCGCAGCGCGGACGAACTGGCTTATGCAAACGGCCTCTGCCTCGCGATTCACTGGCGTTGTATGCAGCAACAGATGCGTCCCGAACCCGTGGATTTCCTGGAACTCAGCAAGATTACCGAGTGGCGCGAATTCGACATTTCCGGCCCGTGGATCGTCGACGGCGACCTTGGCTTTGACGGCGTGCCGATCCACGAACTCGGTGCGGACGATATGCCGGTCGCGTTTATGCTTGCCGTATACCGGCACAAGGCGTCGAACTGGCTGCAAGGCGTCGAGCCGGTCTTCTCCAGGGTTCGCACCGATACGTGACCGGCATCGTATGACCGCACGCAAGAAGCCTCCCGCCCCCGCTCCCTCCGCGCCGGTGCGCGCGGATTTACAGGCGGTCTGGCGCGTGCGGCAGGGGGCGCTGGACCGGGCGCGGCCGGAGGCGACCGCGAAGCGCCACGCGCGGGGTCAGATGACGGCGCGGGAGAGCATCGCCGCCTTTCTCGACGCCGGCAGCTTCGTCGAATACGGACGGGTCTCCAAGCCGGTGCGCGAAGACATGAGCGGCGCGGCCGACGGCGTTGTGATGGGCCACGGGCTGGCGGACGGCGGGCCAGTCGCCGTCATGGCCTACGACTACACCGTCCATGCCGGCACCCAGAGCTTCACCAACCATCGCAAGACCGACCGGATCTACGCGCTGGCCGAGGCGCAGCGCTGGCCGATGGTGAGCTGGCTGGAGGGTGGCGGCGCCCGGCCCCACGACATGATCTCCTCGACCCGCGGCGACACGCGGACCTTCGTCAACTTCGCGCGCCTGTCCGGCCTGGTGCCGACGATCGGAATCGTCGCCGGGCGCTGTTTCGCAGGCAACGCCAACCTCGCCGGCATGTGCGATATCCTGATCGCGACGGAGCAGGCGGTGATCGGCATGGCCGGGCCGGCGCTGGTCCAGCAGGCGCTCGGCTACACGCCGACGCCGGAGGAGATCGGCCCGGTCGATGTCCATGTCCGGGCCGGCGCGGTCGATATCCTGTGCAAGGACGATGCCGACGCGGCGGCGATGGCGCGGCGGGTGCTCGGCTATTTCCAGGGCGCGGTCGATCCAGGCCGCGCGCCTGACGTGACGAAGCTGCGCGATGTCGTGCCCGACGATCCGATGCAGGGCTACAATGTCCGCCGGGTGCTCGACAATCTGTTCGATATCGGCTCGGTCCAGGAACTGCGGCCGAAATTCGGCGGCGCGGCGCTCACCGCCTTCGCCCGGTTGGAAGGAATGCCGGTCGGCGTGATCGCCAGTCAGCCGACGTTCCTGGGCGGCGCCATCGACAGCCCGACTTCGGACAAGATCGCCCGCTTCATCCAGCTGTGCGACGCCCACGACATCCCGATGGTCATCCTGTGCGATACGCCGGGCCTGATGGTCGGCCCGGAGGTCGAGGCGACCGGCCTGGTGCGCCACAGCGCGCGGATTCTGGTCGCGCTCGCCAACGCCACCGTGCCCTGCCTCACCGTCGTGATGCGCAAGGCCTACGGCCTCGGCTACTATGTCATGGGCTCGAAGGCGCTGGACCCGGCGTTGCTGGTCGCCTGGCCGACCGCGGAATTCGGCGGTATGGGGCTGGAGGGCGCCGCCCGGATCATCTGGAAGAAGGACTTCGAGGCGATCGAAGACGAGGCCGCGCGCGAGGCCGCGATCCGGGAGAAGACGGCCTGGCTGATGGAGCAGAACACGGCGCTGGAAGTGGGCGGCCGCTTCGAGTACGACGATGTGATCGACCCCGCGGATACCCGCGACATCCTCACGAAAACCCTCCGCGCCCTGCCTGCGCCGCCGCCCCGCGCCGGCCGCAAGCGCACCGTCGACGCTTGGTGATTGCCAAATGACCCGCACCAACCACGATATCCGCTCGCTGCTTGCCCAGGCCGGCCACTATCTCGATCCGGCGACCGGCGCCGTGGCGCCGCCGATTCACGCGGCGGTCACCTTCGCGCGGGACAGCAACTACGAGCCGGTCGGCGAATATTTCTATACCCGCTACGGCAACCCGAGCTTCACCCCGGTCGAAGACCTGCTGGCAAAGCTGGACGGCGGCGCGGATGCCCTGCTGTTCGCCTCAGGCCTCGCCGGCGTGGCGGCGCTGGTCGAACTGGTCGAAACCGGCCGGCATATCGTGGCGCCGCAGATGATGTATTTCGGCGCCCAGGTCTGGATGCAGCGTATCGCCCGGACCCGTGGCGTCGATCTCACCCTGTTCGACCAGACGCAACCCGGCGCGCTCGAAGCCGCCATCCGACCCGGCGAAACCGAACTGGTCTGGATCGAGACGCCGGCCAACCCGACCTGGGACGTCATCGACATCGCGGCGGCGGCGAAGGTTGCGCGCGGCGCGGGCGCCCTGCTCGCCGTCGACAGCACCGTCGCGCCAGGCCTGAGCCAGCGGCCGCTCGATCTCGGCGCCGACTATGTCTTCCACTCCTCGACCAAATATCTGAACGGCCATTCCGACGCGACCGGCGGCGCGGTGGTGACGCGGGAGAAGAACGAGCGCTGGGAGGAACTGGATACCGTCCGCAAGTATTCCGGTGGCGTCATGGGGCCGTTCGAGGCCTGGCTGCTGCTGCGCGGCCTGCGCACACTGGCCCTGCGCTGGGACAGGTCGTGCGAGAACGCCATGGCCGTTGCCCGGCATTTCGTCGGCCATCCGAAGATCGAGCAGGTCGCCTATCCGGGGCTGGAAGACCATCCCGGCCACGCCATTGCGAAGAGGCAGATGACCGGCGGGTTCAGCGGCATGCTCTCGCTGCTGGTTACCGGCGGCTACGAGGGCGCCAACACGCTCGCCCGCTCGACGCGCCTGTTCATCCCGGCGACCTCGCTCGGTGGCGTCGAGAGCCTGATCGAGCACCGCGCCGTGGTCGAGACGCCGGAGTCGCCGACGCCGAAAAACCTCGTCCGCCTGTCCTGCGGCATCGAAACTGCCGCCGACCTGATCGCCGATCTGGAGCAGGCGCTGGCAAAGGTCTGACGGCCGGAAGCCGAAGCGGGGCGAAAGGGAAAGCATGGCGCAAAGACTGTCCGCACAACGGGTTACGCTGATCTCGCTCGGCGTTGCCGATCTCGAACGGTCCGGCGCCTTCTACAAGGCTCTCGGCTGGAACCCGGCGGAAGAACTGCCCGAGGTGACGTTCTTCCGCTTGAAGGGCCTGATGCTCGGCCTGATCGCCAAGGAAGCGCTGGCGGCGGACCAGGGACGGCCCGGCGCGTCGCTCGGCTCGGGGGCGATCGCGCTGGCGCAGAATTACGGCACTCCCGCCGAGGTGGATGCGGCGTTCGCCGCGGCGTTAGCGGCCGGCGCGACCGGACTGAAGAAACCGGAGAAGGCGCATTGGGGCGGCTATTCCGGCTGTTACGCCGATCCCGACGGCCATGTCTGGGAGGTCGCGCACAACCCCTTCTGGCCACTCGACGCGGACGGCTATCTCGCGGAAAAGGACGAACAGTGATAAGGGCCTTTTGCGCCGATTGTCCGCCGTTCTTGCTCCCGTGCGCCGCGCGCCATAAGTTTCGATCATGCTAAACGGCAAGACCATCCTGCTGATCGTGACCGGCGGGATCGCGGCTTACAAGAGCCTGATTCTGGTCCGCCGCCTGCGTGAGCGTGGCGCGGCGATCCGCACCGTGCTCACCGCGGCCGGCGAAAAGTTCGTCACGCCGCTCAGCGTTTCGGCACTCAGTCACGAAAATGTCTACACGGACATTTTCTCGCTGACCGACGAAGCGGAGATGGGCCATTTGCGCTTGTCCCAGGAGGCCGATCTCATCGTCGTCGCGCCGGCCACGGCGGACATTCTTGCGAAAATGGCGAGCGGGCTGGCCGACGATCTGGCGAGCACCGTATTGCTCGCCGCCGATGCGCCGATTCTGGTCGCGCCGGCGATGAACCATCGCATGTGGCAGCATCCGGCGACTGCGGCGAACATGGCGGCGCTGGAAACCCGCGGCGTGACGCGCGTCGGGCCGGTCGACGGACCGCTCGCCGAGGACGAGAGCGGACCGGGCCGGATGGCCGAGCCGGAAGACATCCTCGCCGCCATCGAAAACGCGTTGGGCGGCGCAGTGCACCGGCCGCTCGCCGGCCGCCGCGCCCTGGTAACCAGCGGGCCGACCTTCGAGGCGATCGACCCCGTGCGCTTCATCGGCAACCGCTCGTCCGGCAAGCAGGGCCATGCCATCGCCGCGGCGCTGGCGGCGCTGGGCGCCGATACGGCGCTGGTGACCGGGCCGGTGGCGCTGCCCGACCCGGCCGTAGTCAAGACCGTCCATGTCGAAAGCGCCCGCGAGATGCTGGCGGCCTGCGAGGCCGTCCTGCCCGCGGACATTGCGGTCTGCGCCGCTGCGGTTTCGGACTGGCGGGCCGAGCAGGTGGCCGATCGCAAAATGAAGAAGGAAGGACAGGGTCCGCCCGATCTGCCACTCACCGAGAATCCGGATATCTTGGCAACGCTTGCCCGGTCAGCCCGGCGGCCAGCGCTGGTCGTCGGCTTCGCGGCGGAAACCGAGGCGGTCGTAGCCAACGCGCAGGCGAAGCGCCTGAAGAAGGGCTGCGACTGGATCGTCGCCAACGACGTATCCCCGGCGACCGGCACCTTCGGCGGCGACGTCAACCGGGTCCATCTGGTCCGCGCGGATGGTGTCGAGGACTGGCCGCGGCTGGCGAAGCAAGAGGTTGCGCAACGCCTTGCGGCGCGGATCGCGCAGGCGCTGGAGAGCGGAAACCGGGAGTCCCTGCGCGCCGAAGCGGCGGAATGACGGTCTCTGCTCCGGATCCGGTATCGGTCGCGATCCGCCGGCTGCCCCATGGCGCCGATCTCCCCCTGCCCGAATACGCCACCGCCGGCAGCGCTGGCGTCGACCTGATGGCGGCCATTCCGGCTCCCAGGACCCTGCCGCCCGGCGCCCGCGACGCGGTGCCGACCGGTATCGCCCTCGCCCTGCCGGCCGGCTTCGAGGCCCAGATACGGCCGCGCTCCGGCCTCGCCCGAGCGTACGGCATCGGCATTGTCAACGCGCCGGGTACGATCGATTCGGATTATCGCGGCGAGATCGAGGTTCTGCTTGTCAATCTGGGCGGCGCCGAATTCGCGATCGAGCCCGGCGCGCGCATCGCCCAGATGGTGATTGCGCCGGTGGTCCGGGCGGCATGGCGCGAATCCGACACGCTCGAATTGACCGGGCGTGGAGCAGGCGGTTTCGGCTCGACGGGCGTCGCAGCGCCTTCGACCTGATCCGGCGATGACCGTTACCGACGCCCAGCTCGAACGCTACGCCCGCCACATCATTCTCGACGAAGTTGGCGAGGAGGGGCAGGCGGCGCTGCTCGCCGCGCGGGTGCTGGTGGTCGGCGCCGGCGGGCTGGGCGCGCCGGTGCTCCAGTATCTCGCCGCGGCCGGCGTCGGCACCCTGGGCGTGATCGACGACGACACGGTCGACCTGTCGAACCTGCAGCGCCAGATCGTCCACACGACCGGCCGGATCGGCCTGCCCAAGGTGGACAGCGCTGCGGAGAGTCTGTCCGCCATCAATCCCGAAGTCACTGTCGTCCGGATCGCAGAACGGCTGGCCGCCGCCAACGCCGAACGGCTGATTGCGGATTACGACATCGCGGTCGACGGCTCGGACAATTTCGCGACCCGCTACCTGTTGAACGACGCCTGCTTCTTTGCGCGCAAACCGCTGGTTTCCGGAGCTCTGCTGCGCTTCGAGGGCCAGGTCGCGACCTTTCGGCCGTGGCAGGACGGCGAAGACAATCCCTGCTACCGCTGCCTGTTTCCCGAACCGCCGCCGGCCGGTCTGGTGCCGCGCTGCGAGGAGGTCGGCATCTTCGGCGCCGTCGCCGGGGTGATCGGCACCCTGCAGGCCGCCGAAGTGCTGAAGCTGGTCCTCGGCCTCGGCGACCCTCTGACCGGCCGGATGCTGATGTACGATGCACTGGCCGCCGGCTTTCACGAACTCAGGGTTCGCCGCGATCCGGACTGCGCCCTGTGCGGCAGCCAGGCGGCGATTTCCGATCTGTCGGGGCACGTGGAATAGGCGACGACCCGTACCTCACTCCTCCCGGAACCGGCGGGCGATCAGGGCGTCGATCATGGCCTGGACGCTCTCGCCCCGGTGCAGGACGGCATTCACGCCCTGGCAGATCGGCATTTCTACGTTCAGCCGTTCCGCCATCGCCGTGACGGCGGCGGCGGTCCAGAAACCCTCGGCGAGCTTGTCGCGCACTGCCAGGATCTCACCCTCTGTCCAGCTTCTGCCGGGTTCGGCCCCGAGCGCCGCGCCCAGGGACATGTTCCGGCTCTGGTAGGAATTGCAGGTCAGCATCATGTCGCCGATGCCCGACAGGCCGGCAAGCGTCTGCGCCCGGCCGCCTTTCGCGACGGCCAGCCGCACGATTTCGGCCAGGCCGCGGGTGACGGTGGCAGCACGGGCGTTCTCGCCCAGCCCGGCGCCGAGGACGATGCCGCAGGCGATTGCGATGACATTCTTGACCGCCCCGCCGATCTCGACGCCGACCGGATCGTCGGACAGATAGATGCGGAAGAGCGGCGCGCCGAGGAGATCGGCGGTCCTTTCCGCCATCCGGCGGTCCGCGCTGGCGACGGTGACGGCCGCGGGCAGACCTGCCGCGACCTCGCCGGCAAAGGTCGGGCCGCTCAGTATGGCGGCCGGATGGCCGGGCAGGGCCTCGGCCAGCAGTTCGGTCATCAGGCGCCCGCTCTCTCGCTCGATTCCCTTGGCGCAGATGACGAGCGGCGGACAGTCCGGAAGTGCGGCGAGTCGGGCGGCCAGCGCGCCGAGATGCTGGGCCGGAGGCGCCAGCAGGGCCAGTTCAGCGCCCGCAACGGCCTCTTCGATGTCCCCGGTCGGGACGACATTTGCTTCAACCGGATGATCGGGCAGGAACAGGGCGTTGCACCGGCTGTGCCGGATCGACTCGACGACCTCCATTTCGCGCGCCCACAAGCCGACCGTACGGCCGGCTCGCGCCGCCGTTATGGCAAGCGCCGTGCCCCAGGCGCCGGCGCCGATGACGGCGATCCTGCTCATCCGAGCCGGTTCATCCCTCCGCCGCGCCCTGCGCGCCTTCGGGCGCGCCGTCCAGCGCGTCGAGCGGCCAGCGCGGCCGGGGCGCGAAATCCAGCGGCGAAGACAGGCCCAGCGCCAACCGCTCGGCTCCGGCCCAGGCGATCATGGCGGCGTTGTCGGTGCAATAGCGCTGCGGCGGTACGGACAGGCTCAGCCCTTCCTTTGCGCACAGTTCTTCCAGCGCGCGGCGCAAGCGCCGGTTCGCGGCGACGCCGCCGGCGACGACCAGACGCCGCAAGCCGGGTTCGCGCTCCCTCGCCATGCACAGGCCGTTGCCGGTGCGCTCGGTGAGGACGTCGGCGACGGCCTCCTGAAACGCCGCCGCCATGTTCGCAGCGTCGTCCGGCGCCGGTTGAGCTTCGAGCGCGCGCAGCCGGTTGAGCACGGCGGTCTTGAGACCGGAAAAGGAAAAGTCGCAGCCGGGCCGGCCGCGCATCGGCCGAGGCAGGGCGAAGCGGTTGGGGTTCTTTGCCCGCGCGGCGGCGGCTTCGACGGCCGGCCCGCCGGGATAGCCGAGGCCGAGCAGCCTGGCGACCTTGTCGAAGGCTTCGCCGACGGCGTCGTCGATCGTCGTGCCGAGCCGGAGATAGCGGCCGACGCCCCGTACCAGCAACAGCTGGCAATGGCCGCCCGAGACCAGCAGGAGCAAAAAAGGAAAGTCCACAGAACCGGTCAACCGGGCGCTCAGTGCATGGCCTTCCAGATGGTTGACGGCGACGAACGGTTTGCCGGCCGCCGCCGCGATCGCCTTGCCCATGGTCGCACCCACCATGACGCCGCCGATCAGGCCGGGGCCAGCCGTCGCCGCAACGCCGTCGAGATCGCCGTAGCGCAAGTCCGCCGACGCCATCGCCCGGCCGATCAGCCTGTCCAGAGCGTCGAGATGGGCACGGGCGGCAATCTCCGGCACCACGCCCTGGTAGGGCCGGTGGTCGTCGATCTGCGAGAGCAATGCCTCGGCCAGAATTTCCGGCGCGCCGCTCGGCAGCCGCCGCACGACCGCCGCCGCGGTCTCGTCGCAACTGGTTTCGATGCCCAGAACCGTCAGGGGGCCGCCCGGCTCAACCGTCATCGACTTCCTTTCGGGCCGCCATGCGCGCCGACGGCCGGCGGTAGGCCCGGCCGCTTTCCACCCGTGCGCCGCCCAGGGCGCGGCGCAGGCGCCAGAACGGGTCGCGCGACCGCACGACCTTTTTGTTCCCCCTTTTCCGCTTTCGCTTGATGGCCATGGACGGATTTCGGTTCGATTCCCGGCGTCTTCCGTGGACGCCCGGTAGAGCCGGGCAACCGGCTCCGGCCCGGCAGGTGTGAAGCCAGAAAGATAATCGCCCCGCCGCGATGCGCCACCCCGCCGCCTTGCCCCGGCCCGGCGATCCGCTACCTCGCCTGCCATGTCCGGTTCGACGGCGCCGCCGCTGCAAGAACGCCACCTGCGCATCGGCACGCGGGCCAGCCCGCTGGCGCTCGCCCAGACACATCTGGTGTCCGATGCCCTGTCTGCCGCCCATCCGCAGGCGCCGCCGCCGGAGATCGTACCCATCGTAACGACCGGCGACCGAATTACCGACCGGCCGCTGGCGGACATCGGCGGCAAGGGCCTGTTCGCCAAGGAAATCGAAGCGGCTCTGCTGGCCGGCGCCGTCGACT